>Ga0070735_10002715_pt1 | contig 15840 bp, 9 predicted proteins | sample Coa_R1_FD_66443 | JGI IMG/M metagenome (GOLD analysis project Ga0070735, IMG submission 66443) | Surface soil microbial communities from Centralia Pennsylvania, which are recovering from an underground coalmine fire - Coalmine... | ecosystem: Environmental > Terrestrial > Soil > Unclassified ... | reverse complement strand
CTCGGCATAATCGAGATCGAGGACCGCCACATCCTGATGGATGCCGCAGGACACCGCCGCCACTTCGGCACGAAGCGGGAGCTTCGGGAGGGCGAGGCGGGTGAGGGCGGCGTAAAGCGCCACATAGCTTCCGGTGATGGCGGCGGTGCGGGTTCCGCCATCGGCCTGGATCACATCGCAATCGATGCGGATCTGCCGCTCGCCAAGGGCCTTGAGATCGATCACCGCGCGCAAGGAACGGCCGATCAGGCGTTGGATCTCCTGCGTGCGTCCGCTCTGTTTCCCGCGCGCCGCCTCGCGATCGGTGCGGGTCTCGGTCGAGCGCGGCAGCATGCCATATTCCGCGGTGATCCAGCCGCGCCCGCTATTGCGCAAGAAGGGCGGCACCTTGTCTTCGACGCTCGCGGTGCAGAGAACATGGGTGTCGCCGAACCGCGCGAGGCACGACCCTTCGGCATATTTGGAGACGCCCGGCTCAAGACGCACCACCCGCATCTCATGAGAGGCCCGGCCAGAGGGACGCGTCATCAGAGGATCCTTTCCGCTTCAATGATCGGGCGGAACCTAGGGGGTGGTCAAGCTTCAGTCCACCCCACGCTCTCGACGCCACGCGGGTTATTGGATTCCTAGCGCGCCCTCTCCCGCGAAAGGGCGCGGGAGAGGTGCGTTGTTTCCCCTGGATTCGCAAGATGTATGCATCTGATAGCGTAAGCGGGTGAGGGCGGACCACAAAGGGACTCTTGCGTCGCCAGGCCCGCGCCGCTCACAATAGGCGGCATTTGCCAGCGGAGGAAATCATGAATCATCGCTCGACAGCCTATCGCGCCGTTCCCGCGCTCGCCTTGATCATGGGGCTCGCCCCCACCCTCTCGGGATGCATTCTGCTCGCGGCCGGGGCGGGGGCCGGGGCCGGCTATGAGGCAAGCCAGGAACGCGGCCTCGGAGAGACCGGCAACGACATCGCGATCCGCTCGGAGGTAAGCCAATCCTGGACACAGTTCAATTTTGATCTGCAAAAGGATCTCGATGCCACGGTCTATCAGGGGCGGGTATTGATCACCGGCCGAGTCCCTTCGGAGGAATGGCGGGCCGAAGCGGTGAAACGCGCCTGGCAGGTCAAGGACGTGAAGGAAGTCTATGACGAGATCGAAGTCGGCCCGACAACGAGCTTCGGGCGCGATTTCAATGACGGCACCATCACGACCCGCCTCAGGAGCGAGATCACCTTCGATTCCGACATAAGATCGGTCAATTATTCGATCACCACGGTGAATGGTGTCGTCTATCTGATGGGCTCGGCGCGCACCCAGGCCGAGCTCGACGCGGTGATGAACCATGCCCGCAACCTCAAAGATGTGAAGCGCGTCATCTCCTTCGTGAAGATCCGCCCCGGCGCCGGCCCCACCTCGGATGGCGGATCCGCCAATGCGGGATCCGCGCCGCCGCCGCCGGCACCCGCGCCCCCGGCGCCGACATCGGCGCCCGCGCCGTCCAATAGCAACGCGGCCGGCGGGACGATCGAAGCGACCCCGCTCAAATGATTTCTGGTGGAAGGGGCCGCAAGGTCATCGTCCTCCATTTTGTCGGGCAGATGCCGTTGGGCGGCATTGCCTGGCAGGCGGTACAGTATCTCGTCGGGCTGAAACGGCTCGGCTTCGAGCCTTGGTATATCGAGGATCATGGCGCCAACCCCTATGATCCGCGCGCCAACAGCGTGGTCATGGAGAGCGATTACAGCGTCGCTTATATCCGCCGCATGATGGAGACGATCGGGCTGCCGCGGCGCTGGGCCTATTGGGATGCGATCAACGATGTCTATCACGGACTGTCGCGCGAGGAAGTCCGGGATCTTTATAAGAGCTCCAGCGCCATTATCAATCTCTGTGGCGCGACGCGCCTTCGGGACGAGCATATGGCAAGCCCGGTGCGGATCATGGTCGATACCGACCCGGTCTATGAGCAGATCAAATACGCCAATGCCGACCCCGCCGCCCGTTCCTATCTCGACGCTCACACCCATTTCTTCACCTATGGCGAAAATGTCGGCGGGCGGGGCTGGATCGTGCCGCTTTCCGGGATCCCCTGGCGGGGCACCCGCCCGCCGGTCGTGCTCGATCTTTGGCCCCCCGCTTCCTCCATACCGGATTGTTTCAGCACCATCGCCACCTGGGAGAACAAGGGCAAGAATATCCGTTTCGGGGGCCAGGATTATGTCTGGTCGAAGCATGTCAATTTCCTGCGCTTCCTGGACGCGCCCAAACGCACGCGCCAATGTTTCGAGATGGCGATGCTCCCCCCCACCCCGGAGGTCGGCGCGGAAGTCACGCAAGCCGGCTGGCGTCTCACCGATCCGCGCCCGGTTTCGGCGAGCATGGAAAGCTATGCCGCCTTCATCCGCGGCGCGCGCGGCGAATTCACCGTCGCCAAGGATATCTATGTCCGCCCCCATAGCGGCTGGTTCAGCGACCGGAGCGTTTGCTACCTCGCCTCCGGCCGGCCGGTCATCATCATGAAGACCGGCTTCAGCCGTTTCATCCCCACCGGCGAGGGGCTCTTCGAGTTCGAGGATATGGCGGGAATCGAAGCGGCGGTGGCCGCCATCAACGCCGACTATCCGGGCCAGGCGCGCGCGGCGCGGCGCGTGGCGGAGGAATATTTCGGGTCCGACGCCGTTATTTCGGCGATGATGGCAGAAACCGGCCTCATGCCATGACCGATGCTTCCACCACCTCCTGGGAAGACCGGTTGGCGTTGGCGCTCTTTGTCGTGGCGTGCGGTCTCGCGATTCTCACTTTCCAGGATTATGGGGTCACCTGGGATGAAGACGTCCATAACTGGTATGGGGTCTTCGTCCTCGATTATTATCTCACCGCCTTCCAGGATCTGCGCAGCCTTTCCTGGCTCAACCTCTATAATTACGGCGCCGCCTTCGACATGATCGCGGCGGCGCTCAATGCCGTCTCGCCCTTCGGCACCTATGAGACCCGCCATCTTCTGAACGCGCTCACCGGGATTGTCGGGCTCATCGGCACCTGGAAATTCGCGCGGTTCCTGGGCGGCCCGCGCGTGGGGCTGCTGGCGACACTCTTCCTGTTCCTCACGCCCAATTATTACGGGCAGATGTTCAACAACCCCAAGGACATTCCCTTCGCCGCCGCCATGGTCTGGGCGAGCTATTACCTGGCACGCCTCACCGCCGCCCTGCCGCGCCCGCCGCTCACCCTTCTGGTCAGGCTCGGCATCGCCACCGGTTTGGCCCTCGGGGTCCGGGTCGGCGGATTCCTGATGGTGGGGTATTTGGGCTTGACCCTCCTCCTCTTCGGTCTCGCGCGCGCGCATGAGGCGCGGCGGCCGCTTCTCGCGATCACCGATGGGCTTTACGCGCTCCGGCGGGTGCTGATTCCGACCGTGCTCGTGACCTATCCGGTGATGCTGCTCTTCTGGCCGTGGGCGCAACGCTCGCCCTTCCTCAATCCGCTGCGGACCCTGATCTTCTTCTCGCACGAATCCTTCCCCTTCCCGACCCTCTATGCCGGCAGCTACTTTCCCGCGACCGACCTCCCCTGGTCCTATCTCCCCGTCCATGTGGCGCTGGCCCTCCCCGAGCTCCTTCTGCTGCTGGTCCTTGCGGCACCCATCGTGGCGGTGATCGCGCTCAGGCGCGGCCAGCCCTTGCGAGAGATCGTGCTGCCCCGCTTCGTGCTGGGGTTCAGCGTGGTGTTCCCGATCCTCTACGCGGTCGCGATCAAGGCGGTCCTCTTCGATGGGATGCGGCATTTCATCTTCGTGCTGCCGCCTTTGGCGGTGATCGCCGCCCTGGTCGCGGAAAGCGGCTTGAAGCGCCTTGCGCAGATGCGCCGGCGCAACCTTATTTATAGCGCGCTCGGGGCTTATGGGCTTGCCCATATCGCCGTCATGGTGATGCTGCACCCGGATGAATATGTCTATTACAACGCCTTCATCGGCGGGGTCGATGGGGCACAAGGGCTTTTCAAGCTCGATTACTGGGCCAATTCCTATGCCGAGGCGGTCGAGCGGCTCGAAGCGCATCTGAAGGCGGAATATGGCGCCGATTTCCATGATCACGATTTCACGGTCGCGGTATGCGGCCCGCCTATTTCCGCCGCCTGGTACTTCCCGGAAAATTTCATCTTCCGCCAAGACCGCAACAATGCCGATTTCTTCATCGCCTTCACCAAGGATGATTGCGACAAATCGCTCCCAGGCAAGGAGATCATCCGGGTCGAGCGGATGGGCTCGGTCCTCTCGCGGGTGATCGACCGGCGCGAGATCGTGGCCGCTTCCGAGAAGCATGCCGGCCAATTCGCCGCGCGCAAATAGTGGATAGAGTGGATGATGAGTCGGAATGGGCATAGAGCGCGCCAAATCCCCTCTCCCGCGAAGGGCGGGAGAGGGGATTTTCCGGCTGGCTCGTGACGCCTCTCGAAATCGACCGGCTGGCGCGGGCCGAGGGAGAGATGTGGTGGTTCCGCGGCCTCCATGCCAATCTCATCGCCGCCTGGAAGGAAGCCGCACCCGAGGCGCGGATCCTCGATGCCGGCTGCGGCACCGGCGGCTTGCTGGCGCGGCTCGCGGCGCGCCTGCCGGGGGCGGCGCTCATCGGCCTCGATCGCGACGCGGCCGCGCTCTCGATCACCCGCGCCAAAAGCGGGAGGAGGGTGATTCTGGGCACGGTCGATACCCTCCCCTTCGATGAGGCGAGCTTCGATGCGATATTCAGCGCCGATGTCCTCTGCCATCGCGGCGTGGATGCGGCCCGCGCCCTTGCCGAATTTTGCCGCTGCCTGCGGCCGGGCGGCGTGGTCATTTTGAACTTGCCCGCCTATCGCTGGCTCTACTCTGCCCATGATATCGCGGTCGATAATGCCCGCCGTTTCGGCCGCCAGGAGCTTGCCGCACTCCTGGTGGGAGCGGGCTTTGTGCGCCTTCGCATCCGGTACTGGAATGGGCTCCTCTTTCCGTTCATGCTGGTGCGGCGCCTATTGATGAGGGGCGGGGGGAGCGATGTCACCACACCGGCACCGCTTCTCAATCGGAGTCTCTGGCTTATGATGCGGGCGGAGGCGATCCTCTTGCGTGCGGGGTGGGGCCTTCCCTTCGGTGGCTCGCTCCTCGCCCGCGCCATGAAGCCTTAAGGAAGCAACCCCATGAGCCGATCCGATTACGCCCTCTCGATCGTCATCCCCGTCTATCGCGGCGCCGCGACGGTGGGTGCACTCGTGGCAGCACTCGAGACGCTTCAAGTGCCGGGCGGCCACGAGATCATTCTGGTGAATGACGGCAGCCCCGATGAGAGTCTCGCCACCTGTCAGGCGCTCATCGCGCGCGCCAAGGTCCCGATCACCGTCATCGATCTCGCGCGGAATTTCGGCGAGCATAATGCGGTCATGGCGGGCTTGCGCGAAGCCAGGGGCAGGCATGTCATCACCATGGATGATGATCTTCAGAACCCGCCCAATGAGGTGCTGAAGCTTCTCGCCCATGCCGAGGCGAGCGGCAAGGACGTGGTCTATACCCATTATGTTGCCAAGGAACATGCGCGCTGGCGCAATCTCGGCAGTCGCTTCACCAACCGCGTCGCGGATTTCCTGCTCGACAAGCCGCGGGGGCTTTACCTCTCGAGCTTTCGCTGCATGAGCGCCTTCCTAGTGGGGGAGATCACGCGCTATGAAGGACCCTTCCCTTATGTCGATGGCCTCATTCTGCAAACCACGCAATCGATCGACCGTCTCGAGGTGCTTCATGTGCCGCGCGCGCATGGGGCCAGCAATTATACGCTCCGGCGTCTCACCCGTCTCTGGCTCAACATGTTCGTGAATTTCTCGGTGATGCCGCTCAGGATCGCGACCGTGGCGGGGTTTGGCTTGAGCCTCGTCGGGCTCTTGGGGGTGCTGGCGGTGGTGGGGGAGGCGCTTCTCCATGAGACACCCACCGGCTGGGCGTCCTTGAGCGTCGCGGTGCTGCTGCTGGCCGGGGTCCAGCTCACCATGCTCGGCCTCATCGGCGAATATCTCGGGCGCTTGTTCCTGACCGTCAACCGCAAGCCGCAATCGGTGATCCGGAGCGTGATGAAGAGCGAGACGGCGATCCAATCCTCGCGCAATTTGCGTCAGGCGTGACGGCGATGCTTTTCAACTACCTCGCGCTGGCGGCGGCGATCCTGCTCGGAGTCCTCGGCCAGATCCTGCTGAAATCGGGGGCGCTCCGCTCGAGCGGCATGGTCGCGCAAATCCTCGATCCGCTCACCGTCGTTGGATTGGGCATCTATTTCGCCGCCTCGATCTGTTACATCATCGCGATCAGGAAGCTCCCCCTCTCGCTCGCCTTTCCGAGTGTTTCGGCGAGTTATATCGTGGTTGCCCTCATCGCGCATTTCGCCTGGGGCGAAACCCTCGGGCTTGCCCAACTCGCCGGCATCGCCCTCATCGCCGGCGGGATATTGATGCTGCATCAATAGTCATACCCCTCAACCCTCACCCTGCCCTCTCGCCGCCACGCGGGACGGGTGCCGAGCATTGCTCGGCAGGTGAGGGCAGAAGCGGGTGAGGGTTACTTCCGCTGATAGAGGAGATCGCCGAGATAGGCATTGCCGCGGCTCGCGAGCAAGCCGCCGATATCCTTGGGCGGTTCCCTATCGCACGACCCATCGGACTGGAGCGTGACGCAATGCGGCAGCATGGTTTGCACATACGAAACCGGCGCCGCCGTGTCGTAGGGTTGCGTCACATTGCCGGTGATGGTGAGCGCCTGCAACACCAGCGGGTTGGCGAGCGAAAGCCCGTTGAAGGTCGCCACCCCCTCGGGCAGGGAGCCGCTGCCGTCGAGCGAATGGCCGGTGAGGGTGAGGCTCGCGAGGTTCCTGAGATCACCATCGATGACGATGCCGTTGCCGGTATTCAAGACAAGAGCGCCGCCCTTGGCGTCGAGCACGCTCGCGATCGTGATATTGTTGATGGCCGCGAGGTTGAGGCGCGCGAAGTTCGTGAGATTGCCATCGATGACGATGTCATTGCCCGCCTTCAAGACGAGAGCGCCGCCCTTGGCATCGAGCGCGCTCGCGATCGTGATGTTGTTGCCGGCCGCGAGCGTCACCGTACCGCCGCCCGCGAGCGCCGGCTGCAAGGCCCCCGGCGCGATGACCGGCGAAGTGCCCGGGAAATTATTGGCATTGCCGAGAAGGTTGTTGATGCCCTTGGCGCTCACCGCCAATTCGACGGCATCGCTGCTATAGCCGAAAGCGATGGCGGTGCCGAGGGCGGGATTGTCATAGAGGAAGGTGCCGAACTGGCCACCAGTGCCGATGACGCTGTTCTGCGCCGACAAGACGCCGCTCACCCCGCTCACCCCGCTGCCGATCGTCACCGCGCCCCTGCCATTATCGGCGAAGGGGCTGCCGACCACATAATCGCCATTGGCGAGCACCAGGATCGAGGGGACCTGGAAAGCGGCGGGGGTTACGCCCAAGGATGCCAGGTCCTGGATGCCGTTCCTCCCGACGCCTCCCTGGAGGACGCCTTGGTTAAAGAGGGCACGGAAGATCGCCGCCGCATTGAGGGCGGGGTTTCCGGGTGCCCCGGTCAGCAGCACGGAGAGCGAGCTGAACCCGAGGAGATCGCCGGGGTTGGCGCCCAATAGACTGTTCTGCGCGGTGACCATGCCGACCGTACCCTTGGTGCCGTTGCCGAAAGTGACGGCGCCGGCTTCCGTCATGCCGTTGGCGGTGAAGAAGGGGCTGGCCACGACATAATTCCCAGTCGGCAAGGCCAGCACGGCGCCGCCGACATTGTCGCCGGGGGTGGCGCCGACCAGGCTGTTCTGTGCGGTGATGGTACCGACCGTGCCGGTCACTCCATTGCCGAAGGTCACGGCACCCCGGGCACCATCGAAGCTGGGGGTGGCCACCACGTAATTGCCGTTGGCCAGCGCTACCACGCCGAAATCGTTGACCTGAACCGGGTTAAACGGGTCGGTCTGCGGGTTCACCGCCTCATCGCTTTGCACCGAGATGATGCTCTTGGCGCCGATCGCATTGGTCCCGAACAAGGGGCCGCTTCCCGCGCCGATCAAGCTGTTCGCAGCGGTGATCTGGCCGGTGACCCCGGTCACGCCATTGCCGAAGGTGACCGCGCCCGTGCTCACCACGAGGTAATTGCCGGTGGCGAGCGCCACCACCTCTTCGACCGGGGCATCGATCAGGCTGTTCGCCGCGGAAATCACGCCATGGGTGGTGGGCGTGATCAGGGTGGCGGCCCCGGCGCCGTTATTGAACCCTGGGCTCCCCAGGATGAAATTGCCGGTGGTGAGCGCGGCCACCAGGGGAAGAAAGTTGCCGGCGATAAAGCCGCCGGGCGTGCCGACCGCGTCACCGGGCGCGGCGCCGACCAGGCTGTTATCGGCGGAGACCGTGCCCGCCGTGCCGTTGGCGGCGCTGACGAAGGTGGCGGCGCCGCGGCCGCCGTCGAAATGCGGGCTCAAGACCAGGAAATTGCCGCCGCTCACCGCGGCGACGACGCCGTCGACGGTACCATCGACGCCGCTGCCGATCTTGTCGCCGATCGTGGTGCCGACGATGCTGTTGGCGGCGGAGATCACACCCACCATGCCGCTCGTCCCGTTGCCCAGGGTGACGGCGCCCCGCGTGCCTTCCGCATCGGGGGCGGCCACCACGTAATTGCCGTTGGCGAGCGCGGTGAGGGTCGAATTGACGAGATCGCCCTGGGCAGCGCCGGTGAGGCTGTTCTGCGCGGTGATGGCGCCAACGACCCCGGTCTTGCCATTGCCGAAGGTGATCGCGCCGAGCCCGTTCAAGGCGCCCGGCGTATCCACTACATAATTGCCGTTGGCGAGGGCGATGGTGGCCCCGCCGCCGAGGAGCGTGTTGGCCATGACGCTGTTCGGGTCGAAATTGGCGCCACTATTGAGGAAGGTGTCGCCGAGGCCGGTGGTCACCACCACATTGCCGTTGGCCAGGGTGATGAACCGCGTCGCGGCGGTGGGTGTGGGAATATTGAGGCCGCAACTGCCCGGACTGACCAGGCACGGCGATATCAAATTGCCGGGAGCACCAATGGCGCCCCCCACATTGAAGGTCTTGGTGGCCCCCGTCGTGCCATTGCCGAAGATGGTTTGCGTCAGGTCGTTCAGCACGAAATTGCCATTGGGGAGCGCTACGAAATTGTCGAGAAAGAATACATTGACGAGATTCGGCAAGCCGAGCGGGATATTCGTCCCAAAAGCAGCAACCGGGTTCGTTATCGGAGTGACGGTGAGGATGTTCTGCAACACCCCCGCGCAGACACTGGCGGGGAGCCTCGCCCCGGCGAAACAATTCACCTGCTGCTGGCCCATATTAATGAGCGCGTTCAAGACGCCGGTGCCGATCGAGGTGCTGATGAAGGGGGCGGTGGGGCCGCCCGCGATGCCGCTGGTGCCGGTGGTGCCATTGATCAGGATCGGCTCGCCGCCGGGGCGGCCGTCGAACTCCAGGAAATTGCCGTTGGTGAGGGCGCCCAGCCCTTGCACCCCGAGGAAGAACGCGCCGGGTTTGGCCGGATCGCCGGTCACCCCGAAGAGCGCGCTGATCAACCCCCCGGTCTTGCCGTTATAGACCACGACCGCACCCACATCGTTCCCCTGGAACTGCGGTTCCGCGGCCGCCACATTACCATTGCTCAGCGTCAGGACATCGCGTTGGGCGGAGCCGGGGCCGCCGGCGGGATCGACCAGGGCGAAGGCGACCGGACCGCCCGCATCGCTGATCGTGATGTTGGTGGGATCGAGAACCACGCTCCCCACCCGGCCAAAGCGCGCGCCGACATCGAGGAAGCCCGCCAGATCGACATGCCCGCCATCGCTCGACACCTCGAGACGCCCGCCATTCCCTCCCGAGCCGCCGCCCCGCGCGCTCAACGTCCCATCATCGCGGGTCTCGTGCGACGACCATAGCACGATCCGGCCGCCATTGCCGACATTGAGCGCATTCGCGCGCAGCACCGAATCGCCATTGATGTTGGTGGTCGTGGCCGCCGGCAGGTTGCCGCTCTTCAGCCCGCCGCCGACCGCGATGTCGCCCCCGCCCAACGTTCCATCGGCATCGACCGTGGCCGCCAGCAGGTTGATGGTCGTCGCGTCCATCGTCACCGTGCCGCCCGCCCCCAGCCCCGAGACCACGCTGGTACTGCCCGAGCTCAAAAGCCCGCTGCCGCTCGCCCCCAAGAGGGTGACACTTCCCCCATGCGCGCCCCCTTGCGCCGAAAGCAGCGCCGATTGCGTCCCCAGATAAAGCCCGCTGAAATCGATCGCCACCTGCCCGCCCGCGCCTTGCCCGCCATCGGCGCGGAGCGTGCCGCTCTGGACGATGTCCATGGCATCGATCGCGATCGCCCCGCCGCCCGCGGTCCCGCTCGCCTCGATATCCCCGGTGAGGGCGACCACCGTGCCCTTGACCTTGACGCTGCCGCCCTGCTCGTTGACGCCGGTGCCGCTGACATCGATCGTGCCATTGACGCTCACCGCCGCCTGGCCGCCATCGAGCGTCACCGTGCCGTCATGGCTCGAGATCGAGCGCGCCTGTACCACCCCGGTCAGATTGATCGCGGCACTCACCACGCCCCGCGCGACATTGGCGGTCATCTGCACCGTGCCGCCGTCGGCGATGATCCTGCCGCTATTGTCGATCGCCGCCGCCGCCGATTGGGTTTGAGTTACCACGCTCCCGGGCACCGCGACGCTCACCAGCCGGTCGCCATAGAGATCGACGAAGAAGCTGTTGGCCGAGGCGAGCGAGACCTTGGAAAGGGTCGCGTTGATCACCCCGGAATTCGCCACCCCCGGCGCCACCAGCGCGGCGAGGCCATTCTCGGCGACGGTGAGCGAGCCTTGATTGACCACCGCGGCCGTGCCTTGGCCGGCCCGCGAGAAGGTGAGCTTGCCGTTCGCCGCATTGGCGAAGGCCGCCTGGTCATTGGCGCTCATCCCCGCGGTGGTCGCGATGAGCGAACCCGCCGCGACCGTGGCGCTCGTCCCGAAATTGATGCCATAGGCATTGCTGAGCGCGATGAGTCCGTTGCCGAGAAGCGTCCCGTTGATCATCGAGGGGCCGCCGCCCAGCACCTCATTCACCGTGGCGTTGGACCCGGCATCGCGGAACATCACCTTGTCGCCCTTGCCGATATTGAAGCTTTGCCAATCGATGACGGTGCGGGTGCCGGGGTTCTCGGTGATGTCGAGCTCGGTCGGCGAGACTTGCTTGATCACCGCCGACCCGCTCACCACCTTGCCCCCTTGCGGCAAGGCGGGCGTGCCACCGCCGGCCAAGGCCGGCGCCGCCATCAGGACGCCCGCGAGCGCCGTGCTCGCCATCAGGATTTGTTTTGTCATGTGATGTTCCCCTTCCCTCAGAATCGTCCGGTCACGCCGAAGAAAAATCGCGGATCTCTGTTGCCCTGGGCAAAGACCGTCCGGGTCAAGGGCACCCCGAGTTCGGCGTAAGCCGAAAGCCCATGGCCGAAATCCGCCCGCACCCCCGCCCCGGTCGAGGTCGCGGTGGCCTCGCTATTCACCCCCGGCACTTGGAAATTGCTCCACACCGCGCCGGCATCGAAGAAGGCATAGGGTTGAACGTTCGAAAGCCACACCTGGCCGAGGCTCTCCGTCCATTGGAGCTCGACCTTGCCGGCGACACCACTATCCCCGATGATTTCCGAAGGGTCGTAGCCGCGGCCGAAATCGGCGCCGCCAAAGCCGAACTCCTCGGAGCCAGGCAGGACCTCCCCGCTCGCCTGCCAGGTGGTGCCCACCAGCACACCCAGATTGCTGAAGAGCGGCTGGGTCCGCGAGGCACTCCCCGCCACCTTGGTGAAGCTTGCCCGGGTGCCGGGGCGCGAGCGCTCGGCGCTTGCGCCAAACACCGGGACCCCTTGGCTCAGCTCGATGGCGGCCAGATCATTGGCGGGATTCCACAGCGTGTCGATGCCGCTATAGGCCAGTTGGAGCCGGGCAATACGGAGATTGTCATGGCTCAAAAGCAGGTTGTTCTGGGTCGCGTCCAGCTCGTTGATCTCGACCCGGCCGCGCACCGAGACATTCTCGGTCCGCGAGCGGATCAGCGGATGAACAAGTTGCGCCCAGCCGCTTACATCCTGATCCTCGAGCCCGGTCTGGGTAAAGCCGGGATGGGCATCGCTGAAGAAACCGCCGAGCGTCGCCACCGTCCCCTCGCTATCGATCTCTTCCTCATGGGAGAGATCGACGTAATGAAGATCGCGGAGCGGCGAGGTGAGGGTCGTGCGCAACTCGGTGCGGTTATTGAGACCCAACACATTGTTGACCGCGCCGCTGAGCGTTGCCTGATAGGGGCCGATGAATTTGGTGCCGCGATTATCGACGCTCACCGAGCCATCGACTTGCTTGCGTTCGATCACCACGATGAGATCGGCCGCCCCCGGCGTCGCGCTCGAGGGCTGCATGAAGGACCGCGCCCCGACCCCCGGCAAATCATTCATGAGAAGAAGATACCGCTCAAGATCGCTCGCCTGGAGCGGCCGCGAGGCCGAGATCTTCGCTCCATACTCCTGCAGCAACCCGTTATCGACCGGGGCCCCCGTCTCATTCTTGAAGATGACCTTGTCGATGAAACCCTCGACGATCGTCAAACGCACCACCCCATTGGTGATCTGCTGCGCCGGCACCAAGGCCTGCGACAGGATGTAGCCGGCCTCACCATATTTGGCGGTGATCGCCGCCGCCACTTCATAGACCTGCTGGAGGGTGACATCCTTGCCGATGAGCTTTTCATAGAGCGGCGCGAAGTCGCTCACGGTGAAGACCACCGCATCTTCAATGACGAGTTTCTGGAGGGTGAAATGCACCTTCTCGGCGCCCGGCGGGGCTTGGGTGGGCGCCAGCCCCCGCGGCACGACCGGCGCGCTCGTCGCGGGCGGCGCACCCTGTGGCGGCTGCAAGGGCTGCTCGATACGCCCGGGTGCCACCGAACCCGGTATCTGCTGCTGCGCGAGCGCCGGCGCGAGCCCGGAGACAAGCAAGATGGCCGAAACGCACGCCCCTATTGTCCGCAACCCCACCATAACATACTCCCCAATGAGTCTAATTGTATTATGCTGATCATTCAGTGCGAGGTGGGATTAGGGCGAGGTGGGATTAGGCTAATCCTCGCGATGATCCCCTTTTTTGAAGATTGGCCCGGCCGCGTCAATCTAACTCATCGCCGCCTTCGCCGCTTGGCAAAGATTGCGGATAATTTCGGCCGGTATAAAAAATATCATTGATGTCAAGGTGCGCTATGCTCAAGATCAGGGTCGCCCCGCCCTCACCCTTTCCCGCGAGCGCAGTCTGTCCGGGGAAAGTTTTTGCGCACGCCATGCAATTCTTTCTGGAATGAAACGCACTTATTTATCGTCATGCCCGGGCTTGTGCCCTTAGGACCCACGTCTTGGGAGCTGCGCGATGGTGCGGTCGGCCTATGACGTGGGTAGCCGGGACAAGCCCGGCCATGGCGAGTTATGGTTTCTTTCCCGTTCACTCTATGCAACCGTTTTTTCCCCGGACAGCCCTGCCGCGAGCGGGAGAGGGTAGGGTGCGTCTCCTATGATCAAAATCGACGAGGTTCTCGCGGCCATTCGCCGGCGGCAAGACGTCACCACCGAGGAAGCGGTCAGGCTTCTCGCGGCGGCACCCGCGGGCGATATCGCGCTCCTGTCGATCGCCCGGCGTGTCATCGCCGAGATCCCGGTGCTCGAAGCATGGGTGACGGTACTCCACCAAATCTCCGATGTGGAGAAAAAGCGTGCCCTCCTCGACGGGCTCCAGGGGCTCGTTACCGGGCCGATGCGGCGTGCGGCGCATGTCAAAGCTTGCCTCCCGGCCATTCCGCTCCTCGTTGCCTGTGCCGCGGAAGAAGCGCTCAAGGAACCCGCGCTCCAGATCCTGGGCGCGCTCGCCAGTGCCGAGACTGAGGCGGGCGCGGCGCTCACGGCGCTTTATCGCACTCTGAGATCGACCGAGATGCGCCGGCAAATCGTCCGGGATCTCGCGCCGCTTCGTTACCGTTGGCAGGGGGTTGCCTCCTTCCTCGCGGAAATCGTCAAGGAGATCGAACCCGATATGAAGCCGGGGGTCATCCGCTTCCTGCTCGACGCCCACGCGTTGAGCGAGGAGGCGGAACGCTCGCTGCTTGCCCCCGCCGAACCCGAAGGGGTGCGGCTTGCGGTGATCGACCATTGGGTGGCACGCGCGCGGCCGGCAAGTGAGGCCATGGTCGAAGCGGCGGCCGCCGCGGCCAAGCGCGATCCGTCGCCGGCCTGCCGGCGGAGCGCGCTGGCACTTCTCGAAAACCGCACCGCCGCCCTCGCCACCGCCTTGCCCCTCTTCCTCGATCTCGCGGTCTCGGATCGTGACGCAACGGTCCGGCTTGCCGCCATGGAGGCGCTGGGGCGACGCGGCGCGATCGACCCCGCTTTCCTTCAAGAACTCCTGAAACGGGAAGGCGACCCCGCGGTCACGATAGCGATTCTCAAGGCTCTGCGGCCCCATCTCGGCGCCGCCGGCGCCGAAGGCGAGGCGAGCCGCGCCGCGCTCTTCGGGCTCTTTGAAACCCCGATCGCCGCGCCCTTGGCGCAGTACCTCTATCCATGGCTGGAAGATGTTCTCGCGCGCTTTCCCGAGACGGCATCGCTTCTCGTCCCGAGGCTTGCAACACTCCATCACGGCGAGGTGAAGGCCGCCCTCCTCGAGACGCTCGCGCGGCGGGTTCTCGATCTCCCGGAATTGCCGCCGCTCTTTGCCGAAGCCTGCGCCTCCGCCGTTCCTTCGGTCCGTAACGCCGCCGCCCAGGGGCTCCTCACCCTGCCGCTCGATGAGGCGCATATCGGGTTCGTGCTGCGCGGCTTTCCGCTTCTCAGTGATCCGGCGGTCGATGGCGAGCGGCGCGTCCGCTTGGGGCGCAAGATCGCCCGCATTCCAATCCTGCCGGAGGAGGTGCTGAAACAAGTGACGCTCTTCCTGGAGAGTGTCAATGATCCCCATCTCCTGCCGGGCTTTCACTCCATGGTCGAGCTCCTCGCAGAAGCGCGCGAGCGGTCGCGGCCGCGGGCACTTCATGATTGGGCGCTCTGGCGCAGCCGCCTTCATGCCCGCCAGGAGATCACCGGCGTCTTCCCCGCGATCTTCGCCGCCTTCGACACCGATCCTGAAGGCGCCACCCAATTCCTGAAAGAAATCCTGAAGACCGAAAACCGCGCGAGCGGCCCCGCCATGGCGGACGATACCGCGATCCTCGAATTCCTTCAGGCGCGGGACCGGATCGACGATGAAATGTCGCGCTACGCCCTCGATTTCCTGCTCACCCGGGACGAGCGTTATGGCGATATGAATTTTTATCTCGCCCTGCTCAAAAGCAATCTCGCCTTTCCCGAGCTCAAAGAGGGGCTGTGGCGGGTGCTCGAACGCGGCGGGACCAACCCGCTCCTCCTCGCCGAAATCCTGACCCTCGCCCATCACGGCCAGGCGGGGCTCATCGCCGCGCTTGGTGAGCGGCTTCGCGCCTTGACCAGGGGGGACGAGTTGACGCCCTATCTTATCTTTCTCGAAGAGAATGGCGACTGGAGTGTCGTCCGCGCGCTCATCGGCAAACTCACCGCGCTCATCGCCGATAACCCGGCCTTGGGCGAGCAAAAGAACAATGATCGTCTGCGGCGTCTGCGCGCGCGGTTTTATTTCGACGCGGTGCGGCCGGGACGAGGGGTCGTGCCGCAACAAAAGCCGGGGCTCCTCGATGGCTGAGGGCAGCATCAAAGAAAGGCT
>Ga0070735_10002714_pt1 | contig 15845 bp, 11 predicted proteins | sample Coa_R1_FD_66443 | JGI IMG/M metagenome (GOLD analysis project Ga0070735, IMG submission 66443) | Surface soil microbial communities from Centralia Pennsylvania, which are recovering from an underground coalmine fire - Coalmine... | ecosystem: Environmental > Terrestrial > Soil > Unclassified ... | reverse complement strand
CGGGGGCGACGCGCGACCCGCGGCGTGCGGCGCCATCTCCGCCGGCGGAGGCGCGCCGGGATCGGTGGCGATCCGGTGCCAGGCCTCCAGGCGTTCGGCCATGACATCGACGTCGAAGGCCGCCGCCGTGGCCAGCCCGGACTCGACGATCCGCCGTCGCAGTGGCCTGTCCTGGGCGATGCGGGCAAGCGCACTGGCCAGGGCCTCGTGGTCGCCGACCGGAAAGGAGACGCAGTTCTCGCCGTCGGCGAGGAACTCTGCCGACCCTCCGGTGGGGCTCGCGATCACCGGGGTCCCGCACGCCATCGCCTCGAGCGGAACCAGACCGAACGGCTCCTCCCATGTCGGCGGGAAGATGAAGGCGTCGGCGGCGCGATACACGGCGGCGAGCTCGTCGCGCGGCACATGATCGAACGTCACCCGGTCCGCGAGGCCGAGCTCTGTGGCGAGTTGCGCCAGCTCCTCGCGCACTTCGTCGTCACCGCGGCCGACGATCGACAGCGTCGCCGCCGGCGGGCACAGCGCGAGTGCACGGACGGCGACGTCGATGCCCTTGCGACGATCGATACGGCCGACGTAGAGCAGCTTCCACTGCCACGGCCGCTCAACGGGCGGTGACCCACCAGATGCCGAGGCCGTTTCGGACCCCGCATCGAGTCCACGCTGTCCTGCCGCGGCGAACTCGCGCGTCTCGATGCCGAGGTGGACCACGGTCGAGTTCGGAAAGGACCACGGGGACCGGGCGCGGACTGCCGTCCGCAGCGCGTCGCTGGCGAAACACGCCGGCCCGATCGTGTCGAGCCGAGGAGGAAGGGTGGGGAGACCGGTGAGCGCCTGGGCGACTCGCCCGGCGAGCCGGCGGCGGGCGAACATGCGCAACCATCCGTCGAGGGCCGGACCGTAGACGGGCCACTCGTCCGCGAGGACGAGGACCACGGGGAGGCCTCGGCGATGGGCCCGGGACAACAAGCCCAACGACGTCGCGCCCATGGCCCACGCGGAGACCACGTCGGGCCGGAACTCGTCGATCACCCGGTCGAGGACGCGCTTGTTGCCGAGCTCCCATCGCAGCCGCCGCCAGGGCGGGGGCCGCAGGATCACGTGGTCGTCCCAGTACAGCTGGAGCGACCGCCAAACCGGCACGACCCCCGGGGAGACCTCTTCGGCCCCGGCCACGCGGACGGTGCTCGTCAGAACGACGACGTCGTGGCCCTGTGCCTGCCAGCGCTCGGCGGCGTCCCGACACAGGTACTCGTATCCGCCGTAGGCGTGGGGGGGATACATGTTGGTGAGGACCAGGATCCGCACGTTCTCCGGATCTTGGCATCCGGGGCTCACACCCGGGCCATGACCCGGCCCCGCCGCCCGGGAAAGTCCTGGCCAAACAGTGAGTTCGGGCCTCCGAAATCGTTACCGAAGCGTCATGTTCACCGCCGCCCACCAGGGCTTTTCCTCGTGACGTCCGTGGCCCCGGCCACCGGGGCTCCCGCGGCCGCGCCCACGCCTGTCCGGGACGCCGTGCCCTCGATCGACCTCCAGGGCGAGCGGACGCCGGTGGTGACCCTCCTCCGGCAGGTGTGGGCCGTCCGGGACCTGCTCGTCATCCTGGCGCGCAAGGAATTCCACGTCCGGTACCGGCGAGCGTCCTTCGGGATGCTGTGGGCGCTCGCCCTGCCGCTGCTCCAGTCGGCCGTGCTGGCGGTGATCTTCTCCCGCGTCGTGCGGGTCCAGTTCACCCACCACTACCCGGTCTTCGTCCTCACCGGCATGGTGGCCTGGACCTACTTCAGCGCCACGTTGAGCGGAGGCGCCACGGCGATCGTGGACGGGACCGACCTTTCGAGCCGGGTCTACTTCCCCCGGGCGGTGATGCCGCTCGCGCAGGGCATCACGAACGTCTACGCGCTCGTCATCACGATCGTCATCGTGGTGGGGATCTGCCCGCTCATGGGCGTCGACCTCGGTCCGCAGATCCTCTTGCTCGTCCCGGCGGCCGGCCTCCTCGTGCTGCTCGCCATCGGGTTCTCGCTCGTGACGTCCGCGCTGCACGTCTACTTCCGGGACGTCAGATATCTGGTCTCGGCCGCCATCCTTCTGTGGTTCTACGTGTCGCCGATCATCTATCCGCCCGACGCCGCTCCGAGAAAGCTCGGGCTCTTCATCGATGGCAATCCCCTGACGGGGGTGCTCGACCTGTTCCGCGCCGCCACGGTGGGCACGACCGGCCCGATCCTCGCTGCCGTGGTCGTGGCGATCGCCTGGACGGTGGCGCTCATCGCCGGAGGCCTCGTGCTCCAGAGCCGCTACGACCGCGTCTTCGCCGACCTCCTCTGAGCCGACCCTGAGAACCGACATGGGCAAAGCGATCGAGATCCGAAACGCCGGCAAGCGCTACACGAAGTACGACGACACGCCGATGTTGATCACGTCCGCGCTGCACTTCCGGCCGCGGACCCGCCGGAACAAGCTGTGGGCCGTCCGAGACGTCGACCTCGACATCGAACAAGGCCAGTCGCTCGGCGTGATCGGGCGCAACGGCTCCGGGAAGACGACCCTGATGTCGCTCATGGCCGGGATCACCGCGCCGTCGGAGGGATCGGTCCGCGTGTGGGGCCGGGTGGCACCCCTCATCGCCGTGGGCGTGGGCTTCCACCGCGAGCTGACCGGCCGGGAGAACATCTACGTCAACGGCACCATGCTCGGCCTCACCCGGGCGGAGATCGACCGGCGCCTCGACGAGATCATCGCGTTCGCCGAGATCGAAGAGTTCATCGACACGCCGGTCAAGTTCTATTCGTCGGGCATGTACGTCCGCCTCGGGTTCGCGGTGGCGGTCCACTCCGACCCGTCGGTGCTCCTGGTCGACGAGGTCCTGGCCGTCGGCGACCTCGCCTTCCAGATGAAGTGCTTCGAGAAGATGGCCAACATCCTGCAGGCGGGCACGACGATCGTCGTCATCACCCACAACATGGGAGGCGTCGTCCGCTTCTGCCAGCGGGTGCTGCTCCTCCACGACGGCCGCCCGCACTTCCTCGGTGAGCCGGCTCAGGCGATCTCCCGGTTCCACGAGCTGTTGAGCGAAGAGACCGAGACCCAGATCGACCACGCGTCCGGGTCGGTGTTCGAGCCTGGCTTCGCCAGGATCGAACTGGTGGAGCTCGTGCGAACCGACGGCCGCAGCGTCACGCACGTGACCGCCGGCGAACCGGTCGCGGTGCGGATGACCGTCCAGGCCGTCCGGGACATCGAGGACCCCGTGGTGGGGCTGTCCGTTCTCGCCCCCGACAGCTCGCCGCTGTACGTGGACAGCAGCGGCGGTGAGCCGCTCGGCTCCCTCGCGGCGGGCGAGAGCGCCGTCTTCACGATGTCGTTCCGCGCTCAGCTTCCGTCAGGCACGTACACCGTGCTGTCGTGGCTGGGGCGCTCGGACCTTCGCACCGTGCTTGCGCAGAGCCGGTCGGTGTCGTTCTTCGTCGACGGCCGCTCGACCGTGGGCGGCCTCGCCGACCTCGAGGCTCGCATGGGCCGGGAGCCGGCGATCGGCGCGACGTCGCACGAGGCACGGGCCGCGGAGTTGCAACGCCTGCCTCGATGAGCGACCCGCACCTCAGCGCGGCGGACGTCTCCGTCGTGATCCCGAGCGGTCCTGGCTGGGAACGCTGGGAGATGCTCCAGATGACCTTGCGGGGCCTCGCCCGACAGAGCGTGTCGGGATTCGAGACCGTGCTCGCCGTCGACAGCCGTGACGAACCCCCGGCAGGCCTCGGTGACGTGCGCGTGGTGGTGAAGCCCGACCGTGGTCCCGGCCCGCGCCGCAACGCGGGAGCGCGGGCCGCCACCCGCCCGATCGTGCTGCTGCTGGGCGACGACACCATTCCGGGTCCCGACCTCGTGGCCCACCACGTCGGTGAGCACGCGCGCCATCCCGAAGCCGAGGTCGCCGTCCTCGGCCACATCGACTGGCACCCCGACGTGCGCCGCGGCCGCCTCGAGCGTTGGCTCGACTGGTCGCGCACCCAGTTCGACTATCCCGCCGAGGCGGTCGACGACGCGGGGTTCGGCCGCTTCTACTCGAGCAACATCTCGCTCAAGCGCAGCTTCTTCCTCGACGTCGGCGGCTTCGACGAGGAATTCGGCTTCGGATACGAGGACACCGACCTCGGATTGCGCCTCCACCACAAGGGCCTTCGAATCCGCTACCAGCCGGCAGCCCGCGCCGAGCATCTCCACCACTACACGTGGGACGCCCTGAGGCGCCGCTTCTCGCTCGTGGGCGAGGGTGAATACCTCATGACGAAGAAGCACCCCGGGTTCGAGCCGTTCTTCCTCGAGCGGATCTTGAACCGACGTCGGGCTCCCTGGTGGCTGCCGTGGCCGTGGCTGGTCGAGCTCGTCCCCGAAGCCCAGGGGGACGAAGGCCCCGGCCGCACGAGGCGCCTGCGCCGTGAACTCGAAGCGCGTGCGGACGCCTGGTACTACGCCCGGCTCACCGGTGACTTCGTCACCGGTTGGGTGCTCGCCGCCGAGGCGGACGAGCGGCGACAGTACCGACACCAGACCCACGGCGAATCGACCGGGCCGGGGGAAATCGCACCGGCGACGTCCCTCGGCGCGCCGTCCGACGCCGACCGCGTCGACGCCGAGCGGTGGGCGGCCCGCGGGCTGGCCGAGATGCGCTCCCTCGTGCCCAAAGGCGCACGCGTCCTCGACGTCGGCGACGAGGTGCGTCCCGGATCGAACGGTCTGCGCCTGCTCTCCGATGGCTACGACGTCTCCTTCGCGGGCTTGTCCGAGGGCGCGTCCTCCTACCTCCGTTGGCGGCTCGAACGACGCGGGCTCGCCTCGTCGGTCCATGACGGACCCGTCCAATCGGTGCCGGGAACCTTCGACGCGGCGTACGCGTGCGCCGAGGACGGTTCGGCACCCGACGGCCCGACCCTCGACGCGCTCGAGGCCCGGGCGTCTCTCGTGATCGTGCGGGTGACCGAGCGAGCTCACGGCGGCACCGCGACCGTCGAGGGGCTGTTCGAACGCGCCGGCTCGGGACTCGTCCGGTACCGCCGGCTCGGCGGGCACCACCTGGTGGCGTACCGCCCCGGGTCTGGCCGGCCACGGAACCCGGTGGCCGCGGCGGTGCGGCGGTTCCGCGGAAGGGCCCTGCCCGCCAAGCGGGCGTGGTACCCCGATCCGCGCTGGTGAGCACGGTGAACGCGGTCAGCGCGGCAAGCGATCCGGACATGGCGAGCGCACGACAACCGCTGCGACCCCGGGTCGATGTGGGCGTCGTCACGTGGAATACCGCGGAGCTCACCGCGACCGCCCTGCGAAGGCTGCTCGACACCGATCAGGGCTGCGACGTGCGCATCCTCGTCCACGACAACGCTTCCACCGACGGCACACCCGAGCTCCTCGACGCGGCCGTGCCGGAGGCGAAGGTCGAAGTCGCCCCCGGCAACGTCGGATTCGCCGCGGGTGTCAACCGGCTGGTCGAGCGGTCCGATGCCCCGTGGTTCTTCGCCCTCAACTCCGACGCCTGGCCCGAGCCCGGTGCCATCGGCGCACTGGTGTCGGCTGCCGAGCGACACGAGCGTGCCGCGGCGGTGGCTCCGCGTCTCCTCCGACCGGACGGGTCCGTCGAACATTCGACCCACCCGTTTCCGTCGGTCGGGCTGGCGCTCCTCGACGCCGTCGGCGGGCGCAGCTGGCTGCCCACGCGGCGTCTCGAGGACCTGGCCCTGGAAGGGGCGTGGCACCACGACCGACCCCGGCGCGTGGATTGGGCGGTCGGCGCGGCGCTGCTCATTCGTCGACAGGCGCTCCTCGACGTCGGCGGCTTCGACGAGCGTGGGTTCATGTACGTCGAGGACGTGGAGTGGTGCTGGCGCGCTCGGCGGCGCGGATGGGAAGTCCGGTTCGAACCGGCGGCAGTGGTGCGTCACGTCGGCAACGCCTCGGGGGCGATCGGACTCGGCGACCGCCGGCATCAGCTCGACGCGGCCAACCTCCACCGGTTCCTCGATGAGACCCAGGGCCCGGTGCGCGCCGGTGCGTACCGGGCACTCTCCGCGGTAGCGATCGGCGAACGTGTCGTCGCCGCCCGGCTGGCGGGACGGGCCGGGGAGGCGCACTACTGGCGATCGCAACTGCGGGCCCGGGTGCAGGGCGCCCGCGACGGCCGTGTGAATGGGCGGAAGACGCGGCGCGAAGGGACATGGTCGACGCGTCGGGGCGCGACGCGGTCATGGCGTGGCGACCCGACATGGCCCGCCACGCGCAACGCCGGCGGCACCTCGGCCGCGACCGCCTCGGGTCCAACCGTCGAAATCGTGCACGATGCGCCCTCGGGCACCACCCCGCGCGTGTCCGTCGCGGTTTCGACCCGCGGGCGGGCCGCCCTGCTCCCACGCCTCGTCGCCGCACTCGAAGCGCAGACCCTTCCGGCCGACGAACTCGAGCTCGTCGTGGTCGACGACGCCTCCCCCGACGACACCGCGGAGGTGCTGGGCGCGCTGGCGAGGCGCAGCAAGGTGCCGATGCGCGTGCTCACCTGCGGGCAGCGGGGTGGACCGGCGGCCGGTCGAAACCTGGCGTGGCGGGCGGCGCGTGCCCCGGTGGTGGCGTTCACCGACGACGACTGCACCCCCGACCCTGACTGGTTGGCGTCTGGGCTCGCCGCGCTGGATCTCGCATCGGGGGCGGCCCGGATGGTCACCGGCCGCACGGCGATGCCCGACGACCAGATCGCATTGGCCACACGGCCGTTCGCTCGTCATCTCCAAGTCGACGGTGTGCGGTTCTTCGAGACGTGCAACGCCTTCTACCGACGGACCGACCTCGAGGCAGTGGGCGGCTTCGACGAGCGCTTCGGCTTCGGCGGGGAGGACACCGACCTCGGGCTCAGGATGGTGCAGGCCGGCGTCACCCCGGTGTTCGCCCGGGGCGCGCTCGTCCACCACGACGTGCACACGGGAACCCTCGCCGACGCGCTGCACAACGCGGCACGCTTCGTCGACCTCCCGCTCGTCGTGCGCAGGCACCCAGAGATCCGCTCTTCCCTGGTGCACCACAAGCTCTTCTGGAAGCGCGCGCACCCGTCGGCCATCGCCGCCGTGCTGGGATTGCTCACTTTTGCGAAGTGGCCGGTTACGCTCGTTGCTGTCGTGCCCTGGCTCAATCACCGGCTGCGCGTCGAGCCGGCGTGCCCCGGTCGCTTCCGGCGGGTGGCCGCGTTGCCCGGCGTTTTCCTCGTGGACATCTGCGAGGTGGCGACGATGGTGCGCGGGTCGGCTCGCCACAAGACGGTGCTCCTGTGAGGATCGTTCTCGTCCATCCCTATCCGTGGCCCGAAGTGCGACGGGGTGCCGAGCGGTACCTCGACGACCTGTCGGCGTACTTGGGCGGCGCCGGTCACGAAGTCCATGTCGTGACGGGCACCCGCGACCGGGCGCGCACCGAACGCCGCGACGACGGGGTCACCGTCCACTACCGCGAGCACCTCCTCGCTTCGCGCGGCACTCGCCACGGTGTCACGGCCTCCGAGACGTTCGCGGTGCGCGCCCTGGCGCCGTTGCTCGCCCACCGTGCCGACGTGGTCCACGCGCTCACCCCGAGCGGCGCCGTGGCGGGACGCCTTGCCGGGCTCCCCACGATCTTCACGATCCTCGGCCATCCCGACGTGGAGCAGCTGCCGTCTCACCCGGTGCCGTGGCTGCTGTGGCGCGCCGCTGTGCGCACCGGCACGGTGGTGGCCGCGCTCAGCACCGCGTCGGCCCAGGCACTCGAGTCCACGATGGGGCGCAGAGCCGTCGTCCTTCCTCCCGGTGTCCGGCTGGAACGCTTCACCCCCAACCTGTCGCCGAGGAACGGCCCCCCACGGGTGCTCGTGTCGGGCTCGTTGTCCGATCACCGCAAACGCGCCGATCTGGCAGTCGCCGCGTTCGCCAAGCTCCTCGAGAGCCACCCCGCCGCCCGTCTGGCGTTGTCAGGGGAGGGCGACGCCGCATGGGCGCTCGCCGCCGCTCCGAACGCCCGTGTTCGGGGAGCCATCGACGTGCTCGGCCCCGGTCACCCGGACGACGTCCCCTCTCGCTACGGCGGTGCGACGTTGACACTGCTTCCTGCCGAGCACGAGGCATTCGGCCTGGCACTCGTCGAGTCGATGGCCTGTGGCACGCCGGTGGTGTGCACGCCGAGCGGCGGTATGCCCGAGATCGTCGGCGACCACCCTGTCGGCCGCGTGGCCGAGGCGGCCACGCCGAGGGCGCTGGCGGAAGCGATGGACGCGGTCATCCGCCTCGCGGCGTCGCAGGCGACATCGGGAGCATGCCTGGCGCGTGCCCGCCACTGGGGATGGCACGAAGCGGTCGGTCCCGCTCACGAGGCGCTGTATGAGGAGGTCGTGGCGGCGCGCCGGACCGTGCGACGGGCTGTCCGCCGCTCACCACATCGGTCGGCCCCACTCCCCGACCAACGTCGTGCCGACGGCCGCACCCCACGGCCTTCGAACACCGAAGACCGCGTCCCCGACGCCGCGGCCTATGCCGGTACTCGGGCCCCGTCGGTGGTGTCGACCACGCTGCTGCGCCACCGTTCGGTGTCGTGAGGATTCAGCGATCCCCGCGTGCCCCACGCCCCGAGCGCACGTTGGTGAGCGCGTAGCCGAGTGCGCCGCGCGCCGTGGCGGCAAGCCGCGTGAGCGCCAGCAGCGCGCCGAACTCGTAGCCACGCCGTACACAGCGGGCCAGGTCGCGTGCGCCGTCGTCCCAGAGGATGGGGCGGCCGACCAGACGGGCGCGCGGACGGTCGGAGGACCACAGGCGCGCCAGGCGGGCACCCTGGCCCACTCCGTAGGACCACTCGAGCGGCACGAGGTCGCGGCGGGCACGCCACTGCACGTGCGTCGCCACGGCCGACGGCTCGTACCGGCCTGCGAAGCCTGCGCCGAGCAGCCGGTCGAGGAGCTCGAGGTCCTCCGCCGCCGGCCAGCGGGCACCCGGACCGAACTCCTCGGCGTAGCCGCCCACCGCCTCGAGCGCGCCACGACGCACCGCCAGGTTGGCACCGTGGCCGAACTCGCGCGCCGTCGTCTGATCGATGACGCCCGCGTCGGCACGGTCGAAATGCGCCACGGGTCGCTCGGCGGCCTCCCCGGACTCGTCGAGCGCGAGGCGGCCCGTGACGAAGGCGACGGCGCGGTGACCGTCGAACACGCCTCGCACCCCGTCGGCCCACGTGGCGCTCACACGGACGTCGTCGTCGACGAACGCGACGACGACGTGGCGACCAGCGTGCCAGCCCGTGTTGCGGGCCAGCGAGGCTCCGGGCAGATGACACACGACGAGGCGCGCTCCGTGGCGTTCTGCGGCCGCGGCAACGAGCGACGCGTTGTGGGGATTCGACGCCGAGTCGACCACGATCACCTCGTCGTCGGGCGCGACGCTCCGTTCCAACGCGGCGAGGCACTCCTCGAGCATCTGCGGACGGTCACGGGTGGCGACGACCACGCTCAACTCGGGTCCCATCGCGGCCTCGGAGCCTATCGGCGGGGTCGAACGTGAGCGGCGCCCCGGACCGGGTCCTGCACTACATCGCGCGCTGGCTCCCCGCGTCCGAGGGCTTCGTCCACGACCTCGTCGAGAACGTGCGGCGGGGGGGACTCGTCGTCTCGATGGCGCGACCGGAGAACACCGAACGGTTCCCCTTGCGTGGCGGCGTGCGCCTCGTCTCGCTCGCTACGGTTCGGGCGGTCACGCCCCCGCCGCTGCGCCAGAAGGCGGTGACCGCGTCGCTCCTGACTCTCGCCCGTCGACATCGCGTGGGCGTCGTGCACGCCCATCACGGTTACCGCGCCGACAACCTCGCCGGCCTGCTGCGCCACCGGTCCATGCCGCTCGTCCTTTCCTTGCACGGCGACGACGTGACCGGCCACGTGGCGGCCCAGCCCGACTACTACCGGCACATCGTGGACAGGGTGGGGGCCGTGATCGTGCCGAGCAGGTTCCTCGCCGGGCTGGCGGAAAGCCAAGGGTTCGCGGCAGAGCGGATACGGGTGATCCCGTCCGGCGTGGACACGTCCTACTTCACGCCGAGTCCCGTCCCCCTCGAACATCCCGAGGTCGTGTTCGTGGGACGTTTCGTCGAGAAGAAGGGGCTCGACGTCCTGGCGGCGGCGTGGCCCACGGTGCGCGAGGCGGTCCCGACGGCGCGGCTGCGCCTCCTGGGCTTCGGCCCGCTCGAGCCGCTGGCGCGGTCGATCGGGGGAGACGTCGAGGTCGTGCTGTCGCCGACGCGTCCCGCGGTGCGCGACGCCATGCGCGGCGCGCGCGTCGTCGTGAGCCCGAGCCGGATGGCGAGAGGGGACGCGGTGGAGAGCCTCGTCGTCGTCAACTTGGAAGCGCAGGCGAGCGCGCGTCCCGTGGTGACCACGCGTCACGGTGGCATCCCCGAGTTCGTGTCCGACGGCGAGACCGCGCTCGTCGTGCCGGAGAACGACCCCGGCGAGCTGGTGCGCGCGCTCGTCACCGTTCTGACCGACGACGACCTCGCCCGGCGTCTGGGGGGGGCGGGGCCGGCGTGGGCGGCGGCATTCGACCTGCGCCGGACGGCCCGACAGGTGGACGACCTCTACGACGAGCTGCTGGCCGCGGACCTCAACGCGTCGGCGACGCGCCGAGGGCACGGTCGGGGAGCCGCACTCGGCCGTTGAAGCCGTCCGGACGACCTTGGTCGTGCATGTGATCGGGTGACCGGTCCCCTCCTGCCAGATCCCCTGCCGCCTGACCCGGCGCTGCCTGACCCGGTGCTGCCTGACCCGGTGCCGGCTCCGTGTCAACGGGGACAACGGCGCGCACCACCGAAGCCGGCACGCCCGACGCCAGGTACCCGGCAGGGACGTCCTTGGTGGCGACCGAGTTCGCGCCGAGCACGCTGCGCTCACCCATGCGGACGCCGCGCGTGATCGTTGCCTTGGCGCAGATCCACGCGTAGGCCCCGATGTCGACCGGTGTCGTGTGGATGTCGTCGATCCACCATTCGTTGGGGCCGTCGAGCCGATGACTGGAGTCGACGATCGACACGTACTCGGCGATCGAGGCGTAGTGGCCGATCGTGACCGCCTCGTCGCAGTGCACCGTGCACCCCTGCTGGATGAGGTTGCGGCCCACCAGCTCGAGGCGACCGGCGACGCCCAACACGCAGTGGTGACGCAGGTCAACCGCGTCGCCGAGGAGGAGCTGCCCGCCCCGCAACCCGACCCGGACGTCGTCACCGATGGTGCAACCGGTGCCGATCCGGACCACGTTCGTCGTCCCGGCAGCCACGGTGCACCGCACCCGGCGGCCCACCCGCACATCGGGGGCGATGTCGAGCTCGACCTTGGCGCGACCCCAGGCCGCGCTGGCACGGACCCTCCACACCAGGATCTCCCGCCGCAGCCGCCACCGCGCCACGGCACCGGGGAGCGCGGCGAGGTGCACCACGCGGAACACGACGCGCCGCGGGAAGGAGGCGAGGGCCTTTGCGGTCTGCACTGGGACCCGGCGCTCCGCGACCTCGTTAGCTCGCTACGAACAGCGAGGACGGATGAGAAAGCTCCTCGCGGTACCAGGCGATGGTCTTCTCGAGGCCGTCGGCGAGCGAGTGCTGCGGTTTCCAGCCCAGGGTCTCGCGGGCGCGCGTGGCGTCGCAGCGCATCTCCCAGATCTCGATCGGACGGTCGGGCAGAGCGCCGAAGCGCGCCTCCACGGGATTCCCCATCAGGTCGAGAATGAGCGTCGCCACATCCCGGATCGCCACGTCCTCCTCGCAACCGAGGTTGAACAGCTGGCCTTCGACGCCGGGCGTCACGGCGGCGCGCACCATCCCGTCGACGAGGTCCTCCACGAAGTTGAACTCCCGGGTCTGGCGCCCCGACGTCATGAGCAGGTCCTCACCGCGCAGCGCCCGGACGATCACCTCGGGGATGATGCGGTCGGCGGTCTGCGCCGGGCCGTAGGCGTTGAAGGGCCGAAGCATGACGATCGGCCAGCCCCGCCCGTCGTGAAAGACCCGGCAGAACAGCTCAGCGGCGTACTTGCTCGACGCGTACGGGGACGCCGGCCGCACCGCTCGGTCCTCCCGGAACGGCACCTCGACATCGCCGTAGATCTCGCTCGTGCCGGTGTTGACGAAGCGCTCGTAGCCCGAGCCGTCCAGGGCCTCGAGGAGGTTCACCGTTCCCTGCACGTTCACCTGCACGCATTCGTCGACGCGCTGCCACGACTTGCCGACGTGCGTGTAGGCGCCCAGATGGAGGACGTGCGTGGGCCGCGCCGAGGCCACCACCGCGTCCATGGCACTGCGATCGGTCAAGCTCCCCTCGACGAGCGTGATGCGGTCCCGCAGGTCGACGAGGCGGACGGGGTAGACGCTCGACACCGCGCTCGTCAGCGCGAAGACCTCGTTGCCGTCGGCGACCAGCCGGCGCACGAGGTGGGAGCCGATGAAGCCCGCCGCCCCGGTGACGAGGACGCGCGCCGATGCCGGCAGCCGGACAGGCTGCGCATCCGAGGCGCGGGCCCCGGTCGTGTCGACGTGGTCGGTCATCGCAGACCCGCTGCGGAAATGACCTCAGCCGCCCCGACCGCCTCGGCCGCCCCGACCGCCTCGGCCGCCTCGGCCGCCTCGACCGCCTGGATCTCACCGGAGGGGCCTGGGCCTTCCGCACCGCGCGCGCCGAACCACGGTGGCGCGTCGCCTCGGCACAAGCCGGTCAACTCGAGGGCGTCCTTGTAGGTGTCCATCGACCGCCAGAAGCCGTCGTGGCGGTAGGCGAACAACTCGCCCGCACTGGCCAGCGCGGGGAGGAATTCCCGCTCGAGGTCGTCGCCGACGAAGAAACGCTCGGCGTCCCGGTCGAACACGAAGTACCCGGCGTTGATGCAGTGGTCAGGGAGCTTGGGCTTCTCCACGAAGTGCGACACGCGAGACCCGCCGTCGCACTCGACCGTTCCGTACTGGGACGGGAGCGGCACCGTCGTGAGCGTCGCCGTGCCGCGGTGGCCCCGGTGGAAGTCGAGCAGCCCGTGGAGGTCGACGTCGCCGAGGCCGTCGGCATAGGTGACGAAGAAGGTGTCGCCCATGCGTGGTGCGCACCGCGCCACGCGGCCACCGGTGTTGGTCTCCTCGCCGGTGTCCACGACCTCCACCCGCCAGTCGCCTCGCACGGTCTCGGCGAACACCTCGACGAGGTCGGCCTTGAACCCGGCCGCCAGCACGAAGTCACAGAAGCCCTGCCGGGCATAGATCTCCATGACGTGGGCGAGGACGGGTCGTCCGCCCACCTCGAGAAGCGGCTTGGGCACCTCCAGGGTGTGCGGGTAGGCCCGCGTGCCCTTGCCACCGCACAGGATCAGCGTCTTCACCGGGCCTCCAACCCCCGCCGGCTGACGCGGGCGCTCGTGGCGCCGACGCACTCGAGCGAACCCCCCGGCTGCCAGGGGAAACGTTCGACGGAGGGGTTTCTCACGGGGCCGGCCTGGGACCTCGTCGCGATTTTGGGGGTTGTGCCCCGAACAACTGGCCGACAACCTTTCCTCCGACAGGGCGGGTCTCCGACCCGGGCGGCGAAATTCCCCCGGACCAGGTGGGGTCGCTGGGCGGAAAGGGGCGGCGGTGAGCGTTCTCGCGTGGCACAGCCCTGTCCGTCCATGGATCGCTCAAGACCCGCGGCGTGGCGTCCGACATCGTGGACGAGGAGGTGCTGTGCGCCTGCCGTTCCCTCGGCTTGGACGTTTCCCTTTGCCGTCCCGCGTCACGGCGGCGCGTCGGTCGGCCGTATCGGCATGTCGGTCGGCGTCCCAATCGGTCTTGCAGCCGGGATGGCGATGGGCCTGGCAGGGCCCGCGGAAGATCGGCGTCGTCGCGGCCGGGTGCGCGCTGCTGCTCGTCCTGGTCGTGGCCGTCGACATGGTCGCCGTGCCGTCGGCGCCGACCGGCACCCCGTCGCACCGCTCTTCGGCGACGGCCGCCGGACCGTTCGGAGCAACGCGGCACGGGCCACGCGGCCGCCCGGAGGACACCACGACCACGGGGGCCCCACCGGGCGCGCCGCTCGGTCCAGTGAACGGCGCGGTGGCACGCGACCTCGCCTCGCCCTCGGGACCGGGCGGGCTGCCCCACGCGAATGGCGGGGGCGGGATCTCAGGCGGCGGCGCGGGGGCCGGCTCGGGTACCAACCTGCTCGGCGGCAACCAGGTCGACTTCAACGGCACGACCGGCACCTGGATCGCCATGGCCGGCAGCCTGCGCTGGGTCCCGGCGCCGGCGACCACGCCGGGGGGCTCGCTGGAAGCGATCGCCTCGTCGAACCAGTCGATGTGGGCCTGGTCGGGCTCCCCCCAGTCCGGAGGCCTCGCCCGCGCCACGCCGGGGAGCGTCTACAGCGCGGCGGCCGTCGTGCAGTCCGCCGGAGCGCCCGTACTCGTCCAACCGGTGGTGGGCTTCTTCGACGCGGCCGGCAATTACCTGACGTCGGTGTGGGGCTCGGGCGCGACCGCGGTGGCGGGTTCGTGGACGTGGCTCTCCCCTGCACTCGGCATCGCGCCGCCCGGCAGCGCGTACGTCGGCATGGCCGTGCTCATCTACTCGGGCGTGGTGGGGCCGGCGTTGTACCTCGAGCTACCCGCGCTGACCGGCACGCCCGGGCACGCCGGCACGCACGTGGTCGGCCCACTGCACGTGGCGGGCAATCGCGTCGTGCAGGCGAACGGCGTCCCGGTGGTGCTGCGCGGCACCGAGCTCTACGGGCTCGACGCCGCCAGCGCCTCGCCTTCTGTGTCGGCGGCCGCGGTGGCCTCGGCATCCGCGTGGGGGGCGAACATGATGCGCGTGGCGCTCGGCGAGCAGCTGTGGGACCCCTCGAGCTGCCGGTACGACCCGAACTACCAGTCGGCGGTGGACCAGGCCGTGCAATGGATCACGTCGCTCGGCATGGTGGCCGTGCTCGAGCTGCAGGATTCCTCACTGGGCGGCGGCTGCCCCGCGGGCAGTCCGCACGACATGGCCGACAATCCCGGCTCGGTCGAGTTCTGGTCACAGGTGGCGTCGCGCTACGCGGGCAACCCCCTCGTGGCGTTCGACCTCTACAACGAGCCCCACGACATCTCCGACCAGGTGTGGCTGAACGGCGGCCAGGTCTCCGAGGGCGGGACCACCTACATCGCGGCCGGCATGCAACAGCTGTACGACGTCGTGCACGCGGTCGCGCCGCAGAACGTCGTCTTCGTGAGCGGCAACAACTGGGGCAACACCGTGCCCTCGAGCCTCGTGTTCGGCACGAACATCGTGTACTCGGTCCACGCCTACACGTGCCCGGGAGCGGCGCCGCCAGCGTGCGGCACCGCCAACCCCATGGATCCCTCGCCCATCCTGGGGCAGTGGACCGGCGTGGGCGCCACCTATCCCGTCGTGGTGGGCGAATTCGGGTGGCCGAACAACGCGGACGGGACCTACATGCGCAACGTCGTCGCCTATGCGAACGCGCACGGATGGGGCTGGAACGCCTTTGCGTTCACCTCGACCGCACCTTGGGGGCTCGTCTCGTCCACGCCCGCGAGCGGCCCTTTCCAGCCCTCCCCTTCGGGGATGCCGGTCCTCGCCGCGCTCGCCGGCCTGAGCTGACCGAGCGCGCCGCCAGCGCAGCTACGCGGTCACCTCGCCGGTGCGACGTAGCGCCCGCCACCGGCTCCCCGCCTGGCTGACCACACGCGCCGACAACTGCGCTCGCTCCCGCCACGACGTCGTGTCGTGGACCATGCCCGCCAGGAGGACGGCGCGCCGCCAGGTGGTGTCGGCCAGCGCGAACCGAA
>Ga0070735_10002712_pt1 | contig 15851 bp, 17 predicted proteins | sample Coa_R1_FD_66443 | JGI IMG/M metagenome (GOLD analysis project Ga0070735, IMG submission 66443) | Surface soil microbial communities from Centralia Pennsylvania, which are recovering from an underground coalmine fire - Coalmine... | ecosystem: Environmental > Terrestrial > Soil > Unclassified ... | reverse complement strand
CGCCCTTGATCCCGATGTCGGCCTTGTAGATACCCGTGGCGTCGATCACGACGGCGTTCGTGATGACGCAGTCGAGCGCCTCGCGGTCGGTGGCGCCGGCGCGCTGGCCCTGTCGGTCCCGCAAGACCTTGCCCCCGCCGAACTTGCACTCGTCGCCGTACGACGCGTAGTCCCGCTCGATCTGGGCGAAAAGCGACGTATCGCCGAGGCGGATTCGGTCGCCGACGGTGGGGCCGAACATGTCGGCGTAGTGCCGGCGGTCGATCGATAGGCTCACGACGCGCTCTGCCACTTCGCCGGGACCGTCGGCACCAGGCGCACGGTCTTCTCGTCGCCCGGCTCGAACCGCACCGCCGTCCCCGCCGGGATGTCGAGTCGCCGTCCCGCCGCCCTCGCGCGATCGAAGACGAGGGCCGCGTTCGTCTCGGCGAACGGGTAGTGGCTCCCGACCTGGATGGGGCGGTCGCCGACGCTCTTGACGACGATCTCGATCGCCTCGCGCCCCTCGTTGAGTGTGATCGAGCCCGGCGCGACGAGCACCTCCCCCGGGTTCGCGTCGCCGGCCCGCACCGGGAAGGTCCCGTCGGGGGGGACGGGGAGGAAGCTGCCGTACAGGGCCAGCGCGAGGTCGACCCTTTCGAGCGCGATGGGCCGATGCACGGTCACGAGCTTCGTGCCGTCCGGAAACGTGCCCTCGACCTGGACCTCGGCCAGGACTTCGGCAACGCCGTCCATGACGTGCGCGCGCGCGAGCATGCGCCGACCGAGGTCCATGAGCTCGGCCACGCTGCGACCGTCTCGGATGAGCTCGAGCAGTTGCGTCGCGATGAGGGCGACCGCCTCGGGATAGTTGAGCCTGACGCCCCGCGCGAGCCGCTTCTGCGCCAGAAACCCCGCGCCGTGAAGGAGGAGCTTGTCGACGTCCCGCGGTGCGAGGTGCATCCGGGCGCGAGCATTGCGCATTGCTCGACGAGCGTCACCACTTTCGAGCGAACGGGTCGTCGCCGAGCACTCGCACGAGCTCGCCGAAACTTGGCCGCAAAGCTCGCGATGCGCCCTCGAAACGGCGCGCGCCCACACGAACGAGGGCCGCGTCCTCCCCTATGGGGCTCGCCGCCACGACCTCGTCGTCGTCGGGCGAAGGGGCGGGTCGGCGCGTGAGCATGACTTCGCGCAAAGGCGCGAAGCGCGGGCCGACGGCGAGCAGCGTCAGGACGACCTCGAATTTCCCCATCCTTTCTTCGATCGATCCGTGTCGTGGGTCGAGGTGCACCGCGTCGACGATCGGCCGGCCGCCTTCGCGCATCACGGTCGTGCGGGCGCTGTAGCCGTCGAACCGCCAACGCTCGCCGCGCGCCGCTCGCCCGCACGTGTAGCCGTCGAGCAGGACCACGGAGGCGTCGCGCGCCAGGGAGACGCGCGTGCGCTGCTCGTAGCGCGCTCCGGCGAAGCACACGACGGGGTCCGGAACGACCGCGGCCCAGGCGGCCGGCGCGACGCTCACCTCGAGGTGCTGCGCGCAGCCTTGCGGGGATCGATAGACCTTGGTGGACGCCTGCGTGCCGACGAGGACCGCCGCGCGTTCGCCCACATCCACGCGGGTGGCGATTCGGTCGCCGTCGACGAGCCCTCCTCCGAGATTAACGAGGAACACCCACGCGGCCTCCCCGTGGTTCTTGGGGAGCAGCAGTCGCAACGGGCTTCGAGCAAGGGCGCGCTCGACGACGGTCCTCGGCCCGACCCGCGCCACGGCGACGGCGCCTTGCCCCGGCTCCGTATCGGTCCGTTCGAGCGCGCCGACCGGCAACCTCATTCGTCGTGATAGAAGCACGCATCCCCGGTGCGCGCCTCGGCCCGAACTCCGCCCTTGTATTTCGCGTCCCTCCGGCGCGCCTACCTCGAGCGCACGACGACGCCCTCTGCGGTCATCGACGCCGTCTTGAGTGCCATCGCGGCCGACCCGACCGAGGGCATCTGGATCCAGCGCCAAGAGGCGGACGTGCTGCGCGCGGAGGCCCGGTCGCTCGAAGCGAGGTTCGCGCCCGATGCGCTGCCGCCCCTCTACGGAGTGCCCTTCGGAGTCAAGGACAGCATCGACGTCGCGGGGGTCGCGACGACCGTCGCCTGCCCCGACTTCGCGCGCGTGGCCAGCGCGTCGGCGCCGGTCGTCGATCGGCTGCGGGCGGCGGGAGCGCTCTACGTGGGCAAGACGAACCTAGACCAGTTCGCGACGGGGCTCGTCGGCGTTCGCTCTCCGTACGGGATCCCGCCGAATCCCTTCGACCCGAGGTACGTGACGGGTGGGTCGAGCTCCGGCTCGGCGGCGGCCGTGGCGCGCGGTCACGTGGCCTTCGCGCTCGCGACCGACACGGCCGGGTCGGGGCGCGTTCCGGCGGCGTTCAACAACGTCGTGGGCCTCAAGCCGAGCCGCGGTCTGCTCTCCACGACCGGGCTCGTCCCGGCTTGTCGATCCATCGATTGCATGACCGTCGTGTCCTTGACGTGCTCCGACGCACGAACCGTCGCCGCGGCGGCGACGGCGTTCGATCCGGCCGATCCGTTCTCGCGGCGCGATGCGACGGGATACCCTTGGTGGTCGACCGCGCTCCGACGGGACGTCCGGGTGGCGGTCCCCCGCTCGGAGGACCTCGTGTTCGCGGACCCGGCGGCGCGGCGCGCCTTCGAGCGCGCGTGCGAGAAGCTCGAGGGCTTGGGCTTCGCGGCGGAGCCCGTCGACGTGCGGCCCTTCTTCGAGGCGGGCGATCTGCTCTACGGGGGGCCTTGGATCGCGGAGCGCTTCGCGGCGTTCGAGCCTTTTCTCGAAGCGCACCCGGGCTCGGTCCTGCCCGTGATCGCGACGATCCTGGCCGACGGTGCCCGGCCACGGGCGGCGGACGCCTTCCGCGCGATTCATCGGCTCGCGGAGCTGAAGCGCGCGATCGAGCCCATGTGGAAGCGATGCGCCGCCCTGGTCGTTCCGACGGCGCCCGCCCACCCGACGATCGCCGACGCGCTCGCCGACCCTCTCGCGCAGAACGCGCGCCTCGGCCGGTACACGACGTTCGGCAACCTGCTCGACTTGGCTGGGGTCGCCGTGCCCTCAGGTTTCCGTGAGGACGGCCTGCCGGCGGGCGTCTCGTTCCTCGGACCGTGGGGCAGCGACGCCCTCCTCCTCGATCTCGCGTCGGCTTTCCACACGGCGGCCGGCGTGCCGCTCGGGGCGACCGACTGGCCGCTTCCCGCGGAGGATGAGGCGCCACGACCGCTTCCGCTCGAGCACGTGGTCATCGCGGTGGTCGGCGCACACCTCTCAGGTCAGCCCCTCAACGGTCAGCTTGTCGATCGCGGCGCGCACCTGGTCCGAGCGACGCGGACCGCGCCGCTCTATCGCCTGTTCGCCCTGGCCGGGACGCACCCGTCCAAGCCGGGACTGCTGCGGGTCGACGATGGCGGCGCTTCGATCGAAGTCGAGACGTGGGCTATGCCCGTGACCGCGGTCGGGTCGTTCATGGCGGGGGTCGGGCCGCCGCTTTCGATCGGCACTGTCGAGCTCGAGGACGGCTCGCGCGTGCTCGGCTTTCTCTGCGAGGCGTACGCCGCCGCGGGAGCGGCGGACATCACCGTGTACGGCGGCTGGCGCGCGTACCTCCGGGCGAAGTAGGCGGCCAGAGCGAGGTCCTACTTGTTCGGCTGCGGCGTGACGCGAAGGTACGGGCGGACCGCCTTGTAGCCCTTGGGGAACTTCTGCTTGAGCACTTCGGGGTCCTGGATCGACGGAACGATGATGACGTCTTCGCCGTCCTTCCAGTTCGCGGGCGTGGCGACGAAGTGCGAGTCGGTGAGCTGGAGCGAGTCGACGACGCGCAGGATCTCGTCGAAGTTGCGGCCCGTGCTCGCCGGATACGTGATGGTCAGCCGAACCTTCTTGTTCGGGTCGATCACGAACACCGATCGCACGGTCAACGTGTCGTTCGCGTTGGGGTGGATCATCCCGTAGAGGTTCGACACCTTGCGGTCTGGATCGCCCAGGATGGGGTAGTTCAGCTTGGCGTGCTGCGTCTCCTCGATGTCCGAGGTCCATTTCTTGTGCGACGCCACGTCGTCGACGCTCACGGCGATCGGCTTGATGTTGCGCTTGTCGAACTCGGGTTTGAGCTTCGCGACGGCGCCGAGCTCGGTCGTGCAGACCGGCGTAAAATCCTTGGGGTGAGAGAACAAGATCCCCCACGACTTGCCGAGCCACTCGTGGAAGTGAATGGGTCCTTCGGTCGAGTCCTGAGTGAAGTCCGGGGCGATGTCGCCGAGTTGGATGGCCATGCGTCTTCTCCTCTCCTCTCGTCGGTGGAGCGGATAGTATGTTCGCGATATCGAACGTCAAGGGACGTCGTGCCCCGCCAGGTGTGTCGTCCGAGCTCTTGCTTCGCTCGAGCGTGCGGACCTTGGTGTGCGTCAGCGCGTTCCGTCCCGGACCGGCGGGACCGTTCGGTAGCGGCGCAGCAGGAGCGTCTGGCGCGTCTCGAGGATTCGCTCCCGGCCGCGGACGAGGACGTGCTCGACGTGAGTCGAGGTCTGGAACGGATCCCCGCTCCAGACGACGACGTTCGCGACCGCCCCCGGCTCGATCCGCCCGTAGCCCTTGAGGCCGAAGGCGTCGGCGGGCGCCTCGGTGACCGCGCGAATCGCGGCATCGTGATCCATACCGAGCCTCACGGCGTTTCCCGCGTGCTGCCACAGCAAGCGAACCTCGTCGGCCGAAAACGTCGAGATGACCACCGCGACCCCGGCGTCGGCGAGGAGGGTGGCGTTGGCGGACCTCGCGTGAAGGCGATCGAACCGTGCCGGGAGATTCTCGAGAGGGTCGATGACAACGGGGATCTTTCGTTTCGCGAGTTCGTCCGCCACGAGCCAGGCCTCGCTCGCGCCCTCGACGACGAGCTTGAGCTTGAAGTCGTCCGCCAGTCGCATGGCGGCCTCGATGTCGCCCGCGCGGTGCGCCGTGATGACGAGAGGCTGCTCGCCCCGGAGCACCGGCTGGAGCGCCTCGAGCCCCTGCCGGCTCAGGCGAAGAGGCCTCGACGCGTTCGTGTCGTACTGGCCCCGGTGCGCGCCGTAAAAGCGCGCGTCGTCGAGCGCTTCCCGAAGCATGAGCCACAAACCGCTTCGGGTGCCGGCGTCGGTCTGGACGGTATCGTCGTCGACACGCGCGTACTGGCCGAGTGATGGGCGCACGACGGCGTCGGAGACGGAGTCGCCGGCCAAGTCGACGAACGCGCCCTGGCCGCCCAGCAGGTTGCTTCGCGGCGCGACGATGACCGAGGTCACGCCGCCGCTGCGGGCAATGTCGACCACGGTCGATCTCGGATTGTAGCCGTCGACCATGCGCAGCGCCGGGGTGAGCGGACCCCCCCGCACGTCCGTGTCATTGGCCTCCGGCTCGAGCTCGACGTCGACCACCCCGACGTCGGTGTTCGCGTCGATGAACCCGGGCGTGACCACCTTGCCGCGAGCGTCGATCGTGCGCGCGCTCGCCGGAGCCTTCGCGGCTGGCCCGACGCTCAGGATCCTGCCGTTCGCGACGACGACCGTCGCGTCCTCGAGCGGCGGCCGGTTCCCCGGTACGTAGACGCGAGCGTGGGTGATCGCAATCGGCGGTGAGTCTTCGGCGATCGCCGGCCCGCCCGTCAAAAGCCCGATAGCGACGACGGCTGCGGCGATCGGTCGAATCGGGTGTGCGGACTTCGGGTGTGTCGCCCGAACTCTCGCTTCGCTCGAGCTTGCGGACTTCATCGCGCCCCCCCGTCCGGTGAAGGCGCCTGGAGCGGCGGCGGACCACCGCCCAGCGGGGGCATGGCCCGCAGTCCGAGCTCGAAGTCGCTGAACGGCGCCGCCGGGTGCGCGCGATCGAAGACCAGGTGGCCGTCGATGTAGACCTGCTCGGCCACCGCGTAGGTCCCGAACGGGTCGTCGCTCCAGACCACCACGTCCGCCCGCTTGCCCGTCTCGAGCGTGCCCACCTGGCCGTCGATTCCGAGCACCCACGCCGGGTTCGCCGTGATCCAGCGGAGCGCGTCGTCCTCGGTCAGCTTGACCCCCGCGGCGAGGCCCGCCGACATGGCTTTGCCCGCCGCTTGGTTCAGGATCTGAATCGCGACGGCCGAGTCCGAGTGCAGCGCGGCCCGTCCCCCCGCCTCCGTCATGAGCGCCGCGTTCTCCGGGATGCCGTCGTAGGCCTCCATCTTGAACCCCCACCAGTCGTCCCAGGTCGCGATCGCCACGCTCTCGCGCGTGAGCACGTCGCGGATCTTGTAGGCCTCGAGCGCGTGGTGGAACGCCCTCACTTGAAAGCCGAACTCGTCGGCGACCTGGAGCGCCGCCAGCATGTCGTCGGCCTGATAGCAGTGCCACTCGACGAGGATCTCGCCCCGCAGCACCAGCGCCAGGGTCTCCAGGGCGAGGTCGCGATCCGGCGGCTTGGAGTCGGAGTCCTTTTCCTTGGAGCCCGAAGCGGTCCTCTCTTTGGGCGGCGGCTGCCGCTGCTTAGCGGTCCACTCGTCCCAGTCGCGCGCGTACCTGCGCGCCTTGAGGAAGGCCTCGCGGAGCGCCCGCACATTGCCCATGCGCGTCGTCGGCGCGCGCTTGAGCGCCCCGTAGACGCGCTTCGGATTCTCGCCGCAGGCCATCTTGAGGAGGTCCGGAGCGCCGGGGAAGCGCATCGCGCGGGCGCCGCGGCGGGGCAGAAGGTGCATGACGATGCCCCGGCCGCCCACGAGGTTGCCGCTCCCCGGGAGCACCGCGACGGTGGTGACCCCACCTGCCACCGCCCTCTCGATGGCCGGGTCCTGCGGCCAGAACGAGTGTTCCGCTCGCAGCCCGGCCGAGACGGGGTCCGTCAGCTCGTTGCCATCGTCGTGCGCGCTGGTATCCGGGACCGGATAGACGCCAATGTGCGAGTGCGGATCGATGATTCCCGGGGTGACGAACTTGCCGCGGGCCTCGACGACGATGCCGCCGGCGGCCGTCGGGTCCGGGCCCTCGCCGTCGCCCACGCCCGCGATGACGCCGTTGCTCATCAAGACGAAGCCCTGGTCGTAGCGCCTGCCCGCGGCCGTCATGACCGTCGCGTGGCGCAGCAGCACCGGCGGCCCGTGAGGGGACTCGATGATCTCGACGCCGGTGCGTGCGCGGGCTTCTCCCTCGGCAAAGGGGCTCGCGGCAGGGGCGGGCGGCGGCTCCCGGTTCTGGGGCACCGAGGCCGACGGCCTGCGCCCCTGCGGCATGCACGTGCAGAGGATCAATGCGATCGCGGGGAGCGCCCGCAAGGGAAGAGACATCAGGAAGCCGAGTCTATAGTAAACGCATCGATGCGGATCCTCACTTACAACGTCCGCTATTTTGGTCACGGCACGCGCGGTCTTGGGAGCACGGCCACGGCCATGCGCCGCATCGCGCGGGCGCTCGCCGGCCTAGACCCGGCGCCTGCGATCGTCTGCCTGCAAGAGGTGGAGACGAGGTCCATTCGGTCGACGTGGGCGCACCGCGGCGAGGCCCCGCAACTCGAACGCTTCATGGACATGCTGTCGGCCGCCCTGTCGGAGACCGGCAAGCCCGACTCATACGAGGCGTACTACTTTCCGGCGCACGCCTATCGCCTCTCGGCGGCGACGCGCGTCTACACGACGGGCCTAGCGATTCTCGCCCACCGCGAGTTCGTCGTCGATCACCACAACGCGGGGACCCCCCACGACATTACGCACCGACGCATGCATCCGATACGCCGGTTCAAGCAAACGAGGATCTGCGCCCACGTGCGCTTCCGCCACTTTTCGCAGAAGACGGCGCCGATCGACGTCTTCAACACGCACTTGAGCCTTCCGAGCACCCTCTCGCGCGAGTTCTGGACCAAGCCGCGCAGGCTCGGCTGGGGTCCCAATCAGATCGAAGAAGCCGGCAATCTGATCCGATTCGTCGAGAAGGAACGGGCCAGCGATCGGTTCGTCGTCGTCGGCGACTTCAACGCCCTCCCGGGCTCACCGGTCTACCGGCGATTGGTCGACGAAAATGGATGGGTCGACGCGTTCGCCCATCGCTATCGCATGTCGACCGACGAGCTGGTCGGCTGGCCCACGGCCGGGTTCATGCGGCTGCGGATGCACCTCGATCACGTGTTCGCCGGCCGCGGCCTGCGATGGATCGACTTCGAGGACACCCACCCGTTCGGCGTCCGCACGGCCCCCTTCCACGGGCTCTCGGACCACGTGCCGATCGTCGCCCGCTGCCGGGTCGCGCGCGGGGACACCATCCCGCCTCTCCGCTGAGCGGGAGATCGGCTGAGTGGACCTCTCGCGGAGATCCGATCTTCGGGGTGACGCTCAGGTGGTTAGACCCGGCGCAAGGCTGGGTCTAAATAGATCCCATGCCGACGGCCGAGACCTCCACCGCCATGACCGAGGGCATCCGGGTCACCGTGCGAAGCGCTTACCTGGCGGACCAGTCCGTCCCGTCGGCCGGCAGGTACGTCTTCGCGTATACGGTGCGGATCGGCAACGAGGGGTCGGAGCCGGCACAGCTGCGGACGCGGCACTGGATCGTGACCGACGGCGTCGGCAAGATCGACGAGGTCCGGGGTCCCGGCGTCGTGGGCCATCAGCCGAACCTCTTGCCGGGCGAGCACTTCGAGTACACGAGCGGTTGCGTCCTCAAGACGCCTCGCGGCGAGATGCGGGGTACCTACCAAATGCATCGGCCGGACGGTCGCGTCTTCGACGCGGTCATCGCGCCGTTCTTGTTGGCGCTGCCGCACTCGCTCAACTGACGGCTTCGAGGTGGCGCTCAGGGAGAGAGAAAAGACCATGTTGGAAGAGAGCGCGTACGAGAAGCTCGCCGACGAGGCGTTTCGCGCCATCGGCGACGCATTCGAGGAAGTAGACACGGACCTCGCGGACTGCGAGGTCGCGGGCGACGTCGTCACCATCACGTTCGCCGGCGGACGACGTTGCATCGTCAACACCCAGCGACCCACGCGGCAAGTTTGGCTCGCGGCCAACGCCCGTGCCTGGCATTTCTCTTGGGACGAAGGGGCTGGCCGGTGGATGGATGACAAGGGGCGGGGCGACGAGCTCTTCGCGACGATCGCGCTCATCGTGAAGGACGCGTCGGGGGTGAGCCTGAAGCTTGGGCCGCTCTGAATGCGAGATGGCAGATGGATTCGCTCTACGATCGAATCGGAGGTCAGGCGGCGGTCCGGGCCGTGATCCAGTCGCTCTACGATCTCTTGTTCGACGACGTCCTCGTGGGCTTTCTCTTCGACGGAAAGGACAAGGCGCGTCTGGTCGACCTGCAGACGTCGTTCACGTGCGCGTTTCTCGGTGGGCCCGAGCGCTACGCGGGCAAATCGCTCCCCGAAGCCCACGCGGCGTTGCCGCTCCTCGCGGGCCACTTCGACCGCCGCCACCACCTGCTCGAGCAGGTGCTCATCCGGCATACCGTGCCGAAGGCGGTGCGCGACGAGTGGCTCCGGATCGACGAGGCCTTGCGGCCGAGCGTGCTCGCCGCCGGGGCCGCCGCCCGGGATCGGACCGTCTCCACATCGGACGGGTCCGATCCGGAAGAGGCGCAGTGATTTCCTTATCTTACAGCACGTACGCAATGTTTCGTCGCAAGCGAACGGGCTGGCGCTGGCGCGGCCAAGGTGTCAATGGGAAGAGCCATGACCGAGGCGCAAAAGGTCGAGACGAAACCAGAACCCAAGCATGAGGCGGAAGCCCAGACTGCCGACGGCACGCCAGACGACAAGCTGGCCACGACTCGGCTGCCGCCCCTTGCCCCGCCCCCCCTCGCGCCGCCGCCCCGCCCACATCGCACCGGCTCCACCCCCCCGCCGCCGGTGGTGCAGGCGGTACAGCCGGCGCCGCAGCCACAGCCCGCTCCCGTCCATGTCGCGCACCCTTATCCCTCGGTTATCGTCGACGGAGGGGCGCGACCTGCCATGGCGTCGCGCGTCCAGCCGCGCACGAGCTGGTGGAAGGGCTTTCTCGAGTCATCGTTCCCCCCGCCCGCCGTGCCCGCGCCCGCCGGCGAGCGGACCACGCGACGCCGCATCGGTTCCGCCTGCGCCGTGCTTTCGCTCGCGGTTGTGGTGTGCGCCCTCGCGATCGGACTCCACGGAGCGCCGCCTTTGTCGCCGCGGCCGCCGGTCATCGACGCGGCCATCGTGATCGCGCGCGCGATCATGGGGCTCGGGATGCTGGGGGTCGGACTCTCGCTCCTGCGGATCGGCGAGCACCTGCTCCTGAGCCGCGGTCCCGCGGACGAACGTCCGCGCGACTCGCACTGAGCTGTCTACCGCACGCCGGCGCGAGACCGGTAGCGCGCACGGCTGCGGGCCAGATCGCGCAAGTCCTTCGTGTCGATGGGCTTCTTCAGGCACTGGTTCGAGACGCCTGCGACGAAGGCCCGAGCGCGCGGGGTGATGGCGCCCCCGGTCATGAAGACGATCGACGCCACCTCTTCCGGAGCGATGCGGAGCACCTCGGCGTAGAGATCCATGCCGGTCAGGCCGGGCATTAGCAGATCGCACAGGATGAGGTCGAACCGCTGACCCGCTGCGATCCAATCGACCGCCTCCCGCGCCGAGGTGCACACGGTGACGTCGCACTGTCCGCGGAGCGTGAGCGAAATGGCCTCACCGACGAGGCGATCGTCGTCCACGACCAGCACCGCGGCGCCGCCGTCGACCCCTCCGGGCCGGCGGACCCCCGGCGAGGTTCGCCATGCCCGAGCGCAGGGCAGCTCGACGCGTACGACCGTTCCTTGTCCGATCGCGCTTTGCACCGAGATGCGCCCTCCGAGATCGCGCACCACGGCGTGCGCGATCGAGAGGCCGAGTCCGGGGCCGGCGCCAGGGCCCTTCGTCGTGAAGAATGGATCGAAGACGCGCGGCAACGTCTCCGGCGCGATTCCCGCACCCGTGTCGGCCACCTCGATGATGACGGAGTCGTCGTGCTCGGTCCGCGTCGTCACGCGCACGACGTGCCGGTCCGCCTGTCCCTCGGGGATCGCCTCCGCGGCGTTAGCGAGCAGATTGAGGAACACTTGTCCGAGGCGCGCCGCGTTCGCCTCCACGGGCGGCACCTCGGCCAAGTCCTGGGTGAGCGTCGCGCGGTGCCGGATCTGGTGCCACGTGATCTGCACGGCCGACCCGAGCACGGCGCGCACGTCGATGATCTCGAGGGAGCCGGTGTCCCCGTGGACGAACGTGACGAGGCCACGCATGACCTCGCGCATCCGGTGGAGCCCCGCTTGCGCCTTGTTGAGGGCCTCGAGCGCGATCGCGTCGTCCGGCTCGGGGAGCGCGTTGGCGGCCCGAACGCGAAGCATCCGGAGCGCGATCTCGACGCCTACGAGCGCGTAGGTCATCGGGTTGTTGAGCTCGTGGGCGACCCCCGCGACGAGCGTGTCAAACGCGGCCAGCCGTGAACGCAGCGTCTCCTGTGTTTGCGCGTGGGCCTGCAGCTCCGCGTCGTCGTCGTGCGACGACGGAAAGCGCGGCCGTGCGATTCGCATCGAGCCGCTCTCTCCCGGCGAACGTTCCAGGGCCGCATCGGCTCCGTACCCTTCATGGCGCTGCATGCTGTCCCCCCCGACGATCCGGCCGGCGCGCGATCGCAGCCGACAAATCGCCAATCGAAGCATTCACAATACCTTTTTCTCTTGGTCCCCCAAGCTCGATTGTCGCGACGCGAGCCAGGCAACTGCCTCGCGAGCGGCGCGTTACGGGAAGCTCTGTACACGCACCGAAGCTGAAGTCACACTGGTCGGTCAGGTGACCAAGGTCGTCGGCGTCGAGAGCTCGGCGTCACGCGGCCGAGTACGTCGTGGCTCGCTTTTCGCCGTGCTTTTTGATTCGGCCCGCGGAGCGGAGCTCACGGAGAGGCGCCCCGAGTCGATCGGCGGCAATCCCCAATTCGGTCGAGAGTGCTCTCACACCGAGCGGTCGGCCGGCGCCCTCGAGCGTGCGGACGACGAGGTCGCCGAGCTCTGCGCGACGACTCGCGGTTTGTCTCACGCTCGTGCGCGCGTCTCGAGTCGTCTCTTTGGACGCACGAGCGGCCGTCCGGCGCGCGGACGAGAAACGTTCTCTCCCGTCGCCGCCGGCGATTGCGCGCAATGACAGCGGCGGCGATTGGGTAAGCGCTGCGACGTCGGCAATGGATGCATTTCGAATGGCATCGACGAGCCGACCGGCAAACTCCTGGAGGATGGCGGCTAGCTCAGCCTCGAGGCCGGTGGGGGCTGCGCTGTTCGGCATGGCGACGGGACGATGAGGGCTCGCCAAACCCCGCGTCAAGCAGATCCGCTGCCCGGGTCACTTGCCCTGACGCGCCCCGACGCGGCGAGCGCCGAGGAGCCGGGCGGTGGGCGGAGCTTGACGCGGAGGGACGCCGCGCTAGACATGCACTAACCCTGACACGCACGTAAGACGCTAAGGGAAGAGTCCGATGGTCGACCGACTTCGCCTACCCCTCCTCACGAGGAAATCGCCCCTCGATCGTCGAGGAGACGACGGCGATGCCGTCCGTAGGCTGGATGACGCGCGCGACCCGCTCATGCAAGTTGGTGATCTGGCTAGAGAAACAGGCCGCACGGTCCGCGCTATCCACCTTTATGAAGAGCTCGGCCTGTTGACCCCCGTGACACGGTCGAAGGGCGGATTCCGCCTCTACGGTCGCGAAGCGCTCGTCCGCATCCGGTGGATCGGAAAGCTCCAGGAGATGGGCTTCAGCCTGGGCGACATGAAGACGGTCGTGCTCGAGTGGGAGCGCCTCGAGAGCGCGCCCGGCGCAATGAAGCGCATGCGCGAGGTCTACGCGCGCAAGCTCCAGGAGACGCGCGAGCAGAAGCGCCGCCTCGAGGCGCTGGAGCACGATCTCGAAGCGAGCGTCACATATCTCGACACGTGCGACGTGTGCGACCCGCAGCGCCTCTTGAGCGCCTGCGAGTGCTGTGATCTTCACGACAAGGAGGCCGACGTGCCCGAGCTCGTGCTCGGGTTTCGCGCGCACTAGGGATGAAGCTCCCCATCTTCATGGACAACCACTCGACGACGCCGGTCGATCCGCGCGTTCTCGAGGAGATGCTCCCGTACTTCACCTCGAAGTTCGGCAACGCTGCGAGCCGCAGCCACCAGTTCGGCTGGGAAGCCGAAGAGGCGGTGGACCACGCGCGCGAGCGCATCGCGGCCCTCATCGGCGCCAAGGACACCAAAGAGATCGTCCTCACGAGCGGCGCGACCGAGAGCGACAACCTCGCCATCAAGGGCGTCGCCGAGTATTGCCGCGAGAAGGGCAACCATATCGTCACGACCGTGACCGAGCACAAGGCCGTGCTCGACACGTGCAAGCGGCTCGAGAAACAGGGCTTCGAGGTCACCTACCTCGGCGTCGCCAAGGACGGCCGGGTCGACCCCGACGACGTGAAGAAGGCCATCGGCGAAAGGACGATCCTCGTCAGCGTCATGCTCGCGAACAACGAGATTGGAGCGGTGCAGCCCATCGAAGAGATCGGGCGCATCACCCGGGAGCGAGGAGTCCTCCTCCACTCCGACGCCGTGCAAGGGGTGGGGAAGGTCCCGTTCGACGTCCAGAAGATGAACATCGACCTCGCCTCGCTGACCGCCCACAAGATGTACGGTCCCAAGGGGGTCGGTGCCCTCTATGTGCGCCGTAGCCGTCCGCGCGTGCGCCTCGTCGCCCAAATGGACGGGGGAGGGCACGAGCGCGGGATGCGATCGGGCACGCTCGCCGTTCCGCTCGTCGTCGGGTTCGGAAAGGCGGCCGAGATCATGACGCGCGAGGGCGCCGTCGAGAGCGCGCGCCTCGTCGGCCTTCGAGAGCGGTTGCGCGAACGCATCATGGGCCAGCTCGACGAGGTTTACGTCAACGGGTCGATGGAGCATCGCCTGCCGGGCAACCTCAACTTGAGCTTCAATTTCGTCGAGGGCGAGGGCTTGATGATGGCGATCAAGGACGTCGCCGTGAGCTCCGGCTCGGCGTGCACGTCGGCCAGCCTGGAGCCGAGCTACGTCCTCCGCGCGCTTGGCGTCGGCGACGAGCTGGCCCACTCGAGCATCCGTTTCGGCCTCGGACGCTTTAACACTCAGGAAGAGGTGGACTACGTGGCCGACCTCGTCGTCGCCAAGGTCAGCCGCCTGCGCGAGCTGTCCCCGCTTTGGGAGATGCACAAGGAAGGGATCGATTTGAAGAGCGTGGCGTGGGTGGCCCACTAACGGCCCACTCGCCCATATTGGCCCTGATTTTGGGACAACGAAGAACCAACTCGGAAATCCGCCATGGCATATAGCACCAAGGTCATCGAACATTACGAGAACCCCCGCAACGTCGGGACGCTCGACAAGAGCGATCCCAACGTCGGGACCGGCCTGGTCGGCGCTCCGGCCTGTGGGGACGTCATGCGGCTGCAGATCCGCGTCAATGAGCAAGGCGTCATCGAAGACGCAAAGTTCAAGACGTTCGGGTGTGGCTCCGCCATTGCGAGCTCGTCGCTCGCCACGGAATGGATCAAGGGAAAGACGATCGACGAGGCGGAGGGCATCAAGAACTCGCAAATCGTCGACGAGCTGAACCTCCCTCCCGTGAAGATCCACTGCTCGGTCCTCGCCGAAGACGCGATCAAGAGCGCCATCGCCGACTACCGGAAGAAGCGCGTCGATCGAGCTACTGTCTCCGGCGCAAACAAGGAGTGAGAGTATGGAAACGGCCGCCCTAGCCGATGCCCAGACACCCGCGAAGGCGCCCGCCATCTCCCTGTCGCCCGCGGCCGTGGACGCGATCGCGCGCCAGACGAAGAAGCGCGGTACTCCCGACGCGAGCTTGCGGCTGGGGATCCGAGGCGGCGGGTGCTCCGGATTCAGCTACGTGATCGAGTTCCACGACGGCCCGCCCCACGGGCGCGACCGGGTCTTCGACTACACGGCCGGCGACGGCACCCCGGTCCGCGTGGTGGTGGACCCGAAGAGCCTCCTTTACCTCAACGGCACGGTGCTTGAGTGGGAGCAGACGCTCATGCGTCAGGGGTTCAAGTTCGCCAACCCAAACGAGAAGAGCGGCTGCGGCTGCGGGACCTCGTTTTCGGTCTGAGGTCGTGCACACCGCCCCGTGAGCGTCCGGTCGGCAGCTCCACAGACCGGCGTCTGGCAAGAACATGGATCCCTTCGCAACGCTCGGAATCGCTCGTCGCTTCGAGGTCGACTTGTCCGTCGTCGAAAAGGTGCATCGAGAGCTCTCGCGCGCGCTCCACCCCGACCGGTACGTCGGCGCGAGTGCGAGCGAGCGGCGCGCCGCGCTCGAGAAGGCCGTCGAGGTCAACGAGGCGTGGCGCACGGTGCGCGACCCCTTGCGGCGCGCCGAGGCTCTGCTCGAGCTCTCCGGCGCGAAGGTGGAGGAGGGGCGCGAGCCCCGGCCGGAGCCGGAGTTTTTGCTCGAGATGCTCGAGCGGCGAGAGGAGCTCGCGGACGCCAGACAGGCGCGAGACCTGGCGGCGGTGCGACGTCTGGCGACATCCGTGGCGTCGCGCGGGCAAGAGGTCGTACGGTCGCTCGGCGCCGGCTTCACGGCGGGCGAGACGCGAACCCTCGTCCCGCTCCTTGGGCAGCTGAGATTCTTTCGGCGTTTCCTCGACGAGGTCAGCGCCATCGAAGACGAGCTCGCGATATAGGTCCGCAAGCTCGAGCGAAGCGAGAGATCGGACCAAATACCCAAACGCATCCGCAAGCTCGAGCGAAGCGAGAGATCGGACCAAATACCCAAACGCATCCGCAAGCTCGAGCGAAGCGA
>Ga0070735_10002711_pt1 | contig 15852 bp, 14 predicted proteins | sample Coa_R1_FD_66443 | JGI IMG/M metagenome (GOLD analysis project Ga0070735, IMG submission 66443) | Surface soil microbial communities from Centralia Pennsylvania, which are recovering from an underground coalmine fire - Coalmine... | ecosystem: Environmental > Terrestrial > Soil > Unclassified ... | reverse complement strand
GCATCTCCGCATCATAGCCCGGGTCCTCGCCACTCGATTCTTGATCTGGCGCCGCTCGAACTCGAGTGTATGAGCGTGCTCTGGCCGCTCGGCGAAGGGACGGTCCGCGACATTCATCGCCAGATTGTGGCCAAGCGGCCTCGCGCTTACACCACCATCATGACCATCATGGATCGCCTGGCGCACAAGGGCATCGTGTCGCGCCGCAGAGTCGGACGCGCCTATCGTTATCATCCGAATCTGAGCGTCGATGAAGCCCGCGTAAGCGCGATCGAAAAAATCGTCGCCGGTTTTTTTGATGGCTCACCCGAAGCGCTTATTGCTCACCTCGCAGGCGCAGGCGGAACGTCTAGCTCGAGCGCTTCTGCCACAACGCAAGTTGCCGCGCCCCAGAATGAAGCTCCGTTCGCGGCGAATCAAGCTGGCCGTGAATCGTCATCTGTTCCCGATTCTCCGGCGCGCGCTGCAGTTGACACTGCGGACACGCCCGATCAAGAATCAATGAGCCGACAACGGGACTAAACTTTATTGTAGATTTGGATCCGACAAATCCCAGCATGCTACCTGCACGATTCACAATCCGTGATACGCACGTCGCTCCGGCAACGGTCTTGGCGCCGATGGCCGGCGTGACGGATACCGTCTTTCGACGCATGATTCGCGGGCTCGGCGGCTGCGGCCTGATCATGACGGAATTCACGAGCGCCGAATGCATCACGCGCAATGCAGCGCGCACTTCGCGCTATCTTTTCTTTGAGCCGGACGAACATCCGATTAGCGGGCAATTGTTCGGCGCTGACCCCAACGTAATGGCTAGCGCAGCGAGCATGGTCGAGCAACTCGGGTTCGATTTCGTCGACATCAACCTGGGATGCCCGGCAAAAAAAGTCGTCAAGTGCGGCGGCTCGGGACTCCTGCGTGATCTGAAGGCGCTCGAGCAGGTTTTGCGAGCAGTGCGCGCGGCGGTGAGCATCCCGTTGACGATAAAAATCCGCGCCGGATGGGATGAAACTAGCATCGTTGCAGTGGACGTCGCGCGTATGGCCGAGCAAATCGGCATCGAGGGAATCGCCGTCCATCCGCGAACCCGCCTGCAGGCTTATACCGGGAGCGCCGATTGGAATATTATCCGCGCGGTGAAGCAGGCGGTATCCATCCCCGTGATCGGCAACGGCGATATCAACTCGCCTGAAGATGCCGCGAGAATGGTTCGTGAAACCGACTGTGATGCCGTGATGATCGGCCGCGCCGCGTCGACCAATCCGTGGATTTTTCACCAGATTGCGCAGTACGTGGAAACTGGTTCCTACACCGAGCCCACTGAGATGGACCGCTACGCCTTGCTCTCGACCTACTTCCGAAATCTGGTGGACACCGAGTGGCCCGACGCCATCGGCAAGATGAAACAATTCGCGTGTTGGTTCACGCACGGCGTCCGTAACGGCAGCGAGTTGCGCCGCAACGTTCATACGGCCCGCACGTCCGCGGAAATTCTCGATAGAGTGGATTCGTTCTTTGCCGATACGGTCACTGCGACAGGTGCTGGCTCTACGAGCGTTACAAAAAAATGTGAAGTCCTGAACGCTCTGAACTCCTAGATAACTCGAAGTGACTGCTTTCGATTTTCTAATTTCAAATTTGAAATTTCAAATTCAGACTCCTGCATTCTGGCCTGAATTTTCATGAGCACGCCACATTACCGCTCCTGCAGCAACTGCTTGTATGCCTCGCGCTTTCCCAGCCCACGTTCCCGCGCCGCCTGCTTAAGCGCCGCTTTGCGATCGACGCCGCCCTCAGCCTCGAGTTGTTCAACACGCTGCTTGAGTGAAACGCGTGGCTCCGCCTGCTGCTGCATTTGCGGATCGCCCGCACCGATCAGCAGCGTAATTTCACCTCGCGGCGCGCGTTTGCGTGCAGTTTCGAGTAACTCGGGAAGCGGGCCTCTCAGAAATTCCTCATGCATCTTCGTCACTTCCCGCGCGATCACAGCGGGCCGAGGCCCCAGTATGTCCGAGGCATCAGCGAGCGTTTCCACAACCCGGTGCGGCGCCTCGTAAAAAATCAGCGTTCGCGACTCCGTTTTCAGTGCATCAAGCGCTTTTCTTCGCGCGCCACTGCGTGGCGGCAAAAATCCCACGAACAAAAATTCATCCGTCGGCAGCCCGGAAGCCGCAAGCGCCGCTACCAACGCCGAGGGCCCAGGAATCGGCACGACGGGGATGTGGTGTCGGAGGCAGAGAGTCACCAGGCGATGCCCAGGATCGGATATTCCCGGAGTTCCAGCATCGCTCACGAGAGCAATCTTGGCGCCCTGTTCGAGTTCGATCACCAACTCGGGCGACCGCGTCAATTCATTATGTTCGTGGTAACTCACCATCTCCTTGCGGATCCCGTAATGCTGTAGCAATTTCTGCGTCTGCCGCGTGTCTTCGCAGGCGATGACGTCCACCTCCTTCAGCGTTCGTACAGCGCGCAGAGTAATGTCTTCCAGATTTCCGATCGGTGTCGCAACGAGGTACAGGCACCCTGTTCCGACTTCGCGTTCAGTTTTCGTATTCATGTTGAGTTCCAGACGCCGAGTTTACCACGTGGCGTAGGACAGGCACTCTTGCCTGTCCGCTTCTGTTGAACCCGCATCGAACCGGCCGCACAAGAATGTCTGTTCTACTCGCCCGTGCAAATAGAGGCGACGTTGCGCAGCGTGCTAAGATAGAAGCGTTGTCATTTAGCCCGAGGAGACACGAATTGCCGCTCTACGAATACCGTTGCCTGAAGTGTGATCGCCATACCGATAAGATTGAGAATTTAAACGGCCCGCACCTGAAAAAATGCCCGCACTGCGGCGGCAAAGTGGAGTCCGTGATCACTGCTCCCGCAATCCAGTTCAAGGGCAGCGGCTGGTACGTCACCGATTATGGACGGAAAACCTCGGGTGGAGACGGCCAGAAATCCGATAAATCTGAAAAGTCCGAAAAGTCGGAAAAATCCGAAAAATCCGAGAAGTCCGAGAAATCCTCAAAATCGGATTCCAAGTCAGATTCCTCCAAGGAATCCAAGAAACCCGCCTCAAAAGAAAAGTAAGCTTCGCCTAATTTGAAACGAATCGCCGAGAATCGAACCAGAGATTTCTACGGCTTGAGCGCCCGCAAATATTCCCGGAAATCCCCACCGAATTCCTGGTTTTCCAGCCCGATCTCCACGGTAGCTTTCAAAAATCCCAATTTGTCGCCAGCGTCATACGATTTCCCGTCATAAACATGCGCGTATAGCCCTGTTTCCTTCGCCAGCAAACGCAATCCATCGGTCAATTGAATCTCGCCGCCGCGTCCAGGCTGCGTCCGTTCCAGACAATCGAAAACCTCTGGTGGCAAAAGGTATCGTCCAGTAACCGCCAGGTTAGAAGGCGCTTCCGCGGGACTCGGTTTCTCCACCAAGTCGCGAATTTTCATGAGCCGTTTGCCCCAGCGCGAATCTCCCGCAGGTTCGACGTCCACGATGCCATACAGCTTGGTCTTCTCACGCGGCACTTCCTCGACGGTGATCGCGCCTATGCCGGTAGCCTCGAACACTTCCACCAGTTGCTTCGTCGCCGGACGCGGGCCCGGAATAATCACATCGCCCAGCAGCACGGCGAACGGTTCGTCGCCCACCAGATCTCTCGCCACAAGCACGGCATGCCCGAGGCCCAGCGGCTCTTTTTGCCGCGTGTAACTGAAGGTCACCATATTGCCGATGTTGTGCACCAGTTCGGCCAGATCTGACTTGCCCTTGCTCTGCAAAAAGCTTTCCAGCTCGGGCGAAGAATCAAAATGATCTTCAATGGCATTCTTGCCGCGCCCGGTAACGATAATGATGTTCTCAATTCCAGAGGCCACGCATTCTTCCACGACATATTGAATGAGCGGCTTGTCAACGACGGGCAGCATTTCTTTGGGCTGTGCCTTGGTCGCCGGGAGAAATCGTGTGCCCAGTCCCGCCGCCGGCAGGACAGCTTTGCGAACTCGGTGTAGTTTTTCGGTCATAGTTTTTTTCGCCGCCCCGCTACCTTACGTGTCGTCGGCAACTTTAGTCAATCCATCTGATACTTGAGAGTTGGCGAAAGTCTAATCTTTTCGTGGCCCAAAATCAGAAATATCTGGTTTAATCTTGCGGAACAGGCCGTGGTATAAGCATTTTTGGAAGCGATAAAGCATGAGGTAAGTTCGATGGATCTCGTGAGCGGTGGGAGAACCCGGACAAAGCTTCTGGTTTCGATATTCCCGCTTCTCTTGGCTCCCTGTTTATCGGCCGCTCAGGCCAAACCTGTAGTGCTAATATCTGGTTTAGGCCAACATCATCACGTCATCTCTACAAAAAATCCTGACCCCCAGCGTTTCTTCGACCAGGGACTCACACTCGTATTTGCGTTCAACCACGAACAAGCCGCCCGATCGTTCCGGCATGCGGCAGAGCTGGATCCCCGATCGGCGATGCCTTTTTGGGGACTCGCATTGGCTTTAGGTCCATGCATCAATTTGGACGTTGATCCCCCACATGAGAAGGCTGCATATGAGGCCGTCCAAAAAGCGATGTCCCTCGCACAGAACGCGACGGAAACTGAGCGCACGTATATTCAGGCTCTCTCGAGGCGGTGCGCTGCTGGCAAACAAGCAACCCAGTGAGGCCGAGGCGGTTTTTCGCGCCGATCTGCAACAATACCCTCGAAATCCCCGCTCACTATTCGGCCTTATGAAGAGTCTAGAGGCCCAGAAGAAAGCCACGGATGCTAAACGGGTTCAGCGAGAATTTGAGGCTGCCTGGAGACGCGCGGATATCACCATCGAAATCGGAGATCTCTGACCTCTGGCCCTGGAAGGCAGAGCTACACACTGAACTGAGCGACGTCACCCGCGGCGAGTCGTTGCATTAGTTTGCTGCGCGCGCGTTTTGGGCGCTGGCGCTCGGCGGTGCGGCGGAACTTAGCCACTGCTCCATCTGGTCGTGACCTACCAAGCCCGCCTGCTGTTTCACGACCCGGCCACCATAGAGCACGACAAGGTTGGGTATGCCACGGACATTGAAGCGCCCGGCAAGTTGAGGATATTTTTCCGTGTCGACCTGTAGCACGACCGCTTTGCCCGCCATGTCCGCAGCCGTACGTGCGACTTCAGGAGCAGCAGCGCGACATGGTCCGCACCACTCCGCCCAGAAATCAACGAGCACGGGAACAGGAACATTTTGAACGATCTCATCGAATAGCGTGTCGTCCACGGCGAGAGGTTCGGCAACGGGCTGCAATGGCGACTTGCATTTTCCGCAACGGCCGGTGGAGGCAAGATATTTGGCTGGAACGCGGTTCTTTTGTCCGCAATGACTGCACGCACGGATGACTGGCATATGAAACCTCCATCAATACTAGCGTCGAGATATTGTCCGTGTTTTCCTCGATAAAAGGCTAGTCAGACTTGCCGGGCTTCATAGCTGAAGATCAAATCGAAGAACGGCACTCGTGAATTCCATTATCTGGCTTCACAGATCGAAAATACTCCCAGCCGCTAAGGAATGCAAAGCCATCCTGCGCGCGCCTTCGACTTGCAAAACCGAGTAACGGCGTGGTCGGACGCGGTGCAGCGAAAGCGCCTGAATACCTCGTCGAACCTCGCGCTAAAAACTCGAGTCGGATCGGACTTAAGCTGGGATTCTGCACGAATTCTCGCGCGAAATCTCATTGCTGTTCTCGTGCTAACATATAATCTCCCACGTAGGGAACTAGCACATGTCCACGCGCATACTCGGAATCGAATCTTCCTGCGATGAAACCGCCGCAGCCGTCGTTGCTGATGGTCGCGAAATCTTGTCCAGCGTCGTGGCGTCGCAAATGGACATTCATCGCAAGTATGGTGGCGTGGTGCCCGAACTGGCTTCGCGCGAACATTTGCGGCAGATTGTGCCGGTTGTACGCGAAGCGCTTGCGCAGGCGGGACTTTCCTTCTCCAATATCGACGCCATCGGTGTGACGCAGGGGCCGGGCTTGATCGGCTCGCTGCTCGTTGGTGTCACCTACGGCAAAGTCTTGGCTCTTGAACTCGGGAAGCCTCTCGTCCCAGTAAATCATCTCGAAGGACATGTCCACGCAGTTTTTCTCGAGGCGCACATCGAGCATCGCACACCGGAGTTGCCGGCAGTCTGCCTGATTGTTTCAGGCGGCCACACACTGCTTTATTACGTGGAAGCGGCTGCTAAAAAAGACGCCAATCACAGCCCGTGCGGTTTCCAGTTTCGCCGCCTCGGCGGCACTCGCGATGACGCAGCCGGCGAAGCCTATGACAAAGTTGCCAGACTGCTTGCGCTGGGATATCCCGGCGGCCCCGTGATCGACCAATTGGCTGCGCGCGCAGCAACCTGGGGTGCTGCCGAACCGGGTGCGGGCTCTACTTGGAGCCCGCAGGAAAAAGATGAACTGCGGTTCGGCTCAGTGAAGATCAAAGGGAACCCGTACGATTTCAGTTTCAGCGGAATCAAAACGGCAGTGCTGTACTATCTCCGCGCCCATCCCGACTTCAACGCGGAAATCGAAGCTCGCCGCGAAGCGCTCTTGCAAGGTCGTCGAAAAGCCGCGGAGTTGCTGCCGTTGTGCAGTCCGCAAACTCTCTCTCTGATTTCCAATTTTCAATCAGCCGTCGTGAACGACCTCGTAACGCGGACGCTGGCAGCCGCAGCCCAGACGGACGTACGCACGATCCTGGTTTCAGGCGGTGTCGCCGCTAATTCCGCACTGCGAAACACTTTTGAGTCCAGAGCCGCTACAAAAGGCGTGAATGTCTTTTTCCCCAGCAGAGCACTCTCCACAGACAATGCCGCCATGATTGCCGCCGCCGCCTATTCGCACCTGCAAGCCGGCGACATCGCCTCAAGCGATTTGAACGCCGAACCAAATTTACGAATCGCTTGACGGGCTTTGTTTGAGAACGGTTTTGTAGCGCTCACCTTCAGGTGAGCATGTGCGTGAATGCAAACTGCCCGCCTAAAGGCGGGCGCTTCAAAAGCCACAAGCGCGTGGCGACCATCTCAAATTTCAAATCCCGATTCTCCGCCGATCTTGCGCTACAATCCCCGTTTCCATGCGCATTGCCATCGACACGGGCGGAACATTTACCGACTGCGTTTTTGTTCGCAACGGCCGCCTCGAAATCCTGAAACTCCCGTCGACTCCGCGCAATCCCGCCGATGCCATCGCAGTCGCGCTCAAGGAAATTCTCGCAGAAAATAATGTGACCGACTCTGCCCTCGAACTCGTCTGTGGCACAACTGTCGGCACGAACGCGCTGCTCGAGCGGAGAGGCGGCCGCGTCGCGCTCGTAACGACCGTGGGTTTCGAGGACGTGCTCGAAATCGGCCGCCAGACCCGTCCCCGCCTTTACGATCTCCTGGTTAAAAAGGCGGAGCCCCTGGTACCGCAATCGCGAAGATTCGGCTTGGCCGAAAGGCTGGACTCAGCGGGTCGGGTATTGCAGTCACCGAGCCGGCGGGAAATTGGGCGTGTCGTGCAAGCCGTTCGTCGCAGCGGTGCGAAGCCGGGTGCGGGCTCTAATTGGAGCCCGCCAGAATCAGTGGCCGTGTGCCTGCTATTTTCTTTCGTAAATCCCGCACACGAAAAAGCAATCGCTCGCGCGCTGTCTTCCGCTGGTTTCCCGGTATCGGTATCGCATGAAATCCTTCCCGAATATCGAGAATTCGAGCGCACCTCAACGACAGTAATCAACGCCTATCTTGTTCCGGTGATGAGCCGCTATCTCGGGGAAATTGAGCGTCACGCGATGGCTCGGTCTGCGCAAAGCCGCAAAGCGAATCCCAGGACAAGTCCCGCGCGCGTTCGGGTGATGCAATCGAACGGCGGCATTCTATCCGCACAGGCTGCGGCGCGCGAGCCGGTTCGAACTATTCTTTCGGGGCCTGCCGGCGGTGTCCTTGGCGCGCAATACGTTGCCGGACTCGCCGGATTTGACCGCATCATCACCTTTGATATGGGCGGCACGTCCACCGATGTAGCTTTAATGGATGGGCGGAGCGGCGGTTCGCTCGGCACGACATTCGAAACGATTGTCTCGGACGTTCCTGTCGCCGTTCCCATGCTCGACATTCACACCGTAGGCGCAGGTGGAGGCTCGCTGGCACGATTTGACCGTGCGGGGGCACTCAGAGTCGGTCCAGAGAGCGCGGGCGCCGATCCTGGACCAATCTGCTATGGCCGAGGCGAAAAGCCCACCGTGACGGACGCAAATCTCCTGCTGGGACGAATTCCGAAAGCGGGCCTGCTTGGTGGGGCATTCGAACTCGATAGGGCACGAACGATGCATTTCATGGAGCGGGCGCGCGGAGCGATGCGGTCGGTCGAACAGTTTGCGCAGGGAATTTTGGACGTTGCTAACTCCGTGATGGAAAAAGCCACCCGCGTAATTTCCGTCGAACGCGGTCACGATCCTCGCGACTACACCCTGGTGGCATTTGGCGGAGCAGGGGCGCTCCATGCTTGCGACCTGGCGGCAGCCTTGGAAGTTCCGCGCGTCCTGGTGCCATGTTTTCCGGGCGCCCTTTCCGCCCTGGGCATCTTGCGCGCCGACGTGACAAAAGATTTTTCGCACACGATCCGTCTGGAAGTTCGCAGCGCCTCGGAATTTCGCCGTAAACTTCAACAAGAATTGGCGGCACTGGAGCGCGAGGGCCGCGAACAAATGGGCGCCGAAGGTTTTGCGCGCGACTCCGTCCGTATCGATCGCACGCTCGACGTACGATACGCCGGTCAATCGTACGAACTAGCCGTCCCATACGCAGGTGACTATGTGGCGGCATTTTATCGGGCACATGAACAGCGCTATGGCTACTCCGACCCCAATAGATCCTGTGAAGTGGTCAACGTTCGCGCACGTCTTTCAGGAAAAGTGCCGAAGCCCGGGCTTCCAAAATTGAAAATGCAGCGCTCGAAAGCCGAAGACGCCATGGTGAGACCGAAAAACACGCTCGCCATTTTTTCTGGACGCAAATTCCCGACCAAAATTTACGATCGCGCCAAACTGCAAGCGGGGAATCGAATTTCCGGTCCGGCGATCGTAACAGAATACAGCGCAACTACTGTGATACCACCGCTCTGGGCAGGCCGTGTCGATCCCTACGGGAATATTATTCTGGAGCCCCGCCGATGAAGTTCGATCCCACTCGCCTGGAAATCTTTAAGAACCTGTTTCATTCGGTCGCGGAGGAAATGGGCGCGGCTCTGCGTCGGGCGGCGTTCTCTCCCAACATCAAGGAGCGCCGCGACTACTCCTGCGCGGTTTTCGACGACGCTGGAGAAGTCCTTGCCATGGGCGATCACATGCCCGTGCATCTGGGGTCGATGCCGATGTCGGTGGCCGCGGCAATCGCCGCACTCAAGCTTGAGCCGGGCGACGTTGCCCTGCTCAACGATCCCTACGCCGGAGGCACGCACCTGCCCGACCTCACAATGGTGATGCCCGTCTACGTTCCAGCGGCATCTCGACCTGCGTTTTATGTGGCCAACCGTGCGCACCACGCGGACATAGGCGGCGCGCACGCCGGTTCGATGGGGTTGACGCGGGAAATCTTTCAGGAAGGCCTGCGCATCCCTCCGGTGAAGATCTTGGAGGGCGGAAAAGTCGTGCGTGACGTCATGTCATTAGTTCTTGCGAACGTTCGAACGGCGCGTGAGCGGGAGGGTGACCTGACCGCGCAGATCGCGGCCTGCCGGATTGGAGAGCGCCGGCTCATAGGGATGATCGCTAAATACGGAAGGGGCGAAGTCCTTGCCTACAGTAGACACTTGCTGGACTACTCGGCCGAAATGATGGCCGCCACGCTGGCCGCTATTCCCGAAGGCGTCTACCGCGCAGAGGACTTTCTGGATGATGACGGCATTACGGATGAGCCGCTGCGCATAGCGGTGACAATCCGAATCGCGCGCCGCAGGGCAGAGGTGGATTTTACCGGCAGCGCGCCGCAATGCGCCGGCAGCATAAACGCGGTCGCGGCGATCACTCAATCAGCTGTGTTTTATGTATTTCGCTGCCTGCTTGAAGAACAGGTTCCAGCAACATCGGGCCTGATGAGACCGATTCGTGTGATTGCCCCGGCGGGAACGATTGTGAATGCGCTGTTACCAGCGGCGGTCGCCGGAGGAAACGTGGAAACTTCGCAGCGTATTGTGGACACGCTGCTTCGCGCGCTCGCACGTGCTGTTCCCTCGCGAATTCCAGCCGCGAGCCAGGGGACGATGAATAACCTGACATTTGGAGGCGCGGACTCGCGGCACGGCGGCGCTCCATTTGCGTATTATGAAACGATTGCTGGCGGTACCGGCGCGGGGCCCGGCTGCGATGGACGAAGCGCCACGCACAGCCATATGACCAATACGCTCAACACTCCAGTTGAAGTGCTCGAACATGTTTACCCGGTTCGCCTGCATCGCTATGCCTTGCGTCGAGGGTCCGGAGGCCGAGGGAAATTTCGTGGAGGAGACGGAATTGTCCGCGAGATCGAAATGCTTGTTAACGCGCAGGTTGCTGTGCTTTCCGACCGAAGAAAAATTCCGCCGTACGGTTTGGCTGGGGGCTCACCGGGAGCGGTGGGGAAAAACGAAGTTCAGATGGGCAAAAACGCCAGGCGTTTGCCCTCTAAATGCAGCATTCACGTGCCTGCGGGGATGTTGATCCGAATTGAAACGCCTGGAGGAGGCGGCTGGGGCGCCCCGGAAAAGCAACCACGTGGCAGAAAAAAAGAAAAAAGCCTCAAAGCGCGAACGCTTTAAGGCTTTTTCGGAGATGAAAATTGAAAATTAAAACTCGACGCCTTCGGACTTTTCCAGGGGCGATGGCATTTGCAGGCGAGCTTTCGCGAGGGACTTGATCAGGGCGTCTTCCATTGTTTCGGGAGAAGTATTTCGTGCGGTAGCGAGTTCGCTGACGAGGAGGAACTTGGCTCGCTCAAGCATTTTCTTTTCTCGGAAGGAGAGCGGCTTTGTCCGGCTTAGAGAGACCAGACTTTTCAGAACAGCGGCCACTTCGATCAGCGCGCCGGTCCGCATCCGTTCCGAATTTTCCTTGAATCGATGTTTCCAGTCGTGATGCGAATTCGGTTTTCCCTTTTCGAGAAAACCCAGAACCTTAAGCGTTTCTCCGTTGCGAATGACGGGCCGCAAGCCGACTGAAATTGCGTTACTTGCCGGAACCATCACCTTCAGTCCGCTAGCGAAAATCTTAAGCATGTAATACTTTTCTGTGCGACCGTTCAGTATCCCAAAGTTGATCTGTTCGATGATCCCAACACCGTGGTTCGGATAGACAACCTTATCCCCTATCTTGTAATCCATGGTTGGAAACCCCCCTCGTGAGAAGCTGATTCAGTTTGTTCGAATTGGGAACGAAAGTCAAGATATTTCTCCTAGAATCAGCAAGTTAAGATGAATTTTTGCTCCAAGATTGGTATTCGAATTGCTCCGAAAATTTACATATCTTTTACAGTTCCCTTACCGCATCGCGAACCTCAGGCGCCCCGCTTGGTGTCGTTTACGGTAGAATGCTGCCATGTTGATTTTGGCGCTGGACACCAGCACGCGCGCGGGAAGTATTGCATTACTTAGAGATAGCGAAGTTTTGACGGAAATTTCCGTCCGGGAAGATACCCCTTATTCCACGCGGCTTTTTCGCGATTTGGAATTGCTGCAATCCAGGGCACAATTTTGCATGAATTCTGTGGACGTTTTCGCCGCTGTGGCCGGCCCAGGATCGTTCACGGGACTAAGAGTCGGACTAACGGCGGTAAAAGGCTGGGCAGAGGTGTATGGAAAGCCTATCGCCGCGATCAGTGGCCTGGAGGCCATTGCGGCTCAAGCAAGCGGGCATCAGGAGGTGATATGCCCATTCCTCGACGCCCGCAGGGGGCACGTTTTTGGTTCGACCTACCGACGCGAACCAAGCAAGCCTGGGATATTGCAGCTTCAGGGCGAGGAAGCGATCCTGACCATCGAGGAGTTCCTCAGTCAAGTGAGGCAAAACTGCCGGGGCGGGCAGGTTGTCCTGGTTTCCGCGACGCCCGAGGTACTTCCCCACGATTTGGTCGAATCTTTCGTGCCTGGAGCGCAAATCGAGCAGGTTTCCGCGAGTCTTGCGCCCACGATCGGCCGCTTAGCGTCTGATCGTGCCAAGCGTGGCGAACTGGTGGACGCTTTGGGACTGGACGCCAACTATATTCGTCGCTCGGGCGCGGACGGGCGCGTAATGTCGGCCGGTGGGGAAGAGTCAAGGGGCTCATCGGGTGTATCGGTTCGCACCCTTGCTACAACCGATGTTCCTGCCATATTGGAAATTCTTCGCGAAAGCCCCGAAGCTTCGGGGTGGTCTCGACACGCTCTTCTGCAAATGACATCTGCTGGCGGGCCATCTATGTGGGTTGCGGAGCGCGACGGAGTCGTCGCCGGGCTCCTCATTGGCCGCAGCGCCGCTGACGAATTTGAAATCATGAACATGGCGGTTTCCGTGGCGCACCGCAGGCAGGGAATCGGTTCAAGATTGCTGGAAACCGCGCTTGATTTCTCACGCAAAGGGGGGGGCGCTCGTGTTTACCTGGAAGTGCGCGCATCGAATGCACCGGCGATCGCACTTTACAAGCTGCAAGGATTCACTGAGTGCGGCCGCCGGGCGGACTACTATCGAAACCCTGTCGAAGACGCTATCTTGTTTGCCCTGACGTTGTGAGCCAATCTTGATAGTCACAAGATCAGGAAATCTACTCATGAAGCGTCGCTGCACTTTTTACAACGGATGCTTTAGACTAACATTTTTATTGTCAGCACAATACGAGTGGTTGTGATCTATGCCTTCCCCTAAAAAAAACTTGACACAATATGGTCTAGTGCTAAAATCAGCACCCGCTAGGGGAGAGTGCCAATGCATCCTTAGCGCCCTTCCTTAGCAGCTCCTTCAATTAAAATTTTTCGAGGTGGAACTTATGTCAGCCAACGTAAATTCCATTTACACGAACACCGTGGGGAGGACGTCTGGTCAGGGGGTGCGACGTCGGGCAATGCGTCAACAACTTTCCCCAAGAACCGGTCCGTCATCCGATACGGTCCACGGACGCACGGAGGTCCAGTTGCTCAGGAAGTCATCCGGTTGCAGGGATTCCCTGTCTTTATATGCTGGTCGGCTTTACGCGGCAGTTGCAACGTAGGTGCTTCTCGAATATTTGAGCGAACCGGGCTCTCTACTCAATAAATTTATAAGCAAATTTAAATAACATCTGCGTAGGTGTGACTCCACCACACGACCGAATCCTGGTCAGCCGGATCGAGGAGAAAGTGAATGCTCAGCAGATTTTTTTCGACGGGTTCTAGAGCGAATTTTCGTAGCGAAATCCACTTGGCGCGCGAAATGCATTGTGGTAGGTTGTTTTTATTATGTAACACCCCATTCACAATTCGGTTGTCAGGAGGCGCGCGATGCCCACACTGTCTCGGGAAATACGCGAGCAATTATTGACATATGACGAAGAGTTTCAAAAGTTAGTCGAGAAGCACTCGGAATACGAAGCACAGCTCAAGCAACTCTCCCAAGAAGCCTACCTGAATCTGGAAGACCTTCAGCAGCAAGTCACCCTCAAAAAATTAAAATTGAGAGTCAAGGACGCGATGGAGCGTCATATCGCTGAGCGATTGCGCGCGGCATCCAGCCGATAGAAGCAACGGCGAATCGACAAATTGATATAGAATAATAAGCGGCGAGGACGCGTGTCGCATTTTTTCCGCTGTCCAGGACACTCATGGTTAAGGATGGTTACAAGTTTGCCGCGCCTCCGTTGTTGTGTGTACTGCTGGCGCTGTTTTTTCACTGGTATTGGCTGGGTGGCGTGCTCTTGGTGCTCGGAGCGTTCGTCCTGTATTTTTTCCGCGACCCGCAGAGAACGATTCCAACCGATCCTGACGTGATTGTTTCTCCGGCCGACGGGCATATCATCGAAGTAGTTGAAGAAGCATTGGGCGCAATTCCGGGGCAAAGAATCAGCATCTTTCTCTCCATATTTGATGTGCACGTGAACCGTTCGCCCGTGGCCGGGCGCATTTCCGCCATTGAATATCGCAAAGGGCGGTTCTATGCGGCCATGCGCGGGCGCGCGTCAGCCGAAAACGAACAGAATATCATTCACGTCTCCAGCGACCGGGGCGAAGTTGTATTCAAGCAGATAGCCGGTTGGATTGCGCGGCGGATTATATGTTGGAAATCCGTGGGCGATTCCGTGACTCGTGGGGATCGGGTAGGTATGATACGTTTTGGTTCGCGCGTGGACGTCTGGATGCCGGACAAAGTGGAAATTCTGGTGCGACGAGGGCAGCATGTGGCAGGGGGATCGAGTATCCTGGCACGATGGCGATGAGTGACTTTACACAACACGAACTTGGTTTTCCCGGCTCTCGCAGAGGCAATCTGCATTTGAGGCGGGGAATATACCTTTTGCCCAGCCTGATGACCGTCGCGAACATGGTTTGCGGCTTTTACGCCATCATGTCAACGCTGAAAGGCGAAATCGCAGATTTGGATAACGCTGCAAAAGCAATCGGATTCGCAATTGTGTTCGACTCCTTCGATGGATTTGTGGCCCGCGCTACCGGCACGAGCAGCGAATTCGGCAAGCAATTCGATTCGCTTGCCGATATGGTGAGTTTTGGAATCGCGCCGGCGGTCCTGGCATTTTCCTGGGGGGTTCGCAACATCCTTCCCAGCGAAGTAGTCGATATTCGCCGCATTCACGAAATCGGCTGGTGGGTGGGTCTGGCATTCGCGGTGAGCTGCGCGTGGCGCCTGGCGAGATTTAATATTCAGGGAATGGCTCCGGGAGGCGGCTCGCGGTACTTCGTCGGCTTGCCGTGCCCGGCGGCTGCGGGCCTGCTGGTAGCGTGCGTACATGCGATTAAAGTCCCTATCGCAGACTGGCGCTGGTCGATCGTATGGATGGTAGTGGTGTTGCTCGCGGCGGCCCTGATGGCCAGCACGGTACGGTTCCGAAGTTTCAAGGACATACCGCTGGCTCGCAGGCAGCGCTCCGTGCTGATCGTTCCTATTGCCGTGCTGGTGCCGCTTATTTTCTTTTTTTCCGAAGTGACGCTGATGTTGATTGCAACGAGCTATGTGGCGATTGGGTTGGCGTTGCATATATTGCGAATATTCCGCCATCGTTCGGTTACACATCCTGCTTGAGCCATGAATCCCTCTCCTGATGCAGTCCGTGTGGCAATTGCAGGCGCGGCCTCGCTGCGCGGCAAGGAAGTTAAAATAGTTCTCGAGGAATCGAATTTCCCGGCCAGCGAAATCCGTTTACTCGACGAAGAAATAGTCGCCGGAACTTTGACCGAAGCGGGCGGAGAACCTGCGGTCATCGAGACAGTGGACGAAGACAGCTTTGAGGGCGTACGCTTCGCGTTCTTTACAGGCTCTGCGGGATTTTCGCTCCGGCATGGAGGCGAGGCGCGTCGGGCTGGAGCAACGGTGATCGATCTGAGTGGAGGACTCGGCACTGACCCGGAAGCGCGTCCCTGGATTCCAGCTCTCGATGCTGCGTTGGAACCTCCTAAAGCAAAAGTAGCGCCGGGCGCGCCGCATAGTTTGTTTCTGGCGCCGTCCGCTCCGGCCGACATTGCCATTTCACTTTCCGCGGCGCTTGCGCCGCTGGGCCTGGAGCGGCTGGCGCTGACAATTTTTCAGCCCGTCTCAGAGCGCGGGCGGGAAGGCATCGAGGAACTGGAAAGCCAGGTCGTCAAGCTGCTTTCTTTTGAACCCATTCCGCAGAAAATTTTTGACGCACAGGTGGGAT
>Ga0070735_10002710_pt1 | contig 15856 bp, 15 predicted proteins | sample Coa_R1_FD_66443 | JGI IMG/M metagenome (GOLD analysis project Ga0070735, IMG submission 66443) | Surface soil microbial communities from Centralia Pennsylvania, which are recovering from an underground coalmine fire - Coalmine... | ecosystem: Environmental > Terrestrial > Soil > Unclassified ... | reverse complement strand
CGGGCATCCCGAGACCGTGAACGGGTAGGGCACGGTCACGGTCCGGTCGCCGGCCTGGGTGGTCAGCGTGCTGGCGGCCACGCCCGAGGCCGGATTGCAGGTCGCGACGAACGCCGAGTCGGGGCCACCCGCGAGCTGGACCTGCAGGTCGCTCAGCGGGATGTCGGGCAGGCCCTGGAACGTGGTCGAGCCCGAAGCCACATCGACCGCTCCCGTCAGCGTCAGCGCGAACGGCGGCGGGAAGACGATGGTGATCCCCGGCGAGACCAGCGTTCCTGTGAGGTAGGCCTTGCCGGTGAGTGTGTGCGGGTACAGCGGCGAGGTCGAGCTCGCGGTTCCAACCGGGTTGCAGCTGCTCAGATTCGAGCTCGTGCACAGGATCCCGCCGTATAGGACGGCGAGCACGTTCGGAGCCAGGACCGACCCCGGCAGGGTGAGCACGACCGTGCGACTCGCCGCCTGCGCCGGGCTGGTTGGCTGCGTGACATCGGTCGTCACCTGTACGCCTGTGTCGGCGGCGTCCCTGACGGCCGAGACCGCAAAGCCGGGAGTGAATGGGAGCGAGGTGCAGCCGGTGTCGCGGAGCGAAGCGGCGGCGGTGCGCAGCGTCGGACTCGAGTACGAGTCGGCCGTAACGACGAGCTGCGCCGCCGGCGACGGGCAGCTCGTCGGCATCCGCATCCCGGTCAGCGTGCTCTGTAGCGCCTGGACCGATAACGGCAGCCCGGCGAGGGTGTTGGGGATGTTCGTGAAAGCGACGTTCAGCCCGACGCCGTGCGGGTCGCCGGCCGGGCGTACGGTCACCTCCCCCGGCGATCCCAGAGGCTGCGATACGAGGCCGAGCGCCGGTTCGAGCACGAGCTGGAGACCGGCCAGGTCCGAGGGCTTGGGCGGAGCGACGAGGTAGAAGTTCACGGGGAGCGACACCGGCAGCGGCAGGCCGAGCGCCGTGGCGGTGACGGTGCCCGTTCCCACCTGGCAGGAGCTGATCGGCGCCGTGGTGGTAAGGCACGCGCCGCCGTCGATCGAGGCGTTCGAGAGCAGCCCCGCCGGCAGGGTCAGGGTCAGATCCTTCGGGGAGTCGCCGCTGCTGGTGGCGAACTTCAGGTCCGTGCCCAACGAGATCGTCGAGCCGGCCTGGGTACTGCTCTGGGTGAGGCTCAGCGATGGGTTGATCGAGGCCTGCGCGGCTGCCGGCAATCCCAGCAGCGCCGCAGCCACCACGGCCAGAATGCGCCCACTTCCTGTCTTCATCTTCTTTCCCCTACGCGTCGGACTGGTACGCCATCGTACTTCGGCTCTGGGGCGCCGGCGCCGGTTACGTGGACAGGTCCCTGACCACGAGCTGGGCCGGCACGACCACCCGCTGCGGGCGGCGGCTGTCGCCGTCGATCCGACCGAACGCGAGCTCGGCTGCCAGCTGGCCCATCCGGTAGGGGTCGGTGCGCACGGTGGAGACGCCGATCAGGTCGGCCAGCTCGACATCGTCGAAGCCGACCAGGCCGACCTGCTTACGACCGGCGCCCAGCGCATAGAGCGCGCCCACGGTGCAGCGGTTGTTGCCGGTGAAGAAGGCGGTCGGCCGGTTCGAGGCGGGCAATGAGAGCAGCTCGGACACGGCGCGCGCCGCCGCCTCCGATGTGCTGTTTGAGACCTTCACGAGCTGATCGTCGGCCGTGAGCGAGGCCGCGGCCAGCGCCTCCCGGTAACCGGTCAGGCGCTCTCGCGCGGTGTACAGACGCAGGTCGTCGCCGACGAAGGCGATGCGCTCGTGACCGCGGGCGATCAGGTGCTCGACCGCGCCGCGGGCGCCGATCGCGTTGTCGATCAGCACCGTGTCGGCCTTGACCTTGACGGGGGGGCGGTCGATGAACACGGTCTTGCCGATGAACCCCGCCTCGGCCAGGTAGCGATGATCGTCGCCGGCGGGCACGAGCAGCAGACCATCGACGCGCCGGCGCAGCAGGGCCGTCGCCAGCTCCCGCTCGCGCTCGGGGTCCTCGCGCGCCGAGGCGGTGATGAGGAGGCTCTCGCGGTCCCGGGCCACCTCCTCCACCGCCTGCGCGATCGCGGAGTAGAAGGGGTTGGCGACGTCCTCGATCACGAGCCCGAGAGTGAACGAGCGGGCGCCGTGCCGGAGGCTCGCCGCGAGATCGTTACGTTCGTAGCGCAGAGCGCTGGCGGCGGCCAGCACGCGCTCGACGGTGTCCGGCTTGACGCCGGGCTCCCGATTGATCACGCGCGAAACCGTCTTCAGGCTCACCCCGGCCTCGCGGGCAACGTCGACCATCGTCGCGCGCCCCTGGTTGCGGTTGCTCTCCATGCTCGTCCGCGGGCAGGATATCGGTGATCCTAAAGAAATGACAACGTTTCCCCTTGACACAAGACAACGTTGTCAATTAGGGTCCCGCACCTGCACAGTTCGGTCTCGCCGCATCCGGCGCGGCAGGGCCTGAGACCCGAGAGAGAGATGACCGAGAGCGCCTTCGCGCGCCGATACTCCGCGCCTCCCCGCCAGCCGCCGGCGATTCTCGCGCCCAACCGCGTGCGCCGCTTCTACGCGGGCGGTAAGCGCATCGACGCGCTCCGCGGCGGCGCACCGCACCCCGGCTCGCCCGAGGAGTGGGTCGGCTCGACCACGAGCACGTTCGGACAGACCCGCGAGGGGCTGAGCGCGCTCGCCGACGGCACGCTGGTGCGCGACGCGATCGCGGTGCAGCCGGAGGCGTTCCTGGGCGCCGAGCACCTGCGCCGGTTCGGCGCCGACCCCGCGCTGCTGGTCAAGCTGCTGGACACCGGCGAGCGGCTGGCCGTGCACTTCCACCCCGGCCGCGCGTTCGCCCGCGAGCACCTGGGGCTCAGCTACGGCAAGACGGAGGCCTGGCTGATCATCGACGCCGAGCCCGGCGCGGTCGTGCACCTCGGCCTGACCGAGCCGGTGAGCGCCGAGACGGTCTCCGGGTGGGTGGCCTCGCAGGACGCCGAGGCGATGCTGGCCGCGCTCCATGAACGGCCGGCCCGCCCGGGAGACGTGTTCATGGTCCCCGCCGGCACGCTGCATGCGATCGGGGCGGGGATCCTGATGGTCGAGCTCCAGGAGCCGACCGACCTGTCGGTGCTGCTCGAGTTCGAGCGCTTCGGGATCGACGACGGCAGCGAGACCCTCGGCCTGGGGTGGGAGCGGGTGCTCACCGCGGTCGACAGGACCGCGGCGGCGGCGCCCGAGGACGCCCGGGCCTCCACGGGCCTGGCCGAGCTCCTGCCGCCCGAGGCCGCCCCGTACTTCCGCGCCCAGCGCGTCATCTGCGACGGCGAGCCCGTCACCCTCGAGCCCTCATTCGCGATCCTGATCGTGCTCGACGGCCCGCTCGTGCTCGGCAGCGACCTCGAGCTCCCCCGGGGCACGACGGTGCTCGTACCCCACGGCGCCGGCGAGACCACGCTGAGCGGGCACGGCGCCGCGATCCGCTGCCTGCCGCCCTCCCCCGATGCCGGAGAGCCGCGATGGTGAGCACTAACGGCAACGGCCGCCAGCCGATCCTCGAGGCCCGAGACCTGGTGAAGACCTACGGGCACGTGCAGGCGCTGCGCGGGGCGAACTTCTCCGCCTATCCGGGCGAGGTCGTGGCCTTGATCGGCGATAACGGCGCCGGCAAGAGCACCCTGATCAAGCAGCTCGCCGGGGTCGAGCAGCCCGACGCCGGCGAGATCGTCTTCGAGGGCCAGGTCGCCCATATCCCCTCGCCCTCGGCCGCCCAGCAGCTCGGGATCGAGACGGTCTACCAGGACCTGGCGCTGGCGCCCGACCTGGATGGAGCGGCCAACATCTTCCTGGGCCGGGAAATCGTCCGCCCGGGGCTCCTCGGCCGGCTCGGCGTGCTCGACAAGCGCGCGATGAGGGAGCGCGCGACCAAGTCGTTCTCCGAGCTCGGCGTGGCCATCAAGGACGCCGACGCCCCCGTGGTCTTCCTATCCGGCGGCCAGCGTCAGGGCGTCGCCGTGGCCCGCGCCGCCTCGTGGGCGAACAAGGTCGTGATCATGGACGAGCCGACGGCCGCCCTCGGCGTCGTGCAGAGCGCGCGCGTGCTCGAGGTCATCCGCCAGGTCCGCGACCGCGGGCTGGCGGTGATCCTCGTCAGCCACAGCATGCCCGATGTGCTCGCCGTGGCCGACCGGATCGAGGTCCTGCGCCTCGGACGGCGGGTGGCCGTCTTTCAGAAGGAGCAGGCCACGCTGGAGTCGCTCGTCGGCGCGATGACAGGCGCGATCGAGGAGCAGACATGAGTCCGCCCGTGAAGGAAGTCCCGGGCCCCAGCACCCCCACCGCTGAGGAGCGCACCACCTCCGCGGGCTTCCTGCGCGAGCGCGTGTTCACCTCCACCAGCCCGGTGTGGATCTTCCTGGTGCTGGTGGTCATCACCGCGGTGTTCTCGCTCATGCGCCCGTCGTCGTTCCTGTCGAGCTTCGACATCAAATCGATCTTCATCAACGCGTCGGTCGACCTCCTGCTGTCGGTCGGCATGACCTACGTGATCATCACCGCCGGCATCGACCTGTCGGTGGGCTCGGTGCTCGTGTTCTCCGGCGTGATCGCGGCCAAGGTGATGATCGCGATCGGCGGCGGCAGCACTCACGCCGTGAACGCGGGCTGGGGAGTGATCCTGGCCGGCTGCGCGATCGGGATCCTGGCCGGCCTCGCCTGGGGTGTGTTCAACGGCGTGCTGATCGCGTTGATGCGGATCCCACCGCTGATCGTCACGCTGGGGAGCTTCGGGATGGCGCTCGGCCTGGCCGACGTGATCACCGGCGGCGTCGATGTGGCCGGCATCCCGTCGCAGCTCGGCAGCACGATCGGCAGCGGGCAGCTGGGGCCGATTCCGTGGCTCGTGCTGATCTCGGCCGTGATCACGGTCCTCCTGGGCGTCGTTCTGCACCTGACGCGCTTCGGGCGCTACACGTACGCGATCGGCTCCAACGACGAAGCCGCACGGCGAGCGGGCATCGCCGTGAACCGCCACCTGATCAAGGTCTATGCGCTGGCGGGAGCGCTGGCCGGCGTCGGTGGCGTGCTCAGCCTGGCCTACTTCACCACGACCACGATCTCCGGTCATGTGACCGACAACCTGATCGCGATCTCGGCCGTGGTGATCGGCGGGACGAGCCTGTTCGGGGGCAGCGGGACGATGTTCGGAACGGTGGTCGGGGTGTTCATCCCGGTCGTGCTCGCGCAGGGGTTGATCATCGTCAACGTCCAGTCGTTCTGGCAGCAGGTGGTCATCGGGGCGATCTTGATCATCGCCGTCTACTTCGACCAGCTCAGGCGGCGGACCCGCTCACGACGGTGACTTCGGTAACGAAAACCTGGCCGCCCGCGGCGGCCCCACAGAAGGAGAAGTGGATGCATCGACGGATTCCAGTCGTGGTGCTGGTCGTGGCCACCGCCGCGATCGCGCTCGCGGGCTGCGGCTCCAGCTCGAAGTCGGGCTCCGCCTCGACGACGGGCGGCAGCACGAGCTCGAGCTCAGGCTCGAGCACGGCGGCGAGCACGAGCTCGAGCAGCTCGAGCTCGGGCAGCAAGTCGCTGGCCCTGATCCAGGGCACCAAGGCCGACAACTTCTACGTCACGATGGCGTGCGGGGCGAAGTCCGAGGCAGCCAAGCTCGGCTACTCGATAACCGTTCAGGGACCGGCCGACTTCGCCGCCCCCGAGCAGATCCCGATCGTCAACGCGATCACGGCGCAGCACCCCGGCGCCGTGCTGATCGCGCCGACGGACACCCAGGCGCTGATCGCGCCCATGCAGCAGATGAAGAACGCCGGGATCAAGGTGATCCAGGTCGACACGACCGTGAGCGACACGAGCATCGCCGCCGCGTCGATCTCCTCGAATAACCAGCAGGGCGGCGCCAAGGCGGCCGACTACCTGGCCAAGGCGATGGGCGGCCACGGCTCGGTCATCGTGATGAACGAGCAGCCTGGCGTCTCCACAACCGAGGCCCGCATCGCCGGCTTCACCCAGGAGATCAAGAAGTACCCGGGGATCAAGCAGCTGCCCACGCAGTACACCGGTGACAACCCGGCCAAGGCCGCGGCTGCGATCACCGCCGTCTACGCCGCACACCCCGACCTCGGCGGCGTGTTCGCGACCAACGTGCTGGTCGCCCAGGGCGTGGACACCGGTTTGAAGACCGCCCACGCCACGAAGGTCAAGATCGTGGGCTACGACGCCGACCCGACGCAGATCGCCGACCTGAACGCCGGCGTTGTGCAGGCGCTCGTCGCCCAGGAGCCCTACCAGGAGGGCGTCGATGGCGTCGACCAGGCCGTCAACGCGCTCACCGGCAAGCCGACCCAGAGCATCCTCACCGGGCTGGCCGTGCTCACCAAGAGCAACCTGGCGAGCATGAGCAAGTACGTCTATAAGAGCAGCTGCTGAGCCACTCGCGAACGGGGCGCGGTCGACGACCGCGCCCCGTTTTCGTGACCGTCTAGGGTCCGCCGATCATGATCGTGGTAGCCGGCGAGGCGCTGATCGACCTGGTCCTCGATCCCGACGGCCGCCTGATGCCCTTCTGCGGCGGCGGCCCGTTCAACACCGCCCGAGCGCTCGCCCTCCTCGGCCAGCCGGCCGGGTTCCTGGGCTGCCTCTCCGACGACGCCTTCGGGCAGCGGCTGCGCCGCCGGCTCGCCGAGGACGGCGTCGACCCGAGCACCGCGGTGGCCAGCCACCTGCCGACGACGCTTGCTGTGGCGGAGCTGGCGAGCGGCGACGGATCGGCCCGCTACCGCTTCTATACCGAGGGCACCTCGGCTCCGTCGCTGACGGCACCCGAGGCGCTGGCAGCCCTGCCGCCGGCGAGCGACCTCGACTGGCTGCACGTGGGCACGCTGGGGCTCGTGCTCGAACCGATCGCCGAGACGATGCTCGCGGTGCTGCGGGCGGCCGCCGCCGGCGAGGCGCTCGTGATGCTCGACCCGAACATCCGCGAAGCCCTGATCGACGACCGCGCCGGCTACATCGCGCGCCTCGAGCTCGTGCTCGAGCGCACCGACGTGGTGAAGGCCAGCGCCGAGGACATCGCCTGGCTCGTGCCGGGGGTGCCGCCCGCCGACGGCGCGGCCGAGCTGCTTCGCCGTGGCCCCTCGGCGGCGCTCGTCACCCGCGGCGCGCAAGGCGCGCTCGTGGTGACCCGCCAGGACGTGGTGACGGTACCCGCGGTCCCGGTCGACGTCATCGACACGATCGGGGCGGGCGACGCCTTTGGCGCGGGATTCATCGCCTGGTGGCGCGAGCATGGCCTCGGCCGCGGCGAGCTCGCCGACCCCGGGGCGCTTGGGGCGGCGGCGGCGTTTGCATGCCTGGTCGCCGCGCGCACGTGCGAGCGCCCTGGAGCGACGCCGCCGCGGATGCCCGTGAGCGGGTGACCTCGATCAGCGACGCAGGTCGGTTGTGACCTTGCCGAGTCGCGCCAGCCGTGGATAGCGGTTCGATAGCCCCGCGTCGGTGACCTGGGCCGTGGCCGCGTCGACCACCAGCGTGATCACCGTGCCGTGGAGAGTCGTGTCAGCGAGTCCGACGCCCGTGTATTCGAAGTGCCCGCGGACGGCGATCAGGTAAGACCAGTTCCACTCGTCGATGAGATCGCCCTGACCGATCAGGACCGCCTTGAAGTGGGTGCCGGCGGCGTGCTGGACCAGCGTCGGGTGTGGGTCGCGGCCACGTTTCGCCGCGGCCATCGCCAGCGTCAGGATCCGCTTCTCGGACAGCACGGGCCTCGGCTTGGCCGGGGGCGAGCCGAGCGTGAACTGCAGGCGCACGAAGCGGTCGTGGCGGGTGAGCGGCTTCAGCACCTTCCAGTGCCCGGGCACCAGCCGGTAATACAGCGTGATCCGGTAGGTGCCGGGCCGCAGATCGTCATAGAGCGCCAGCCCGGCCGGCTGGGTGCAGTGGGCATCCTGGACCCGGCCACCCCAGATCGCGCACGCGATGTTGACGCCGTGGCTGTAGACGACCTGACGCCAGCCGCGGGCCGTCAGCCGCGCGAGCACGAAGCAGCTCGATTGATAGATCGCGCTGGCGCCGTCGTTGACGACCTTCACCTGCAGGTCCTGGCCGGGATACAGCGCCTGCCCCGCCGGTAGCACGAGGCTCACCGGCGCCGCAGCCGGCGCGGCGCCGCCAGTGCCCACCCAGACGACCGACACCGCCACGCAGAGGATCACCAAAGCCGCAGCCCTCGACCTCATATGCCGACTCTACGCGCTGGCCGCCCTGCCGTCACGCAGGGCGCCCGGACCGCCGACTACCAGCCCGGGAGCCTGTCGTTGCCCGGCGGCGAGCGCACTTCGCTGGGCTCCGACTCCTCCGGCCAGAGCTCCCCGCGTTTCCCGCTTTCGATGTCGTCCCGCCACTGGCGGCGCGCGGCCCACCAGCCGCCCTCGGACATCAACCGGTCGAGCGCGATCACCAGCAGGATGATCCCGATCCCGAGGAAGGCGATCGCCTGGACGATCCGCGAGGGAACGAACAGGGCGCCGACGCAGACGGCGAGCGCGACCAGCAGCCCGATTCCGAGCGGGGTGATCCGCGATTTCGAATCGCTCACCCCACCAACGGTAGCGCCAAACGACACCTAACCGAATCCGAATCGGCTGTGCTCAAGGGCTTCACCGGACGTAACTAGATTGGACGCGAAGCACTCGGGTACATCGCTGGCGCGTGCGGACACTTCGACTGATCACCGGGCTCGTGACGGCGGCCGCCGCGGTTGTCGTGGTCGTGATCGCTCTCGGCCTGCAGCCGGGCACCGATCACGACGCCAGCGGCTCGCAGGCGTCCGGCGCCCTGTCGCAGCCGCTGCTTCCCGCCACGGTCTCGATCGATCCCGCCGCCCGCGGAAGGGCCGTGCCAAGCTCGTTCCTCGGCATCTCGACCGAGTACTGGACGCTCCCGTTCTGGGAGCAGCAGGTGCGAGTGCTCGAACGCGTGCTGGCGCTGCTCCACGCCAGCGGCGACGGTCCGTTCGTGCTCAGGATCGGCGGTGACTCTGCCGACCACGCGTTCTGGGAGCCGAGCCGGCGCGAGACGCCGGAATGGGCGTTCGAGCTCGATCCCGCCTGGCTCTCTCAGACCCGCACCCTGGTGGCGGAGACCCGCGCCCGGGTGATCCTCGACCTGAACCTGGTCACGGCCACGCCGCGGATCGCCGCGCTATGGGCCGAGGCCGCCGAGGCGGCTTTCCCGCGGGGCAGCATCCTCGGTTTCGAGATCGGGAACGAGCCGGACATCTACAGCCGCGACGGGTGGCTGACGGCGCTGAAGGACGCGGCCGGTCTGAAGCAGGTCCTGCCGGCGCAGATCTCCGCCGCGGGCTACGCCCACGACTTCGCGGCGTACGCCCGGGTGATCAGCCGCTTCGCCCCGGCCGCGCACGTCTTCGGCCCGGCCCTGGCCAACCCGGTGATCCACGCCGACTGGGTGAGCGTCCTGCTCCACGGCCCGCACCCCGGCCTGGCCATGATCACCGCCCACCGCTACCCCTACTCCGAATGCGCCTTTCCCGGCACGCCGGCCTTCGCCACCGTCGACCGGCTGCTGAGCGAGCACGCCACCGCCGGAATGGCGCGCGCGCTGCGTCCGGCGATCGAGCTTGCGCATCGCTATGGGCTTCCCTTCCACCTCACCGAGCTGAACTCCGTGACCTGTGGGGGCCGACCCGGCGTCAGTAACAGCTTCGCCACCGCGCTGTGGGCTCCCGACGCGCTGTTCGAGCTCCTGCAGGCGGGCGTCGACGGCGTGAACATCCATGTGCGCGAGCACGCGATCAACGCCGCCTTCGTGCTCACGCCCGATGGGCTGATGGCCCATCCGCTGCTCTACGGGCTGATCACCTTCGCGCGGATGCTCGGGCCACAGGCCCGCCTTATGGCCACGCACGTCCACGCTCCGGCGCTCGCCCACCTGAAGGCCTGGGGCGTGCGGGTGAGCGGCGGAATCGTGCACCTGCTGCTCATCGACAAGGGGACGGCCGGCGTACGCGTGGCGCTCCGCGTGCCCGCGCGCGGCGTCGCCACCGTAGAGCGCCTGCTCGCCCCGTCCGCAGGCTCGCACTCCGACGTGACCCTCGCCGGGCAGTATCTGGACCGTCAGGGCCGCTGGCGCGGCGAGCCTGTGCGCGCGACCCTCGTGGCCGGGCGGCACGGTTTCGTCGTGATCGTCCCGCGCCAGACCGCGGCGCTTGTCACCCTGCGGCTGCGGACGGCGTCGGTGTCGCATGGCCGGCGCCGCTCGATCTGAACATCCGCCCAGATTCTGGTCTAGGCCATTGACGCGCCGCCGGCGGGGAGTACCCTGCGCCTGGAGGGCGGTCATGGAAGGCACGGGCGGGACCCGCACCCCAGGCGGCGGGGACGAAGGATTCGATCAGCTTCTGCTGCCTCCCGAGGCGATTCTCGAGGGCCTGCCCGACGCCGTGGTGGCGGCATCCCGCGACGGCCGGATCGTGTTCGTCAACTCCCTCGCCGAGGAGCTGTTCGGCTACGCCCGCGAGGAGTTGATCGGTCAGCCGGTGGACCGGATCTGGCCCGAGCGCGTTCGCGAGCGCTATCGGCAGAACATGGAGGCCTATTTCGCCAGTGCCCATCCGCTGCGCTTCACCTCGGAGGCCTTTGGGCTGCGCCGTGACGGCACCGAGTTCTCCGGCGAGATGAGCTGGGGCATCTTGCAGACCACCGCCGGCCCGCTGCTGATGGCGATCGGGCGCGACATTTCGGCTCGACAGGCCGAGGAGGCCCGTTTGCGCGGCCTGGCGGCGATCGGGGAGCGCGCCCTCGCCGGCGCCAACCCGGCGGACCTCGCCGCGGACGCGATCGAGCTCGTCCGGACCACGCTGCCGGCGCAGGCGGTCGAGCTGCGGCTGCATTCAGGCGAGGTGCTGGCGCGGCATGGGCGGGCGATGAGCAGCGCACTGAGCGTTCCCGTGGGCACGGAGGGTGAACTGCGCCTGCTGTGCGCGCGTAAGCTGACCGATCCCGAGGTGAGCGCGCTGCGGGCGCTGGCCAACACCCTCGCCGAGGCTCTGGCCCGGCTGCGCAACGAGGAGCGCATGCGGCACGACGCGCTGCACGATCCCCTCACCGGGCTGGCCAACCGCGTGCTCCTGCGTGACCGGCTGGAGCACGCGCTGGCGAGGTCGGCGCGTGAGGGCGAACCCACGGGGGTCGCGTTCGTCGATCTCGACCACTTCAAGGAGGTCAACGACCTCCACGGGCACGCCGCCGGGGATGCGCTGCTGGCGGAGCTCGGGCGGCGCATGCGCGCCGCGGTCCGCCCCGCCGACACGGTCGCCCGCTACGGCGGGGACGAGTTCGTAGTCGTCTGCGAGGGTGTCGACGCCGAGGCGATGGCCCTGCTGGGCCGGCGGCTTCTGGATGCCGTGCGCCAGCCCCTCGCGCTCGGCGCCGCCCGCCACCGAATCTCGGCGAGCGTCGGATTGGCGCTCGGGGTCGAGGACCCCGATGGGTTGATCGCCGCGGCCGACGATGCCGCCTACCGGGCCAAGGCCCATGGAGGCGGCACCGTTGAGCTTTCTGGTTAGGCGGACGCTCAGGCCAGGCGAAGGCGCGGGATCGCCCGCCAGCGCCGCCGGCGGGCGCTCGACAGGTGCTCGGCGCGAACCCGCAGGAGCGTGACGGCGTCAGCGCTGCGCACGAACGGGTTGGCGATCACGCTGCCGTCCTCGAGCGACAGCGCCGAGATCACCTCGCCGCCGACGATCGCGAGCAGGAGCGGCCCGGCCGGCATCGGAGCCTCATCGAGCTCGGCGAGCTCACGGAGCGCCGCCGTGTCCTGCTCGCTCGCGAGGCGGATCACGATCGACGCGCTCAGGTCGGCCGATGTGTCCTCGCTCGCCAGCTCCGCGACCGTGCGGCGGTACTGCTCGGCGGCCCTGCGAAGGTCGGCGGTGTGCTCGGATGCGAGGAGTGCGTGTAGCTGGTAACTCATGCTGGTCTCCCTTTCGGTGGTGAACGCATAGTCGGCTAAGAGACCGGCCCGTACATCGGGCAAATGCAGCCGGTTCGCAGGCGTGAGGCCTTACTCGAAGGGCCCGACGCCTTACCCTCCGCCCACCTTGGAAATCCCCACTCCTCACGGTCCCGCGCGGGTCCACCTACGCGAGGTTCCGGCCCCGCGTGCCGCGCTGATCCTCGGCCACGGCGCGGGCGGTGGGGTCGGCGCCCCGGACCTCGTCGCGGCCACCAGAACCGCCAACGAGCTGGGGGTGACCGTGGCCCTGGTCGAGCAGCCCTACCGCGTGGCCGGCCGCCGGTCGCCTGCGCCCGCCCACCAGCTCGATGCAGCCTGGCTGGAGGTGGTCGAGGCCCTGCGCCGCGGCCGCCTGAGCGGGCTGGCGCTCCTAGTCGGCGGGCGCTCCTCCGGCGCCCGCGTGGCCTGCCGTACCGCAGCCGAGGCCGGAGCCGCGGCGGTCGTGTGCCTGGCCTTTCCGGTGCACCCTCCGGGCAAGGGCGGCGACCCGTCGAAGAGCCGGCTTCCCGAGCTCGACGCGGTCAAGGTGCCGGTGCTCGTCATCCAGGGCGAGCGCGATCCGTTCGGGATGCCGCCGAAGGCTCGAAACCGGACCGTCGCGGTCGTGCCGGGGGACCACTCCCTGCGGAACTCGTCAACGGTGGCTGGCGCGTTGAGGCGCTGGTTGCCGCGCCGTCTTTAGCGCGCCGGTACCCGACCCAGCGCCGTCGCCAGCGCCGCCACGTGCTCGGGGGTGGAGCCACAGCACCCGCCCAGCACCTGCGCACCCTGCTCGGCGAACCGGCTCACCCGCGCCGCGAACGACTCCGGGTCCTCGGGGTAGCGCACCTCGCCCTGCACCACCTGCGGCACGCCGGCGTTCGGCTTGACCCACAGCGGCACCGAGATCTCCGCGGCCACGAACTCGGCCACCAGAGCCGCGGTGTCGTCGAGGGAGCGCCCGCAGTTGGCGCCGAGCGCGGCCACGCCCAGGGGCTCGACCGCCGCCACGGCCTGTGCCGGGCTGAGGCCCATCATCGTTCGCGTGCCCTGGTCGAAGCTGAACGCCACCACCACGGGCAGCTGCGGGCTCGCGTCGCCGATCGCCTCGAGCGCCCACAGAGCCTCGTCGAGGGCGAAGAACGTCTCGAGGACGAGCACGTCTACGCCGCCGTCGGCCAGCGCCCGAGCCTGCTCTCCAAACGCCGCGATCGCCGTCTCGCGGCTCAGCGGGCCGTACGGCTCCGCCAGCTGCCCGGTGGGTCCGATCGACCCGGCCACGAGCGTGTCCTCGCCCACGGCCTCCCGCGCGATCGACGCCGCGCGCGCGTTCAGATCGCGTGCCCGGCCCGCCAGAGGACCGTCCTCGAGCCGTACCGGCGAGGCGCCGAACGAGCAGGTCAGCACGAGGTCAGACCCGGCCTGGGCGAATCGGCGGTGGAGTTCGGCCACCCGCTCGGGGGCGTCGAACACCCACTCTTCGGGCGCGACTCCGGGCTCGATGCCCATGTCCTGGTAGTTGGTGCCGGTGGCGCCGTCGGCCACCAGCACGCCGCGTTCGGCGAGGACGTCCGTGAATGAGGGCATCTCAGTAGGATCGCAGCCCGATGGGCTCGAGCGAGGACACCTTCAGCCGCGTCGGCGTAGTCGGCGGCGGGATCATGGGAACCGGGATCGCCGAGGTCTGCGCGCGCGCCGACCTCGATGTCGTGCTGGTCGAGGTCAACGACGCGGCCACGGACCTGGCCCGCGAGCGGATCGCGCACTCGATCGATCGCGCCGTGCGCCGCGGCAAGCTCGAGGCCGATCAGGCGCAGCGCGCCCTCGATGCGGTGGTGTGCACGAGCGACTTCGACTCACTCGCCGGCTGCGAGATCGTGATCGAGGCGGTCGTCGAGAGCAAGCCGGCCAAGCTGTCGGTCTTCGAGCGCCTCGCCCAGACGGTCGGCGACGACACGATCCTCGGGTCCAACACCTCCTCGATCCCGATCGTCGACCTCGCGGTGGCCGCCGGCGGACGGTCACGCCGGGTGGTGGGCATGCACTTCTTCAACCCGGTGCCGGTGATGGCGCTCGTCGAGATCATCCCGTCGCTGCTCACCGACGATGACGTGACCCAGCGCGCCAGGCATTTCGTGACCGACCAGCTTGGCAAGGACCCGATCATGGCTCCGGACCGCGCCGGGTTCACGGTCAACGCACTGCTGATCCCCTACCTGCTGGCCGCGATCCGGATGTTCGAGCAGGGGCTCGCCACGGCCGAGGACATCGACCGCGGGATGGTGCAGGGCTGCGCGCACCCGATGGGTCCCCTGGCGCTTGCCGACCTGATCGGTCTGGACACGGTGATGGGCGTGGCGGAGAGCCTCTACGCCGAGCACCGCGAGCAGCTGTATGCCCCGCCGCCCCTGCTGCAACGCCTCGTGGCCGCTGGCCTGCTGGGCCGTAAGACCGGGCGCGGGCTCTACAGCTACGGCTAGTTGCAGACCTGACAGTGCCCGCTCGCGCACGAGCAGAGCGGTAGCGAGGCGCCGGCCCGCTCGGGCCGCCAGCGCCGCACCCAGGCCAGCGCCGCGCGCTCGCTGCGGTCCTCGGCCCCGCCGGGCCAGCAGGCGCCGAGCAGCCGCGAGGTGTGCCGGCGGCCCTCCGGCTCAGCGCGCCCGACCGCGGTCCTGATGTGATGGCGTAGTTCTTTCGGGCTCATGTGGGTACCGGCTTTCCCTGCAGGTACCCACAATCTGATCGGCGTCACTCGGCCGAGCTTGAACGCCGGCAGGGGGCGACCGCCGATCGCCCCCGCTTGGTTGCCGGCTGTCAGGCCCGCTGCGGGACCTTCGCGATCGCCTCCTGGTAGCGAGCCATCTCCCGAGCGATGCCCTCGTTCGTGAAGCCCTCGATCACGTGGAGGTCATCGACGACCAGGGCAGCGTCCATCATGACGCGCCTGAACTCGTCGTCGTTCCTCGCCGCTGCCAATTGCTCGGCGCTGGCGTGGAGCTCGATGAACCCGTTGAGGTTGCTGTTCGGGTCGAACAGGCACACGTTGAATGCCTCGATCCGCCCGTCCTGCTGCATCCGGCCGTACAGCCCCAGGGCCTCGTTGAAGACCTCGAGACCGCGCTCCTCTCGCCCGCGCACGGGCGTACCCCAGCCGATGAACAGCATGCGGTCGGCCATGCCCCTCTCCTTCCGTTCCAGCCCGGCCCGATGCCGGGCCTGAGGGGCCGAGTATCTCACCGGGTTCAGGCCGCCGCAACGCCCGTGTCCGGTCGGAGACGCGGTCAGTCGTGAGGGGTTTCCTGGGGCTCGTCGTACCAGCGCTTGCGCTCGCCGATCTTGGCCCGCATCTTCCACCGCCGGCTCTTCGGCGCATCCTCGGCGACCTGCTCGAGGCGGGCCAGCTGAGCCCGAGGATCAAGCCGCCCGCCGGCCAGGGCGGGACGCTCCCCGGCATCGAGCAGGCGCCGGATGCGCTCCAGGTTGAGGGTCACCGTCCGCCACCAGCCCCAGTCGTCGCTGACGAGGTCACGGAACACGCGCAGATCCATGATCTGCGCGTCGTCGCCGTCCTCTAGCTCGAAGGTCACGAGCAGGCGCAGACAGTCGTCGGCGTCCTTCTCATTCAGCTCGACGATCTGAAGCTTCGACAGAAGCAGGTCCATCGGATCGAGCGTGTACTGAAGGCGCGGCAGGCGCTCGGCGAAGCGCAGCGTGTGGCACATGTGCAGCTTGTCGATCAGCACGTCGATCGCCAGCCCCGTCTCCGGATGCGAGAAGTACAGCTGCTTGTCGCCGTTGAGCGCATTGAACATCTTGTCCGGCACGTAGCCC
>Ga0070735_10002709_pt1 | contig 15859 bp, 13 predicted proteins | sample Coa_R1_FD_66443 | JGI IMG/M metagenome (GOLD analysis project Ga0070735, IMG submission 66443) | Surface soil microbial communities from Centralia Pennsylvania, which are recovering from an underground coalmine fire - Coalmine... | ecosystem: Environmental > Terrestrial > Soil > Unclassified ... | reverse complement strand
GTCAGGCACCGCCAATTGTGGGCCGTCGTTGCGGGCAGGTTCTTCACTGATCCAATCTGGTATGTGTACTTGTTCTGGATGCCCGACTTTCTAAGTCGAAACCTGAAGTTGGATTTGGCCGGGATGCGCTTTCCGCTGTTCATCATCTATACCGGCGCGAGCATTGGAAGTATTGGAGGAGGATGGCTCTCTTCCTTCCTGCTGAAGAAGGGATGGAATTTGAACGCCAGCCGGAAAACCGCCCTTCTAGTCTGTGCTTTGGCCGTGACGCCCATCATGACCGCGGCGCGCACTCACGATGCGATGCTGGCGACGGTGCTTATCGCAATCGCGGCAGGAGCGCATCAAGGCTGGTCAGCCAATCTTTACACCCTTGTTTCCGATATGTTTCCCCGCAGTGCGGTGGCTTCCGTCGTCGGATTTGCCGGCATGGCCGGCGCCATCGGAGGAATGCTCATCGCCAAAACGGTTGGATATATCTTGCAGTGGACGGGTTCCTACATCCCTGTATTTCTGATCGCAGCCTTTGCGTACCTGGTCGCATTCTGCTTTATTCAGTTGCTTGCCCCACGACTTGAGCCGGCCCAGGTTTGATTTAAGCCGGTAAGCTGAGCCGACAACACCTCTCGCGGTAACGATCTACGTGTCCCTGCATTTATCGTAGACTGATCCCGTGGGGACGCGTGTGGGAGCAACGAAGCCTAGGTCAGAAACTCATACCGTAGAAGATACGCTCGACTGCAAGGCTGCCGACGCAGTTCGGCATGCGCAGCCGCCCATAGAGACCGACGCCATCCAGATCACTCAACCTGCTCACGTCGCAGCGGGAGTGAAGTCCGTGCTGAAAGCCGTCGAGTTTACTCTCAAAGAACCAGGACTCTTTCGCGGAATCAGCGCGCTCTCTCATCTGAATCACTTTGATGGAGTCGACTGTCCGGGATGCGCATGGCCCGATCCCGATCACGACCGTTCGCTTAACGAATACTGCGAGAACGGAGTCAAGGCGATTGCGGAAGAGGCTACGGCGAAGCGGTGTACTCCCGACTTCTTTCGGAAGTGGAGCGTGTCCGAACTTTCGCGGCGGTCAGACTACTGGCTGGGCCATCAAGGACGATTGACTCACCCCATGGTCCTTCGTTCCGCCTCTGATCACTACGAACCAATATCCTGGTTGGACGCTTTCACTCTTATCGCAAACGAACTGAACTCCCTGTCAAATGCAGATCAAGCGATCTTCTATACCTCGGGCCGCACCAGCAACGAAGCTGCGTTTCTATACCAATTGTTCGTGCGCCAGTTCGGCACGAACAATCTGCCAGATTGTTCCAATATGTGCCATGAGTCATCTGGACTGGCGCTGAAAGAAGTGATCGGCATAGGCAAGGGGACGGTGAAACTCGACGACTTCGACCTTGCCGACACTATCCTTATTATTGGTCAGAATCCAGGCACGAACCATCCACGCATGCTGGCTACTCTACAGCAGGCGGCTCGGCGCGGAGCGACGATCGTCAGTGTTAATCCGCTGGCGGAAGTCGGCCTCACTCGCTTCAAGCATCCAAAAGACGTCCTGCATCTGTTTGGCTCTGGAACGAAAATTGCCAAATATTTCGTTCAGGTTCGACTGAGTGGGGATCTGGCCTTCTTCAAAGGTCTATGCAAAGAGATTCTGGAAGAAGAGGCCCGGCGCCCCGGACAAGTTATCAATCGGGGTTTCATCGAACAAAAGACTAGCGGGTTTGAGGATTTCCAGGCCGCCATCGCGGCAACTTCATGGAGCGAGATAGTCGAGCAGAGCGGCATTTCCCGGGCGCAGATTCGAGAGATTGCGGCAGTTGTGATGCGGTCGAAGAACATGATCGCCTGCTGGGCGATGGGCCTGACGCAACAGCGGCAAGCGGTCGCTACCATTCAAGAGATCGTCAATCTGATGTTGCTCGGCGGCCACATCGGACGACGGGGTGCAGGGGTTTGCCCGGTGCGTGGACACTCCAACGTGCAGGGCGATCGGACGATGGGCATCTGGGAGAGAATGCCCGACAGTTTTCTCGACAAGCTTCGCGACCTTTTCGAATTCGAACCTCCTCGCAGGCATGGCTGGGACGTAGTGGATTCGATCAAGGCAATGCATCGTGGCGACGCCAAAGTTTTCTTCGCAATGGGCGGAAACTTTTTGTCGGCTACTCCAGACACAGAGTTCACGGCCCAGGCTCTGGCGCGGTGCGATCTTACTGTCTATGTTTCGACCAAATTGAACCGTGCTCATGTGATTACGGGAAAGCGAGCATTAATTCTGCCGTGCCTTGCCAGGACGGATCGTGATGCGCAAGCGAGTGGTCTTCAGTTTGTAACCACCGAGAATTCGATGAGCGTTGTGCAGAGTTCGCGCGGGAATCTGGATCCACCCTCCGATCAACTCTTGAGCGAGCCAGCAATCGTTGCAAGGTTGGCGGTCGCAACCCTGGGGTCGCGGAGTCGACTGAACTGGATGCAACTCGCCGAGGACTACGACCGTATACGGGATCTCATTTCCCAAGTAATCCCTGGTTGTGAAGACATGAACCTTCGCGTACGGAAAAAAGGAGGATTCTATTTGCCCAATTCGGCCCGAGACGACGAGTACCGAACAAAAACAGGCAAAGCACGCTTTGTTGTCTCTGAACTCGAGCCTTGCAACCTTGGGCCCGATCAATTCCGGATGACTACACTGCGCAGTCATGACCAGTACAACACGACGATTTATGGCCTCGATGATCGGTATCGGGGCATCTTTCATGGTCGCCGCGTCGTGCTGATCAATCCCAAAGACATGGACGAGCATGGATGGAAGCCGGGCGACCGGCTGGACATTACCAGCCACTTCCGCGCTAACGGCAAAGAAGAATTACGCACCGCTCCCAGATTCGTGGCCGTACCTTACGAGATTCCTCGCGGCTGTGTAGCCACATATTTTCCCGAGGCCAACGTGCTAGTGCCGATTGGCAGCGTCGCGCTCCGAAGCAATACTCCCACCTCCAAGGCGATTGTTGTGAGCTTCGTCCTGTCGGAATGTCTCGACGATGTCATGGAAGATCAAGAGGTTAGGGCTGCCCGCTAAGGTTTTGGCCGCTCGGCGCTGGAAGCGCGGCCCCCTCTCGTTTTGATAGCAGTCTGAGCCGCCCGAGCCTCGGGTTCTGGTTTTGTTCGTGATTCGTAACGCAAAACGATCTCCAGAAAATTTGAGCCTCAAGTCGAGGACAATGCCCTAACACTGAGGGGGGATCGGTGTGAGTCCGGACGACTGCCCGAATTGCGGCGGTACTGGATATGTCGCAAAACCCGTCGACTTGAACGGTAAGTCTGAGGGTGTAGCGTTTATCCGTTTCAAATGCCCTGTCTGCGGAGGCAGCGGCCGGAAACACACAATCTCACCCACGGCCGCGGGCTGACCGCACGGCCCGCGGTGCTTGCGAAAACGTACGAGTCCGAGCCGTCATGCTTCCCGTCCTACGGAATGACGGTTCGGACCGCACGTTACCCCAGCAGATTCTTCCCCGATTGATCGAGTTTGATCCTTCTCAGGCGATTCCAGCAGTTTTAACGCGTGTGCGCCTACCTACAGAAGCGCTCTCCAGGCGATTCCGCCCATTTTCCTTCGCGCGATATAAAGCTTTATCGGCCGCTTGTAGAACGAGATCGGCATAGGGGTTTGCCTCTGTCGCGCTCGCGACTCCGATGCTTACCGTTACCGAGAGCGGGCTGGAAGATTTGTCCTGAGCGAGTTGTCGAATCGCGTCTGCCTTCCGAGCGCGGCCTCGGGTTCGCTGGTTACGGCGCTCCGGCCCGCGTGGAGTGTGTCTGCGGTCTCCGCTACGCATATAGAATTCCGAACATTGAATCGCCACGCGCAGTTTCTCCAGATGATCGACGACTTCGGCAGTCGTTTTCCCCGGGAAAAGAATCGTGAATTCTTCCCCGCCACACCGGTATGCCTGGCCGCCGCCAGTTACGCGCGCCAGGTTAGTTGCGACTAATCGCAGGACTTGATCCCCAGTGTCGTGGCCATAGGTGTCGTTGAATCGCTTGAAGTGGTCGATGTCGACAACCGCGATGGAAAATGGCTCCTGCAAACGCAGAAGCGCGTCGTTGAAGGCGCGTCGCGACGGTAACGAGGTCAGTTCGTCGTGATAAGCAAGAAGGTAAGAGTTCTCAATGATTGAGATCGCGAGGATGCATGCTGCGGTCGTGGAGTACATCGTTGCAATGCGGACCGTATTTGCAAATTGTAAGGACAGAAAGAAAGCCGCCAGAGACCACAACAACGCGCTGTCGACGGGCTTGCGAATCAGCAAGGATCGGGAGAGCAGAAAAATGGCGGCCACAGCAAATGCAAGCAGAGCAGCGCCGGGCAAAGCGACCGTCGCCGCAATGTGATGCGGATGGGGCGCCGGCGCTCCTTCACCAGCGACGCATATCACGGCAACGATCACCGATTGCACGAACAGAAAAAGTACGACCGGCGCCATGCTTGAGACGGTGAATCCACGCTCATGCATCAGCGCGATCAAGATAAAGTTAAGCGGCACCAACACGGCGGCGGCTTGCAGTGCAGTCCACCCGGCCGTTGCGGGAGAGATGTGTCCTCCGCCAAAGGTTGAGACCGCCGTCTCAGCCAGGAACACAACCAGCAACGCAGAGAATGTGCGGCTCGAATGAAATCGCCACGCCAGCAACATACCGCCAATCAAAGCGCAGTAGTACAGAAAGCTGAGAGCAGGTAAGGCCAGCGTCAGCCAACCGGAGTAGGCAAGAACCACAGCACTGAGCAGCAGGACCCCTCCGGGTAACAAGAGGGCCTTCAGTGTTGTCCTGTTCCAGATTGTCTTGCTCCACCCTTGCAAGGCATCGCTCCAGTCGGAAATTCTCCCCAGATTATCTCCCGGTCACGAGGAAGCAAGGAATTGGCCGAAGAGGTTCGCAGCGTCGGATACCCCGCCATGGCCGTCGCATCGACTTCCACATTTGAAATCGAGCCCCGTTTCTGCACATACGTACCTCCGTTTGAGCATGGTTTTGGCTGCAGTTGAGCGGTTTCTAACTAGACTGGCAAGTTGGATTAAGGAAGGTTCACTTATGCGAATTCTTATTGCTGAAGATGATGAAGCGCTAGCCAAGTTTGTTCGCCAGGGTCTTGAAGGCGAGCACTACTCGGTCGATGTTTTTCCGGATGGCGAACAGGCTCGCACCGCGGCGAGCGACCTCGAATATGACGTTGTAATTCTCGATCTGAACCTTCCCAAGCTGGATGGGGTCAGCGTTCTGAGGCACTTGCGGCTGAAAAAGCCGAGCCTGCCCGTGCTCGTGCTCACCCAGCGAACCAAGGTGGAAGACCGGGTGCAATGTCTGGACACAGGCGCCGACGATTATCTGCCGAAACCGTTTTCGTTCAGCGAACTTTCCGCGCGCATTCGGGCGCTGGTGCGGCGCAGCCACCTGCCGTCAGAGTCAGTGCTCACGGTCGCCGATCTCAAACTCGACCGGGTGGAGCATCGCGTGGAGCGCGCCGGCAGCAGGATTGAGCTGACTGCGAAAGAATTCGCATTGCTCGAATATCTCATGCGCAATGCTGGCCGCCAGGTAACGCGGTCCATGATCATTGAGCACGTCTGGAATCTTACCTTTGACACAACGACCAACGTGGTTGACGTCTACATCAACTACTTGCGGCGCAAAATTGACGACCTGCACTCCATCAAACTGATCCACACCGTGCGGGGCGTGGGATATGAGCTGAGCGGACCATCCGGCGCTCGCGTATCCGAGCCTCAGGCATCGGAGGTTCGAGAATGAAGGGCACTGGTGCTCAACTCGCTGCCGAGTTTGCGGACGGGACGCTCCCGGGAGGGCGCAGTCCTCTGGCACACCTTCTTCATGCTCTCAACCAGCCGCTCACTGGGTTGCAATGTTCGCTGGAATTGGCGGTGGCTGGTCCGCGCCCCGCTCAGCAATACATGCGCACATTGCGGGAAGGTCTGGAACTTACCGGCCGCATCCGAATCCTGGTCGAAGCCATCCGCGAACTCACTGACATTCAGCAGATGGAACCGGGAGAGGTTGTTGCATTCCTTCTCGACGATCTTCTTCGTCAGACGATCGATGATCTGCTGCCAGTTGCTGAGGCGAGGGGAGTTCGTCTTTCAATCCCGATCGACGTCGCGCTTCCGGTACTGGGAGATCGCCACCGTATCAGTTCGCTGATGTTTCGGCTTCTGGAGTCTGTTTTGAGTTTGGCGCAGGAGGGCACCGACGTTCGGCTGGCCACGACGCGAGAAGCAGACCGAGCCGTCCTCTCAATTTCATGGCGTGAGGCCCAGCAACCTGAGCATTCTCCTTTCTCACGCCCCGAACTCGGCCTTCTTCTCGCTCAAGTCGGGTGGAAGCAGGCTGGGGCAGACTGGACCCACATTCAAACCGAGAATGGGCAGACTTGCACAATTCGGTTGCCCCTTGCGTCTCCTTCGACGCAATCCAACCATGCACCTTCGGAGGCCTTGAGATGAGCGTTATGACCGCGATGCCCGTTATTGTTCAGTCCGGAGGAGCCCTGATCGCGAGCCCCAGCAGCGCGCTGCGCGAACAGGTACTTCATCGGTTGAGTGGACGTTGCCGCCCGATACAGCAGGCTCTTGGCGGCGCAGATGCGCTATCGAAGTTGGAAAAAGGAGAGTGGCAGCTTCTGTTTCTTGATCGCAGGCTTCCCGACCTCGATGCCGAGGAACTCCTGTCAATTATTCAACGGCGTTTCCCGGCGATTCATGTAGTGATGCTCGACTCTGACGATCAGCGGGCCGATGGTGAGGGATCGACTGAAGAGCTGGGCGAAACGAACGATCACGCCCTGACCCCGCTGCGGCGTAGTGCGCATTCGCAGAAAAATGCGGAGATCGCAAAGATCGAGCCATTGCCGGGAATGATCGGATCCAGCGAAGCGATGCAGCGCGTATACCGCATGGTGCGTCTGGTCGCTTCCCGGACCACGACTGTCCTTATTGCTGGGCCAACCGGGACCGGCAAGGAGCTTGTGGCCAGGGCGTTGCATTGCTTGAGCCCACGCTCGACAAAACCTCTCGTGGTTGTGAATTGTGCCGCCATTCCCGAGGCGTTGCTTGAGTCTGAACTGTTTGGCTACACCCGCGGAGCGTTCACGGGGGCGGTGCAATCCCAGCTTGGCCGGATTCCGGCGGCCCACGGCGGAACGTTGTTTCTGGATGAGGTCAGCGAACTGCCTTTGGGAATGCAGGCCAAATTGCTGCGCTTTCTCGAGCAGAAAGAAATCCAGCGTCTGGGCACCTCTGAAGTCACGCGCGTCGATGTCCGTGTGCTCGCTGCCAGTAACATTGATCTTGCGGGACGGGCCGCGCGCGGAGATTTTCGTCAGGATCTCTTCTACCGCCTCTCGGCGTTCCCCATTGAACTGCCGCCGCTGGCGGAGCGGCGCGCCGACATCGTTCCCCTTGCGGAGTATTTCCTTTCCTGCATGGCAGCGGCGATGGCAATGCCAACTCTGCGATTGAGCGCGAACGCTGCACGCATCCTGGAACAACACCCCTGGCGGGGCAACGTACGCGAACTGCAGCACGTGATGGAACGTGCATCCATCCTGGTCGAGAACGGGGACACCGTGGAAGCCGATCACTTGTATTTCTCTTATCCCAAGAACCTGGTCCATCTACCCGTGCATCCGGAGTGCTGAGAGGAATCTTAGCCAGCGGAGCCTCCATATGGCCCGACCCGTGCAAATCTTGCCTGCGACTATGACTTCTTTGCCTATGCCGACGAGTTGGCCCGCTCCGGTTGGTGGCGGCGTCCCCTCAGGCCCGGCTTACCAGATTCTGGCCGATCCCGGAAGTCCTGGTCTCGACCCCGGCGACGAGCAATCTCTTCTGCACGCATTTCGCTCGTTTGCCGAAGCTGCAGGTTCGCTGGAGCATTCCTACGGCTTACTGCGTGCCGAGGTTGCGAGACTGCATCACGAGCTTGAGAGCAGTAATTCCGATTTGGCTCGCAGCCTCGAAGAGAACCGCAGCATGCGAGCACACCTGGATCGTATCCTCGAAGGTTTGCCCTGCGGTGTGCTGGTCGCCTCCGGCGCCGGCGAAGTCTCGCGCGCGAATCCGGAGGCCTTGCGGCTGCTCGCAATCGACAAGACATCGCGTTTAGCGTCCATTTCTTCACTGCCAGCGGCCTTGCAAGAGTTGCTGGACCTGGCTCGCCGCGAGGGCGGCGAAAAAGAGTTCGAGATTCGCGGCGAACTGGCGACGTCCCGATGGCTGGCCGCGCGACACGCTTCTATCGCGGATGCCAACTCTGACAGTTCTTCAGTCTTCATCCTTCGTGATGTCAGCGGGCGGAAGCGCCTCGAAGAGGCGCAAGAGAAATTGAGCCGCGAGCAGGCGCTGGCGGAGATGTCTGCCGTGCTGGCTCACGAGATACGCAATCCACTCGGAAGCCTCGAGCTCTTTGCGGGACTGCTGGCGGAATCCGACTTGGACAGTGAGTGTCGGAAATGGGTGGAGCATATTCAGGCGGGGTTGCGCACGCTGGCCGCGACAGTGAATAACGTCCTGCACTTCCACAGCCTTCCCGAGCCTGAGCGCGCCCCCGTCGATCTCGGCCAGTTGCTCGACTGGGCTCGCGATTTCTTTGTTCCGCTGGCGCGTCAATCCCATATTACTTTGAGCTTTCAGAACCACGTTCAGAAAGTTTTTCTCGCTGCGGACCGTCACCGTCTTGAGCAGGTGGTTCTGAACCTGGTGCTCAACGCGGTGCGCGCCATGCCCGGAGGGGGCTGGATCGAAATCAGCGGCCGCAAGGTAGAGGACGGCAGAGCAGTCGCGCTGGGAGTCGCCGATACCGGTCCGGGAATCACGCCCGAGCATTTGCCCAACATCTTCGAGCCAGGTTTCAGTACACGCTCCGGCAGTCCGGGGCTGGGCCTTGCTGTCTGCCGCAAAATCGTTGAACAGCATGGCGGAACGATCGCCGCCGTCAGCCGTCCCGGATGTGGGGCCAAATTTACGATAACCTTCCCGCTTCTCTACACGACGTTCGAAGGAGTCAGCAGATGAGAGTTTTGGTTGTCGATGACGATGCCGGAATGCGAACTGCCCTCGAGGCTCTGTTCCTGCGGCGCGGCTGGAGGGTGGAAAGCGCGGCAGACGCTGGCGAAGCGCTCGAAAAGTTTCGCCGGGGAATGCACGAACTGATCGTGACCGACATTCGCATGCCCGGTGAAGACGGCTTCTTCGTCATGCGGGCCGCGCGCTCGCTGGCCCCTCACACGGCGGTGATCCTGTTGACGGCTTTTGCGAGCGTTCACGACGCAGTCGCCGCCATGAAGGACGGTGCCTGCGACTATCTGGTCAAACCGGTTGCATTCGAGCAACTGGAACGCGCTGCCGAGCGGATCCTGGCTCAGGCAAAGTCCCGAGCCGACGCGGTAAAAGATCTTGGCGGCCACGCTCCCGCGTGGCTGCGGGCTCTCGAGCGAGCGCGGCAAGCGGCGGCGAGCGATGCCGATGTTCTTATCGAAGCCGAGAGCGGCACCGGCAAAGAACTCGTCGCACGTCTGATTCATCGGCTTAGCCCGCGTCGTGATCGTCCGTTTGTGGCCGTCAACTGCGCTGCGTTTCCCGAAAATCTGCTTGAGAGCGAGCTGTTCGGCCATGCCAAAGGCGCTTTCACCGGAGCAAGCATGGCCAAGGCGGGCAAGTTCGAGTTGGCCAACGGAGGCACGCTGCTGCTCGATGAAGTCGGCGAAATGCCGCTCGGGCTGCAGCCCAAGCTGCTGCGCGCCCTGCAGGAACGAGAGTTCGACCGTCTGGGAGATACGCGCACAATTCATGTCGATCTCCGCGTCATTGCCACTACCAACTGTGCTCTCGCCCAGATGGTGCGGGAAGGCAAGTTCCGCCCCGATCTGTATTACCGCCTGAACGTCATCCCGTTGAGCCTGCCGCCGTTGCGCGAGCGTCCGGGAGACGTGAAGGAACTCGCCGAGTATTTCGTTCGCCTTTACGCCCCACCGGGCAAGTCCGTGCGCCTGACTCCCGAGTTCTTGCAGTTGCTCGAGGCGCACTCGTGGCCAGGCAACGTCCGCGAGTTGGCCAACTGCGTACGGCGGGTTGTGGCCCTGGCCACCGGTCCTGAGATCGGCGCCAGCGCGCTCGATGATACCGAATGGCTCGCCGCTTCTCCCATGGCTTCGGAGATTTCCTGTCTTCGCCCCGGAGTCTCGCTGGGAGAAATGGAACGCAAGCTGGTCGAGATCACGTTGGAGGCAACCGGGGGCAACCGGTCGCGCGCTGCGGAGTTATTGGGAGTCAGCCTGCGCACCGTTCGCAACAAGGTTCGCAGCTATGGCCTGCCCAGCTGCGGCAGCTATGTCCACGACTGAGTCAAGCACGATTCGTCGGAGCCCGATTTGCCGGAGCACGATTTACTCGACGCAGTAAATGAGGACATTCAGAGAAAGCGGTGAAACCAGTATGACGAACCCCGGCATGATCGATACTTCGATGACGGAAGCTCTTAGCCGCTTCCTCGATGTAGACGTAGCCCGCTACAAGCTCATCACGACCAACCTCGCCAATATCGATACCCCCGGCTATCACACCCGCGATTTGGATTTCCGGGCAGAGCTGCGGCGCGCCGCCGCCGAGGAGTCGGGAGCGGAGCAGGGTGGCAGTTTGAGCCTTACGTCGTTTCATCCGGCTCCGCACCAGATCCGTGGGCTTATGGAACGGCCCGACGGGAACAACGTCAGCGTCGAGCGCGAGAGCCTGCTCCTGGCGGACGCACAGATGAAATACAACCTGGGCGTGCAGCTGTTGAAGGATCAGTTCCACCTGATCTCCAGCGCGATCAATTCAGGAGGCACCACGTCATGAACCTTTTCGGCATGCTCGAAGTCAGTGGCTCGGCACTTGCGGCGGAACGCTGGCGCGCCGAAGTCGTCTCCGCCAACATGGCGAACGCCGAGACCACTCGCACCCCGCAGGGCGGGGCCTATCGGAGGCAACTGGTTGTCTTTCGCGCGCAGCCTATGACCCGATTTCCCTTACTGCTGGCGGGGATGCGCCAAAGCTCCGCGGAAGGCGTGCGAGTCGAGCGGGTTGTTGCGGATGCGTCCCCGCTGCCCCGGCGCTACGAGCCAGGACATCCCGACGCCGACTCCGCTGGATACGTCACTTATCCCAACGTGAATCCGGTCATGGAAATGACCGACCTACTGAGTGCCGTACGGGCCTACCAGCTCAATGCATCGGCGGTTCAGGCGGCCAAGAGCATGATCCAGCAGTCGTTGCAGATTTTGAGTTGATAGCGATTCCGACTATGCGGGAGTACCAAGCATGAACAGCGCCATCTCTTCTCTGCGCATCCTCCCGGCGGAAGCGGACGCTTCAGCGCTGCGCCCGCCGACCACATCCGAGCCGGGATTTCGCGACGTGCTGCATAGTGCGATCGACGACATCCACCAGCTTGAAGGTCAGGCCGAATCGAAAGTTGCCGGAGTGATCGAGGGCAACGGGACCGACGTGCACACTGCCATGATTGCGGTCGAGAAGGCGGATCTCAGTTTTCAGCTGATGATGCAGGTGCGAAATAAAATCGTGTCCGCGTACGAGGAAATCTCGCGGATGCAGTTCTGAGATTGAGACTCGACAGCACTGGCAATCGAAATGGCCGACAGCACAACATCCGGCAATGACGTGCTCCACCGTCTGGAGCAATTCTTCCAGGGACTCACCCTGAACCAGCGGCTTTTGCTGGCCGGTGGCGCGGTGCTGGTCGGCGGTACGATCTGGGTATTCGTAGCGCTGCTGGGTCAGCCAAAATACGTCACGTTGTACTCAGGGTTACGCACCGACGAAGCGCAAACCCTCGCCAGCCGCCTCGCTGCCAAAAATATTCCTCACCAGATCTCGGCGGATGGCGGCAGCCTGACTGTTCCCGAGGACAAGCTCGATGCCAGCCGCCTCGAAACAGCCGCCGCAGGCCTGCCTCGGAGCGCGCGGCTGGGCTTTGAACTCTTCGACACGCCGAACTGGGCCGGGTCCGACTTCACCGAAAAGGTGAACTACCAGCGCGCCCTCGAGGGTGAACTGGAGCGCACCTTGGCCACGCTCAGCGAAGTGGAAGCGGTGCGCGTCCACCTGGTAATGCCGCAGGAATCGCTGTTCGCCGAGCAGCAACACGATGCGAAAGCTGCGGTCATCATCAAGACTCGTGGCGGACGTCTTTCCGAGCAAGCCCAGCAGGCCATTCCGCAACTTGTGTCAAGCGCTGTCGACCGTCTGCGTCCGGAAAACGTCACCGTGGTCGATGCAGACAGCAATACTCCGCTGCTGCACAACCCCAACGGCACGAACGGCGGGGCCTACGGCCTGGACGATGAGCTTGCCAAAACTCTGGTGCACACGCTCGAACCTGTCGTTGGGGCGGACCATGTTCGTGCTAGCGTGCACGTCGAATACGACCTTGGCACGAGCGAAGATACGCAGGAGACCTACGATCCGAAGACTCCGGCGACCCTGACACAGGAGCACTCCGAAGAAAACTCCACCGGCGCCGCTCCGGCCGGCGTTCCTGGGACCGCGAGCAATGTCCCCACGGGCACTCCCACGCCCGCCGCCGCACCAGGCGCCGAACAGTCGAGTTCACGGTCCGATGCCACAACGTACGCGGTCAGCAAGACGCTTCACCATAGCGTCGAGCCCGCGGGACGTGTACGCCGGATCGCCGCCGCGGTGCTGGTCGACGATGCAATGGAGATCACTGAGCAGGCCGGCAAGCGCACGGTCACACGACGCAAACGGACCGCCGACGAGATGAAACAGATCGAGCAGCTGGCGCAAGCGGCAATTGGAGTGGACTCGCAGCGGGGCGACGTGCTGGCGGTCGAGAACCTGTCGTTCCAGGAGACCCCGGTGGAAGCGCCTCCGCCACCGGCTCGCAGCGAGCACATCCGGAGGTTGATCGAGCCCTGGTCTTGGGCGCTGCGCTATGTCGGCCTGGCGGCGCTCTTCCTCGTGGTCTACTGGCTGGTCTTGCGTCCTGTGAAGAGGCAGGCTGTCGCCGCGTTCCGTGAGTTGCCGGGCAGACTGGCGGGAAAGCTTACGCCAGCGGCTGGCGCTGCCGTCGGTGGGGTCACGCTCGGCGCACGAGAGATTGGCGTCGAAGAGGGCAGCAAGCGCGCCAATCAATTGAAGCGCTTGCTGTCGGAAAAGGTAAAGGCAGAGCCCGAAGCCGCGAGCCGCCTGGTGCAGAGCTGGGTGCAGGGAGATGGCAGGTGAACACTTCCGCCACATCGGCGCCCGGCCTCCGTAAGGCCGCGATTCTTCTCGTGATCCTCGGCGAAGACGCAGCCAGCCAGATTTATCGCCACCTGCCCCCGGCCGAAGTCGAGCGAGTAACCCACGAAATCGCGGCGTTACATGCCGTCGACGCGGACACAGCGCTGGCAGTGCTCGAGGAATTCGAGCGCCTGGTCGTCACTGGAGACTACCTTGCGCAGGGTGGAACGGAATACGCGAACAAGCTGCTGGTAAAAGCGTTTGGGGAGGAAGGCGCTCAGGAACTGCTCCGCCAGGTGTCGCTCACGGCGGAGATGAGTGCCGGTCAGCTCGACTCGCTGCGCAAAGCCGATCCGCAGCAGCTGGCGCAGTTCATTGAAGGTGAACACCCGCAAACCATCGCACTGATTCTTGCTCACCTCGAATCCAAGCAGGCTTCGACGCTGCTCATGCGTCTGCCCGAGGAATTGCGTGCGGAAGCCGTCAAGCGGCTCGCGCAGTTGCGGCAGTTCTCCCCGGAGATGGCGCAGCGGGTCTCCATCGTCCTGCACAAGCGCCTCGACGCCCTCGGCGAGCAGAGCCGCCGCGCCTACGCCGGATTGCGCGGCGTCGCGGACGTGATGAACCGACTCGACATCACTGTCGCCAAAACGATCCTGGAGGGCATCGAGAAGGAAGATCCCAAGCTTGCGCTCTCGATTCGCAACCTGATGTTCACCTTTGAGGATCTGCTGACCGTGCCGGAAGCGGGCATCCGCGAGTTGCTCGGACAGATGGACAAAAAGACCCTGGCCACTGCGCTGCGCGGAGCGTCGGAAGAGTTGAAAAACTACATCTTCAAGTCGATGTCCTCGCGCGCGGTCGAAATGCTGAAAGAAGACATGGAAGTGCTCGGCCCGGTGAAATCGCGTGAGGTTCACAAGGCGCAGCTCGAAGCCGTCGCGGCCGCCCGAAAGCTCGAAGCCGAGGGCAAGCTCACGCTGACGCCGGAGGGGGACGATGAGTACGTCGCCTAGCCGCTCGCCGGCCGTGGATGCCCCCGCGGAAGAAAAACCTGTCCTGCAATTCCGTCCTTTCCCGTATGACTCGATTCCCGCCGGAGCGCGGGCGTCCATGCTGGACAGCCTCATCGCCGCGTCCGCCGGAGCACAAGGTGGAAACGCCGACGAAGCCGCGCGAGAAATCGCAGCGCGTGCCCAAGGCCGGCAGGAGGGACAGGCTGAGGCACGCAAGATCTTCGAAGACCAGTTGGCTCTGGAGCGGACCCATCTCACGGCGGCCCTCGCGGCCTTCACTCAAGACCGTGCAGCTTATTTCCAGAAAGTAGAAGGCGAGGTCGTCCAGCTCGCCCTGAGCATCGCGAGAAAGATTATGCACCGGGAATCGCAGCTTGATCCGATGCTGCTGGCCGGGATCGTGCGCGTGGCTCTTGAAAAAATGGAAGGCGCCACCGAGGTTGTTTTGCGAGTTCATCCCCAGCGCGCCGCCGAGTGGCGAACGCACTTCAGTCTTCACGTGGATCCGGGAGCGCTTCCCGAAATCGTTGAAGATCCAGCGCAGGATCCGCAGGCCTGCGTCCTCCAGACTTCCATGGGGACAGCCGTCGCCGGAGTGGAAGTGCAGCTCAAGGAGATTGAGCAGGGATTGATGGACCTGCTGGCTGCACGCCCGGGCACCGCGCCGGGGGCAAGATCGTGAGCGCGAACCCGTCCCTCGCTGCGTACAGGGCCCGCCTTGAAAGCTGCTCGGCCTTGCGCTGGCGGGGGCGAGTGACCCAGGTCATCGGTCCTTTGGTGGAGTCGGAAGGGCCGTTCTGTTCGGTAGGGGAGGTTTGCCATATCCACGACGCTGGCGGACGAGTGCTGCCGGGAGAGATCGTCGGATTCCGAGGCTCTACCGTGCTCGCCATGCCACTTGACATGCCACGCGGCGTGCGGCGTGGAGACCGAGTTGTGACCTGGGGGGAACGCGCGACGCTGCGCGTGAGCGACGAAATGCTAGGCCGCGTGATCGATGGAAGCGGCCAGCCGCTTGATTCTCTCGTCCCCTATCGCGCCCGCGAGTATCAGGAACTCGATCGGCCGGCTCCCCCGCCACTCGACCGGCTCTCGATCCACGAACCGATCGGGTGCGGCATCCGTGCGGTCGACGCGTTTCTCAGCTGCGGCCGCGGACAACGGGTCGGCATCTTCGGAGGAAGCGGCGTCGGCAAAAGCACGCTGATTGGGATGATGGCGCGCAACACGGGAGCCGATCTCACCGTGCTCGGGCTCGTTGGAGAACGTGGCCGCGAGGTGCGCGACTTTCTGGAGAACTCTCTCGGAGAGGAAGGCCGCAAACGGGCGGTCGTCGTGGTCTCTACTTCGGATCAATCTCCTCTGCTGCGGATTCGGGCGGCCCTGGCTGCGACGGCGGTTGCCGAGTATTTCTGCGGCCAGGGAAAGAACGTTTTGCTTGTCGTCGACTCGCTCACGCGCCTCGCCATGGCACAGCGCGAAATCGGACTCGCGGCAGGCGAGCCTCCC
>Ga0070735_10002708_pt1 | contig 15860 bp, 15 predicted proteins | sample Coa_R1_FD_66443 | JGI IMG/M metagenome (GOLD analysis project Ga0070735, IMG submission 66443) | Surface soil microbial communities from Centralia Pennsylvania, which are recovering from an underground coalmine fire - Coalmine... | ecosystem: Environmental > Terrestrial > Soil > Unclassified ... | reverse complement strand
CTGGCCGCTGCAAACTTTGTAAGGAAAGGTATTCGTGACTGCAACGTGATAAAGCTGCGCCGTAGGCTGATTGAACCACGTCGTCCAGGATTCGCCACCGTTGACGGTTATAACTGCGCCCTGGTCACTGACCAGCAGGATAATTCTTGGGTCATTAGGATTAATCCACAAATTCTGGTAGTCATCTCCGCCTGGCGCGCCGCGAAGACTCATCCACGTTTTACCGCCGTCCGTGGATCGCACAGTCACGATGCTTGCGCTATAAAGAACATCGGGATTTTTCGGGTCAACTCTTACGACAGACAAATCGCCGCCGCCGATACGCATCGCCGGACGCGGGTCCTCGGTCGCGCGATACCAGTTCTCTCCCGCATCATCGGATCGATACACACCGAGTCCAGCCCCCGAACCGTAATCCCCTTTGTCGCTGGTTCCCACCGATGCAAAAACCCGGTTGGGTTGACTCGCGGCAATCGCAAGATTGACTTGAACCACGTTCTTGGGCAACCCATTCGTCAGTTGCTTCCAGGTGTCGCCGCCATCGGTAGATTTGAAAACACCGCCATCGGTCCCCGCGAAAAAGTTGTTGTCCTCCCATGGCCCCTGGCGCACCTCCCATAGACACGCATAAATCACATTCGGATTCGATGGGTCCATCTCAACGTCTGAGGCCCCGGTGTTTTCATCCTTGTACAGCACTTTCTTCCAAGTTGTACCGCCATCTGTCGACCGGAACACGCCACGTTCAGCGCTAGGCCCGTATGGATGGCCCAGAACAGCCGCGAACAATCGATTGGGATCGTGGGGATCGACCGCCAAAGCAGGAATCTGTTGTCCATCCTGCAACCCCAGATGAACCCACGTATTGCCTGCATCCGACGATTTGTAGATACCATTGCCAACGGACAGGTCCGGGCGATGCAAGCCTTCGCCGCTAGCGGCGTAAACGATATTTGGATCCGACGGAGCGACTGCGATGGCTCCGATGGATTGTGTCGGTTGACTATCGAAGATCGGATGCCATGTCCGCCCGTAATCCTCGGATTTCCATACGCCACCATTAACCTGCCCAATGTAGAAAACATTCGGTTGGCCTGGAACACCTGCGGCCGCCCGCGTCCGACCTCCCCGAAAAGGGCCGATCATGCGCCAATGAAGGTCCTGATAAGTAGTCAACGGGATTTGTTGAGCGGTACTGGCAACAATTCCCAAAAATAACAATCCACACAACAGCACTAATGCGGTGTTAGTGCGCGTCAAGTTTTCCTCCGATAAGAGTGCGTTGAAAAGAATAAATGAAAACCAATGTCGCGGCATCAACTATCGAATGTTGGAACCACCTAGCACTGTCGTGTGACACGGTTAGCCAGCATGGGCCATTTACGTTTGTCGCGATGCGTTCTACCTTGTGGTTGAGCAGTTCTGGGGGAGGGCTGTTCAGGCGCTCTGTGACTCGCGAGAGTCCAGGGCGCTTTTAATTTTGGATTCTAAGGCAGGATTACCGCCGCTCCATCGATGGAATCGCTCTTGATCGCCATCAAGGCTTCGTTGGCTTGGTCGAGAGAGAAGGTCGTCACTCGTGGATGCAATCCAATTTCAGCCGCAATTCGTAGAAAATCGCGCGCATCGCTGCGTGTCATGTTGGTAACGCTGCGAATCTGCCGTTCGCCCCACAGCAGGCTGTCGTAATCGAACTGAGGAATGCAGTCGAGATGAATGGCGTTGATCGCAACCACTCCTCCCTTGCGAAGACTCGAGAGCGCGGCGACTACAACTTCCCCGCTCGGTGCGAACGTGATGGACCGATCGAGTTTCACTGGTGGGCTTTGATGCTCGTCTCCGACCCACTCGGCCCCAAGCTCACCCGCCAATCGGCGGTGAGACTCTCCACGAGTCGAGACATAAACTGTGCAATCCCACGCGTGCAAGACTTCGATTGCGAGATGTGCCGATGCGCCAAACCCAAACAGGCCGACTCTGTCACCGCGCTGAACGTCCGCTACACGAAGACTGCGAAACCCGATAATGCCCGCGCACAGCAGTGGCGCCGCATGTAGATCGTCAAGCGACTCAGGAAGAGGGAAGACAAAATCGGAGCGCGCCAGGGCATATTCCGCATAGCCGCCATTCACGCTGTAACCGGTAAATGTTGGCGAGTCGCAAAGGTTCTCAAGCCCGCTTCGGCAAAATTGGCAGGTCCCATCCGTGCCTCCGATCCAGGAAACGCCGACTCGTGTTCCGCGAGCAACTTCTTTTGTCGCTCCGTCGATGACTTCGCCCACGATCTGGTGTCCCAGAATCAGTCGCTCCTGTTTCAGCGGCAATTCGCCTTCGACGATGTGCAGGTCTGTGCGGCACACGCCGCACGCACGAACCTTCAGAAGCACGTATCCGGACCTTGTCTGCGGCTCCTTAACATTTTCGATTCGTAACGGATGACTTGAGACTTGCTGAGGCGAGGAAAGAACCGCGGCCTTCATAGTGCGCTCGGTCTAACTAGGGTAAACGACCATCTGTCCTTAATCTTTAATGTCCCGCGCTTACGCCTCGTTTGCCAACTGCTTTCTTCAGAACGAAGACAGGCGGTATGCACAGAAAGCAAACCAGTGCCATGTAGCGGAAGACATCTACATACGACCACAGCAGCGCCTGCCCGTCCAGATTTCTCTCCAGCAATCCGTATGCGCGATCAGCAGCCAGTGCGGAAGAAGCACCTTGTGAAGCGAGGTATCGCTGAACCTCATGTAGCCAATTTTGCACATTGACATTGGCAGGGGAGAGCGAGCGGGCCAGTTCGGTGCGATGCAATTGAGAGTGACGCGTAACAATCGTGTTGACGACTGAAATCCCTATGCTTCCGCCAATGTTCCGGAGCAGGTTATACAAGCCACTCGCATTACCGATCTGCTGGTTTGGCAACTCCGACACCGCGATCGTCGAGAGAGGAACGAAAACACACCCCGAGCCAAAACCGCTGATGATGATCGCCCAAAGAAACGTCCACTGCGAAATGGCCAATGTGGCCAAACCGAACCAGTAGGTGCTGATCCCGAACATCAGGAACCCTATGACGAGCAGGAGCCGGTTGTCCATCTTCGTAGTCAGAATTCCGATTACCACTGTCGCCAGGATCGCTCCCAGCCCACGTGGACTCACCGCCCATCCCGCTGCCAGCGCTGTATACCCAAGTAGTTCCTGATAGAAGAGTGGGAGCAAAGTGATCAGCCCATATAGCGCCGCGCCGAAAACTCCGATCAGGATGCATCCGATCCGGAAGTTTCGATTTTTGAAAATCCGCAGGTCGACCAGCGGATTTTTGGTTCGGAATTCCCGGATCAAGAAGGACACAAGCGACGTAGCCAGGATTGCCGTCGCCCAGCGAATCCAGGTAGCGCCAAACCAGTCGTCCTCCTGGCCTTTATCCAGAATGATCTGCAGGCACCCCAGCCAGATCGCGAGGAGGCCGAGTCCTATGCCGTCGATTCTGCCCACCTTGGCGTCCTTGATGTACGGCGGGTCTTCGACATATCGCGAGATCATAAAGACCGCGAAAATTCCGAACGGGATGTTGATGTAGAAAGCCCACCGCCACGAGTAGCTGTCGGTGAGCCAGCCGCCGAGCGTTGGCCCTAGCACCGGAGCGACTACGACCCCGAGCGCAAACACGGCCAAGGCTACGCCACGTTTTTCAGGCGGGAAACTTTCCAGCAAGATGGACTGCGATAACGGTTGCAACGCTCCCCCGCCAGCTCCCTGTACTGCTCGCGCAATCAAGATCATGGCGAGGCTCGTCGCCGCCCCGCACATAAATGAGGAAAAGGTGAAAATGATGATGCAAGTGATCAGGAACCGTTTGCGCCCGAACTTCAGAGAGAACCAGTTGCTAGCGGGCAGGACGATCGCATTTGCCACAAGGTAACTTGTCAGCACCCACGTTGCTTCGTCATTAGTCGCCGAGAGGCTGCCGGCAATGTATGGCAAGGCAACGGCCGCAATGGAAGTGTCCAACACCTCCATGAACGTTGCGACCATGACGGAGGCCGCGATCAGCCACGGGTTTGCGCTCGGGCGTACCGGTTCAGCCATTCGTTCGCTCTATTCAGCACCAGAGATTCTACACAGATGCCGCCCACTGGACTTCGGCTTCACGATTCCCCCTTGGAAATTGCAATCGGCTTGACACAGCCAGTTCCGCCACCGCAGAATTCGACCTCGGCACTTATGCGTCTCAGCACACTCACACTGATTCTCTTTATGGTTTACCACTCCGCATTTGCTCAGGATCGCTCGCATGCCCGGTCGATGACTATTTCGCGCTTCGGCATCGTAGCCACCAGCCATACCCTCGCCTCAGTGGCTGGTGCCCAAATTCTGGATCACGGCGGCTCCGCAATTGATGCAGCAATTGCGGCAAACGCTGTACTGGGTGTCACTGAACCCATGATGAATGGCATGGGAGGCGATCTCTTTGCCATCTACTGGGACGCGAAAACCGGCAAACTGTACGGCCTCAACGCCAGTGGCTGGGCGCCGCAAGCCTTAACCATCACGCACCTGAGAGCGAACGACGCTAACTCAATGCCGCAATCAGGCATTGATGCAGTCACCGTACCCGGTGTAGTTGCCGGCTGGGGTGCGCTCCACGACCGTTTTGGACGCCTGCCGTGGAAAGCGCTGTTCGCATCCGCGATCTTCTACGCTGAGCAAGGATATCCCGTGCCGGAAGTCATCCACGCATACTGGCAAGGCTCGGTCGATTGGATCGCGAATGACGCGGAGAGTCGCCGCGTGTTTTTGCCTGACGGAAAAGCACCCGATGTTGGCCAGATGTTTCGCAATCCTGATGTCGCCAAGGCACTTCGTCTGATTTCCGAAAATGGGCCGGGAGCCTTCTATAAAGGCGAAGTGGCGCGGGCGATTCTCAATACCTCGCAAGCTCTCGGCGGAACAATGGCCGCCGCCGATCTTGCGGAATTTGCTCCCGAATGGGTCACTCCAGTCTCAACGGTCTATCGTGACTGGACCATTTATGAGCTTCCGCCCAACGGGCAGGGAATGGCGGCGCTGGAGATGTTGAATTTGATGGAAACCTCCCCCGCTGCATCAAACGGTCCGGTCAGCGTCGCAGAATTGCACAAGAGGATCGAAGCCATGAAGTTAGCTTATGCCGATCTTTATCGCTATAACGCTGATCCCCGATTCGCGAAAGTGCCCGTGGATGGTTTGCTCTCGAAACCTTATGCACAAGAACGGGCCAAACTGATCGATCCCTCGAAAGCAAACTGTAGTGTCCTCGCCGGCAAGCCTCCTCGTAGCGATACAACCTACCTTTCCGTCGTGGACCGTGACGGAAATATTGTTTCCCTGATCCAGAGCAACTACGATGCCTTCGGATCGGGCATCACCGTTCGCGGCATGGGTTTCGTCTTGCAAAACCGTGGGGCGTTATTTTCGCTTGATCCTTCGTCTCCAAATGTTCTGTCGCCTCGTAAGCGTCCCTTCCACACCATTATTCCCGCTTTTATGGAGCGCGGTGATCAACACATCGGCTTCGGCATCATGGGAGGTCCCAATCAGCCGCTGGCTCACGCTCAATTTGTTTCCAATCTTGTTGACTACGGGATGAACATTCAGCAGGCACTAGAAGCGCCACGCTTCACGGTCAGCCCCGACCGCGGCTGCAACATCGTCATCGAATCCCGGGTCCCGGCAGATGCTCGCGAAAGACTTTCCGCGATGGGTCACAAGTTGAAGGTTGAACGCGAATATTCGACCTCGATGGGACGAGGGCAGGCAGTGATGCATGACACCAAGTCGGGAATTAATTACGGTGCATCCGATCCTCGTGCCGACGGATCCGCCGAGCCCGAACCACCGCCGATCTAGCTTCCTGATCTGGCCTCGTGCATCAAAGGTGGTACTTCTTCCAGCGGAAGGATGACTTCTACGGAAGTGCCCCACTGTCCAGTTCGGACTTGCATCTGACCACCCAGTTGCCGAACCCGCTCGCGTATGCCGCTGATGCCGACGCCTAAAGCTGACGGCGCGCCTGGCTTGCTCCCGTTATTAGCGATGGCGCTGGGTGATATTCCCTTGCCTCTGTCTTCCACTCTCAGCCTGACTTGCTGACGGGATCGTGAAAGCGCGATCTTCGCACTCGGGCTGCCGGAATGGCGGTGGATGTTGGTTAGCGTCTCTTGCACGATACGAAACACCGCGAGTTCAGCTTCGCGGCGAAATCTCCCAAGATTTTCTGGAATCTCCAGGTCCACTTTGATCTGGCTTCGTCCCGCAAATCCAGACACGTACCACTCCAATGCAGAAGGAAGCCCCACTTCGTCGAGCAGCGGAGGATGCAAAAGATAGGACAGTGTCCGAATCTCCTTAACACTTTGTTCCAGTAGCTTGCTCAATTCCGTTACGAGTTTCGCTTCCTCCGACTCCGTCCCGGGAATACGGCGTTGAAGCATTGCCAGATTCATACTTGCGCCCGCCAGTAATTGGCCGACGCTATCGTGCAAGTCCCGTGCAAGGCGTCGTCGCTCTTCATCTCGCAGAGTCAGTAAGCGACCGGACAGGATACGCAGTTCGTTTTCAACTTGCTTCCGCTTTGTGATGTCGTTGTCCAACTGGAAGCGGCCGCAGTGCTGGCCCGCGCCGTCTCGCCACAGTGCCCATCGGCTTGCAACGGTCACACGTTCGCCCTGTTTGGTTGTCTGTTTAAGTTCACCGTCCCAATAAGGCTCGCTGCGAAGTATGTTCTCGATCTGAGCGAAGGGGCGGGGCAGTTCAGTCTTAAGAAACTCAAAAGGAGACTTTCCGGCAACTTCGGCTTGAGTCCACCCGTACATCCGCTCGGCCCCACGGCTCCAGAACACAACATTCTCGTGCTGGTCGAGGACGACGAGGGATTCGCGGGCTAGTTCAAAAAGGTCTAATCCCGGCAGCTGAGCTCCCACGCCGGTAACCGCTTCGGAGCGCGAAGACGTTCCCGTCATTTCCCGAGAACCACTCGAACGGCCCCTTTTTGTCGATTGAAGTTCCATTCGTCGGATTAGCCGCTTAGCATCAATAATTGCTTTCGTAGTTGGTTGGAACCGAGACCAGTAATAATTCGCGCGAAACCGTTCTTAGGCAGTTATACGACGGAACTTGCCCGAGCGGGCATACAGGGAAACTTGTATTACTAATGAGTTACCCCACAAATTTCGGTTTTGCTGCTTGCGTTTCCACGTCAACTGAGTATGATTTTTCTGCTGTGCCACTGCGCAGAATTAAAGGGGAGCGAAGGATACATGCCCGAAGCATCAACTGCTAGGCTGTTGTTTGTCGATGATGAGGCGAGCATTCGCATGACTCTTCCACCTGTCCTGGAAAGGGCAGGATTTGATGTGCGCGTCGCAGAGAATGTCTCTGACGCGCTGTTTGAGATCAATGCACAGCCGTTCGACATCCTGATCTCTGATCTGAATATCGGTGAGGAGGGCGACGGCTTCCTTGTCACAAGCGCTATGCGTCACGTTCAGCCGGATTGCGTCACATTCATCTTGACCGGCTATCCGGCGTTTGAGACCGCACTACAGGCGATCCACAATCACGTGGATGATTACCTCGTGAAGCCTGTCGATATAGATTCGCTTACCAAGACTCTCAAAGAGAAGGTTCACAATCGCGGAAGGAAACAGCCCTTTGGAACCAAGCGTTTGGCTGGCGTATTAAAGCAAAATCAAGGGCAGATTTTGAACCAGATTTCCGTCAAGCAGAATGGCAGACCTGCCACCGTCGCGAAGCGTGAACTCGCCGGTCTCTTGACTGCCGTGGTTGACCAGTTGGAATTGGGGACCGAAGAGCTGCCCTCCGAGTCCTTGCATGCGGCCCTTGAATACGGACGACAGGAGGCACAGGCCCATCACTCACCGGCCAAAGTCGCCGCTCAGTTCCGTAAGCTGGAGCAGGAAACACTCAGGGTCGTTCAAAACAACATGACGGGAATGGATCTCGGCTCCCTCGTTTCAGATTTGCGAAAATTGAATGCGAGTCTACACGCGCTAATGGAAGGGGCGCTGGACGCCTTTGAGACGCCTACCGCAAGCAAGCCCAAACGCACCGTAACTCGACCAACCAAGAAAAAACGCTGAAACGGCGTCAGGCCTCGCCTTTTCGCGAGGAGCGCCGGTTAGCTATCTCGGTATGGACTTCGCCCCTCAGACCTAAGGCAGCGTCTGCTAAATCCAAATAATGTTCAAGGCGTGAAGGTTCGCTGATGCGATCGCCTAAAGGTAACAGGCGCGGGCCCTCATCTCTTGCGGACGGAGCCGTGGGCGGCAATCGTTTCACCCTGGATCGATCTTTCTTTTTGCGCTCCGTCTTTGTCCTCATCTTCGCCCGTGCCGCTCATGGCGTTGCCCATAAGAGAGATCTGCTGATACAGACGCGGAACCAACCTTTTGGACTCCGCTTTCTTCACGCGGTGCGCCGGCCATCTCACGCTTGCGATTCTCGATCTCTCGCAATTGTTGGAAGATCTCGGCTTCCGCTTCATTGTACTTCTCTTCCGTGATGTCGCCGGATTCAAGTTGCAGTTGCAGTTCGAGCAACCGCTCCTTTACGGGGCCACTGTCGGTGTATTGCTCTTCCGCCACTTGTTGCAGCGTTCGCAGAACGAACTTGAACCCTGTAATCGGCAGTCCGAGGAGATCGTCAAGAAGGAGCATTTTTGGCCGTTTACGAGGGCGCGGAAACGCGCTCGAGTTTCAAACGTATATTAACGAAATTGTAGGGCGGCCAGGGACCCGTGTATTTGAACTTCAAACGCTTGCCATATTTCTTCGCGATCTTGTTCACCACGCTGTCGAATTCAGTTTCGCGGCTGCGGTCCACGAGAAAGGCCGCATTCATGATCATCTTGTCCCCGATGGGCTGATTGTCGCGCGAGGCCACGCACACGCCGCGCAGAGTCTCGTAGATGTCTCGCACGCACTCGGTAGCACGCTCCGCCAGGGCTTTATCGATCATTCGGCCCAGTTGCATACGCGCGAAATACGTGGATTGCAGTTGCTTGCGCACAATCTCTCGATGAAAGCGTCGAATCTCTTCATCTTGTTGCTTGAGTTCTTCGATGATCTGGTCACGCTCCCAATTCACCTTGAGCCCGAACTCGAGCTTGCCTGCCATCTGGTTTAGGACATCTTTCAACGATGGATAGATGCTTTTTAAGACTTCGCGAATGTCATTCTCAGTTCTGAAAACGGTGCCGAAGCTCATCGGTATGATGGTGTAATTCTTCATCACGGTCTCGATGACGTGTTCGTGGGCCAGTGCATTTTCTCGCGTTGGGTCGAAGATGGCGACGGCGGTCTTGCTAACGACGGCAGCGATATCGAGATAATTCACAGTGTTAACGAGTTCGCCTGCTCCGCCGATTCCGATCTTGCCGAAATTCATGTGGTCCTTCGATCGGACGATTCCGTAGACGTATCTTCCGCCCTCTCCGGGCCCGGTCTCCGGCATCTTCGGGGCATCCGACATCCTGACGTGAACGTCTTCTTTCGCTCGGCCGTTGCTCTTGTTCGAATTGCGCAAAGTGGCGGTGCGCTTAATCATTGTTCCTCGCTAACTGTGCAAGCCCATTCAACGCGACATAGGGAAGGTCAGGCGCAGGATCGTACCCTTCCCGACGGTACTTCGTACTTTAATTCGACCGTTGTGGTTCTCGACAATCCCCTTAACGATCCATAATCCAAGTCCCGTACCTTTGGAACCCTTGGTGCTTACGAATGGCTCGAACATGGACTTCTGCAGTTCGCGGGGAATGCCGCATCCCGTGTCTGCTACGGTTAGGCTGATCCATCCGTGCACACCATCAACACCTCGCACATGGCGGGTGCGAACGACGAGCCTGCCTCCGTTCGACATGCTATCTCGCGAATTGACCACCAGGTTCGACAGTAACTGCCTGAACTGGTCGGCTGAGCCTTTGAATTGAGAGACGGCTCCAAAGCGCTTATCTACCTGGATGCCGGCCTTGGCAAGAGGGCGGGCGAATAACGTCAGCGTATCTTCCACAACGCCGTCCAGATCGAAATTGCTGAGCTGGACGACGTTACGGTACAAGCCCAGCATCTGGCGGACGATGCGCGTCACCCGCTCGGTTTCCGTTTTCAGTACGTCATAAACCGGTTGCGATTTCGGATCAAGATTGTCCCCAAGAAGGTGGATCGCATTCTTAATCGATTCCAGCGGATTGTTGATTTCGTGAGCGATGGTTCCGGCAAGACGGCCGGTCGCGGCAAATTTCTCCATCTCCAGCATGCGGCGTTCGAGTTGCAACTGTTCCAGCTTCTTCCAGGTCGAGAAGTCGCGTAAAACGGTAACCGTGAACGCAACCTGTCCGCGCGCATCGTAGATCTTTCCTGAACGCGCCGCGTATTCAACTTCGCTTCGTGAACTGGGGTTGTAGAGATGCAAGGAACGGTTTTCTTTATCCGCGAATGAGAACGTAAAAGAGGTCAGATATTTGTCCAGACTGGCCTGATTCTTGAGTAGTTCAGGATGCTTGGCGGAATCGGTGGCGCCAAAAAGCACTTTGGCCAGAGGATCCAGCAACACTACCTTTGCGGAATTATCGGCAACAATGATCGGATCATCGATGTTCTCGATGACCAGATTAAGGCGATCGCGGTCCTGGCGAACAACATCCTCTGCGGCTCGCAATTTTTCGAGATTAGCGCGCACTTCTTCGTCAGCGCGGCGTAGGTCGGTGACATCTCGCATCACCGTCACCATGCCGGTGTGGACGCCTTCCGCGTTGTAGGTGGGTGCGCAGACTGCCTCGAATAAGACTTCCTCTCCATCCATCACATCGACCAGCGTCAGGTCCCTTGAAGTCTCCGATCCGCTTACGACCATCGACGACAGAGCTGCCGAGAACAACAGATTGTTGAACTGGACGGCTGTTTTTCCGCCTTCGCTGACTCCTTCCGGAACGCGGAAAAACTTTTCAGCCGCCTTGTTCTGAATCACCACCCGGTGCTGGTTATCGGTCAGGATCACGGGATCGGTCATACTCTGCATGACCGCGCGCAACCGGGAAATCGTAATTTCCATATCCCGCATTCGGTTGTAGTAATGCTCGACCTTGAACAGGCGGGAGAGGTATCCATTCGCGCGCTCGATCAACAATCGGAAGTCTCGCAGCCTTCCCTCGTCCGAGTGGCGATTCAGTTGTGCGAGCACAATCGTCGCATAGGATCGCATGCCGCACGCGGCACACACCTGTTCTTCCATCGGAAATTTGCGGGAGAGCCTGAAGTTTTGTACCGCGAGGCAGTCCTGGCGTCGCTCTCGTTCTGCCTCCCAGCAGCGCGTCCGGCTGCGGTAGATCATCGGATGTGCATACAACGGGTCCGGCGTTACAGTTCCAGCTCGCATCACCGCCGGAGTCATGTTTTGCAACACGGATACGACGGGATTCTCGCTTGCCCAAAGGGAAGTATGGAACTTGGCAAGATAAGACTTGTCGCAGTTGATTGATGCAGTTGGTTTGATCTCGCCAGTATCAAAATCGACTTCAAGTACCAGGGCGCGAGGGAAGCCGAGGTTGACGATCTCTTCCAGTAGGATTGGGAAGATTTCCTCAGACCGCTCGGCCGAGAGCAGGCGTAGTGCTGCGGTACTCGATCCCTTCGGGGTCACTACTAGCTCTGGCTTAGCCTGAATCCGCGGACTCACCATATGGCCTGCTCCCGCCATGCTTCAGCACTAGCCCCGGCGAGCCGCGCGCCGAGCAGGCACGCGCGTGACCCGGCGAGTAGTCTCGACCGCAATTTCCGGTTCTTCCGCGGCGCCAAGTTGGGGACGGGCCATTAATCCCGTGAGACCCACGGCGTCGGCATACTTCAAATATGTATCGATGGACGCGACCACGACGCGCGCCTCAACCGTAATGAGGTCAATACCGACCAGCGAAATGCGGACCCAGGCATCAATGACAATGCCTTTGTCCAATACGCGGTCGAGGACATCAATTAGGCTCGAACCACCCGATATGCGTTCGACAGCCATGGGAAACCTTCCTCCTCAAATAGGTGCGGTTACGCTCGACGTCTGGTTTTGGCTACCCTCGCCGGCCGCGCAGGCGGTGCTTTGCGTTTAACCGGCGGGAGACTGGTCGGCACTGGCGCTTGCATAGTGAGATGCGGGTCGTACTTCCACCAGTTCAAACCGATCTGCTCGGCTTTGTCCACCGAGCACACGAGTAGCCGAATCCGAATCGTGAGCAGTTCAACATTCGCCAACGAGACACGCACGTCCCCCGCGATTACCAATCCTTTATCCAGAACTCGATCCAGAATATCGACCAGGTTGGTTGTTCCCGACACCGTTGGCACTCTTTCCATCACTGCGCCCTTTCTTGGGTCGAAAACACGCGAGTTTTGCGATTCTTTTTCCCCACCGCGTGGAGCATCCTACTCAGAGTAAATAGGAACTGTCAATCTTACGCTGGCCCTACAGGTTAATAATCTCGTTTCTACAGCGTTTACTGTAGGAATTAAGTGGCGTAACTTGGCGCGAGATCTATTCCAGGAGATTTCCCAGCGGCCCAAGATCAAGGTTCAGATCCGCCGGACTGAGTCCGAAGTGCTCGGCGAGTTCTCGAATTTTGGCCTCCAGTGTCATCAATGCTTTGCCCATCTCCTCGACCTGCTGATCGGTGAGGGATTTACCCTCCATTCGCCGGATCGCTTGCCGCTCCAATAATTGTCGCAATAATTCGATCAAGCTAAGGACAAGCTTGGCCAAGCCCTGCTCGATGTTCTCGGCCGAGCAATCAATTCTATCGGTCGGCGGAGCAAGATTCTCGGGCGTCTCCCGTGTCTCGAGATGCAGAGTTGGGGATTCCTTCGGTGTCATTCTTTCTCCTTGAGAAATTCAGTGGCCGGCCAGGGACCTGTGATGCGCGCATAAATGTCCTGGGGCAATTGAAAGCCTTTCATCTTTTCAAGAAACTCTGTTGTTTCCGTCCGCGGAACCAGCGCAAAGCATCGGATGCTATTGCCACCTTCCCGTTGTCTCCATTCTCGACTGTGGGATGCCGACCGTTCTCGAAATAGCGACGCGATTTCAACGAGCCGACGTCGCCGCATGTGTCGCTTCGTCAGGTACTCAGTACCTGATCTCTCTGTGTTCGATTCAGGGGGCGGATCTCCCAACCTCAGATTGATCTCTATTTGAACCGCATCCCATAAGCGGTCCAATGCTTTCCGATATTCTTCCGAATGCTCCCGCAAGAAGGCGATCAGTTCGCTTTCCGAGTCCACGATTGTAGGAAAACGAAATGGGATGATCGTTGTCCGCTGTAATAGCTCTTGCAAAATCTCATTGAAGGCTAACGCACTGGCCTTGGCAACATCCGCTCCCTCCAGTGGATGGTATTCAGAGGTCAATGCGACAAGTCCCGACTCGCTCACGGACTGAATTTTTGCTTGCTGCACCCCAGAGCTGGGAAGGGTTACCGCAGCCTCCTGTTTCACGATGCAGTATGCCAAAAGAGGCATTGCTTCACTTCGCTTTGGGCGAATTCTGAGGCAGTTTCGCAGGTTGAGGGGGAGCGCCGACATGCTTTAACGCAGTTTCGACCGATGTCAGAATGACGTCCAGCCCGAGATAAATCAAATCCACTCCTGCAATCGAGATCACCAGACTTCCGCGGATAACCACTCCAGCATTCAGCACATGATCGAGCACATCGAGCAGGCTGACGTCATCTGCCGGTTCGTTGCTCGCGATCAAAACGTTGTTGAAAGACTCTGCCATGGCTTTATTCGGGCCTGCGAGTGACAAACGAGTATGGTGGCCATGGGCCAGTGCATTCGATTTCGCGCGTTCCTTGCCAGCGCGTCGAGAAACGCTTCAGGACAGCTTCCAGCTCTTTTCGTCGATTTCGCTTCACCAGGAGCGAGATTTGGTATTGCAAATCACGACGACCGCCGCTGATCTTTCCGCCTTCGGCAACAGCCTCGGCCAGAGCTTCCAATTCTCTCGCAAAGCGGGCCGTATCTTCGTCGGGCGCCCCCGGACGATGCGCGCGCAATAATTCCGACTTGGCCTGAAGGTAACCCTTGCCGCTTTTTTCAAGGGGCGTCATCGCAATCTGCGGGGTCAACGAAATTACCTTAATTCCCCATTCCTGATTCCCTTTGATGCGTTTAAGATCTGCCTGCAATTGCGGCTTGCGGCCTTTCACGTCTGCTTTCAGTGAGGCCTCATTTAGAAAAACGGTTCCGAATCGCGTCGGCAGAACGTCGCTCGTCTGGGCAATCGCTGCCACCGCGGCTTGGTGACGGGTGCTCATCTCTGCCAGCCAGTCCAGGTTGTCCATCTTCTCGGCCAAGTGATCCGCAAACTCGGACTTCGAAACCCGGCTCACCCAGCACGTTAGGTCTGCACAATCGATGGTCTCGATTTCCGCAACGCCGTCGACGCCGGTACTCGCGTGAGCAGGAGCTTTGCTGCTTTCACTGATACCGTAAAGATAGAAGACGGTCTCGGACGCGTTTTTCTTCACGCCAGTTGCCATAACTCGCTGGTAAAGGAGCGCAACGAATTTTTGCCTGCAATCTCGATCGGAAAGTTCCGAATTACGAAAATCTCTAGCCCTGGATGCCGCGCCTTCAACCTCGCCAGCGTGCCCAGTTGCCACTCTCGCGCGCGGTTGCAACGTCGGCATTTCTTGGCGTCTGCGGCAAACAGTACGCGATTGACGAACAGCATTCGCGCAGACAGCTTCAGTGACCGAAGATCGTTCAGCAGCCGTTCGGTCTCCCGGTCTGGTAGAGGTTCAGCGAGCATTACGCTATAAATGCTCGTGCTTTCGGGCTTTTGAATCAGTTCAGCCAGAGCACGAACACGTCGCGCCAGTCCTGCAACCTGAACCGCCACGTCTTGAACGAGAGCAAGTTTACGGTGGGCTGCCAGGCTTTTCAACAGAAGGCGCGTCCAGCCCAGAATGCGTTCTGGAGTGGCCAGCAATTCAAGCGCATGCCCGGTCGGAGCCATATCGATCACCACTCTCTTGGACCGATCCTCCATCAGATCGAGAATTCGAAAAACCGCCAGGATTTCGTCCAGACCAGGGGGCATACTCTCTAGGAGCTGTACGAAGAGCTGTCGCTCGAACCACAGGTCGATATGAATCGACGATTGATCCGAGGTCATGGACTCTTCTACTAGATCCTCCATCCGGTTAGCCCACTTGCGAAAAATAGAAGCCGAATCCATTTCCGACGCCCGCAAGTTCTTATCTCCAAAAACGGCCCGAGGGTCGTCGCCGATCTCGGTCTGAAAGACGTCGTCGAGGGAGGGAGCCGGATCGATCGAACAGATATCAACTCTCTGCTTTGAACATTCGCGAGTATGAAACCCTAGAGCCGCAGAGACCGTTGTTTTCCCGACACCGCCTTTCCCGAGAACGAGGGACAAAGGCGTCTGCAGCGGCGGCCAGGAGGCCCTTGAAAGCTCCACCTCACTGGTGCGTGGTGTGGCCGCTTTCCACGTCGGCTTACGGCCTAGGAATACATGATTCCCAAATCCTCTAAGTGCCTTCGCGCCGAGAACCGGGACGCCTATGTCCTCGCCGACGAGAAGTTCGGCTTTAGGGAAATTTTTCTTCAGGATCGTCCGCGCCGACTTTGTGGCGGTCGCGCGTTTTCCGCAAACACGACAATCTCCACCTTTCAAAACAGCTTTGTTTAGCACCAGGCTCGTGATCGTCAGTGGAGCTTTCTGGTTCTGCAGGATGGCATTGCAACGCAAAGATTCATTTAATGCGAACTTCTCTGGGGTTGCTACCAGGAAAATTT
>Ga0070735_10002706_pt1 | contig 15862 bp, 8 predicted proteins | sample Coa_R1_FD_66443 | JGI IMG/M metagenome (GOLD analysis project Ga0070735, IMG submission 66443) | Surface soil microbial communities from Centralia Pennsylvania, which are recovering from an underground coalmine fire - Coalmine... | ecosystem: Environmental > Terrestrial > Soil > Unclassified ... | reverse complement strand
GGCTTTTAACGCGGTCTCGAAGGCTGGCCACCCGGCGTTGACGCGATTGTCGAGTCCTCCATAGTGAATGAGCAAAGGCGCTTTGATCTTGGCAACGTCTTCGGCGGATGGCTGCATTCCATAGAACGGTACCGCGGCCCCAAGATCGGGCATGCGGACGGCCAGATTGTTGGCCACCCCGCCTCCATAACAGAAACCCACCACGCCAATTTTGCCGGTGCATTCCGGATGCGATTTCAAATAGGCCGCGGAGGCTGCCCAGTCTTCCATCATTTTCTTTTGATCAAGCTTGGCCTGCATCGCCACTCCCTTTTCGTCATCGCCGGGATAGCCGCCCAGGCTGGAGAGTTCATCGGGCGCGAGCGTAAGAAATCCGGCGACACCTAGACGTCGCGCGACATCCTCAATGTAGGGATTGAGGCCGCGATTTTCGTGGACCACAAGCACACCGGGAAGCTTACCTTTCGCTTCCACGGGCCGGACCAGATAAGCCTTCACAGTCTCGTATCCCTGTGGTGACGGAAAAGTGACGAATTCGGTTTTCAGCCGCTTGTCATCTTTGGGAACTTGCTCCGCATAGGCATAATTTGGCCGGAGAGCCTCGAAAATTGCTGCCGCCGTCATTCCCCCGACGGCGAACTTCGCCGCACCATCCATGAAATCACGGCGGCTGATTCCTCCGTGCACGTACTGATCAAAAAGATTGAGGAGTTCCTGATCGAATTCCGACGCTCTTTTTCGTTCCATCGACGCGTCTCCTTTTTTGAAGCCGTCTTGTGCGTTCAAAGCGGATTTGTTACTCGGATTCGCGGAGGATATCACGCAGCGGGTCTGAAAAGCCATGTCGCCGTTTTGATAAGCAAAGAAAGGACCAGGCTGATCATTGAATGACGCCGTCACCCAGCTATGGCAATATCTCAGGGCGCAAAGCGCAGTGGAGGAACAATGAACCTGAAAAATGCGGTGGCATTAATTACGGGCGGCAGCAGCGGGATTGGACGCGCAATTGCGCAAACTCTGGTTGCCAGCGGCGCACGCGTGGCAATCACGGGGCGCGACGAACACCGCCTCGCGGAAGCCGCGCGCGAAATCGGTGCGCATCCCATTCAGGCGAACGTAGCGGTTGAAGCGGACGTCGAGAGAACGTATCGCGAGGTTATGCAGAAGTTCGGCGATCTGGACATTCTCGTGAATAATGCGGGAATCGGCGTATTTAAGAATCTTGTGGATTTCAATCGGGAAGAATTTGAAGCTGTGTTCGCCACAAACGTTACAGGCGCGATGATGATGGCCCGCGAGGCCGCCAAACATTTCGTCAAGAAGCAGCGCGGAAATATCGTGAACATCTCTTCCACTGCAAGTTTGCGCGGAGCGCCCCAGGGCACCGCTTACTACGCGAGCAAATTTGCGCTTCGCGGAATGTCCGAATGCTGGCGCGCGGAACTCAGAAAATTCAACATCCGAGTTTTTCTGGTGAATCCGAGCGAAGTGGTTACGAACTTTTATCCCACCGCCGGGCTGCCGCAGAAAGGCAACCCGACCAAGCTCCGTCCGGAGGACATTGCCTATATGGTGAAGGCAATCCTCGAGATGGACGACCGTGCATTTGCACCAGAGTTGTCGATTTTCGCCACCAATCCGCAGGATTGAGGCGAAACTGGATCAGCGCACCATTGTGCAGCAGCACAGATTCTACGGGTGGCACGGTTCGCGGTAGAGCATATAGGTAAAGCGGCCGTGCAACCAACTTTCGCCAGTCGCGGCGTCGTGGCGACTGTCGACCGATTCATCGAGCACGTGTGCGCAACTGCCGCCGAGACGAACTATTTCCTGTTCAATTCGGATGCGAGCTTGAGCCATTAAATCTTCGTAATATCGTTCCCATAACTCGTCTCGGTGAGCCAGAGTGCCGGGGACGCGCGCACTCGTTGCTTCGACAACATGTTCGCCCATCGGCTCAGCATCTGGCGGAGGTAGTTCGCGATGCCAGTAGATAATGCTGTTGCCGGCTTGTGCTGCCGCTCCGCCAGTTTGATTCGATCGGGCAGCCGGCGACAAAAGCTGCGATACGTGCCGAACGCTTTTGGACTTCATCACTTTCTGGCCTCACAAGAAACCTCAGAATTCGGTTTTTCGATTCCGCATACAGATTGGCTCCAAGAAGCCAGGGAGGCTGTGACGGCTGCCACGGTTCCGAGTGACAGGAGTCACATTTATGGTCGCTCAACTGTGCGGTGACCGTGCGGTAGTTGCGGCTTACGCCGCCGCGGCCGCGGACTCCGATGTTTCGAGTCACCGCCAGCAACTTTCCTTTCTTGACATGCGCGGGAGCGCTGGAGTACAGCTTACTTAGAAAATGGGTTCAGGCTGGAGCTTCCAGCCTTGTTTATGCGGTAGCCGAACCTCGCCGGGAAGAAACACGCCAGGAGGGACGATACATGACCACGATTGCGAAAACTCTGGGCCTTATGTTTTTATGCGCCACGTTTGCATACGGTGCAACGGATGCGGCGATTTCCGGCACGGTTAAGGATCCCGCTGGGGCGCCTTTTAAAGGCGCTTTTGTGCAAGCCCAGAACATGAACACGAAAATTTATGTGAATGTGTTGTCTGACAAGCAAGGACGCTACCGGATTCAGGGCCTCGCGCCCGGAGAGTATGAAGTTCTCGCGAGGGCGGTCGGGTTCAAGAGCGACCCGCGCGACGTGAAGGTGGCTGCGAACGAATCACCTTCGATCGATTTCGCTTTGGAGAAAGGGATGGTTCGCTGGAGCGACCTGTCCGTGTACCAAGGTAAGAAGTTGCTGCCCGATGGGAAAGGAAAACAGTTAATTTCGGCGGAGTGTTTTGCCTGCCACGGTTTCCAGTCTCGAATGGCGGCAGTGAAGCGAGACGCGGACGGTTGGGCGCAGGTCGTCAACTACATGCGTGACGTCCGGCACGCGCGGCTGGGAAATCACATCGACGATGAGGCCGCCGCCACGATCATTGCCTATTTGAATGACACCTTTGGCGCCAATTCCAAGCTGCCGAAGTCGCCAACTGAATTGCCGGCATATCAGGAAACGCTGCGACCCTTCAGCGATGAGGCCACGAAAATTTCGTACGTCGAATACGATATGCCCGGACCGAATCGCATGCCGTTCAGCGCCGCGCCGGACAAAGACGGAAAAGTCTGGATCCCCGATTTTGGGTCAGGAAATCGCATCGGCAGGCTGGACCCAAATACGGGAGAGATTGAAGAGTTCGTGGCCCCCAATAAAGGCACGGCAGGCATTCATTCCGCAGTTCCCGCGCCTGATGGCTCCGTCTGGCTCGCGGAGCAAGCGTCCAACAAAGTTGGAAAGTGGGATCCAAAAACCCGGCTGATCACGGAATACCAGGATACGTACAAGCCCGGCATGGAAGGGCTCGAGGACGGCGGCTCCAAGCACACCGTTCGTGTAGACCATCAAGGAAGAGTCTGGGGCACGGCCGTCTTCAACAACCTGACTGTGTTTGATCCTCGGACAAATGAGTTTTCTCATTTTCCGGATGCCTATTCTCCTTACGGCGTGGAAATAGATAAAGATGGCAATCCGTGGTTCGCTGAGTTTCAGGACGAAGGCAAGATTGGAAAAGTCGACGCCAAGACCGGCAAGGTAACAAAATGGGCGCCGCCTACTGCGCACTCCTGGCCGCGGCGTATCGAGATAGATACCGACGGCACGATCTGGTTTGCCGAATATAAAGGCGGCAAGATCGGGCGGTTTGATCCCAAGACGGAAACTTTTAAGGAATATCAGTTGCCCGGACAAAGCCCGACACCGTATGCCTTCGGCATCGATAGGAACCACAACCTGTGGTACTCCTCGGATGAAATGGATCTCATTGGCCGCCTCGACCCTAAGAGCGGGCAAGTCACCGAGTTCCCGTACGCTCATGCCGAAAACATGATGAAGGAATTTTTCCTCGATACCCAAGGACGCATGTGGTACGGCTCGCCCGCGAATAATAAGGTGGGTTACTTCGTACCGTCGTCCGTAAATTGAAAGCGCGACGAAAGACGTTAATTCTTAACCGCGATGAGTGCGTGATCCTGCCGTCTCTCGCTTATGCATTAAAGACGAGACACTCCAAGCAGTAAAGCGGTACCCGTCTGCGAAATACCTACTGTTAACCGGTTAACGAAAAGGCACATTTTTTGGGGACTAAAGGAAGACTCTTTGGATTCCAGAGTCGCAATCCCTGAGGGTGTGTCATTTTAGCGGAATTGGTTGCAAGTAATTGTTTTTTAATTGCAAACCAGATGGTTAAATTGATGCAGTCCTTGAAGCACCCTCTATGGGAGAAAGTTCCCGTAGTACGCCCCCGGCCGACTGCAAGCATACTCCGCCGGGTTGCGCTTACTCCTTAGAGGGTTGTTACGCCAAAGATTAGGCTTGCCTGCTTCTCTCGGATAACTCCTAACGAGAGATCGACGTTTATAACCTATGTGCCCAAATTTTGTGTGTCCAATTGAGGTGAAGGAAATGAAAATCACGTTTAGGGCTGAAAATAGGGGGAATCAGCTCAAGTTTCAGGGGGAATGTATGCGCAGAGCGGCGGCAGCAGTGCGTTTTACGTCTTTAGCGGTGGCCATTACCATTTGCTTGCTGGCTGCCCAGCCAGGACGGGCGCAAAGCATTATTTCCGGCGAGATCACGGGGACGGTGACTGACGCAACTCACGGCGTCGTTACGGGCGCAACTGTGACTCTTATAAACACGGAATCCGGTTTTAACACAACTACTGCGACCAATTCCTCCGGCGCTTTCCGATTCCCTCTCTTGCGTCCAGGAAATTACACCTTGACCGTCACCGCAGACAACTTCCGCGCTTCAAAGCGCGATGTGTTTGCGGGCGTTGGCCAAATCACCGACGCACCTGTGCAGCTTGAAGTAGGGCCCACAGCGGAAACCGTGGAGGTTGTTGCGACAGAGCCTCTGTTAGAGACAGAGAATGCCAATCTTGCTACTACGTACAATCCTATCCAAATTGAGAATCTTCCGAACCCGGGTGGGGACTTGACGACCTACGCGTTAACCGCTCCGGGAGTTGTCCTGAGTACGGCAGGGGGTTACGGCAATTTCACGGCCTTTGGTATGCCAGGAACTTCCAACCTCTTTACGCTCAATGGTGGCGACATCAATGATCCCTATAGCAACCTCAATAACTCCGGCTCAAGCAATAACACGTTGGGACGGAACGAGATTCAGGAAGTAGCCATCGTGTCTAATGGCTACAGCGGTCAATATGGCCGCGGGGCCGCGGTCAACATGAACTTTACGACCAAGTCAGGCGCCAACTCGTTCCATGGGAATGCGAAATGGGATTGGAACGGGCGATACCTGAACGCGAATGATTGGTTTAACAACGCGACAGGAACTCCTCGCACATTCGCAAACAGCAATCAATGGGGCGGATCGATTGGCGGCCCGATTAAGAAAGACAAGCTGTTTTTTTTCTATGACAACGAAGGCCTGCGATACGTGCTTCCCGCTGGTGGTACTCCCGCATACATTCCGACACCGGCCTGGGCCGCCGACGTACAAGCGAACATCGACGCCACCCAGCCAGCGGAGACTTCGTTTTATCAGAAAATGTTTAGCGTTTATGCTGGGGCACCTGGCGCAGGCACTGCGGCTGCTTTAGACACGGTACTAGGCGATGGTGGCTGCGGAGACTTTGCCGGAACACTCAATGGGCACGTCTACGGGCCCGGGGGAGCAGCCTGCACAGAGACCTTCCGTCCATCCGTAGTCAACTTGAATCGTGAACGATTGCAGACGATTCGTGTTGACTTCGTGATGTCCGAAAAGGACCTCATGAGCTGGCGGTACTGGCAAGACCGAGGAAGCCAGCCCACCTACACCGACCCCATCAATTCTGCATTTAATATTCTGAGCACTCAACCCCAGGATGCGGGTCAATTCACCGAAACCCACAGTTTTAATCCGAATCTGGTCAACCAACTGATCGTTGGAGGCTCCTATTATAGTTCGATTTTCGGACCGGCCGACGCGGTGGCGGCTGCCGCGCTTTTTCCCACCACCATTGGAGAAGCTATCGGTGCAAACGATTGCCATCTGCGGAACGGCAACCTCTCCTGCATGGGAGGCGAGGTTTATGGCTACCCGTCAGGTCGTAACTTTGCCCAATACCAACTTGTGGATGACGTCTCGTGGACAAGGGGAGACCACGGCTTCAAATTCGGCGTCAACTTCAGGCACGACAACTGGGCCGACTACGGCCCGGCCGCGAATCACACAGGAGATTTGAGGATCAGGAGCATCACTGACTTCGTCAATGGAGTTCTGACAAGTGGAGGACCGAGTTCGTTCCGGCAGCAATTCTCGACAGCTCGCGATCTCCAGATAAGTAACTATAGCTTGGGGTTCTATGCACAGGATGAATGGCGCGTCCAGTCGAACTTGAAACTGACGATGTCGTTGAGATTAGACCGCAACTCCAATGAGACTTGCTCTACAAACTGCTTCGTCCGGTTCAATGGCGGATTCGAAGGAATAAGCCACAATAGCAACACGCCGTACAATCAATCGGCCTCTACGGGACAATCCACGATCTTTCCAATCCTCGAGCGAATCGTTTGGGAGCCCCGCGGTGGGTTCGCCTGGAATCCTGGCGGGTTGAGTACGGTCTTCCGAGGAGGAGTCGGGATCTTCAGCGACCTGTATCCGGGGCAGCTATCAACCAGCATGCTCACGAACGCACCAAACGTCGCCAGTTGGACGATTACACCCAGCTCGACCAATCTACCCATCGCGCCGGGCATTCCTGGCGGAGCTTTTGCGCAGGCCGCCAACAACAATGCCGCCCTCAACAGTCAGTATGCTGGCGGTGGGACGCTCGGAAGCATCCAGGCGATTTTACCTACCTTCAAGGGGCCAAACTTCTACACGACCTCTCAGCACATGGTAAATCCCAAATATGTGGAGTGGAATTTTCAGGTTGAACAGGCTCTCGGAAGCAAATTCGTGGCGAGCGCGAATTACGTTGGCAACCATGGATATAACGAGCTGATACAGAACCCCGGACTGAACGCATACACCACATCACTGACGGGTTTCGCCAACCTTCCAATCGGGGCTGCTCCTGATCCCCGGTTCAGCGTTGTTACCGAGCTGACTAATGCGGGGGTTTCTAACTACAATGGACTAACGTTTAGCGTCACTCGCAGGCAGACGAAAGGTCTTACGGCTACAGTAAACTATACTTATAGTCATTCCTACGACGATATATCCAACGGCGGCATCTACCAATACGGCACAAATCAGATGGGGGATTCGCTTAGATATCAAGTCAATCCCAAGAATGTCGCGATGGCTTATGGACCGTCTGACTATGATTTTCGGCATGTGCTGAGCCTGAATTACGTTTGGCAAGTTCCGTTCCTTTCCTCGAATCGTTGGCTTGGAGGATGGACAGTTGCGGGCGTGTTATTCAGACGTTCGGGCCAGCCCTACAGCGTAGTCGCCAACCCGCCGGGAAAGTTGAAGAACTATTCTGCAACTGGCGCTGTAATCCTTGCGGACTTCCTTGGAGGGTCGACACCAAATTGCACAGTTTCTAGCGATCAGAATTCTAATCCGTACCAGTGCCTGTCACTGTCGCAATTCACGCCTGCCTCCGCGCAGACGGATTTCGGGAACATTGGGCGTAACCGCTTCCGAGGTCCGGGATATTTTGATACCGACCTCTCGATCAAGAAGAGCTTTCGCGTAACCAGAAGTGAAAATGGGCTTAGACTTGTGCTCGGAGCAAACGCCTACAACGTTCTGAACCATCCAAACTTCGGCAATCCCGACAACTCAATAAATGATGGAAGCACTTTCGGAACAATCGTGAATACGGTCACTCCCGCCAGCAGCCCTTACGGTAACTTCCAGGGCGCGGCTGTATCGGGCAGAATTCTCCAACTTGAAATGGAATTGAAGTTCTAAAGACGGCAGCAGCCTTTCGCAACCAAAGAGAGGGCGGTCCGAATTATCGGACCGCCCTTTGCATTTACGTGGAAATAGATTCCGTCCCTTATAACACTAATACTTAACCGTTTGGTTTATTTAACATTCGAGTTACTAATTCTCTTATTATCGTACCTCTAGTACCAGCACTCCCCGATGCAAAGCCTACAGCAACTACCTTAGTGAAAATGCATGTTTTTTTGGATTGTTGGATAGGCGACATAAACTCTAAAGTTACAAGTCTCAGGGGTGTTGTAGCAGGGTAGTTGGCAAGCTGCGATGAGACACCGTTTGGTTAAGTATGCGGGACACGAGCTAGTCCTCGAAGACTCTCAAAAGGAGAATTGCACCGGCGCCTCATTGGCGGACTCAACCAGTGTTCCGCCGCAAAGTGCCGGCTCCTTCAAATAGCGTTGTTCCGCCGAAACAAAGCTTGCTTTTTCGCCCGGATAACTCCGAGACGAGTCGCCGACGTTACGGGTGTGTGCGTCCAAAATTTTGTGTCCACATCGAGGTGAAAGATTATGAGAATTACAATCAAGATTCTTTTCTTCGTAATGATGTTTGCTTTTGTGACAGCAACCGCTTTTGGCCAGGCTGATACCGGATCGATTTCGGGTACTGTGCGCGACAGCACCGGCGGTGTAGTCCCCGATGCCAAAGTAACCGCAAGAAACACTGCGACTTCGGCGGAGCGGTCAGCTACGACCGATAGTTCGGGCGGGTACACGATTCCGAGTGTCCCTTCCGGGAACTACGAAGTAACTGTTTCCAAGCCCGGTTTCGCAGATTATAAGACCAACGCGCAGGTCACGGTGGGCGGCTTTGTGACGGTGCCCGCGCAGCTCTCTCTCACTACAGTCACGAGCACTATCGAGGTCGTGGCGACAGGCGGCACGGAGATCAACACGCAGAGTCAGGAAGTTTCCCAGGCTATTACGCCGGACCAAATTCAAAACCTTCCCAGCCTCACGCGCAATCCTTATGACTTCGTAGCCCTCTCGGGCAACGTAAGCAGTGGGGATCGAAGCGTCAGCAGCAGCAACGCGCAAATCTCGGGAGGATCCGGTCAGAACGGTACCGACCGCGGAGTGGGTTTCTACATTAATGGTCAGCGTGCCTCGGGAACGGAAGTTCTGCTGGATGGCGCGGAGAATACCAATATTTTTGATACCACGATTGCTCTGCTCATTCCCCAGGATTCTGTCCGGGAATACCGTGTGATCACGAATAACTTCGACGCCCAATATGGGCGCGCGTCAGGTGGAATCGTCAATGTTGTAACGATGTCCGGAACCAACAGTATTCACGGCCATGCCTGGGAGTTCAATCGATTGTCTGCTTATACGGCAAACACGTTTGACAACAATGCCAGCGGCACACCTCGGGGTCATTACACACGTAACCAATTTGGTTACGACGTCGGCGCACCGATCAAGAAAGACAAACTGTTCGTATATCAAAGCACTGAATGGCTGCGCGTTCGCAGCTCCGCGAATCTACTTGCATACGTTCCAACCGCGCAGTTATTGGCAGCCACTGCGCCAAATGTCCAGGCATATTTTAATGCGTATGGGAATCAGAGTTTCAATTTCGTGAGCCAGTTGACGAAGGCCAATGTTCCCTTCATACCCGGAGGCCCGTTCGATCTGGCATTCCCAAATGCAGCCACCCCGGTATTCGGGCTGGTATCTTTCAATGCGCCAGCCGACGCAGGCGGAGATGAGCCACAGAACACTTATTTGCTCGTCGCTCGTGCGGATTACAATATCACCGATAAGACTCAAATTTTTTTCCGGTTTGGACGTGAGAACCTTCTAGCTCTGGCAGGAGGGGTCTTCAATAGTCCCTACTCCCAGTACAACGAAGGGCAAACCATTTACAATAACAATTATCTCCTATCGTTAAATCACACGTTCACGCCAAATCTGCAGAGCAGTACAAAGCTGAGTTTCTTCCGGGATACAACAGCGGACTCGTATAATGTTGCCTTACAGAACACTCCGACTTTATACCTATATAACAACGCAAACTTTAATGGCCAACCAGTGCAGCTCCCTGGGTTTTCCAGCTTCACTACGGGAACCGGCGGTCTCCCTTACGGCGGTCCGCAAAACTCAGCCCAAATTAACGAAGACCTGTCCTGGTCAAAGGGCAAACACGTCATGCGGTACGGCGCGGAACTCAATTACATTCAGTTGAACCGCGGATTTGGCGCGTACGCACAGGCGGTTGAACAACTCGGCCCGAACGTTGGCGCGGGACTCGATAATATAATCGCCGGAAACCTTTCGAACTTCACCGCAGCCGTAAACCCGGCCGGTCATATCCCCTGCTTCGCCGGCGCTTATTCGGGTAATCCCCCACACGCGGGCGCGCGGATTGCGACTCCCGAGTGCACGGTGACTCCACCTCTAACTGCGCCCGATTTCACCCGCAGTGACCGGTACAAGGATTGGGCCCTGTACGCCGAAGACAGCTGGAGGGTCACTCCGAGGTTCACTTTCAATTACGGCGTACGCTACGAACATTTCGGGGTACAGCACAACAACAATCCGAACCTTGATTCCAACCTGTACTATGGGCCGGGAGCAACGATATTCCAGCAGATCAGCACCGCCTCTATAAAGACCGTTCCAAACAGTCCGATCGGTGCACTTTGGAATCCCAGCTGGGGCACGGTTGGCCCGCGCGTGGGGTTCGCCTACGATGTCTTCGGCGATGGCAAAACTGCCTTTCGCGGCGGTTATGGTATTTCGTATGAACGGAACTTCGGAAATGTCACGTTCAACATGATCCAGAACCCGCCGAACAACGCGACGGTTTCGGTCAGCAGCACCCCCGTGTCAGTCAGTAATCTTGGCCCACTGGCTGGCGGCGGGGGTGCCGGCATTCCATTGCCACCCGTAAGCCCACGGCAGGTGGACCAGAATATTAAGACAGCACAAACACAATTCTGGGGAGCGACATTGGAGCGCAAGTTGGGAAGTAAGTCCGTGATCGCCCTCGAATATAACGCGGCACATGGGCTGCACCTCTATGACGTCAAGAACGTCAATGAAATCGGAGGCGGTCAGGTCTATCTTGGACAGCCTGTCGTAACGAGTGATCCAAACAATCCCAAATGTACTGCTGCCACGCCGTGCTTGACGCGTCCAAACCAGGAATTTACTTCGATTAACAATCGGGGCAGCGGAGGGTTCTCTCATTACGAAGGGTTAAACGTGCGGTTCCAGACCTTGGACTTTGGGACGTCCGGTGTCAGCATCCTGGCGAATTACACGTACTCACATGCACAGGATAACCTGAGTTCTACCTTCTCGGAGAACAGCACAGGATCAAATGGTGTGGGTAACCTCGGCTACCTCGATCCAAATAATCCTGCGTTGGACTACGGTAACGCTGATTTTGACGTCCGACACCGTGTAGCGTTTGGAGCGACTTGGATAGAACCGTATTTCAAAAATTCAAGAGGCTTCAGGGGAGAAGTGATGGGCGGTTGGTCGCTTTCGCCGATCTTCACAGCGCGCACTGGAACACCATTCAGCATCTCGGATAGTAATGCATGCCTAAATTGTGCAACGGGACCTTACGGGATTCCGCGATATGTCCCAAGCGGCCCAATAGCCAGCTTTAACACAGGAGCAGGTACGGATCGCGGAGGAAACAACTTCACCATTCTGACTCTCCCGGCAGCAAACACCTTCACCGGGCTGCTCGGGATATCCGACTTCGGGCCGTATCCCGCCAACATGACCAGGAGGAACCAGTTCTACGGGCCAGGCGCGTGGGATTTCGACGTATCCCTGAGCAAGACTTTCCCAATTACTGAGCGGGTGAAACTAGAGTTCAGGGCCGAAGGCTACAATATTTTCAACCATACCAATATGTATTATGACGGATTCACCGCAGATGCTGCGAATTTCGCTACCACCGGACCAGCCGGCGGACCGGGGCCCGTGATCGTCACAGGCAAGCGGGGCGGGCTGGGAAACGCAGCCAACAATGGCAATCACGACGAGCGGCGCTTCGGCCAGTTCGCTCTGAGGGCGATCTTCTAACTTCTAAACTAGCAACTGCAATGTACGCGCACCTCCGCAAGAAGCAAAGGGCGGTCCGATTTAACGGACCGCCCTTTGCTTTGTAGACGGCTCAATCTATTTGTCGGTCCTCCCACCGAGGGGCTCCGCAAGCGACGCAGTCATAATTTCCTCAATAAGACTTAACTATTATCCGTATGCTCTTACAGTGATCGTAAAAAGTTCAGAAGGTCCTGCTTCTGGGTCTCATTTAATTGCTCAAAATTCCGGATGACTGCGTTCGCTTCTGAACCACGGCTTGCGTGTGCCTTGATAGCGGCCAGTAAATCCGACGTTCGGCCATCGTGCAAAAAGAAGGCGCGCTGTCCAAGTCCCCACAACGGAGCCGTGCGGAATTCGTCTGGCCCTGCGCTCCCCTGTGTGATGCCGTCCGCCAAGGTTTCTCCCATGTGATGAAGCAGGAGGTCCGAAAACAGATTAGCGGTCACGCCACTAAGGCTCGCTGCGAAAGAAGATTGGCCGGTGGTCATGGATGGCGTGTGGCAAAGAGCGCACTTCACGACATTAATGAATAGGTTCTGGCCGTCCTGTATCGACTCTGAACACTGGACGCCTGTGCACGCATGTACAGGCTGATCGAGAAAGCGCATGAATGTGGCGAAGGCATCGTCGTCGCTAGGAACACCGGCGTTATCGGCCCCCGGCGCAAGGTAGTTCGTGGAATCTTCCGGCAGCGCATTAAATATGCAGCTGGCTGGCGGAGGATTTCCGCCAAAGCCGCGTTTCTGGGGAAACATTTGGTTGGTCTCACCGATTTCGACATTGTAGGCCTCGTGCGAAAACATGATGAGTGACTTGTTCTGCGCCTTCCATCCGAATCGCGCGATCGTCCCGTCATTTCCGTTCCGGCTTGGCTTTCCTGCGATACGCAGCGCTGCCTTCGCCGCTACATTAGCGTGCATGTTTGCGAGGATGGTGGCATCGGAAATCGATTCAATCAGACCGCCGCCAAATACCGGAGTCGGAATGCGCAGGCTCAAATTGTTTTCCGCCTGCGCGAGATCGAAATCTTCCTGAGCCATGGTGCAGCCCGGCGCGTCGAGGCGGCCTTGAATCGTATAGAGATCGTGTACTCCGCCATCGGGATCGTCCCGATCTACTCCGCGGCGGGCATCTCCTTTAAAATATTTGAATCGCGCTTCGCGCACAGGACCGTCGGGGGTCACAAAGAAAGGGACTTCATTTGTCGCCTGATTCTTGGTGGCGAGTCCCACCTGGGGATTCGATCCCACGAAAGGAAATGCCGTCTTACTTGGGCTCGATCCTCCAATTGCCGGCTGCGAATGGCAAACACCGCAGGAGTCGCCGTTGAACGTGGGACCAAGACCGTTGACAACCGCCTCGACGTGTTGAAACCTCGTTAATCCGTCATTGAAAAATCTCATTTGATCGACGCTGAGATTAGCGATTGGCGTACCCGTCCCAATCGAGCTTCCTCTCGGGCCTGGATCAACCGCAATGGTCTGAGCAGAAATGCCAGCAGCGCCCAATGCCAGTCCCATAGCGAGCAGGGCAAAAATCGCCGGCACTATGATGAATTTCGACGCAGAGTCTTTCATGATCGCCCCCACGGAAACTAAGAATGGCCGCGTTCGCGCGGTTTCTTTTTCCTGTTCCTGTTCTGTATGGGGCCGGGCATCGAAGGGCACTTCTACTCCGTGAATCCCTGAAGAAGGCGCCCAACGTGGGGGAGTCTGTCGCTTTAGCTTAAAGGGAACAATTGGTCGGACGTACAGAACCGGTACAGGTGCCGGGCAGGTCCCGGCGGGAAGGTCATCGCAAGATCTTATGGCCTTGGCTAACGTCGAGTGCTGAGTAGCCGTAGCGATGCTTGGATTGAAACCGTGGTATAAAAGATAGCGTGCGGCTGTAGCTCAGATGGATAGAGCGCGTGCCTCCGAAGCACGAGGTCGAGAGTTCGAATCTCCCCAGCCGCACCATTTTCCCTTTAAAAACGCAGGTTTTTCGATGAGGGCAAGAGCCAAGGGGCGAACATTTTCCCCAGATTTTCCTTTTCGCGTTTGCCGGGAACCAAGGGGCCGACGCCGGGCGGCTGGTTTTACTTCCTTTTTACTCGGGGAAGGGACGCGAAAGAAAACTACGGAAGAACTTCGTCGGCCGTGTAGCTCTGCGATTCGACCGCCTCTTGCATTATCCGGGTAGCGCCTCGACGGCGATAGTCCGGATCGACCGCAATATCGCGATACTCAGGAACCGAGCCGGAAGATCGCACATCAAAACGGCCTGACCGAAAGCCCTCTCGTTCGTGCGCGTTCCATTTTCGAGATTTTCGAGCTCTTGTCCCATCGTTATCACGCCAATCGCCCGTCCGGAGTCGTTCAGGATCGGCGAGCCGGACATCCCAGGGTAGACCGCGTCGATTTCGAGCCACGCGCCCCAAGGGCCCGATCCCAGTTCCGTTCTTATGGGGACCCATTGGTTTTGGAGTGAGAGTACCCAGCCCGGGCCGCTCCGCGCTGTGCCAATCCGAAGGACCGGCGCATCATTGACCAAATCAAAATACGCGTCGCTCTCCCTCGAGCACGGCAATGTCCGCAACGGGATCGACGAACGAGCACTCGGCCCAGATGTCTTTTTTTTGTCATCGAGACTCGCCAACAGTTTCGCAAAAGTGCGCTCCCCCGCGTACGAGCCCGGATGCCGAGGAGGCAGATTCGGCAAGCAGTGAGCGGCGGTAACGATCAGGCGACGTTCTACGAACATCGTTGGCTTCGACACCCGGACGCGCTGCTCAATGACGAAGCCACGACCGTCGCCGACTTTCACGACGCATCTAGGATCGGGAAGACTCATGTTTTCTTCCTTTCTTCGCCTTCCGCCATCGCGCCAGTACCGCCTTTCGCGCCAGTGCGCTGCGCTCCTCGGGCGTACTTTCCCGGATGCGCTTGCGAATCCCGGCTCCTGCGGCGGCCAGACCGCCGAGGCGGCCGAGCGCGACGGCGGCGGGGTTCTTGCGTTTCTTCTGCGTCCCAGTTCAATCCGGAAGTAGCTTGGGCGTGTATGGCCCAGAGACTCTCCCGAACGGATTCAGGGTTTAGTCCGGCTGAGCGGCATACGAACGGGAAGTCATCTTAAGCATTCCCCTAAGCGATTTTCTGCCATGACACACCTTGGTTTTGAACTTGGATTATTTTAGCGACCGTATACTAGTACCCGGAAGTTCCCCTGCTTGGCTCGTGGAAGCGGATGAGGCTGCTTTTCGGTGGGCTCAGCAGCCGGATTGAAATCTGATGTGCTCAGGTAGAGGTTGTGGGTCTTCGAGTCAAGTCCCATCGTCTTGGCCCCGTATTCGGTCTTGATGGTCTCGACTTCGCTCAATTTGTTAGTCGTGTCTTCATGGTAGATGTGGAGCATGCCTTCCCGTGTCGAGACGAATAGCATGCTGGTTTCTGGCTCAAAGATTGTCGCGTCCACTCCTGCGGTAATGGGGAACGACTGGATGATTTTTCCGCTATCCGCGTCCATCATCACGAGCATCTGGGGGCCGCGACCACCGGAGAAAAGCCGTCGATTTTTTCGGTCCATCCCCATGGAGGTGGGCTGTCCTCCCGGCGCAACGGGCCACCGCGTTTTGATCTGGAGTTCGCGGGAATCAATGGCTACAATGTCGTTTTTGTCCACATTATTTCCGTAAACCATTCCCTTGCCATCGGCAACGGCGGTTTCTACGTTGTTTCCTCCCAGTTCGATGTTCTTCACCACAACCTCTTTCACTGGATCGATAACCGTGGTGTTTGC
>Ga0070735_10002704_pt1 | contig 15880 bp, 3 predicted proteins | sample Coa_R1_FD_66443 | JGI IMG/M metagenome (GOLD analysis project Ga0070735, IMG submission 66443) | Surface soil microbial communities from Centralia Pennsylvania, which are recovering from an underground coalmine fire - Coalmine... | ecosystem: Environmental > Terrestrial > Soil > Unclassified ... | reverse complement strand
CCGCTCGGGCAGGCCGTGCTCCCGCCGCCACCGCCGGGCCTGGTAGTAGCGTTCGGCCTCGTCCTTGGCGAACGCCCAGCCCGAGTCCTCGACCCGGAAGGTCCACTGCTCCCGGCTCAGCACCAGCTTGTCGATCGTGATCCGCGGCCGGTGCGCCGCCGGCCCCACCGGCTGGAACGCGTCAGAGACGACTCCCACCATCTCGTCGCCGATGACCTCGAAGAAGTCCAGTTCGGGGCCGGACGACGCGACCTGGACGACCAGATCCTCACCGCGGCGGGCGACGGTCATCGCGGCGCCCGGGAGGACCATAGCCGACTCGTCAGGATCGAGGGACTCGACGATTCCCGACGCCCAGTAGGCCAGACCGGGCCCGAGTATGGCTGAGGGCGGGCTGGTGCGCGATGTCACGTTCGGGTGGTCTTTCGCCGGGATGACAACGACCCGCTGCGGGCCGCGGTCGGCCTGCTCGGCGGCGATGAGCCTGGCCGGGTCCGGGTGGTGCTCGACCCAGCACCGCGCTGCCAGCGTGTTATTGGCGATGTGCAGCTCGCCGAGGACGAGCAGGAAGTTGCCGCGGTCAACCTCGCCGGGTGACGCCGCGGCGATCATGATGTCCGGTGAGTGCTGGCGCGCGCCGCTCCAGGTGACCGGATACGCGGGGAACCACTCGGCGGCCCGCGCGGCGATCGCACCGGCGCTGACCTGGTGCCTGCTCGGTGACGAGGACGGGCCGAGGACCTGCTGCCAGCGCCGCTGCAGCTCGGCCACACACGCCGTGGCGAGCTCGCCCACCCCCCGGCGCCCGTGGGTGTACAGGTACGGCGCTGCCTTGGTGAGCAGCCGCTGTAGCGGCACGGGCGCGCCGCCGGCCCGGGCGCTCTCGCGGTCCAGCAACTCGCCGAAGTACTCCCGGTACCGGGCGGTGATCTCGTTGACCAGCCAGCGGATGCTGTCCAGCACCAGGCCGAGCGGCGCGGCCAGCGCCCGGGTCACCGCCTCCCCCAGCTCCACCCGCACGTCCCGCATCGCGTCGTGATAAACCAGCGTCCGGCCCGCGTAGTTCGCCCCGGCTCTGCGGGTCGGTGCCGCCCCGGTCACCTGCTCGAACGTCTCAGCCAGGACCGCCAGGGCCCGCTGCAGCCGTTCCGGGTCCCCGTCCGTAGCGGCCACCGCGTCCCGCGCCCGGATCATCTGATCCACCGGCGCCAGCGCCGCCGCCCGGGCACCGGGGTCGGCGATCAGCTCCAGCTTCTCCCGCAGCAACCGCTCCGGCCACGCGTCCATCGGGCCTTCGAGATCCAGCCGCAGCGCCCCCAGCTCGGCCAGCCGGGTCAGCAGGCCGCGAGCCTTTGCCGGGCCGACGATGTCCAGCACGTCGCTCATCGTCCGGCGGCCATCGCAGGCCAGCAGGACCTTCAGCTCGGCGTCGGTGAGGGTGACCGGCTGGCGGTGCGGCCGGTACAGCACGTTCCCGGCCAGGAACACCGACCGGGTCCGCCGCGGCCGGAGCCAGCCCAGGACCCGCCCCTGCCTGGCGATCGCCGCCGCGACCTTGTCGATCGCCCACACCTCGAAGTGCGTGGTCCGGCGGGCGATCAGCCGCTCCCCCGGCGTCACCGCCAGGCCCGGCCGATCATGACCCGCGGTCGCCCAGCCGACCGGCCCGAAGAACCCGATCGTGTCGTTCTTCAGGCAGTACCGCTGCAGGTAACTCGCCACAACCAGCTCCCGCTTGCGGTCCTTCGAGCGCCGCGCCGCGCCCTGGCTGATGTCGTGGTCGTGCAGGAACTGCACGAGTCCCGGGTTCTGCCAGGTCAGTGCCTCCTGGAAAGCCGGATCGGCGTTGACCGCCGCGATAGCAGTGGACAGCCGCATGGTGGCGTCAGCGAAAACCGCGTCGAACACCGGTCCGCGTCCATCTCGGTCCGCGCTGCTCGCCAGCGGACTATCGCAGATGGCAAGCACCGTGTCCGCGGAAAAACCGGCGCCGCGCAACCCTACATCTCGCCACACACTCCACTTGGTACCCTCCAGCCCCACCCGATGCCAGCCCTCAGCGACCACGGCTTGCGTCATTGCCCGCTCGTCCCTAGCTCTCGGTGGTCACCGACTAAAGGGTCTTCCAGTCCTGGTCGGGGTCCTGGACGGCGCCGGCCAGGATCCGCCGCAGGTCGGCGGCCCAGCCCGCGACGGTGCTCTCGTCGAATTCGTCGCGATTGAACAGCACGCTGCCCGATAGAGCCCCGGACGGGGGCAGGTCCAGGTTCCACACCATGCCGCTGGGGATGTCGCGCGCCCCTTCTTCTTCCAGCCCCAGTTCGATCTGACGCGCTCCCCCCGCGATGGGGAAGACAACATCGTCGCTCTGCTGCGACTCGTGGCACGAGATGATGAACTGCGACGTGCGCAGATCTTCGCGTGACTTTGTGAAGTCGGGAAATGCCTGCTCGATCACGTTGACCGGGAGTTCGTACGCGATGGCGTCGATCAGCGTTTCCTTGGTGTGCGCGACGATGTCCCGGAAGCTTGTGCAGTCAGCGATGTCGGTGCGGAAGGGCACGCAGTTGAGGAACAGTCCCGTGGTGTTGTGGAATTGCTCGACGCCACGGCCGGCGGTGAAGGCCCGGATGGTCAGGTCGGTAGCTCCGGTGAGCTGGTGAGCCAGGACGTAAAAGGCCGAGAGCATGACCGTGAACATGGTGCTGCGAGAAGCTGTGGCAAGAGCGGAGACCTTGGCTATGACGTCGGCCTCGATGCCGTGGAGGTGCAGCGAGTACGGCCTGGAGTAACTGTCCGGGTGGCCGTGGTCGTTCGGTATGGTGAATTCGCGGGCACCGCGCAGGTTCTCGCGCCAGTAGGCCGGCGCGCCGTCCTCAGCTGAGCTGGTGGCACTGGCTCGCTGCCATTCGGTGTACTCGCGGTATTGCTGGACGGGCGGAAGTTCGGCGGGGATGCCTGTCTCCCGGGCGACATAGAACGCGCCGAGGTCGCGCATGATCAACTCGAGTGACCAGGCATCAGATACCGAGTGGTGCACCGTCAAGAACAAGACACTGTCGCGGTCATCGAACTTGCACAGCCGGGCCCGCAGCAGCGGCACTTCCCGCGCGTTGATCGTGTCGGTCTGGTGTCCGAGTTCCTGGATGACCATCTCGCGGGACTTGCCGGTGACCGGTGGCAGGTCCCTGACCTCAAGCGGTACCGGGCACGGCGGGAACACCCTCTGGTAGGGCGGATCGGCGTCCCTGACGACCACGGTACGGAGCAGTTCATGGCGTGCGACCACATCGTCGAGCGCTCCCTGCAGCACCTCCAGATCCACGTGCCCGGTGATGCGGGTCGGGCAGACCAGGATGAACCGGCGGCCGAACGTGCCGCCGTCATCACCCTGGTCGAGGCCGATGAACCATTCCTGGGTAAAAGACAGCGGGTAGCGCTGCCCTAGCTGGTCCGCAGCTGCCGTGGTTTCGGTCATTGCCCCGTTCCTTGCCTGGTTATTTCCGCGCGTCAGCCAGCTGGTCGAGCCGGCGGTCCATGTCACCGGCCGTTGGCGCCCTGAACAGGTCGGCCATCGAGACCCGGACGCCGAGGGCGGAACTGATCCGCCCGGCCAGCACCATTGCCTCGACTGACCGGCCGCCTAGGTCGAAGAAGTCGTTGTCGACGCCGCACCTGGCCACCCCCAGGACCTGGGCGAACAGGTCGCACAGAACCTGCTGGCGGGGCGTGGCCGGCGCCTGGTAGGGCAGCAGCCCGGCCAGTTCGGGCACCGGCAGCGCGGCGGCGTCGACCGTCCCGGCCGCGGTCACCGGGATCTGGTCGACGACCATGATCGCGGCTGGCATGCTGCCGCCGGGCAGTGCCTTCCTGGCGTAGGCATGCAGCTCAGCTACATCCAGGCCGGGGCCGGACGGCATGACGTAGGCGATCACGCACTGATCGACGGGCCCCGTGCCGTGCTCGATGAGCGCGACGCCGGCGATCCCGGGATAGGCCGCCAGGACTGCTTGGGCTGCACCGGTGCTGTCAGGGGTCATCAACGGCTCACCGTCCATCTGCGTATGCGCGCGGATCAGCGGCCCGGCTGGATAGCGGCCGCGCCATCACGGTCGCATGACGCACAGACCACTGCACCTTCCCGGTTGCGCGGGCTCCGGATGCCCGCTAGCTGTCCTCGCGGTCCAGGTATCCGTTGATGGCGCGGACGGAGGAATTGGTCATGAAGGTACGCAGGCTGATCTTGACGCCGAGCCGGGCGGCGAGCCGGGCGACGAGCACAGCCGCGAGCAGGGAGTGCCCGCCCAGGTCGAAGAAGCTGTCCTCGACCCCGACCTGTTCCAGGCCGAGGACCTGCGCGAACACCTCGCACAGGGCCTGTTCCCGGGGGGTGGAAGGGGTCCGGTCCGCGGTGACCGCGTATTCCGGGGCCGGCAGCGCCCGCCGGTCCAGCTTCCCGTTCGCGTTGAGCGGCAGGGCGTCGAGCACCATGATCGCCGACGGCACCATGTACCCGGGCAGCGCACGGGCCGAGGCGTCCCGCAACTTTCCGGGGTCCAGCGCGGCCCCGGAGGCCGCCACGACGTATCCGGCTAGCCGCTTGTCCCCGGGCTGGTCCTCCCGCACCATCACCGCCGCCTGGCCAACGCCCTCCAGGCCGGCCAGGACTGCTTCGATCTCGCCGAGTTCGATCCGGAAGCCCCGGACCTTGACCTGGAAGTCGCTGCGGCCGAGGTATTCCAGCTGCCCACCCGCCTCCCCTGCCCCCTTCACTGTCCACCGGGCCAGGTCTCCGGTCCGGTACATCCGCTCCCCCGGACCTCCGAACGGGCACGCGATAAACCGCTCCGCGGTCAGGCCTGCCCGGCCCAGGTACCCCCGCGCCAGCCCGATCCCGGCGATATACAGCTCCCCGGTCACCCCCGGCGGCACCAGGCCCAGCCGCTCATCCAGCACGTACACCCGGATGTTCCAGATCGGGCGGCCGATCGGCGGCGACACCGCCTCCCCGCCGTCGTCGGGAACGATATAGGTCGTGGCGTAGACCGTCGCCTCGGCCGGGCCGTAGATGTTCTCGATCCGCGCCTGCGGCACTGCCGCCCTGATGGCCGTCACCACCGGCCCGGTCAGCGCCTCCCCGCACAGCGCCGCCACCGCCGCGTCCGCCCGGACTCCCGGTACGGCCAGCACGTGGGCCAGCGCCGACGGCACCGCGCTGATCATGCTGCCCCGCCACGGTCCCGCCGCACCCCGTTCCGCCAGGGCCAGCAGGTTAGGCACCACCTCGAGGCACCCGCCCGAGGTGAGCGTCGCGAACATCTCGAACACCGACACGTCAAAACTCAGCGATGTCGAGGCCAGCACCTGCGAAAGCTCAGTCCTGGGGAACGCCGCCGCCGCCCAGCATGCCAGCGACACCACCCCCGCGTGCTCGACCATCACCCCCTTCGGCCGGCCCGTCGACCCTGAGGTGTAGATCACGTACGCCACGTCCCGCGGCCGCGCCGTCACCGGCAGGTTCTCTCCGTCCAGCCCGGCCAGCCCCGCCACCGTCGCCGGGTCGTCCAGCACCAGCAGCGGCAATCCGCCCGGCAGGTCCGTGGCCACGCCCGCCGTGGTCAACACCGCCACCGGAGCGGTGTCGGTGAGCATGAAGGTCTTCCGGTCGGGCGGGTAGTCCGGATCGACGGGGATGTAGGCGGCACCAGACTTGAGCACCGCGAGCACGGCGACCATCATGGCGGCCGAACGGGGCATGGCGATGGCGATCAGCCGCCCAGGGCCCGCGCCCAGGGTGTTCAGGTGCCGGGCGAGCTGGTTGGCCCGCTGGTTGAGGCCCGCGTAGGTCAGCTCGGCGTCGGCGGAGATGATGGCGGTTGCGCGCGGGGTACGGGCGGCCTGCTGCTCGAACAGGTCGGGCACGGTGACCGCCGGCACCGGCCGGGTCGTGTCGTTCCAGCCGGACAGCAGGCTGCGCCGTTCCGCGGCGGTCAGCACGTCGAGCTGGCTGATGCGGCGGCCCGGATCGCGGACGGCCTGGCGCAGCAGCCGGGTCAGCCGGCCGGCCAGCGCCTTCACGGTCGCGCGGTCGAACAGGTCGGTGGCGTACTCGAAGTGGGCGTCGATCCCGGCCGGGGTGCCGTCATCGCCGCGTTGCTGGCGGACTCCCAGGGTCAGGTCGAACTTGGCGTTTACGGCGGGGAATGGCTCGGCCTGGACCCGCAGCCCGGGCAGCTGCCACTCATCGGGACTGACGTCTTCGTCGCCGATCATGACCTGGAAGAGTGGATGTCTGCTCGGGGAACGGATCGGGTTCATCACCTCGACCAGCCGCTCGAAGGGCAGGTCCTGCCGGGCCTGGGCGGACAGTCCGGTTTCCCGGACCCGGCCGAGTAGCTCGGCGAAGCTCGGATCACCGGACAGGTCCGCGCGCAGCACCATCGTGTTGACGAAGAACCCGACCATGTCGTGCATCGCCTCGTCGGTCCGCCCCGCCACCGGGGCGCCGAGCGGGATGTCAGTCCCGGCGCCTATCCGCGAGAGCAGCGCGGCCAGCCCGGCGTGCAGGGCCATGAACACGGTGGCCTGATGCTCACGGGCCAGATCGGCCAGCGCGGCGTGCAACCGGGCGTCCAGCCGCCATCGCACGAAGCCGCCACGCCGCGACGGCAGCACCGGGCGCGGCCGGTCGAACGGCAGCGCCAGTTCGTCGGGCAGCCCGGCCAGCGCCTGCCGCCAGTACTCAACCTGCCCGGCCAGCACTCCGCCGTCCCGGTCAGCGTCGTCCCCGCCGAGCAGGTCCCGCTGCCACAACGTGTAGTCGGCGTACTGGACCGGCAACGGCGCCCAGTCTGGTGCCCGCCGCTCGGCCCGGGCCGCGTACGCGGTGGCCAGGTCGGAGATCAGCACCTGCAACGACCAACCGTCGCCGACGATGTGGTGGCACAGCAGTACCAGCACATGCTCGTCCTCGCTGAGGGCGAGCAGCCATCCCCGCACCGGCAACTCCGCGGCCAGGTCGAACACGTGTCCTGCCGCCGCCGCGACCAGCCCGGCCAGTTCACGCCGTCCGGCCGCCGCCACCGTGAACTCCGCCGCGACCTGCGCCCGGGCCTGCTCGGCCGGGATCACTTGCTGATACGGCTGGCCCTCGTCGACCGCGATCAGCGTGCGCAGCGACTCGTGCCGGGCGACGACGTCGCCCAGCGCGGCGGCCAGCGCGCCGACGTCGAGCCGCCCGGTCAGCCGCCACGCCTGCGGCAGGTTGTACACCGTGCCCGGCCCGTGGAACTGCTCCAGGAACCACAGCCGCTGCTGCGCGAACGACAGCGGCAGCCGGTCCGGCCGCGGCACCGGGACCAGTGCCGTCCGCGCCGCTTCGGCCCCCTCCAGCGCCCTGGCGAGCAACGCCGGCGTCGGGTGCTCGAATACCGCCCGGACCGGCAGTTCCACCCCCAGCACGACCCGGATCCGGGACACCAGCCGGGTCGCCAGCACCGAATGACCGCCTAGGTCGAAGAAACTGCCCTCCACCCCGACCCGGTCCAGGCCAAGTACCTGCGCGAACACCTCGCACAGGGCCTGTTCGGCGGGGGTGGCCGGAGCCCGGCCGCCGCCCGTGGCGTATTCCGGGGCCGGCAGTGCCCGCCGGTCCAGCTTCCCGTTCGCGTTCAGCGGCAGTGCGTCGAGCACCATGATCGCCGACGGCACCATGTACCCGGGCAGCATCCGCCCGGCGGCCTCCCGCAACCCCCCAGGATCCAGCGACGCCCCGGCGACCGCCACGACGTACCCAGCCAGCCGCTTGTCCCCGGGCTGGTCCTCCCGCGCCGCCACCGCGGCCTGCGCCACGCCCGGCAGGCCGGCCAGGACGGCCTCGACTTCGCCCAGTTCGATCCGGTAGCCGCGGATCTTCACCTGGTCATCGGCCCGGCCCAGGTACTCGACCTGCCCGTCCGCGGTCCAGCGGGCCAGATCCCCGGTCCGGTACATCCGCTCCCCGCCCGGGCCGAACGGGCAGGCCACGAACCGCTCCGCGGTCAGCCCCGGCCGCCCCAGGTACCCCCGCGCCAGGCCCGCCCCCGCCACGTACAGCTCTCCCGTCACCCCCGGCGGCACCAGACCCAGCCCGTCATCCAGCACAAACGCTCGGGTGTTCCACATCGGACGGCCGATCGGCACGACTAGGTCCGGAACCGGGTCATCCGGGCTCATCTGATGGTCCAGGCAGCCCACCGTGGCCTCGGTCGGCCCGTAGTGGTTGACCAGGGCCAGGCCGGGATGCTGCTGCCGCCATTCGCGTAGCAGCGCCGCGGGTACCGCCTCTCCGCCGACCATCATCTGGCCGGCCGGAACGCAGCTGGCCGGCAGCCGGGCCAGCAGCGCCAGGTGGCTGGGCGTGGCCTTGAGGAACGTGAACCCGCCGCACCGGGCGGCCAGCGCGGGCAGATCCTCGTCATCGAGCCCGGCCAGGCACAGCCGGCCGCCGGACAGCAGGGTGCCGTACAGCCCGGTCACGCTCAGGTCGAACGACACCGGTGAGATCAGCAGGGTCCGGCCGGCCAGGTGCGGGTAGGCCTGCAAGCACCTGGCCAGGTAGTTCACCAGGTTCTCATGAGTGATGATCACGCCCTTGGGCCGGCCTGTCGACCCCGAGGTGTAGATCACGTAGGCCGGGTGGGCCGCACGCAATGGCCCGTCGCGCTCGGTATCGGAGAGGTCGCCGGCTGGGTAGGCCGCGATCGTCTCCGCTACCGACGGATCGTCCAGGACCAGCGGAGCGGCCACGGGAGGCAGGGACCTGGCCAGATCGTTCGTGGTGAGCACGATCGGCGCCCGGGTGTCGGTGAGCATGAAGGTCTGGCGGTCGGCCGGGAAGTCGGGGTCAACGGGGACGTAGGCGGCACCGGACTTGAGCACGGCGAGCATAGCGACGACCACGTCGGCGGAGCGCGGCATGGCGATGGCCACGATGCGCTCAGGGCCCGCACCCAGCTTGATCAGGTGCCGGGCGAGCTGGTTGGCCCGCGCGTTCAGCTCGCCGTAGGTCAGCTCGGCGGCGGCGGACAGGACGGCAGGGGCGTGCGGGGTGAGGGCGGCTTGGTGCTCGAACAGCCCGGGCACGGTGGCCTCGGGCACCGGCCGGGCGGTGTCGTTCCAGTCAAGCAGCAGCCTGCGCCGTTCCGCGGCGGTCAGCACGTCCAGCCGGCTGATGCGGCGGTCCGGATCGCGGGCCGCCTGGCGCAGCAGCCGGATCAGCCGGGCGGCCAGTGCCCGCACGGTCGCCGGGTCGAGCAGGTCGGTGGCGTACTCGAGCGAAGCCTGGATCCCGGCCGGGGCACCGTCCGCGTCGTGGTCTTGCCGGAACCCCAGGGTCAGGTCGAACTTGGCCGCCACGTCCGGGACCGGTTCCGGCGTGATCCGCAGCCCGGGTAGCTGCCAGTCGACGACGGCAACACCCTCGTCGCCGATCATGACCTGGAACAGCGGGTGCCGGGCCGGGGACCGGGCCGGGTTCAGCACCTCGACCAGCCGCTCGAACGGGACGTCCTGGCGGGCCTGGGCGGATAGCACGGTCTCCCGGACCCGGCCGAGCAGCTCGGCGAAGCCCGGGTCGCCGGACAGGTCAGCGCGCAGCACGAGCGTGTTGACGAAGAACCCGACCAGGTCGTGGACCGCCTCGTCGGTCCGGCCGGCCGCCGGGGCGCCCAGCGGGATATCGGTCCCGGCACCCATCCGGGACAGCAACGCGGCCAGACCAGCGTGCAGGGTCATGAAGATGGTGGCCTGCTGCTCACGTGCCAGGGCCTCCAGCGCCTGGTGCAGCTCCGGGTCGGCGAGCTGGAATCGGATCCGGTTACCACGCCGGGACGGCCGCGCCGGGCGCGGCCGGTCGAACGGCAGGGCCAGCTCCTCGGGCAGCCCGGCCAGCGCCTGCCGCCAGTACTCGACCTGCCCGGCCAGCACGCCGCCGGTGTCGGTCCCGCCGAGGAGGTCCCGCTGCCACAGCGTGTAGTCGGCGTACTGGACCGGCAGCGGCGCCCACCCAGGTGCCCGGCCGTCGCGGCGGGCCTGGTAGGCGGCGGCCAGGTCGGCCATCAGCGCCTGCATGGACCAGCCGTCACTGGCGATGTGATGGCACAGCAGGACCAGCACATGCTCGTCGTCGGCGAGGGTAAACAGCGATGCCCGGATCGGCAACTGGCTGGCCAGGTCGAACTCGTACCGGGCCGCCGCCTCGATCAAACCCTCCAATTCATCAGAACGGGCCGTGGTGCGGGTAACCGGCACCGTGGCCTGGCCCGCGGGGATGATGTGCTGGTAGGGCTCGCCGTCCTGGGTAGCGAACACGGTCCGCAGTGATTCGTGCCTGGCCACGACGTCACCCAGCGCCTCGGTCAGCGCGGCCACGTCGAGCTGGCCGGACAGGCGCCAGGCGAACGGCAGGTTGTAGGCGGTGCCGCGGCCGTGGAACTGCTCCAGGAACCACAGCCGCTGCTGCGCGAACGACAGCGGCAGCCGCTCCGGCCGCGGTACCGGCACCAGCGGCGGCCGCGCCGCCTGCGCCCTGTCCAGCGCCCCGGCCAGCAACGCCGGCGTGGAGTACTCAAACACCGCCCGGATCGGCAGCTCTACCCCCAGGACCGCCCGGACCCGGGACACCAGCCTGGTGGCCAGCAGCGAATGGCCGCCCAGATCGAAGAAACTATCCTCCACCCCCACCCGCTCCATGCCCAGCACCTGCGCGAAGACCTCGCACAGTGCGCGTTCCCTGGCGGTAGCCGGCTGTGCCCGTCCCGGCATCGTGCCGTAGTCGGGGGCGGGCAGCGCGCGGCGGTCGAGTTTGCCGTTGGCGTTCAACGGCAGCCGGTCCAGCACGACGACCACGGCGGGCACCATGTATCCAGGCAGCACTGCCGCGGCCGCGGCACGCAGCCCGTCCGGGTCGAGCCGGACGCCGGAGGCCGGCACGGCATAGGCCACCAGGGTGCCGTCCCCGGGCCGGTCCTGACGTACCAGCACCGCGGCCTGCGCGACCCCGGGCTGGGTCGCGAGAACGGCTTCGATCTCGCCGGGCTCGATCCGGAACCCGCGGATCTTGACCTGGTCATCGACCCGGCCCAGGTACTCGATCTGCCCGGCCGCGGTCCACCGGGCCAGGTCCCCGGTCCGGTACATCCGCTCCCCCGCCATCCCCAACGGGCACGCGACGAATCGTTCGGCGGTGAGCCCCGGCCGGCCCAGGTACCCCCGGGCCAGTTGCCCGCCCGCCAGGTACAGCTCTCCCGCCACCCCCGGCGGTACCAGCCCGAGCCGCTCGTCAAGGATCAGCGCCCGCATGTTCCATACCGGCCGTCCGATCGGGGGGGTCGCGCCCGTGGGCGGCGCGCCGGCCCGGCCCGCCCGCCACGCGGTGGCGTACACGGTCGCCTCGGTCGGCCCGTAGATGTTGCGGATCTCCGCACCGGGCAGCGCGGCGCCGATCGTCACGGCCGTACGCCCGGACAGCGCCTCGCCGGCCAGTACCACGGTCCGCGCGCTCGCCCTCGCGCCGTGCACGGCCAGCACCTCGGACAGCGCCGACGGCACCCCGCTGATCAAGCTTCCGTCCCAGGCTCTGCCGCCACTGTCGGCCAGGGCCAGCAGGTCCTTGACCACCTCGATGCTGCCCCCGCTGGTCAGCGGGGTGAAGATCTCGAACACTGACACGTCGAAACTCAGCGACGTCGACACCAGCACCTTGGCCAGCTCACCGCCCGTGAACTCGCCCCGCGCCCAGCACAGCAGGGCCGCCACGTTACGGTGCTCGACCACTACGCCCTTGGGACGGCCGGTCGACCCGGAGGTGTAGATCACGTAGGCCGGGCTGGCCATGGCCGGATGCGTGCCCAGGTCACCGCCGTCGTCGAGGCCCGCGACCGCGGTCGCGGTGGCCGGATCGTCCAGGACGACCCGGGGGATCCCGCCGGGCAGCTCCATCCCGGCCAGCGCCGTGCTGGTCAGCATCGCGACCGGGGCGGCGTCGGCCAGCATGAACGCGATCCGGTCCGCCGGGTAGGCCGGATCCACCGGCACGTACGCCGCCCCTGCCTTCAGCACCGCCAGTACCGCGACGATCATCTCCGCGGACCGCGGCACCGCGACCGCGACCAGCCGCTCCGGACCCGCGCCGAGCACGAGCAGATGCCGGGCGAGCTGGCTGGCGCGGGCGTTCAGCTCGGCGTAGGTCAGCCGGGTACCGTCATAGATCACCGCGGTAGCGCCGGGCGTGCGGGCGGCCTGCTGCTCGAACAGCTCCGGCAGCGTGGCCGGCGGCACGTCCCGGCTGGGGCCGTTCCACCGGACCAGGATCTGGTCACGCTCGCCGGGACGGAGGATCTCCAGCGCGCTCACCGGATCCTGCGGGCGGTCCGCCGCCTGGCGCAGCAGTCCGGTCAGCCGGCTGGCCAGCACCTGGATCGTGGCCTGGTCGAACAGGTCCCCGGCGAACTCGAGGAAGGCACTGATCCCGGCCGGGCGGCCGTCGGCATGCTGGTCTTGCCGGAATCCGAACGTGAGGTCGAACTTGGCCGCCACGTCGGGGACCGGTTCAGCCTCGATGTGCAGGCCGGGCAGCTGCCAGTCCACCGCGCCGACATCCTCATCGGCGATCATCACCTGGAACAGCGGATGCCGACTCGGCGACCGGGCCGGGTTCAGCACCTCGACCAGCTGCTCAAACGGCACGTCCTGGCGGGCCTGGGCCGCCAGGACCGTCTCCCGGACCCGGTCCAGCAGCTCGCCGAAGCCCGGGTCGCCTGACACGTCTGCGCGCAGCACCAGCGTGTTGACGAAGAAACCGATCAAGTCGTGCATGACCTCATCGGTCCGCCCCGCCGCCGGCGCACCCAGCGGGATGTCGGTTCCCGCGCCTAGCCGGGACAGCAGCGCGGCCAGCCCCGCGTGCAACACCATGAAGAGCGTCGCCTGATGCTCACGCGCCAGCTCAGCCAGCGCGGCGTGCAGCCCCGGGTCCGCCAGTTGCCACCGGACCACACCGCCGCGCTGAGACTGATCAGCGGAGCGCGGCCGGTCGAAGGGCAGCGCCAGTTCGTCGGGCAGCCCGGCCAGTGCCTGCCGCCAGAACCCGATCTGGCCGGCCAGCACACCGCCGCCGCCGGCGTCCCGGCCGAGCAGTTCCCGCTGCCACAAGGCGTAGTCGGCATACTGGACGGGCAGATCGGGCCAGTCCGGCTGGCGGCCGTCCCGGCGAGCGGCATAGGCCGTCCCCAGGTCGGCCATCAGTACCTGCATGGACCATCCGTCGCTGGCGATGTGGTGGCACAGCAGCGCCAGCACGTGCTCATCCTCGGCGAGGCTGAACAGCCACGCCCGCACCGGCAATTCCGTAGCCAGGTCGAACTCGTGCCGGGCCGCCGCCTCTATCAGCCCGCTAAGGTCCCCATGAGAGGCGGTCGCTACCGTGACCGGTACCTTCGCCTCCCCCGCGGGGACGATGTGCTGGCAGGGCTCGCCGTCCTCGACGGCGAACACGGTCCGCAGTGATTCGTGCCTGGCCACGACGTCACCCAGCGCGGCGGTCAGCGCGGCCGCGTCGACCTGCCCGCGCAGCCGCCAGGCGAACGGCAGGTTGTAGGCGGTGCCGGGCCCGTGGAACTGCTCGAGGAACCACAGGCGCTGCTGCGCGAACGACAACGGGAGCCGCTCCGGCCGCGGCACCGGGACCAGCGGCGGCCGCGCCGCCTCGGCTCCCTCGAGCACCCTGGCCAGCATCGCCGGCGTCGGCTGCTCGAACACCGCCCGGATCGGCAGTTCGGCGCCCAGGACGGTGCGGATCCGCGACACCAGCCGCGTCGCCAGCAGGGAATGCCCGCCCAGGTCGAAGAAGCTGTCCTCGACCCCCGCCCGGTCCAGGCCCAGCACCTGCGCGAACACCTCGCACAGCGCTTGCTCGGCGGGGGTGGCCGGGGCCCGGCGCTCAGCCGCGGTGTATTCGGGGGCGGGCAGCGCCCGCCGATCCAGTTTCCCCGCCGGTGACAACGGCAGCGCCTCCAGCACCACCACCGCCGACGGCACCATGTACCCGGGGAGCACCCGCGCGGCCGCCTCCCGCAGCAGCGCCGGGTCCAGAATCGCGCCCGGGACCGGCACCACGTACCCGGCCAGCCGCCTGTCGCCCTGCCTGTCCTCGCGCACCACCACCGCTGCCTGGCCCACGCCGTCCAGGCCGGCCAGGACGGCCTCGACCTCGCCCAGCTCGATCCGGAACCCGCGCACCTTCACCTGGTCATCGGCCCGGCCGACGAACTCCAGCTCACCGGCCGCCGTCCACTGGACTAGGTCCCCGGTGCGGTACATCCGCTCCCCGGGCAGCCCGAAGGGGCATGCCACGAACCGCTCCGCCGTCAGCGCCGGCCGTCCCAGGTAGCCTCGCGCCACCCCGGCCCCGGCCACGTACAGCTCTCCGGCCACCCCCGGCGGCACCAGCCCCAGCCGCTCATCCAGCACGAACACCCTGGTGTTCCACACCGGCCGGCCGATCGGCGGGACGACCGAGCCGGACAGCGATCCCGACAGCGTCGCGGCAATCGTGAGCTCGGTGGGCCCGTAGGCATTGAACATCTGCCGCCCCGGCGACCACTCGGCCACCAGCCGGTCCGAGCACGCCTCACCGCCCACGATCAGGCAGTCAAACCCGCGTACCTGCCCGACCGGGACGCTGGCCAGCACCGACGGGATGATCAGCGCATGGCTGATCCGCAGCTCGTTCAGCTTATCCGCCAGCATCTCCCCGGCCAGTGGCCCCGGCTCCGGGATCACCAGGGCCGCCCCCGAGGGCCAGGCCATCAGCGTCTCCATCACCGCCGCGTCGAAGCTCAGCGACGCCAGCTGCAGCACCCGTGACCCGGGGCCGATCCCGAACGCGGCGGCCATCGAGGCGGCTAGGCTCGCCAGGCCGCGGTGCGTCACCACCGTTCCCTTCGGCCTGCCCGTCGACCCCGACGTATAGATCACGTACGCGGGATGCGTGAGCTCCGCCCGGCGCAGCGCGGTGACCTCACCGGGCTCGGGCCGGGCCAGGGTCCCGGCCAGCACCGGATCATCCAGCACCACTCGCGGCTCCCCGCCCGCAACGGCAGGCAGCGATGACGCGGCCGCCGTCGTGGTGACCACCAGGTCCGGGCGCGCATCGGCCAGCATGAACCCGATCCGCTCGGCCGGGTATGCCGGATCGATGGGCAGGAACGCCGCCCCCGACTTGGCCACCGCCAGCCACGCCACGAACACCTCGGCGGACTTGTCCATCAAAACCGCGATCAGCCGCTCCGGGCCCGCGCCCAGCGAGGCCAGGTACCTGGCCAGCCGCCCCGCCCGCTCGTCCAGCTCCGCGTACGACAGCGCCACATCACCGCACGCCACCGCCAGTGCCTCCGGCGTCCGTGCCGCCTGCGCCTCGAACAACTCCGCCAGGGTGCCCCCGGGGGGATTGGCCATGTGGTCCTCATTCCGATGGGCGATGCCGCAGGCGCATGACGTTCCGGGCAATCAACAACAGGCGCCGCCCGACAGCTCCGGGCATGCCGGTCGCCTCAGCGGAGGCTCCTGAACGGCAGCGTCGCAATCCGAGCCGGAAAGCAGCACCTTCGACGTTGCGCGGCGGGCCCCCCCATACGGCGTCTGTGAGTGCACGACACCCGTGATTACCAGGCATTACTAGACTGAGATGGGCCCGCCGCCGGGTCGCGGGGGCACCTCATGTTGTCGTAGGCGACGAATCGGAGTTCGGAGCTGTAGTGCTGGCCGTGGCGGTCGGTGAGCCAGAGCTGGTCCAGGTCCGGGAGCATCTCGGTGACGGTGTACTCGCCATGCCCGGCGGCCT
>Ga0070735_10002703_pt1 | contig 15881 bp, 11 predicted proteins | sample Coa_R1_FD_66443 | JGI IMG/M metagenome (GOLD analysis project Ga0070735, IMG submission 66443) | Surface soil microbial communities from Centralia Pennsylvania, which are recovering from an underground coalmine fire - Coalmine... | ecosystem: Environmental > Terrestrial > Soil > Unclassified ... | reverse complement strand
GTCGAACTGGAGGTCGACTGCTGCACCAGTTCGCGCATGCGCTCCATGGCCTTGACCACGGCCTGCGCTCCTGAAGCCTGCTCCTCGACCGCCGAGTTGATTTCGTGCGTGATCTCGTTCAGCCGCGTGGTGGCGCGCGCGATCTGCGACGAGCCGTGCGACTGTTCGTTGGTGGCCGCACCGATCTCCTGCGCGAACTTGTAGACCTCGGTTACTACATTCGAAATCTTGCGCAGGGCGGCATTCAACTCTCCGCCCAGTTCCAGCCCTTCGTTGACGATCGACGTCGAGCGGTCCATGTTTTCGACCGCCTTCCGCGCTTCTTTCTGAATGCTCTGAATCAGTTCCGAGATTTCCTTGGTGGACTGCGCCGACTTCTCGGCCAGCTTGCGCACTTCGTCGGCGACCACGGCAAATCCCAGCCCGTGCTCTCCGGCGCGCGCCGCTTCGATGGCCGCGTTCAAGGCCAGCAGGTTGGTCTGCTCGGCCAGATCGTCGATGACTTCGATAATCTTGCCGATGTCGTCTGCCCGCTGCCCCAGCGCTCCAATAATTTCGCCCGAAGAGTTAATGGTCGTGTTGATGCGGTTCAACCCGTCGGTCGCCTTCTCCATCGTCCCGATTCCGTTATGCACTTCCTCGCGGGAGCGGTTCGAAATATCAAGCAGGACTTTAGCTGTGTCGGCTACGCGCTGGATCGAAGCCACCATCTGATCGATCGAGGCTGACGTCTCGCTCACGCTTGACGCCTGCACCTGCGTGCTCTTCACCATGTTCTGCACGTTGACGCTCATCTCATGCATAGTGCTGGTGACTTCATCGATCGCCGAAGCAGCCTGCAATCCGATCTTGGCGGAATCGTCCGATGCTCCCGCCACCTGGTTCGAAGCGCTGGCGACTTGCGACGAAGCATCGCGCACGCTGCGTACCAGCCCGGCCAGTCCCTCGACCATGCGGGCAAACGCATTGCCCAACGTGTCATGCGACGAGCGCGGCTTCACTTCCAGTGTCAGATCGCCGCCCGCAATGGCTTCCGATACTCCTGCCATCTCCTTAAGGTACGTGACCATCTTGTGGAAGGTGCGGGCCAGTTCGCCGATTTCGTCGTCTCGGCCCGTGTCAATGTTGTGTTCCAGATCGCCGGTGTTGCCGATGCCGCGGGCAACATTCATCAGGCTGGTCAGCGGCTCCGTAATCGCGCGGGCAGTTCGGTAGGCGATGATCGCGCCCACTGACAGCGCCACCAGGGTGAAGATCAGCGAAACCATGATCGTCCAATTGGCGGCGCTCTCGTCGGAAGTTCTGCGCTCTTCCACCAGCTTGCGGTTCTCCGTGTCCGCCACATCCAGCGCATCGGTCGAATTCTTGACCCACGAGGACGCGTCCTTTTGCAGGTAATAAATCTGCAGTTCGGCGACCGTGGCATTGCCCGAATCAACGTCTTTCCGCTTCTCAATGAGCGGTTGGGCGAACTCCTTGGCCCACGACTGCTCCAATTGCTCCACTTTGGCCAGCGAACCCTTCACCTGATCGGAGCTGGCCTGGTTCTTTCCGTCTTCCAGCTTCTCGTTCAGGGTGCGCAGCCCTTCGTTCATCCGGTCCACTTCGCGGGTGTCGCCGCTCAGCAGGTAATTGCTCAGGTAGAGCCGGTCCTGCATCATCTGGAAGCGCACCGTGTTGGTGGTGTCGGCGAGCTTCAACGAGGCCGCCGCCGCATCCTTGGCCGCATGTTCGCGCCGCACTGCCAGCCAGTTCACGATGAACAGCAGCAGGACCATCCCCAGAATGAATCCGAAGTTCAAGTAAAGCTTTTTGCCTATCGTCATGCCTGTCTCCTCCGCGGTCAGAGCCTTACCGCGGTTCAAACTTGAAGTCGATGATCCCTGTGCTGTCGGTCGATGCCGGTTCAAACTTCCACTTCTTGGCCGCGTCCAGCGCCGCCGTGGCTAGCACCGGATGCCCGCCTACAACTCGCGCTTGCTTCACCGTTCCGTTAGGCGCCACCACGACCTCAATCTTGACCGTGCCGCTGATGTTCATCTTGTGCGCCAATTCGGGATATACGGGCGCTACCTTGGTCTTCGCCCGCCGGATAATTTCTTCGCTTTGCGTGTTTTGTGCTCCCGCGTACGAGGGCCCCAGACTCACCGCCAGGGTCACCATCGCCAGCACTGTCATCGCAATTCGTCGAGACACAATTCCTCCTGGGTACACACCGAGACTCACCGCCTACCGTGCACGGTCCGGGCCACCGGCGCAGTCTCGCGAAAACCAAAGTAATGAGGTCTATCCCCTTAGAATCAAAGGCTTAAGGCGCGCGGAGCGAAGCACAAGATGAGATTCTCAACGATCAGAGCCGTCTCATGGGCTAGAATCAAACCCGGCTTTCTCAGGGTGAGACAAAATCTCATCCGAGTCTCGGGATTTCACACCAAGGCACCTGCTCTCCCATTTCCCTTGACTCAAAATGAGATGGCAGATACTTTCCCAAATAGATTCAAGCACTTGTGAATCGCGAAACCTATCCTTCCACGCTCGGCGCCGCAGTCGGATTTACAGGCGGCAGTCCCATTGCTCCCCAGGAGAGCATCACTCCCGGGTCTGATGAAGGCTTTCAAAAACTTCTGCTACGCATTACGGGCACAGCCAGCGAGCGCTCTCACCCCGGTGCTCTGATCCAAATGTTTTGTCGGGCGGCCCGCGAATTCTTTCAGGTCTCCGGCGTTTACTTCTGGCGCTGCCACTCCGCCGACGAGCTTGTGGGCGAATACGCGGACGGCAAAATGGCCGAGCGTTTCACCGGGATGCGCCTGCGCCCTGATCAGAGTGCTGTGACTTCGGAGGCAGTTCGGCAGCGGCGCGCTATTTTCGCCAATCACGTGACTTCTCCCACATTCGCCGCGGCCGCTGAATTTCAGGCGCGCTCGCTGATGGCAGCGCCCCTGGTCGTTCTCAACGAAGTCATTGGCGCGGTCACGTTTCTGCACGATGCCAACGACGAGTTCTTTAACGAGGACCTCGCGGCCAAAGCCACCATCCTCGCCGGACAATTAGGTAGCCTGCTCGAGGCCGCCCGCCTCGGAGAGGCCTCGCGCGAAGAGCATCGCCGCGCCGAAATTCTCGCCGACGTCGCCCATGCATTCCACGGAACTCCCGATGTTGCTGCCGTGATCGAGGCTCTCGCCGACCGGTTGCGCCTGCTGTTGCGTACCCGCCTGGTCTGCGTGTTGTTGCGCCGAGAAGGACCTTTCGAATTGAAAGCAGTCTCCGCCGAGACTCCGCAACTGGCAACCTCTGCCCGCGCCCGTCATGACCGCCAGACTTTGCGCTTTGCCGCCGACCTCGCGCAACGCGCGGTCGCCGCCGGTGAGCCGCTCACCCTTTCGATCGGCGCTGACGTGCACTCGCTGGGCAGTCTAGTGTCTCCCGGGATGCTGATCGCCGCTCCCTTTCGCACCTCGCGCACCCAAGGCGCAATTCTCATTTATCCCCGGCCAGATGGAGCCTTCACTTCCGAGGAACGCGCTCTGGTAGCAGCCATCGCCGGCTTCGGCGCGGTGGCCGTGGCGCATGCCGAACTGCATGCCAGCTCGCACGCTCAGGCCCATGAACTTCATCAACTACTTGAGATCTCTTCCGAGCTCAGTTCCAGCACCGATCTCGATCAGTTTCTGCAGGCCTTCGTCATTCGCGCCTGTGGCTTCCTGGGTTTCGGACGCTGTTTCATCGGGTTGCTGGAAGACGGTCAGTTCCGGGTTCGCTATGGAGTCGAAAAGGGCGAGCCGCGCCCCGTGGATACGCTCTTCCCCGAAGGCGTAGCCACTCAAGCCTTGCGGGCAAAGGAAGTTTTCTGGACCGATGAGGCCAGCCGCACTCCCGGCGCCAACCTCGAATTCGTCACCAAATATAAAGTTCATCAATTCCTCGCGGTTCCTTTACTGGGGACGAGCGGCCGCGTGCTCGGCATGTTCGGCGTGCTCGACCGCCTCGACGGCGCCGGCATCTCGCAAGAGGACATTCGCCGCGCACGCGCCCTATCGAATCAGGCCGCGGTCATGCTGGAAGTCGCCCGCAACCTGCACTCTTCGGAACAGCACCGCCGCCGCGCCGAGGCCCTGATCGAACTGGCGCGCGAAATCGACGGTGCCTTGCGTCTGCCCGAATTCAGCCGCCGTTTCCTCGGCCGTATCGCGGAACTCCTCGCCTTCCGCGCCGGATTGCTCGCGATATTGCACGAAGGCCGCTGGGAAGTGTGTGCTCTGCAGCCGGAGTCGGCGCGGCCCGAACAGGCCGCCCTCATTTCGGCTGGCGCGCCGGATGGGGTAAACCAGATTGCGGAGCAGCAGCAAGCACCGGTCGCGCAGCCTCCTTCTCCCCATCCCACCCCGCTGTTGAATCCTGAACTCGAGCGCCCCCTGAATACTGCGCTCGCGGAATATCTGAACCATCATCACGAAAAGCTCACATCCGCCACCGCCGAGCAGGTGCTTGGAGCCGACGTCGCCGGAACTCTCCAATGGAATGATTGCACCGTGATCCAGTTGTCACGCGCCAACGAGGAACTCGTGGGCGTTCTCTGTCTCTCCGGTCGTGCTTCAGCCTTGAATCCTGAGGATCGCATTTTCCTGGAAACCATGGCCGGGCATGGCGCCATGGCTCTGGAGAATGCCAGCCTCTTCACCCGCATGGAGCAGGCCAACCGCCACTGGATGGAGATCTTCGACGCCATCACCGACCTCATCGTGGTGCACGACCATACCGATAAGGTCCTGCGCGTGAATCGCTCGCTGGCCGATATGATCGGGGTTCCCCCCGCGGAGTTGATTGGAGTTAACATCCGCGCCCTCATGGCCTTGACCAGTGATGCCAGGTCTTACACCTGTCCCTTCTGCCGGTCCATGGGCGATGATGCCGATGAATTCGCGCATCAAGTCTTCGATCGCACCTATCTGGTTTCAACCTCGCGCGTGCATGGCGCCTCCAGTGAAGGTCTGCAAACCATCCACGTCTTGAAGGACATTTCCGATCGCAGCGAGGCCGAGCGCCGCTACCGCGAACTGTTCGATAATATTCAGGAAGGCCTCTTTTTCAGCACGCCCGCCGGACGCTTCATCGAGGTCAATGACGCCATGGTGCGCATGCTGGGCTATACCAGCCGGGAAGATCTGCTGCAGATCGATATCCCGACCCAACTTTATTTCTCGCCCGAACAGCGCCAGCTTCATTCGCAGATCATGGAGGAGCAGGGCCATCTCCGCAATTTCGAAGCGACTCTCCGCCGCAAAGACGGATCTCCCATTCACGTCCTCATCAATGCCTTCGGAATGTACGATCCCCTGGGCCGCCTGTTGCAGATTCGCGGCCTGATGCTCGACGTCACCGGACTGCGCACCTATCAGACCGAACTGCATCGCGAGCGCGATTTTTCCGGCAAGATCCTGGGCAATACCCAGAGTCTGATTCTCGTCGCCGACACCGCGGGTCTGATCAGCTATGCCAACCGCCGCTGGTACGATGCCGGGTTCGAGCAGCGCGAACTATTGGGCCGCCCTTTACTCGAGCTGGCGGCCCCGGGTTTCACCCGCGCATTCGAAGAAGCAGTCCAGTCCACGCTCAACAGCCAGCAGGTTGACAATCTGGAACTCGAGATCGTCCGCCGCAATGGCGCAGTCGGGAAATTCTCGGCGAATCTCAGCCCCATGCGCGACGAGCAGGGAACCGTGACCAGCATCGTGCTGGTTCTGACCGACATCACCGATTCGGCGGTGCTGCGCGACAAGCTGGTGCATGCCGAGAAAATGGCCGCCGTCGGACAGTTGGTTTCGGGCGTGGCCCACGAAGTGAACAATCCTCTGACCGCAATTCTGGGCTTTGCCGACCTGCTCATGGAAAATCCCGAGCTGCCTGAGACTGCGCGCAAAGACTTGCGTGTGATTCTGCAGGAGGCGCAGCGCACCAAGCAGATCGTGCAGAACCTGCTCAGCTTCGCCCGCCAGATGCCGCCGCAGCGCAGCGCCGTGCAATTGAACTCCATCCTGCGCCGCACCATTCAATTGCGCTCCTACGACTTCACCAGCCACGGCGTGGACGTGATCGAACATCTCGACCAGGACCTGCCCGACGTGATGGGCGATGCCCACCAGTTACAGCAGGTCTTTCTCAACATCCTGAACAACGCCTACGACGCCGTCCACGAAGGCGGCCAGCCGGCGCGCATCGAAATCATTTCCACCAAGGCCGCAGATTCGGTGGAAGTTTCCTTCTCCGACAACGGAAATGGAATCTCGCATCCCGACAAAATCTTCGACCCGTTCTTCACCACCAAGGAAGTGGGGAAGGGAACGGGCCTCGGCCTCAGCATCTGCTATGGCATCGTCAAAGAACACGGCGGCGAGATTCTCTGCCACAACAATATTGGCGGGAAGGGCGCCACGTTTATCGTGCGCCTGCCTGCCTCATCCCACACCGCTTCGCTGGGTGTGGCCGCGGGGGTAAACCAACCATGAGCCTGCCAGCCATGAAACCTCAACCGCTACCCGTCCTGCTCATTGAAGACGAGCCCGCCGTCATGGCCTACGTTCAAGCTGCTCTCGAGCGCAGCGGATATCCGGTAGTGTGCTGCGAGTCCGGCGTAGACGCCCTCCGCCTGCTCGAAAACGGATCTTTTCTCGGTATTGTCTCCGACATGCGCACGCCCGGCGGCGTTGACGGCGGACACGTACACTCCTGGATCGCCCGGCATCGCCCCGATCTGGCCAATCGCATCGTCTTCATCACCGGCGATATTGCCAACGAAGAAACTGTCGCCACTTTGCGCGAGACCGGCGCTCCCTGCGTGGAAAAGCCTTTTCGCGTCCAGCAATTCATTGACGTCATCTCGAAGACCTTTGGAAAGAATGAGTGAATAACGCGAGTAATAAAGAAGATCTCCGCATCCGTTTGCTGATCGTTGACGACGAGCAGAGCATTCGCAAGCTCTGCTCCACCGTCGGCGAGGCCCTGGGATTTGTCTGCCTCGAAGCCGAGAGCGGCGAGTCCGCGCTCGCCCTACTCGAGGAACAATCCGTCCACATGGTTCTCAGCGACATGGTGATGCCGCACATGTCGGGTCTGGAATTTCTCGAAAAGGTAAAAAAGCTTCTGCCCCGCACCGAAGTCGCGCTCATGACCGGACACGGCTCCATCGAGACCGCCGTGCAGGCCATGAAGCTGGGGGCTTACGACTACATCACCAAGCCATTTTCTCCGCTGGAAGAACTGCGGCTGTTCCTGCGCCGCATGGCCGAAAAAGTTCGCCTGGTCGAAGAGAACGAATTCCTGCGCCAGCGCACCGACTCCGAGACCGCCGTCCACGGCATCGTGGGCTCCTCCAACCGCATTCAGGAAGTTCTGCGCATGGTCGCCCGGCTCAAAGACACGCGCACACCCGTTCTGATTTACGGCGAAAGCGGCACCGGAAAAGAATTGGTGGCCCGCGCCATGCACTTCCGCGGAGCCTTCGCCGGACGTCCCTTCGTCGCCGTCGACTGCGGCTCGCTTGTACCCACGCTGATCGAAAGCGAACTTTTCGGCTACGAAAAAGGAGCTTTTACCGGCGCCCTCAAATCCAAGCAGGGCTTATTCCAATCGGCCGATGGCGGCACCATCTTTCTCGATGAAGTGGGCGAACTGCCGCTCGAGTTGCAGGCCAAGCTGCTGCGCGTGCTGCAGGAAAAAGAAGTGCGTCCCGTGGGCAGCAACCAGCGCGTGAAGGTCGACGTGCGCGTGATCGCCGCCACCAATCGCGATCTCGAAGCTGCCTACAAAAACGGAACCTTCCGCAAAGATCTTTATTTCCGGCTTAACGTGGTCACGCTGTTCGTTCCCGCCCTGCGCGAGCGCCGCAGCGACATTCCCACGCTCGTGCACTGGTTTCTCGATCGCTATGCGCCCGACTCCGAGTTGCATGTAACCAGCGCCGCCATGAAGGCGCTGATGCAATACGACTGGCCGGGCAACGTTCGCGAGCTGGAAAACTGCGTGGAGCGCGCGGTCGCCCTCGGCAACGGACAGGTTATCGATCTCGGCGACCTTCCGCCCGGCATCGTCGCTGGCGCTCCCGCCCAAAGTGCGCCAGCAGCACCATCCCCCAGCAGAAGTGCGGTGCTCGATCCCGATCTCGCCGGCGAAAGCTCCCGCCCCGCATCGCCGCGTGCTCCCATGTCCACCACTGATTTAGAGGACATCGAGCGCGCCACCATCCAGCGTGTCTTCGAGCAGGTCAACGGTGATAAAGCTCTCGCCGGACGCATGCTCGGCATCAGCCGAGCCACGCTCTACCGCAAGCTCAAGCGGTACAACATCGGCATGGCCGCTGCGGGATCCGCTTCCTCGAGCCACACGTTGCAGTGAGATCTGCCAGCTCGCCGATCCGGAATTGCCAGCGCCTGCAAATTTCAGTTTCGCGCCGGAGCGCTTGTCTGCCTGGCGGCAGTCCACTGTCCGTCGGCCCGGCCTTCTATCTTCATTCGGCCCGCGGCGGAGTCGCCGTCGATCCAACCGGCAATCGTCGCGGTGGCGGGCACGGGAGTGTCTTTGGGATTTTCCTGCCAGTTGCCGGTAAACGTGAGCTCGACGTAGCCCTCACGCCAAATACCCTTGACGTTAAGATCTTTCCCCAAGTCACCCGACCATGTTCCGGTGACGGCTTTGCCTTCGCGATGCAACTCCATCGTCCCCTGAAATTTTCCGTAGTCGCTTGCACAACTGACTTTCCAGGTCCCCGCAGCCTCGCTGCCATTGTGGATAGACATCGGTTTCTGAGGCGTGACACGAAGATTGGAGAAATAGGATTCCTCACCCGGATATCCCCATAGAGCGACACCGCCCGACAGATCTTCGCCTTTAAGGCCATTCACAAGCAAAGTGGGTGAATCCGAGTCATTCAGGAAAAGCCTTGCAGAGCGGCCATGGACTTCGATCTTGACGTGGGTCCAGGTTTCGGGCTTGAGGTTGGCCCACGATTCGTAGACCCACGGCCAATGGCGGCGCAGCGGGTACCAGTCGTAGTCGGGCTTGGCGACATATTGAACCGAGTGATTGCGCATTGCCTGATCGTCTGCGAGTGCGTTGCGCGGGCGAAGATAAAACATGTCGTAATGCGAACCGTCAGGACGCGCGCGAAAGGCGATACCCGTGAATCCCGGCATGCGTACACCCGGAGGCGTGGTGATCTTCACAGCCAAGTCGACCTCGATCACGCCATCTTGAATGGCCGATCCGTTGACATACGCGAAGATGTCGCTGTCCTCCGAAGAGCTTGTGAGTTTGACCGCCTTGCGACCGAGGTATTCGGCTGCCTCGGCCTTTCCGCCGGTAACCGAAAGGGCGGTGGTGTCCGTCAGCAAGAAACTCTGGGGAGCGCCCATGGACTCTGCTGCGGGCGTCTGCTGGGCGAAACCCGAGACGAGGGCGAACGCCGTCAGAAATGAAATGAGGAGTCCCGTTTGCACAATACGCCGACGGGACGCACAGCGAGCCAATCGGCTCATTGTCTAGCCTCCGACCACAATGACGACAGGTAACAGAACACAAATTGGAGTTCGTCCGAGCCGCCTTGTTTTCGGTTCCTTAGACTCGCGAAGTCAATAGATGTAAGCAGGGCTTTTCGGCACTGAGGGGTTGTGAGTGTAACTGCGATTTCTCGCCAACCATCCCGCTGATTCCCTAGAATACAACCCGTGATAATCGAACACTCAGAGGAATTCACTAGGGATTGGGACTGGTACGCGGTGGATCAGGATGGATATGTTGGCCATTTCACGAGCGCCGGGATGAGAAGGCTGCCGAAATCAGTGAAGAACAATCGGGAATGGGCTGAACTGGTCGCCAAGTATTTCTTTGAGGAAGCACCAGTGCGAGGAGGCTGGTCACTTCGCGCAGGTGCGGAGCAAGATTGCGGAGGGTGGGAAAAACAAGGTCGTGAGCGTTATGTCAGAGATTTTGCTCTGATGGCGACCAAGGGGCTGTTCTCGTTCGACACCGATCTAATTCACGGTGAAGGGCGCTATTATCTGGTCGCCATCCCGGAACGCCCGTTGCATGTCGATGATCTTCCTCTCAACATCAAGGAAATGTTGTCGCACACAACCGCTTCGCTGCAATTAAGGAACTGTCCTCACATCTACGGTCCGATAACCGAATCGTGGTGAGCTTCCGTTCGCTGCCGATTTTGAGCGTAAATGGGGATGTATCGGCAATTGAACAGTTAAGGAAGACCATCGCTGATTCGATCCCGGAGATGTACGAGGTATGAGCGCAGTGTTCGATCAGTGCACGATCTCTCCAGTGCTGCCAGAAACATCACCGCATGGCCGCTGTTCAATGCCAGGACGCGCTTATTACTTCCTTTGACGACCACCACAAACAGGGTTCCAAATTCGTGGGGATGACCAAGTTCATCACTTCCAGTTTCCTCCACAATCGCCACCAACCGCAGCATTAGTTTTGAGTCTATGACGCGCTCCCAAAGGTTCAGCAGCCCCACTCTCTCCACGCTATCTTCGCGACATGATTCAATGCCAATGTCAGACTCGCTGATCGAAATTCCGTGAACCGGCTTGTCGGACTCGCCACCGTGGTCAATGCAGATCGAAGAAGTTGTCGTGGGGGTCGAGCCTCGGGCTACGGCAGTTAAGGCAATCGTCAACAGAACGGTTCCTGCAGTCCTGAATCGATGAATCATGGTTGAATGCTAAACCAATTCTGATCCCGCTCCATGAATGTTGTTAACAGAGACCGTTACACTCAGAATCTCAGAAAAAGCCGTGGCCGATGGAACGTACGACGCCGAGGGAACCTCGCACGTTGAAGCACAACTTTCTGAACATCTCCAACCCAATTCAACCGAATTGAGACTGCCGTCTCAGCCTGAGACGCGTTGGCAGTTCGCGCTTCGGCAAAGCCTCAACCTTCCTCTTTAACCTACTGAAAACGCATCCACCTCAGTACTAGCACCTCCGTTCGCGGAGATGGTTCCCGCCGTGCTCGAATTTCTGGCGAACCGCGGATACCGGCTCCCCAAAGCTCTTCCTAACCGGGAAGAGGGGGAGCCCGACCGCTTTTCATCGGGCAGAGCAGGTCTGGCTTAGGGGAGCCTCATCGCTTGGCGCAACAGGGCACAGCTACCGCACGCGCTGCGCACGACACCACGCCGGTGTCCGGTCTGGCCCGCTTTTTTCCCGACGCAACCGCGATGCGCGTGCCCGTGCAGATCGCCCGCATCGTCGAGTCCGGCCAGTCTCCGAATTTCACCGAAAGCACCGTCCTTGAATTTGGAACTCCCCGCGAAGTTCTGTTTGCCTGCAACACCCCGCTGGAGTTTGCCGACATGCTGCGCCTGAAGAACTCCGACGGCTCGCTCGATGTCGAAGTCTCCGTTGTCGCGGTGCAGTACCACCCCGGTAAGACTCTCGTGGCCGCCCGCTTTCGGGGCGATGTGCCCAACTGGATCGTGAAATCATGACGCCTTCCGCACCTGTGCAGGATCTCGCAGCCCAATGGAACTCCGCCCGCCGTTTATATCCCATTTATTCGGAACTGGCGCGCGAGTTCGCTATCGACTTGAAGCCTTGCGGTGAACTTGAGTCCGGCGTCGAAACCCCGGGAAAAGAGGCGGTCGAACAGGCCCACAACTGGCTGGAGCAGATGGATAACGCCATCCAGGTGCACCAGCTTCGCCAATTCCTGCAGACCAACACGCAGGTGAATTCGGCAGGGCTGATCACTCTGCTGCAACACTTCCTGGCCAAGGCCACCAAGAACGACATCGTCCGCGACAAGATCGATTTCCTGCTGGTGCAGTATTTCAGCCAGATCGCCCCGACCGGGGTTGACGACTCCGAAGTCGACCTTGCCTATGTCGCGCAAGCCATGCAACCCATCGTCGGCCAGGTAGACCTGAAGCCTCCGGTATGGCTCAACGCGCTCGAGCGCGTGCTTGAGTCGGCCCGGCGCAGCAAGTCGCTCGACGAACTGCTGCATGGCGGAATTCTCGAGCAGGGACGCAAGGCCAAAGGCCAGGCGGGAGAACTGTTCTATCTGCCGGTTGCTCTGGTCGCCTTCACCCGCTTCGGCTATCTCATGCGGCGGACATTTTTCCGTCTCATGCTGGGCGATCTCAACCTTATCCTCGACGGCTTGACCGAGCTTGAACAAAAAGGCGTGAAGACCATCGACTGCCGCCGCGCCCAGTTTTCCGCGCAGGAGCCCATCGTTCGCCTGCGCATGATCTGCCAGTCGTGGAAGGTCATGTTTCAGGCAGAGTATTCCTCCGGTTCGCCGCTGCGCATGTTGGTGGATTTGCGCGCTTCGGTCGAGCACGCGCTGGGACGCGGCAAAGCCGCCCAACCCTCCGCCAAGGCCAAGCCGGCCGCTGGCGCTAAGCCCGCAGCTGCCGGGAAACCTGCGACGGCTACAGCGGCACCCGCGGCACCAAAGCCGGCGCCCAAACGGATTGTCATCGGAAAGCCTGCCCCCGGACTCGCAGCCAAAGCGGCCGCCGCCGGAGCGGGCCCCGCTGGAACGAAATCGGTAAGCTCCGCAGCCTCATCGGCTGCGCAGAAGGCCGGAAAGCCGGCTCAGGCGAGAGCTCCCGAGTTCGAGGTTTCCGGCACGCCCGGTTGGGATCCGGATCCCCCGGATGAAAAGTGAGCCATCTTTCACACGTTTATGAATTCCGTCACCAGGACGCCAGTGAACGCAACGCAGAAGGAAGTCAGCCCGTGGAAACGCCGACAGTTCTGATCATTTCCGATGAAGCTGATTTCTCCCGGCGCATCACCGCCCGCTGGCAGATGGAGCGCAACGTTCCCACCTTCACCCTGCTCAGTGGAGAGTTGTGGCCGCGCTTCGCCGTAGATATTTTCGACGTCGCCATCGTGGGCCCGTTGCGCCGCGACCTGCTTTCGGTGGTGCTCGAGCCGCTGCACTCCACCAGCCAGCCGGTGTTCTGCGTGTGTCACGAGGCCGCCACCGCGCAACTGGTGCACGAGCGCTGGCCGCGGATCTCCATTCTGCGGCCGAGTGAACATCATCTCGACGGACATTGGCTGGAAACCTTAGTACTGGCGGCCGGCGAGGCGGTGCACCGTTCGCGAGCCGAATCCCGCGCGCGTGCGGCCGAGACCGCCTGTGCCACGCTCGATCGCCAGGCAACCCTGGGCCGTTACATGCTGGAAATGCGGCACAACCTGAACAACGCGCTGACGTCGGTGCTGGGGAACTCGGACCTGTTGCTGCTGGAGCCGGGCAGCCTCTCCGCTCAGACCCGCGCCCAGATCGAAACCATTCGCAATATGACGCTCCGGATTCACGAGATCATGCAACGCTTTTCATCTCTGGAAAAAGAGATGAACGTGGTCGCGCAGCAGGCGGAACAGGATGCCGGCAAGTCGTACGCGGCCGCCGCCGCCGGGAATTAGAAGCTGGTTTTAGAAGCAGGTTCATGAGAAGCAAGTTCAGAGAAGTATGACAACTCCTCCCCCAAGCACCACGCCGACCTCACCAAGTTCGGCGACGGAAACTTTGCGCACCCTCCGGGGGAAGGATTTATGCATAGATTGATGGCGGGCGTCACCATACTGGAGCACGAACTCTCGGAATTGCGCCTGCTGGTCGAGCGCCAGACGGGAATCCTGCTCGACTGTCCCAACAGCGCCTTGGCCGCCCATGTGGCGGAGTATCTGGAGCGCCAGGAACTGGAGTCTCCCGCGGCTATGATCAGCCGCTTGCGCGCTTCGGATCAGGATCCGTCGGCTCTGCCCGCGTTCCTCGACGGCGTGCTCAACGTGAATACCGGTTTCTTCCGTCATCCCGGAGCCATGAATGCGCTGGCCCGGCAGGTGGTCCCGCAACTTTACGCACGCAAGTCGGACGACGGGCCCAGCACGCTGCGCATCTGGAGCGCGGGTTGCTCGACCGGCGAGGAGACTTACTCGATTGCGATGGCTTTGTGCGAAGCACTGCCGGGCGGAAACGGAAACGGCGCCAGCAATGGTTCGAGCCATCTTTCGAACAACGGCAATGCCAATGCCAGCAAGGACGCCAAAGAAAAAAATGCCGCCAGCCGCAATGGCAATGGTGGTGTTGCCGAAAACAGTGCTCCGGCTGGCACGGGGCAGGGAACCAGAGACTGGTCCATTCATATTGTCGGCAGCGATTTGCTGCCTTCCGCGATTGAAGTTGCGGAGCGCGGGCTGTATCCGCAGTCGGCCCTGACGGGCTTGCCTCCGGCGGCCATCCGCGCCTGCTTTTCGAAGATTGGCAGCACCAATGGTGGCGCGAGCAGTTCGCAGGAAGGGTCGCAAATCGGAGCAGCGAACGGCGTAGGCAATGGTTCGTCGAACGGCAATGGGTCAGCGAACGGCTCAACTCCGGGTTTCACGAGCGGCGCGCATCTGCTGGTCAAGCCGCGTCTGCGCAGCCTGGTCACCTTCAACACCATGAACCTGACCAAGCCGGTCTACATTGGCCGCTTCGATTGCATCTTTTGCATGGATGTGCTGCCCCACCTCTCGCGCGTGCAGCGCACCGCGCTCATGGAGCGCCTGCATCTTTATCTTGAACCCGGCGGATATCTCTTCTTAAGCCAGACCGAAAAGCTCTGCGCCCCGAATCTGAACTTCCGCTCGGAAACTTTCGACGGATATACCTTCCACCGCAAGCCGCTGGCTGCCAGCGCCGCCTACGGAAGATAACGCAAGAAAAGGCTTAACCACAGAGGGCACGGGGACGCACAGAGCAAGCATTGTTTCCTCTGCGAACCTCTGCGCACTCTGTGGTTAATCCTTTCTACGCGAACAAAAACTCCTTAGTCCTTAACTCCTTGATCGTATCTCTTAGCTTGGCCGCCTTCTCGAACTCGAACTTCTTCGCCGCCTCGCGCATGTCGCTTTCCAGATTCGCGATGTGAGTGTCCACGTCTTCCTGGGATTTGAACTCCGGCATCCCCTCGGACTCTCCCGCGGTCAGATCGGCATAGTCCGCGGCCACGATGCCCGCCAGCGTCATGTCCAGCGGGCGCACGATCGATTCCGGCGTGATCCCATTTTCTTCGTTGTATGCGGTTTGGATCGTACGGCGCCGCGAAGTCTCGTCCATGGCGCGCTTCATCGAATCGGTCTGACGGTCCGCGTAAAGAATTGCACGGCCGTTCAGATGGCGGGCGCAGCGACCGATGGTTTGGATAAGCGATCCCGTCGACCGCAGGAATCCTTCTTTGTCCGCGTCGAGAATCGCGACTAGCGAGACTTCCGGCAGGTCGAGGCCTTCGCGCAACAAGTTAATGCCGATTAACACATCGAACTCGCCTTTGCGCAGGTCGCGCAGAATCTTTACGCGCTCCAGCGTTTCGATTTCGGAATGCATGTAGCGGCACTTCACGCCGACCTCGGCATAATATTCGGCCAAGTCCTCGGCCATGCGCTTGGTCAGCGTGGTCACCAGCACACGCTGCCCAAGTTCCGCGCGGGCGCGAATCTCGTGCAGCAGGTCGTCAATCTGGCCTTTGACCGGACGCACTTCCACCGGCGGATCAATCAGCCCGGTGGGCCGGATGATCTGCTCGACTACAACGCCCGCCGATTTGGTCAGCTCATACGGCCCCGGCGTTGCCGAAACATAAATCAGCTGGTTGGTGCGGTGTTCGAATTCCTCGAACGTCAGCGGACGGTTATCCAGCGCCGACGGCATGCGGAAGCCATACTCCACGAGCGTCTCTTTTCGCGAGCGGTCGCCGGCGTACATGCCGCGCAACTGCGGCACCGTTCCATGCGATTCGTCGATGAACATCAGAAAATCGCGCGGAAAATAATCCAGCAGCGTGGGCGGAGGCTCGCCCGGCA
>Ga0070735_10002701_pt1 | contig 15885 bp, 15 predicted proteins | sample Coa_R1_FD_66443 | JGI IMG/M metagenome (GOLD analysis project Ga0070735, IMG submission 66443) | Surface soil microbial communities from Centralia Pennsylvania, which are recovering from an underground coalmine fire - Coalmine... | ecosystem: Environmental > Terrestrial > Soil > Unclassified ... | reverse complement strand
CCGGACTGCGTCTTGCGCACGAGGAACGACTCCATGGCGCGACCGATCGGGCCGGCCAGAAAGGACGGCACGCCCCGGATCTTCGCCCCGTCGACGTCCAGGCGGCCGCGAAGCTGCATGAGCGTCTTGCCCGGTCCGTCCTCGAGGAAGACGTCCCGCGCCTCGCACCGCACGGCCTCCGTGAGCGAGTGGGGCACGGTCCGCCAGTCGCACCAGAGCTCGTCGGCGTTCCACGTAGAGTAGTCGGTCCACGAAAACGACGATTCGCCGAGGACCGTGCGGAGCGGTCCGGGGATCTCCGCGCCCCCTCGCCAGTCGATCGCGAGGTCGACCAGCGGCCCCCGCTCGGCGCGGGAGGTGACCTCGATGCTGCGGATGTCCGTGAGGTACTCCTTGAGCCGGACGATGTCGTCGCGGCTCGCGGCGAAGACCACGTCCCGAGGGTACGGAATCCGCGCGTCGATCCGGAGATCCATCCAGCCGACTCTAAGCTACGCGGCTTTCGCGGGGGAGGCGTCCTGGCGGCGGCGCGAGTCGAGGCCGACGAGATCGCTGCCGAGGATGACGAGCCCCGCCCCGACGGCGAGCGCGACGTTCACGGGGCGCGGGGCGACGAGCAGGAGCAGCGTCGCGATGAAACCCGTCGAGAGCGCCATGTCGGCCCGCAGGACGTCGTTGCCGGCGGACGGATCGGCCGCCCGGACGAGGCGCGCGCAGTTGCCCATGACGGGGAAGAGCCAGACGAGCGCGCCGAGGACCGCCGGTCGCTCCAACCCCGCGGCGACGAGGACCCCGAGCGACAGGTACGCGGCGCCCGTCGCGATGGCGGCGGCCAGAGCGGCGTCGCGGCGCGTGGCGAAGACGGTGGCCGAGGTCCGCAGGCCGGCCGCCCGATCGCCCGCGTAATCCGGCACGTTCTTGAAGCACCCCTTTGCCATGAACCAGAGGGTCAGGAAAAACCACATGCCGAGGTAGCGCCAGCTCTGCCATGCGGCCTGCCACGGCGGTGCGGCGCCGACGTGCAACGTCGCGCCGATCGAGGCGACGAGCGTCTCGAGCATACCCCCGGGCTCCGTCGTCCAGCCGAAGAGGAACGGGAAGACGACCGCTTGCGCGAACACCCACAGACCGAGGAGCGGCCGGCCCTTGCTGCGGACGGGCGGCGCCGAATACTGGTGCAGACCCACGACGGCGAGCGTCATGAGGATCGTGAAGTACGTGCCAAGGGCGAGCCCGCCGAGGAGCATCAGGCCCCCGAGAACGCGACAGAACGCCATCAGCCGCGCGTGACCCACGGTGGCGACGAGCCTCGCCCGCCCCGGCAGATTGCGGCTGTCTTCGGGGACGTCCGTCGCCGCGTTGTGGAGGTTCGCGCAGAAGCCGATGGAGAACGCCAGCACCCCACCGAGCGCCATCCGCGCGGTCACGCCGCCGCCCGTGTACGAATAGCCCAGCGCGAACGCGAGCACACCCGGCATGCAGGTGCGCGGACGCCCGAGCATGATCAGCGTCCGGACGCGATCCATCATCGGGCCGTATGCGCGACTTCGCGGGGTCGGGCGGCCGCGGGCGCCCGGGCGTCGTCGGCGAAGGCGACCGCCTTCGAGTCGACGAGCCCGAGCTCGAGCCGCCACTGCGCGACGGGCTTGGCGAACTGCTCCTCGAACCTCTGCCCCAGCAGCTGGCGCGCGGCGTACCCCATCGCGAAACCCTTGGCGACTTCGTGGAGTGTGCGAGGCAGCTCCTGCGGCACGAGGATGATCCGCAGCATCCCGAAGCCGACGAGCCCGATGCTGAACGGCCGGCGCGTCTGCGCGGCGAGAAACGCCTGCATGCCGAGCTCGCCGGGGAACTCGGTCATCGCGAACCCCGTGAGCACGTGCGCGATGTCGTGCAGCTGCCGGACGCGAAAGCGCAGGTACTCCTCGTCGGTCTTGAACTCGGGGACCGCGTCGCCGTAGAAGCCCCGGTAGAAGTGGGGGTCGAAGTCGTTCTCCTTCATGGCCGCGCCGAGCTCTTGGCCGAGCGACCCGGGCGGGTACGCGAGCAGCTCCTCTCGCGTGTAGCGCCGGCCCACGTAGCGCTCGCGGCACAACCGCGCGACGTCCGGGTCCTCCAGGACAAACGTGACGAAGTCGCGATTGGCGCGAAAGCGCACGATGGCCTCGGAGAACGCGGTGAACGTCGCCCGCGACGTCGGATGGAGCGCGAAGTGGTACGCGCCCTTGGCGGACAGGACGAGCTGGCGTGCCCAGTCGGACGGGCGCAGCCGACGCTCACGAGGCGGCATGATGAAGTCCTCCCTTCTCCGCCACGTGCAGCCGCGCGATCCCGAACGTGAGGTTGGCGCGCCGGTACCGATCGAATCCGCCCCGTTCGAGCAGCGACTCAACCGCGCGCACTCCGCGGTACGTCGCGATTTCCTCCTCGAGGTGGCGGTAACCGCGCGCGCCACCGAAGCCCACGAGGCGAAACGCACGCAGGTACATGCGATACGCGGCGCGCAGCGGCGGGGCGTCCGGCTGGCCGAGCTCGAGGAGCGCGAGCCGCCCCGACGGGCGCAAGACGCGGTGGACCTCGCGAATGCACTGATCGCGGTCGGGCATGTCGTCGATCGCGAACGCGAGGGTGACCGCGTCGAACGACTCGTCGGGGAACGGCAGGCGCGTCGCGTCGCAGCGGACGAGCTCGACGTTGACCCCGCGCATGCGGCGGCGCGCCACGGCCAGCATCTGCTCGTTCAGGTCGCAGCCGGTGGCCGAGACCGACCCCGCCGTGACTCGCACGATCTCGGCGAGGACGGTCCCTGTCCCGGTGGCCACGTCGAGCACCCGAGCGCCCGGAGGCAGGGAGAGCGCAGCGACGGCGCGACGCCGCCAACGGCGATCCATCCCGAAGCTCAGCACCGAGTTGAGCACGTCGTAGTAGGGGGCCACCCGATCGAACATCGCCTGGGGCGTGCGCGGGCGCTCTCGGCTTTGCATCATCGACGTGAGATTGGTGGCTCCGCGGCGGCGGAAACACGGTCTCAATGACGTCTTGCCCTTTCGCCATCCCCGCGTTCGATCTTCGTAATTACGATTCCCGCTCCTATTGGATTCGAGTGGATCGAGGGAAAATCGCGCGCGGTGGCCCGAGCTGCTATCCGAGGATCTCCGACCACGCCCACACCGCTGCGGCGGCGCCGCTTTCCTGCACCGCCATTGGAAGATCGATCGAAGAATGAACGCGCCCGGCGCGCGCGGGGCACGAGGCCGGGGGCACTCGCGCGCGCCGAGCCCGGGCGCGCAGGCCGCTCACGGCTCGGTCGCGTCCTTCTGATAGACCCGCACCCAGTCGACCTTGAGCGTCTGGGGGAACTTCGTCGTCGAGTCGGGCGACCCCGGCCACTGCCCGCCGACGGCGACGTTGATGAGCAGAAAGAACGGGTGGTCGAACTCCCACGTGTCGCCGCTCGGGACCGACGACTGGTTTTGCGTCTCGTAGAGCATGTCGTCGACGTAAAAGCGGATGGTGCCCGGCTCCCACTCGAAGGCGAACGTGTGGAACGCGTCGGCGTACGAGGCGCCGCCCGGCAGCTTGTAGGTGCCCGTCGGCCCGTAGCTCTTGGGCATGTGCAAAGAGCCGTGGTTGGTGGAGATGTCGGTCCCGATCGTCTCCATGAAGTCGACCTCGCCGCACGCGGGCCAGCTCACCGTCGAGATGTTGTCGCCGAGCGCCCAGATCGCCGGCCACAGGCCCTTGCCCGTGGGCATCTGCGCGCGCGCCTCGAAGCGGCCGTACTGCTGCGAAAAGAGCCCCTGCGTCAGAAGCCGGGCGCTCGTATACTTGCAGGTGCCGTAAGAGCACTTGTACTGCGACGCCCCCTGGTCGGTGGCCGTGATGACGAGGTACCCTCCCTGCACGACCGCGTTCTGGGTGGCGTCGGTGTAGTACTCGAGCTCGTTGTTCCCCCACCCGGTGCCGCCGACGTCGTGCTTCCACTTCGTCGGATCCACGGCAGAGCCGTCCGCGCCGTTGAACTCGTCGGACCACGTGAGCTTCCACCCGGGCGGGGCGGCCGCGTCCGAGGGAGGAGGAGAGGTCGCAGCCCCTTCCGAAGGGTTGCCGGCCGCGTCGGCCGCCGGCGCGCCGGCGCTCGCGTCGTCGCCGGGGGCGGACGTCCCCGACGAGGTCCCGGGCATGGACGAGTCGCTCGACGCGGTACCCGCCGGGGCGTCGGGGGCCCGCATGTCGATCGGTCCCCCCGAGTCGCCGGACGCGCTCCCCGGCGTGGCTTGCGCGTCGCCCGAAGACCCCCCGTTGCCGGCGCCCGAGCAAGCGGCGGCGACGATGGCGAGGATGCACGGGCCGAGCGTGCAGGTGAGGTGGGCTCGTTCGGTCATGGTCGTCTGTCACGCCACGGCGGACGATCTGTCCACCTTTCGACGACTCAGTGGCACGATGCGGGCAGGCTCACGTATGTCGAGCCGAGGTCCGTCAGCGATCCGTCGGGGTTGACGAGCAGCGCGTTGGGGATCGGCTTGGCGCTGAACCAAGCGTACCGCGCGACGTTCGGGTTGGACTCGAGGTACGGAACGGCGGCCTGCATGAACGCCTTTTGTTCGGCGACCGATTTGCTCCCGTCGCACGCGAGCTCCGTCACCCAGATCGGCCGGCCGAACTGCAAGAAGCCCGGCGTCGTCCCGCCCGCGTCGGTGTTGCCCTCGATGTACCCTCGGAGCGACGTCACGTCGCAGACGTACGCGTGAACCGCGACGAAGTCGACGCGACACCCGCCGCACGCCGCGAAGAAGTCCTTGAGGTAGGTGAACGGGTCCGTGATCGCCGACTCCGTGCACTGCGACGAGTCCGACGCGCTCCCGCAGTAGTTGACGCCGGGGGACCCGATGGGGATGCCGCCGGACCGGGCCTCGACCATCGGCCAGTCGGCCGCGGCCTGCTGGACGGTGAGGTTGGCCTGGGACTTGAAGTTCGGCTCGTTGAAGCCGAGCAGATACTTGGACCCCGCCGGGATGGCCTGGTTGAGCGAGCCGCCGCCCCAAAGCATGGGGACGTACTCGACGCTCGGCGCGCCCGCGTCGGGCGCTTGCGCCGCCCAGTTGTACCACCAGGTCACGCCCGGCAAAGTCAGCGAGGGCGCGAGCGCGGCCGTCGGCGCGGCGTTGGCCGCCACCCCCCGCTTGCAGGGGAGGCTCGAGGCGTCGGCCGCGGCCGCCTCGTCCGCCGAGTCCTCCGGCGGGCTCGCCGCGTCGGCGGGCGCGACGCCCGCATCGGCCGGAGGCTCCCGGTCAGCGGCGGAGGCATCCGCGACGGCAGGCGCTTGGATCGGCTCGAGGTCGTTCGAGCCGCACGCGCCGGTGGGAGCGACCGTGGCGACGAGGCACGCCGCGAGGAGCGCGAACCGGCCGGTGCGGGGCATCGGCACGTGAGTCACGGGAACGCCACGAGTCCGCTCACCTTTCGCTCGCGGCCGGAAAAACTGAGCGCGCGGACGCACGAAGTGTGACTCTACCCTGGTGACCGCCCGTCGCCGACAGCCGGCCGATGCGAGGGCCCCTCGACCGAGCTACGGGGTCGTTCGTGCGCTGCCCTTCGACGGGGACGAGGCGGCCCTCGTCGCGGCGATGCGCGGGGGCCGGGCGGACGCCGCAGCCGCATTCTACGACCGGCACGCGCCGTCCGTGCACGCGCTCGTCTTCCGCCTGATGGGGCCGGACGCGGAGATCGACGACGTGGTGAACGACGTCTTCGTGCGCGCGCTCGAGTCGATGTCGCGGCTTCGAGACCCGGGGGCCCTGCGCTCCTGGGTCTACGGAATCACTGTCCGCACGGTGGCGATTCGCTTCCAGAAGCGCTCGCGCCAGCGCTGGTTGCGGTTCATGTCGCCCGAAGACGTGCCGGAGGTGGTGGCCCCGGCGGTGTCCGGCGAGCTCGGCGAGGCCCTCCGGGAGGTGCACGCGATCCTGCACGGCATGGACCCGGACGAGCGAATCGCGCTCCTGCTTCACCGCGTCGAGGGGCTCTCGCTCGAGGGCGCCGCGGAGGCCGCGGGGACCTCCGTCTCGACCTACCGGCGGCGGCTGGCCCGTGGGGAAGCCAAGTTCTTCGCGCGCGCGAAGAGCCGGCCCGCCCTCGACTCCTGGCTCGGCGAGGGCGGCTCATGACGTTCCACGAACCGGGCGAAGGGCTCTTCCGGGCGCTGCGCGAGGACGCGATCCCCGCGTTCGACCACGGCGCGGGGCGCGCGCGTTTTCTCGAGCGCTTCGCCGCCCGGCGCAAGCCTTCCCGCCGCCGTTGGGCCCTGCTGGCCGCCGCCGCCGCCGTGGTGTGCGCGATCGCGATCGGCGCGTGGCGCGCGACCTCGGAGGTGACGTTCTCGACGGCCGCGGGCGAGGGCCGGGCGGGGACGTGGCTCGCGTCGGGAGGAACGACGGATCTGCCGCTCATCTTCTCGGAGGGTACGCGCGTGGTCATGGCCCCCGGGTCGCGGGGGCGGGTCGACGCGCTCCGGCGCTCCGGGGCGAGCTTTCTCCTCGAGCGCGGTCGCGTGAGCGCCCGCGTCATGCACCGCACGAACGCCGACTGGCGCTTCCTGGCCGGTCCGTTCGAGGTGCGCGTCACCGGAACGCGTTTGGGGGTCGATTGGGACCCGGCGCAGGAGCGCTTCGCCGTCCGGGTCGAGGAGGGCTCGGTCGAGGTGCGGGGCCCCAACGTCGGCGAGCCACAGGTCGTCCGCGAGGGCGAGCAGTGCGTCGTCGACGTTCCGCGGCGAACAGCGCGCCTCGGTCCGAGCGATCGCGAGGGGGTCCCCGAGGCGGACGCGCTGGCCGACGGCGGCGCCGCGCCCCCTTCGGGCGAAAAGCCCGAGCCCTACCCCCGCGGCGCCTCCACCCTGCCAGCGCCGTTGCTTGCGCCGGGGCGACCCGCGGCGTCGGGATCCACGTGGGGCCGGCTCGAGGAGAAGGGCGACTACGACGGGGCGTACGCGGTCGCCACGAGCGTCGGGCTCGCGTCGATCTTGCGGTCCTCGTCGGCGGACGAGCTCCTTCGGCTCGCGCAGGTGGCGCGCCTCTCGGGGCACCGCGATACGGAGCGCGACGCGCTCGTGACGTGCCGGCGGCGCTTCCCGGGCTCCGAGCGCGCGGCCGTGGCGGCGTACGAGCTCGGCCAATCCTCGTCGCCCGGCGAAGCGGCGAGCTGGTTCGACACGTACCTCGGCGAGCAGCCGAGCGGCGCGCTCGCGCGCGAGGCCGCAGGGCGACTCATCGAGAGCCGCGCCGCGGCGGGGGACGACCGCGGCGCGCGCGACGCCGCAGCCAGGTACCTGGCGCGCTACCCGGGCGGCCCCCACGCCCCCCTGGCGCGCCGCGTCCTGACCGGAGCCCATGAGTGATGCGGGCCGCGCGGCTCGCCGTCGCCCTCGCCTTCGGCACGTTTCCCCTCGCCTCTTCGAGCGCCGCGCCCGCGCAGAGCGGCGCAACCCTCGTGGCAATCGTGACGGCCGAACCGGGCGCTTCGCTCACGCGCAGGGTGCGCGCGGAGCTCGAGGGCCTCGGCCTGGACGTGATCGTCCTCAAGCCGCCCGAGGAAGGGTCGCCGTCGCGCGCGCCGCTCGAGCGCGCCGCGCGCAGCGTCGGGGCCATCGCTGCCGTCCGGCTCGTCCCCTCCGGCGAGGGCAAGGTGGAGGTGTGGGTCGCGGACCGGGTGACGGGCAAGGCGCTGGTGCGCGAGCTCGATGCGCCCGCGGGCGGCGCATCGGACGCGACCGTGGCCGTCGGGAGCGTCGAGCTCCTGCGCGCGAGCCTGATGGAGCTGCACTCCGGGGAGGCGCCCCACGGGGACGCGCCGGCGAGCCCCCGGGTCCGAGCACTCGCGTTGCCCGCGGGCGCGCCGGACCGAGGCGAGCCACGGCTCGGGCTGGCCTTCGGCGCGGGCGCCGAGCTTGGCGTCCGCGGGCTTGGGCCTTCGCCCGACGTGCAGGTCGCGGTCTGGTTCCGGCTCGGCCGGGGTCTGGGCGCGCGCATGCTCGGTCGGACGTCGCTTGCGCCCGCGCGAGTCGTCGGCGCCTCGGGCGCCGTGGAGGTGCGCTCGGAGCTCGCCGGCCTGACGGCCACCTACGCGTTCGGCGGCGCGCGGGCGCGCTGGTCGCCCGAGGTGTCCGTCGGGTTCGCCGCGGCGCACGTGGGGGCGACGGGTACGGCCACCCCCCCGCTCGTCAGCGCGTCGGACGGCGCGTGGTCGGCCGCCCCGCTCGCCGGCCTGGGCCTCGCGGTGTCGGTTCTGCCCGGCCTGCGCGCGCGGGCAGACGCCCTCGGGGCATGGTCGCTCCCGCCGTCGCGCGTGCGAACGCCCGCCGGCGAGATTGGCTGGTGGGGCGCCCCGGCGCTGACGATCACCCTGGGCATCGAGGCTTTGCTGGCTCCGTAGCCAGATCACAAAAGGTGGACACGTTCTCGTGCTTGGAGTGACTAGCGGCACGTGAGATCGTTGTGGCTGACTGCGATCGTGTCCGCCGTCGCCTTGGGATGCTCGGGCGGATCGACGGGCGCAGGTGCTGCGGCGGGCGCGGGCTCAGGCGCGGGCTCAGGCGCGGACGCAGGCGCGGGGGCGGACGCGAGCGCGGGCGCGGGCGCGGGCGCGGGCGCGGGAACCGGCGCGCTGGATGCCCAAGCGGGTGCTCTGGACGGCTCGGGCGGCGGGCCCTTCGATGCGGGCGGCGGGGCGAGCTCGGTCGACGGCGCGCTCGCGACGGCCACGGATGCGGCGGCGCCCGTGGGCTTCTGGGACTCGACCAACCTGCCCGCGGCGAAGAACGTGATGATGTTCAAGTTCCTCAACCGCACGAACGGCAAGTACGCGGACGCGGAGGTCTACTGGAGCTTCAAAAGCGGCTCCATCTCCGAGACCCACTCGATCGCCGAGCAGCCGACCTACGACATGCCGGCCAACTCGGCGGGCCGCGTCTATTTCTACTTGTGCGCCGCCGCGGACACGACCTGCGCGGGCGACCCGACGAAGAGCAAGTACTTCGACTTCATCGAGCACACGATCGGCGCCCATCAGTACAACGGCAACACGACACGCGTCGACGCGTTCGGGATCAAGGTGGCCATCCGCCTCCATTGCTCGGACGGCTACGACGTGGCCGTCGGCGAGGACTACGCCACCTTCCAGGAGGACCGGGCGGTGACGTTCCAGCGGTTCGTCGACGCCGTGCCGGCCGAGTTCAAACCCCTCGCGCAGCCCCCCAACGCGCCGTACCGGATCGTCCAGCCGGGGGCGGCCGGGTTCGGCCAGGGCGGAGCGAACGCCAACTACTACGCGCCGTTCGTCGATGCTCTCTGGTCGGCCAACGGCATGACGATCGCGAAACCGGGCCCGAACGCGAGCGGCCTCGGAGCGAACCCAGACCTCTCCGCGGCCATCTACCGGCACGTAGGCGCCGTCGCGGGCACGTTCAGCGCCGCGGGCAAGCTCACGAACCAGAAGCTTTGGTCCGACTCGGGCACGTTCTATACGGCCGCACCGGCGGACTACTACGCGCAGTTCTGGCACGCGAACGCCCTCGGCGGCAAAGCGTACGGATTTCCCTACGACGACGTCGGCGGGTACTCGAGCTACATCTCGCACTCGAATCCGCAATACCTCCTCGTGGCGATCGGCTGGTGATGGGCGCTGATCAGCGCGGCATGGGGCCATGCGCGCCTTGCAGCGACTCTCCCGCCCCCAACGCACGGTACATGTCCCGCAGCATGGCGTCGATCTCGGCGCGCAGCGGCGTGCGCTCGCGCCGGGCTTCGAGAAGGCAGGTCAGCCCGCCCTCCACGTCGTCGAAGACGCGGTGAATGCGCGAGCGGCCCTGGAGGACGCTGATCGCGCGCATGGCCGTCCGAACGACGGTCGCCTGGAACGTGTCTCCGATCGCGACGGTCACGAAGCGGCGAAAGTGACCCGCGAGACTGCGCATGCGGGCCGCGTTCTCGGCGCGGGTCTCCGCGTCGGGGGGCGAGGAGGTCGGCAGGATGACCATGAAGACGAGGAACCCGTCCCCCGGATCTCCGCGCACGGCCAAGTCGGCCCGATCGTAGAGCCAGCGCGACCTCTGCAGGCGCGCCGGCGCGTTGTACACGGACGTGATGACGTCGCCGTGGACGCCGAAGGCAACCCCGTCGTTGACCTGAAAGACGGGAACGTTCGCGCGGCCCACGGTCAGGGCTCTTTCCCGGAAGGCTTGGCGGTGCTCTCGGTCGCGGGCGCGCCCTGCTCCTCGTCCTCGATCAACTCGGTACGTTTTTGCGCCTCCTCGATCTTGTGGTCGGCCTGCGCGAGGACGGCTTCGGTGTGCACGTACGTTCGCGCGATGACGATCGCGCTCGCCGCCCCGAACCCGACCGAGACCACCCAGGTCACCCGGCTCCCGAGCAGGAGGGCGACGGACGCGATGACGATCCCGATCTCGGCCGCCAGCTGCGCGCGCTCGTACCACTCCGCCGACTCGGTCTGGGCTTTGATCTTGTCGTCGTAACACTCGGCGTCTTCCTTCGCCTCCTTCATGTCGTGCTCGTAGCGCCTCGCGAGTCGCTTCAAGTGCTGCTCGTCGTCCGGGTCCGGCGACAGGACGTCGGCGACCTCGCGGGCGGCCACGGCGATCGCGGCCTTGAGCTCCTGCGTGTCCTCGTCGTCGGCCTTGCCGGACACACGCCGCACTTCCTTCAGGGCGCCCTCGAACTTCGCCGTGTCCGCGGCGTTCGGCGTGAGGGCGTGCAGCATTTCGACGTCGGCCTCCATCACGCGGAGCTTCATCGACTCGGTCTGATACAGGCTGAACTTGTTCGCCTGCTCCACCATGGTAGCGATGATGTCCGTCCGAGCGCCGCCGACCAGCGCCGCGCAAAACGCGAGCATCACGCCCAGGATGGCCATGGTGATGCCGATCGCCTTCCCGGACGCGTGCCCCTTGTCGTGCCCGTGGCCGCCGTGCACGGCACCTTCGATCTGCTCCGCGAGTTCGTGCATGTCCGGCATCGATCGATCCCTCCTTCGTCCGTCGCCCCCCATCGAGGCGCGCCCCGGGACGCATGCTACCGTTACGATCAACATGGACGAAGGTATCCTCGTCGAGGACGTCGGAGCGGTCCGGCGTCTGACGCTCAATCGCCCGGCCAAGAAGAACGCCCTCACGGTCGCGATGTACGCGGCTCTCAACGCCGCCCTGGGCGAGGCCGCCGAGAGCGAACGCACCTCCGTCGTCGTCATCACCGGGGCGGGCGACGCGTTCAGCGCGGGCAACGACATCGGAGATTTCATGCGCGCGAGCGCCGGCCAGGCCCCGACCGACGGGCACGGCGTCCGCTCCTCCGCGTCCTTCCTCCAGCGCCTCGCCTCGTTTCCCAAGCCCCTCGTCGCCGCGGTGAACGGGGTGGCCATCGGGATCGGGTCCACGATGCTGCTCCATTGCGACCTCGTGGTGGCGTCCACCGCCGCATCGTTCCAGTTCCCGTTCACGCGCCTTGGCCTCGTGCCGGAGGCCGGGTCGAGCGTCCTTCTGCCGGCGCGGGTCGGCTTGCTGCGCGCCTCCGAGTGGCTCCTCCTGGGGGAGCGATTCGACGCGAGCACCGCGCTGGCGAGCGGTCTTGTCAACGCCGTGGTGCCGCCCGATCAGCTCACGCAGGCCGTCGGGGCGCGCCTCGAGGCGCTGACCACCCTCCCCGTCGGAGCGCTCGTCGAGACGAAGCGTCTCCTGCGCGAACCGATGCGGGACGCCGTGGGCGCGGCGATCGCGCGCGAGCTACAATCGTTCACCGAGCGGCTCACCACCCCGGAGGCCGCCGCGTCGTTCGCCGCGTTCCTGTCGAGGGGCAAGTAGCGCCGGCTCCGCCCGGCCGACCGTGCTATTTCGCCTCTACACGGCATGCCCGTCGCGCAGCGAAAGCGCCCCTTCTACCTCGTGCTCGCCCTCCTCGGGGCGCTCGCGCTCGGGACGATCGGCACGTACGAGGGCGGGCTGGACGTCGTCCTCTACCGCGGGATGATCGACACGACGGCGGCCACGCAGGACATCGCCGACGAGGCCAACCGCGACGCCGTGGACGCGCGGCTGCGCTCATTCCTGAAGGCGCTCGACGCGAACAAGAAATTCGGCTGGCCGCTCGGCGTCGGGACGTTCCTGCTCGGGACCGCCGTGTTCGTCTTTGCCATGCGCACGCTCGGGGGAAGCGGGGCGGCGCGCGCCGCGGTCGTGCAGCTCGTCGCGGCCCAGGCCGCGGTGCACGCCGCCTCGTTCTGGCTGATGCGCGAGGCGGAGGACGCGCGCGTACGCTTCGCTCTCGCAAAGCAAGAGGCCGAGTACAGCGACCAGGGCGTCTCCCACGCCCGCGCCCCGGACGCGACCGTGTTCCAACGGATCGTCAACCCTGCCGCCTTCGGGGCGTACATGCTCGGCAGCGGCTTCGTGATCCTGGCGCTGACGCGGCGGCGCTCGCGCGAGTTCTTCGATCCCGGCGGCACGGCCGTCGAGGAGCGCTAGCCCGCATGGGCCGCATCCTTCGCCTGCCGAGCGACCTCGCGAATCAGATCGCCGCGGGAGAGGTCGTGGAGCGGCCGGCCAGCGTGGTCAAGGAGCTCGTCGAGAACGCCCTCGACGCGGAGGCGACGCGGGTCAAGGTCGAGCTCGACCGGAGGCCCGGCGCGGCCCCCGGCGGGGCTCCAGAGGGTCCGGGGTTCGATCGCATCCGGGTGAGCGACGACGGCGTGGGCATGGATGCCGACGACGCGGTCCTCGCGCTCGAGCGCCACGCGACGAGCAAGATCCGCAAGACAGGCGACCTCTTCTCGCTGCGCACCTTCGGCTTTCGCGGCGAGGCGCTCCCCAGCATCGCGTCGGTCGCCCGGTTGCGGCTCGTCACGCGCGCGCGGGGCGCGGCGGAGGGCACCGAGGTCATGGTCGAAGGGGGCGGCGTGCCCGCGGCGCGTCCGGTCGGCGCGGCCGATGGGACGAGCGTCGAGGTGCGCGAGCTCTTCTTTAACGTCCCGGCTCGGCGCAAATTTCTCAAGTCGACCGGGACCGAAGCGGCGCACGTGACGGAGGCGATCCTGCTCGCGGCTCTCTCGCGCCCCGACGTGAGCTTCTTCCTGCTCCGCGACGGTCGCACGGTGCGGCAGTGGCTCCGGGCGTCCTCGCGATCGGAGCGCGCGGCGCAGGCCTTCGAGGGAGAGCGCCTGCACCCGTGCCTCGGCGAGCGCGGACCGATGCGCGTCGAGGCCTATCTCGCCGCGCCGGAGCGGGCGCGCGCCGGCGCGACGGGGCTTCACTTGCTCGTGAACGGGCGGCCCGTGCGCGATCGACCCCTCGCGCGGACCGTCGCGCAGGCGTACGGCTCCGTGCTGGAACCCGGGCGCTATCCGGTGGGCGTCGTCTACGTCGAGCTGCCCACCGAGCAGGTCGACGTCAACGTCCACCCCCAGAAGGCCGAGGTTCGCTTCGCCGACGCGCGCGGCTTGATGGACGCGCTTTCGCGCGAGCTTCACGCCTCCCTCTCGCGTGCGTTCTCCCTGCCCGCTGGGGGGCCCGTCGCCCCATGGCAGCGTCCCCGGCCCGCGCCCTTCGTGCAGGGCGCGACGGCGGACCCTTGGAACCTCGCGTCGAGCGATGCGGCCTCGATCGGCGCGCTGGCCGAGCGTATCGCGACGACGGAGGCGGGCTCCGCGCCCGCGCTGTTCGACGGCGCCGGGTTCTACGCCTCCCTCGAGTTTCTCGCCCAGGTGCGGGCGACCTTCCTCGTGTGCAGCGGATCGGACGGGCTCTACGTCCTCGATCAACACGCCGCCGCAGAGCGGGTCACCTTCGACCGCCTCCGGCGCGCGTTCGCCGCCCGCACCATCGCGACGCAGCGCCTGCTCATCCCCGAGGTGGTCGAGCTCCTGCCGGCCGAGGTCGCGGCGCTGGAGGGACGCGCGGACGAGGTGGGGGCGCTCGGCGTCGATCTGCGCCCGGTCGGTCCCGCCGCGGTCGCCGTGCACGCAGTACCGCACGTGCTGGCGCGCGCGGGCGCGGAGCGGCTCGTCCACGACCTCGTGGCCGAGCTCGGCCGGGCAGCCCGCCGGCCCTTCGGCGACGCCGCGGATCTGGTGCTTGCCACGATGGCCTGTCACGGGAGCATCCGCGCCGGCGACGTGCTGTCTCGCGAGGAGGCGGTGGCTCTGCTTCGCGCGTTGGACGACATCGATTTCGCCGGGCACTGCCCGCACGGCCGACCGGTCGTCACTCGGATCGGCTACGACGAGCTCGAACGCCGTGTCGGTCGTTGAGAGCGCGCTGCGCATCGCCGAGGCGGCGCCCCAGGGCCTGCTGGCGATCGTCGGACCCACCGCCACAGGCAAGACCTCTCTGGCCGTCGCGCTCGCCGAGCGCCTCGGGGGAGAGGTGGTCAACTCGGACAGCGTCCAGATCTATCGCGAGTTCGACGTCGGGTCGGGCAAGCCGACCGCGGAGGACCGCGCGCGCGCGCCACACCACTTGGTCGGAGTGGTCGAGCCGCTCGACCCCATGGACGCGGCGGAGTGGGCGCGACGCGCGGGGCGGGCGGTGGCCGACGTTCGGGCCCGCGGCCGGGTGCCCATCGTGTGCGGCGGGACGTTCCTTTGGGTCAAGGCCCTCCTGTTCGGTCTCGCCGAGGCTCCGGCCGCGAGCGCGGCCATCCGCGAAGGCCACCGCGAGATCTCGGACCGCGAGGGACGGCCCGCGCTCCACGCGCGCCTGCGCGAGGTGGACGCCGACAGCGCGGCGCGCCTTCACCCGAACGATCTCGTCCGGGTGAGCCGCGCGCTCGAGGTGTTCGAGCTGACCGGAAAGACCATGAGCGCCTGGCAACGGGAGCACGCGTTCTCCCGCCCTCGGCACGACGCGCGACTCATCGCGATCACGTGCGACCCGCAGACGCTCACCGAGCGCATCACACGCCGCGTCCAGGCGTGGCTCCAGGCGGGCTGGGTCGAGGAGGTGCGTGACCTCGAGGCGCGCGGTTTCGGGGGCGCACGAGCCATGGGGAGCGTGGGGTACGCCCAGGTGCGGGCGATGATCGCCGGGGAACTCCCGCCCGAGGACCTCGAGGTGGCGATCGTCCGCGCGACGCGGGTCTTCGCGCGTCGCCAGCGCACCTGGCTCAATCATACCGAGGTGAACTGGGTCTCCTGATCCGACCCGTCCGCTTGACCTTCGCGTCACCAGACCCGCGGGATGAGCCGATACCGGGTCCTTTGCCGGTACGCCGCGTAGCCCGCCAATTGGCGCGTAAGAAACCTCTCCTCGTCCAGGAGGCGCCACACGAGGATCGCGGCGAACGGCGGGACGGTGACGAGGCCGATCCACGACCCCAGCGAGAGGGGGATCCCCGCGACCAGCACGAGACCCCCGACGTACATCGGGTGACGCACCATCGCGTACGGACCGGTATCGACGACGTGTTGCCCTCGCGCCACTTCGATCACGGAAGAAGTGAACGTGTTCGCGCGAAAGACCATGAAGACGACGAGAAAGCCGAGCGCCACGAGGGCATGGCCGCCGACCACCGCCGCGAGCGGCGCGCGAGAGCCGTGCCACCGGCGGTCGAGCGCGGGCACGACGATGGTCGCGAGGAAGGAGACGCTCGCGATCGCCTGGATGACCTTCTGGCTCAGTTCCTTCTCGGCGACCGGACCGGCCTGCGTTCGCCGTTCGAGGAGCGCGGGATCCGCCCGCGCCAAGTAGAGGGTGATGGCGAGCGAGGCCGCGAAGAAGAGACCCAAGAAGGTCCAACCCTCGACGAACCGGAGCGTGCCCGCCGGGCCGAAGACGAGGAGCGCCATGACGACGAGGAGCTGAGCGAGGCCGACCCCGGCCCGGCG
>Ga0070735_10002700_pt1 | contig 15889 bp, 14 predicted proteins | sample Coa_R1_FD_66443 | JGI IMG/M metagenome (GOLD analysis project Ga0070735, IMG submission 66443) | Surface soil microbial communities from Centralia Pennsylvania, which are recovering from an underground coalmine fire - Coalmine... | ecosystem: Environmental > Terrestrial > Soil > Unclassified ... | reverse complement strand
GCCTCCACCCCCGAGCTGGCCGCCGCGCTGAAGGCCGAGCCCGCGATCCAGGCGGTGCTCAAGCAGGCCTGCGACGTCGACCAGGCCATCGTCGGGGTGGGCACGCCGGCCGCCGACGCGACCATCGTGCAGATGGGCTACCTGGAGCCCGAGGACGTCCGGACGCTGCACGAGCACCACGTGGCCGGGGACATCCTCGGCCAGTTCTTCGACGCCGCGGGCCGGGTGGTCAAGCTGCCCATCCACGACCGCCGGATCGGGATCGAACTCGCCGACCTGGCCCGGATCCGCAAGGTGGTGGGGGTGGCCGGCGGCCCGCACAAGGTGGACGCCATCCTGGGCGCGCTGCGCGGCGGGTTCCTCGACGTGCTGGTCACCAACGAGCTCACCGCGCTGCGCCTGCTCGACATAGGGCCTTGATCTCGCCCGGCCCCGGGCCGATACTTTCAGTACGAGCAAATGTGCACCGCCTGAGCGGATGCTCTACGGGAGGTGGCCGGCCTGTGGCGACCCGGTGCGGACAGAGGCCGACGTGACCGCGCCCGCGTTGAGCGTGGGCGTGCTGACCGCCGACCTGACCCGGCTGGGGGCCGAGCTCGAGCACCTGCGGGGCCGGGCAGCCTGGGCGCACGTGGACGTGATGGACGGCGCGTTCTGCCCGCAGCTGACCGTGGGCCCGGCGTTCGTGGCCGCGGTGGCCGCCACCGGGATCGCGGTGGACGCGCACCTCATGGTCGAGGAGCCGCGCCGGATGCTGGCCGACTTCGCGGCGGCCGGCGCCGCGGTGATCACCGTGCACGCCGAGGCGACCCGGCACCTGCACCGCACCATGACCGAGATGACGGCGCTGGCCGGGCCGGAGCGCTCGTTCCTGCGCGGCGTGGCCATCAACCCGGGGACCCCGGTCTGCGCGGTCGAGCCCGTGCTCGGCCTGGCCGACCTGGTGCTGGTGCTCGCGGTCAGCCCCGGCTGGTCCGGGCAGGCGCCCGCGCCCGGCACCGGCCAGCGGGTCCGCGACGTCCGTGACCTGGCCCGGCGGGCCGGGGCGGACGTGCTGGTCGGCGTGGACGGCGGGGTGACCATCGCCAACGCGGCGCAGATCGCGAGCTGGGGCATCGACGTCATCGTGAGCGGAAGCGCCATCTTCGACCGGGCCGACCCGGCCGGCAACCTGGACCTGATGACCCGTGAACTGCTTTTGAGTCCTGTGGAGGTATCCGATGGCAAGCGGTAACGGCGGGCGGATCGTGCCGCCCGCGGTCCCCATGACGATCACGCAGATCGCCGTCGTCGTCGCGGACATCCGGTCCGCGCTGCGCTCCTACACCGAGAACCTGGGCTGGGGGCCGTGGAGCGTGTTCGAGTACGCCCCGCCGCTCCTGCACGACACCGTGGTCCGCGGCCAGCCGTGCGAGTTCCGGATGATCGGCGCCGAGACGACGGTCGACGGGCTGGGCTTCGAGCTCATCCAGCCGGTCAGCGGGCCGAGCATCTACCAGGAGTTCCTCGACACCCACGGCGAGGGCGTCCAGCACATCGCGTGCATGAAGCACTCCACCCAGGACAGCGAGGCGCTGAAGAAGCACTGGCGCGAGCGCGGCGCGGAGATCTTGATGGGCGGCCGGATCGGCGAGTCCATCGAGTTCTACTACGTGGACAGCGGGCCGCTGATCAAGTTCGTGCTGGAGTCGGGCAGCGGGCACGCGATCGACCTCGAGCCGACCTACGTCTACCCGTGAAGCTGCGCGTCCTGGTGGTCGGCGATCCGTACATGCCGGTCGCCGCGTACACCGAGGCGCTGTCCGACCTTTTGGGGGCCGGCCTGCCGGGGACCGCCGTCGAGGTGTCCCAGCTGCAGATCGACTCGGTCTGGTTCCCGCCGGCCCGGACCGAGTCCGAGCGGCGGCTGCGTGAGTACGTGGGCGACCCGGCCGAGATCGCTCGGGCGGTGGCCGGGCACGGCGCGCTCATCGTGCACGGCGCGCCGGTCAGCGCGGAGGTGCTCGACGCCGCGCCGCTGCGCCTGGTGTGCTGCGCCCGCGGCGGCCCGGTCAACGTGGACGTGGCGGCGGCGACCGAGCGCGGCATCCCGGTGGTGAACACCCCGGGCAAGAACGCCGACGCCGTGGCCGAGCTGACCATCGCGTTCGCCCTGCTGCTGATCCGCGCGGTGCCGCGGGCCACCCGTTCGCTGCACGTGGGCGGCGGGTTCGCCGAGTCGGTGTTCGAGGGCGGCGAGTTCTTCGGGCGGGAGGCGCCGAGCCTGACCATGGGCCTGGTCGGGCTCGGCCACGTCGGCCGCGAGGTGGCCTGGCGGGCCCGGGCCCTGGGCTTTGCTGTGATCGGGTACGACCCTCAGCCACCGGCGGACGGTCTGCCCGGCGTCGAGGTGGTGTCCCTGGACGCGCTGCTCGGCCGCTCGGACGTGGTCTCGCTGCACGCGCGGCTGACCCCGCAGAACCGGCACCTGTTCGGGTGGGACACGTTCACCCGGATGCGGCCGGGCTCGTGCTTCATCAACACCGCCCGCGAGGCCCTGGTCGACGAGGCGGCGCTGGCCCGGGCGCTGCAGACGGGCCTGCTCAGCGGCGCGGCCCTCGACGTGCTCGAGCGGACCCCGGGCCGGCACCCGCTGCTCGACCTGCCGAACGTCCTCGTCACCCCGCACATCGGCGGGGCCACCGCCGAGACCCTGGCCCGCGGCGCGCGGCGGGCGGTGGCCGCCGTCGCCGACGTGCTGGCCGGCCGGGTGCCGTCGGACGTGGTGAACCCGCAGGTCCTGCGCGTCGTCGAGAGCGGGACGCTATGACCGGGCGCTATCTCCTGGCCATCGACGCCGGCACCGGAAGCTGCCGGGCGGTGCTGTTCACCCACGACGGCCAGCAGGTCGCGGCCGGGCAGCGGGAGTGGGTCCACCGCGAGCCGCCCGGGGTGCCCGGCGGCCAGGACTTCGACGTGACCGCGGGCTGGCGGGCGGTGGGCGAGTGCGTCCGGGACGCGCTGGCCGGCGCGGACGCCACCGGCGCCGACGTTTGCGCGGTCGCGGCGACCAGCATGCGCGAGGGGATGGTCCTGTTCGACGGGGCCGGCCGGGAGATCTGGGCCTGCCCGAACGTGGACAGCCGGGCCTTCGTTGAGGCGCAGGAGCTCGTCGATTCCGGCGCCGCGGCCACAATCTACGCCGAGGCCGGCGACTGGGTCTCGATCACCGCCCCGGCCCGGCTGCGCTGGCTGGCCCGGCACGAGCCCGGGCTGCTGGCCTCGGCCTCGGCGGGGCGGCTGGGCATGCTCAGTGACTGGATCGTCTACCGGCTGTGCGGCGAGCACGTCACCGAGCCCTCCTGCGGGTCCAGCTCGGGCATGTTCGCCCTGGCCGCCCGGCGCTGGTCGCCGTCGATCACCGCGCTGTGCGGGCTGCCCGCCGCGGTGCTGCCCCCGGTCGTGGATCCCGGCACCGTGGTGGGCGAGGTCAGCGCGGCGGCGGCCGAGGCGACCGGGCTGCGCGCGGGCACCGCGGTGGTGGCGGGCGGCGCGGACACCCAGCTCGGCCTGCTCGGGGCGGGCGCCGTCGGCCATGAGTACACCGTGGTGGGCGGGACGTTCTGGCAGAACACGGTGCTGCTCGGCGAGCCGCTCATCGACCCGGAGGCCCGGCTGCGCACGCTGTGTCACGTCACGCCGGGCGAGTGGATGCTGGAGGGCATCGGGTTCTACTGCGGCATGGCCATGCGGTGGTTCCGCGACGCGTTCTGCGCCCCGGATGCCGCGCTGGCCCGCAGCCGCGGCGTCGACCCGTACGAGGTGATGGAAGATGCCGCGGCGGCCGCCCCGGCGGGTGGCGTCATCGCGATCATGTCCAACGTCATGAACGCCCGGCGGTGGGTGCACGCCAGCCCGTCGTTCCTCCAATTTGACCTGAACGACCCGGCGGCCAGCGGCCGGGGCGCGTGCGTGCGGGCCATCGAGGAGGCCGCGGCGTACGTGACCCGCGGGCACCGGGACATCATCACCGGGCTGACCGGCCGGGACTTCACCGAGGCGGTGTTCACCGGCGGCGCGGCCAAGGGACGGCTGTGGCCGCAGATCATGGCCGACGTGCTCGGCGTGCCGGTGCACATCCCGGTCGTGACCGAGAGCAGCGCGCTGGGCGCGGCCATCTGCGCCGGGGTCGGGGCGGGCGTCTTCGCCTCGCTGACCGAGCCGCGGGCCGCGCTGCGCCGGCGGGCGGCCACGTTCGAACCCGGCCCGGCCGCCGCGGCGGCCTACGACGAGCACTACGCGGCCTGGCGCGAGATCTACCGGCGGATGCTCGCCATCAGCGAAGACGGCCTGCTCAACCCGCTCTGGCGCGCCGCCGGAGCCTGATTGCTCACCTTGGGAGACCACGCCATGCCCGACGACCTGGACCTGACCGACGGCTCGCGGTTCGCCGCCTCGGTACCCGCGCGGCACGAGCCGTTCGGCCTGCGGGGCTGCGGCGCGCTGGACTGGGGCATGCAGAGCCGGCTGGCGCGTATCTTCCGCCCCGCCACCGGGCGGACCGTGATGCTGGCCATCGACCACGGCTACTTCCAGGGCCCGACCAGCGGCCTGGAGCGGGTCGACCTGTCGATCGTCCCGCTGCTGCCGTACGCCGACGCGCTGATGACGACCAGGGGGATGGTCCGCTCGACGATCCCCCCCGCCGCGGCCCCGCCCATCGTGCTGCGGGCCAGCGGCGGGCCCAGCGTGCTGAAGGACCTGTCCAACGAGCAGATCGCGGTCGGCATGGAGGACGCTATCCGGATCAACGCCTGCGCGGTGGCGGTCCAGGTGTTCATCGGCGGGGAGCACGAGACCCAGTCGGTGCGGAACATGACGCGGCTGGTCGACGCCGGCCAGCGCCACGGCATCCCGGTGCTGGCCGTCACCGCGGTGGGCCGGGAGCTGACCCGGGACGCCCGCTACCTGCGGCTGGCCACCCGGATCTGCGCCGAGCTCGGCGCGCACATGGTCAAGACGTACTACTGCGAGCCGGACTTCGACACGGTGGCCGCGGCCTGCCCGGTGCCGCTGGTCATGGCCGGCGGGAAGAAGCTGCCCGAACGCGACGCGCTCACCATGGCGTACCACGCCATCTCCAGTGGCGCGGCCGGCGTGGACATGGGCCGCAACATCTTCCAGAGCGAGGCCCCGGAGGCGATGATCCGCGCGGTCGGGGCCGTGGTGCACGAGTCGGTGAAACCCGAGGACGCCTACGACCTGTATTTGCCCGCCGCCGCAGGCGGCCAAGGTGACGGAGCGCCGGCTCCGGCCGGATGAAAGGACCCCCGATGGCCACAGAAGAGGTAGTACCCCGGCAATCCGATCAGGCCGGGACCCACCTGAAAGCCGGCGCGATCGGCTTCGGCGGGGCGACCATGCAGGCGGTCGCGACGATCGCCCCGGCGATCGCCGGGCTGTTCTTCACCCAGTACGTGGTGTCGCTGACCGGCGTCACCGCGCCGCTGGCCTACGTGCTCGGCGTGTGCATCGTGCTGATGCTCGGCAGCACCCTGGTCCAGCTGTCCAAGCACATGAGCTCGGCGGGCGGCTACTACACCTTCGTCAGCCGGGCCATCCACCCGCGGGTCGGGTTCCTGACCGCCTGGATGTACGTGTTCTACAACCCGTTGTGCGCCGGGCCCATCTACGCCTACTTCGGTTACCTGCTCTCGCAGGAGCTGAAGACCCAGTACGGGATCAACGCGCCCTACCTGTGGTGGCTGACCCTGCTGGTGGGCGCGCCGTTCGTGGCCTTCCTGGCCTGGCGCGGCCTGGCGCTGTCGGTGCGGGTGCTGGTCACCCTCGGCCTGCTGGAGATGGCCATCGTGTTCGCGCTGGCCCTGTCCGGGTTCATCTCTCCCGGTCCGGGCGGGGACAACCTCAGCAGCTGGGTGCCCAGCCACAGCCTGTCCGGTGAGGGCTTCGCGCTCGCGGTGGTGTTCTCGCTGCAGGGGCTGACCGGGTGGGAGGCGGCCGCGCCGCTGGCCGAGGAGACCGCCAACCCGCGGCGGAACATCCCGCGCGCCACCTTGACCGCGATCATCGCGCTCGGCATCTTCCTGGTCATCGTCTACTGGGGTCAGATCATCGGCTGGGGCACCTCCATCCTGACCGGCAGCAGCTCCAAGGCCCTGGTCAACGCGCCCGACCTGCCCGGGCTGCTGATCGCGCACCGGCTGTGGGGCGCGGGCTGGGTCTTCGTGCTGGCCGCGATGTTCAGCTCGACGCTCGCGGTCTGCCAGGCGTGCAACAACGTGTCCACCCGGATCTGGTTCAAGATGGGCGAGACCGGCACGCTGCCTTCGTGGTTCGGCAGGGTCAATCCGAAGTACCGGACGCCGACCAATGCCATCCTGGCCAATCTGGTGCTCTCGCTGGGCGTGGGGCTCGGGGTCGGCTTCGGGCTGAACGCGGCCCGGTCCTACTTCCTGACCAACGGCCTGGTGCTGGTGCTGGCGGTGCTGTACATCTACGTGTCGGCCAACGTCGCCGTCGCGTTCTACTACCTGCGGTTCCGCCGGGACGAGTTCAACTGGCTGCTGCACATCGGGTTCCCCGTCCTGTCGACGGCGGCCCTGGTCTACGTCACGATCAAGTCGTTCCAGCCGTTCCCGGCCTTCCCGTACAACTACGCGCCGCTGATCGACGGCATCTGGCTGGCCATCGGGATCGCGATCCTGGCCGTGCTGTGGCTGCGCGGGAAGGACGCCTGGCTGGCCAGGGCGGCCGGGGCCACCACGGACGTCGACTCGTTCCAGGACCTTCCCGACTGATACATGGCGGCTGCCGCCGCGGGCGGCGGAGCCGCGCCGGTTGTCCGGCGCGGCCCCGGGCCATTGCGGGCCATCGCGGGCTACGCGGCCCGGTCGTCGTGCCGGTCGTCGTGCCGGTCGTCGTGCCGCAGCAGGATGGTCACGGCGATCGCGGCCGCGACCGCGAGCCCGGCCGCGATCAGCAGGGCCAGGTGCATGCCGTCGGCGAAGGCGATCCGGGCCTGGGCCGCGGCCGGGCCGCCCAGCCGGGCCGCGACCGCGACCGATGACCGGGCCGCCGCGGCCTGCGCGGCGGGCAGGCCGGCCAGGTGCAGGTGGCTGGCGTAGGTCCCGGTGAGCACGCTGGCCAGGACCGCGATGCCCACCGCGCCGCCGGTCTCCCGGGACAGGTCGTTCAGCGCCGAGCCGACGCCCTGCTGGGCGGCGGGCAGGGCCGAGGTGATGCCGCTGGTGGCCGGGGGCATGGCCAGCCCCAGCCCGGCGCCGAGCGGGATCAGCCCGGCGGCCAGCAGCCAGTAGCCGCTGGCCGCGGTCAGCTGGGCCAGGATGACCAGGGCGGCGGCGATCAGGGCCAGCCCGGCCGCGCCGGTGGCCCGGGCCCCGGCGCGGGCCACCAGCGCGGGCGCCAGCCGGGCGGCGGGCTGCATGGCGGCCGCCATGGGCAGCATGCTCAGCGCCGAGACCAGCCCCGAGTCGCCCCGGACCAGCTGCAGGTACTGCAGCACGATGAAGATGAACCCGAACAGCGCGAAGAACTGGACGAACACCGCCAGGCTGCCCGCGGCCAGCGCCCGGCGGGCGAACACCCGGGGGTCGAGCATCGGGTGACGACGGTGGAGCTCCCAGGCCACGAACCCGGCCAGGACCGCCAGGCCGCTGGCCAGCCCGGCCAGCGTGCGGGCCGAGGTCCAGCCCGCCTCGGGCGCCTCGATGATCGAGTAGACCAGCACGACCAGGCCGAGCACGGCCAGCACGGCGCCGCTGACGTCCAGGCGCGGCGCGCCGTGCTCGGCCGACTCGGGCACGAAGCGCAGGGTGCCGGCGATAGCCGCGGCGGCCAGCACCACGTTGAGCCCGAACACGGCCTGCCACGACCACACCTGGAGCACCAGGCCCGAGGTGAGCAGGCCCAGGATCGCGGCCCCGCCGGCCACCGCGGCCCAGGTGCTGACCGCCCGGGTCCGCCGCTCGGGGGCGAACGTCCCGGTGATGGTGGACAACGTGGCCGGCATGACCAGTGCCGCGCCCAGGCCCAGCACCGCGCGCAGCGCGATCAGCTCGGCGGCCGAGTGCGCGGTCATGGCCACCGCGGAGCCGGCCCCGAACACGGCCAGGCCCGCGATCAGCGCCCGGCGGCGGCCGTACCGGTCGCCGATGGCCCCGGCGGGCAGCAGCAGCGCGGCGAACACGAGCGAATAGGCGTCGATGACCCAGGCCAGCTCGGTCTGGCTGGCGTGGGTGGCCCGGGCGATGCCGGGCAGGGCCACGTTCAGGGACGACATGGCCGCCACCACCGCGGCCAGCGCCACGCAGACCACGGCGGTGACGGCGCCGGGCCGCGGAGCGCCGGGCCGAGCGGCGCCGGGCCGCGGGGCGCCGGGCCGCGGGGCGCCGGCGTGCGTGGGGCCTTGCGGTGCTGGGCCTTCAGGTGCCGGGCCGGCCGGGCGGGGGCGGGCCGGGAGGTGGATCGCTGAGCTCATCGTCGGCTCCCATGCTGTCGGGGATTTATGTTCTAGAATGACATTACATATCTATAGAACGACAGTCAAATGCTTGATATGATGGGGTCATGACCAACGCAGCGCAGCAGCATCCGGCCGCGGAGCAGCATCCGGCCGCGGAGCAGCATCCGGCCGCGGAGCAGCATCCGGCCGCGGAGCCGCCATCCCGGCCGCGCCGGGTCAGCCGGCAGAAGGAGGCGGGCGAGGCCACCCGGCGGGAGACCCGCAGGCGGCTGCTCGCCGCGGCCCGGGCCGAGTTCGCCGAGCGGGGCTACGCGGCGGCCACGGTGATCCGCATCGCCGAGCGGGCCGACGTCTCGGTGCAGACCCTGTACTCCAACTGGGGGAACAAGCGGAACCTGCTGCGCGGCATCATGGAGAGCTCGGTCACCGGCGACGAGGACCAGCGCCTGGTGGCCGGGCAGCCCCCGCCGATGTTCGCGGCCATCCTGGAGCGCGGCGACGCCGACGACCCCGGCCGGCTGGTGGCTCACCTCAGCCGCGAGTACCGGCTGCTGGCCGAGCGGGCCGCGGTCGGCTGGCAGACCTACCGGGACGGCGCCGCCGTGGACCCGGACATCGCCGCGGACTGGCGGCACCTCAACGAGCTGCGCCGGCGGGCCATCACCGCCATGATCACGCAGGTCCCGGCGGCGGCGCTCCGGCCCGGGCTGACCCCGGCCGCGGCCGCCGACACGGCCTGGGTCATCGCCAGCCCGGACACCCACGACCAGCTCGTCCGCCAGGCGGGCTACAGCTACGACCAGCTCGAGGAGTGGGTCCGGGACACGCTGCGCGCGGCGCTGCTCGGCGGGTAGCTGTACTGCTCGGCGGGGTTACCCGCCGAGCGTCTCGCGGTGGCGCCAGGCGAGCCGGAGCAGGGCGGCCCCGGCCGCCTGCACCGGCTCGCCGGTGACGGTGCGGTCGATCACGTGCGCGGCGAACTCGCGCGCGTCCAGGACGCGGCCTTCGGCGTTGCCCTGCGCGTGGGCCGTGAACACGGCGTCGAACACGTCGCTGTCGATGACGGCCACCGTGAGCAGGTCGGTGGCCCAGGTCAGCGGGTCGGTGCCGAGCCCGAGGCACCAGCAGCGGACCTGGCCGCGGTCCAGGGCGTCGGTCAGCTGCCGGGCGAACGGCCAGGAATCGTAGTCGACCGGCCCGCGGTCGCTGCCGTAGTCCTCCGAACGCCCGCCGAGCTCCTCGGCGAACTCGCGGACCATGCACCGCCACAGGGAGAAGTCATGCTCCCGATTCCAGGGCGCCTCGCCGGAAGGCTGGAACACGCCCACCGGGATGACCTGGTACAGGCCGCCCGCGTGACCCACCTTGGCCGGGTCCCGCCAGTGCAGCAGGAAGGAGGCCCGGCCGGTCCGGCGGTCCAGCCGCAGGGTCAGCGTGCTGATGGCCAGGTTGGCCGGGCGGCGCCGCAGGTCGCACGGGTCGGGGACGCGGGCGCGCAGGCCAGCCGGAAGCGCTCCGGGCGCGGGCCGGCCGAGCCGGGCCGCGGCGTACTCGTGGGCGGCCGCTTCCCCGGTGTCGATGCCGTCGAAGTAACGGCCGCCGGCGAACACCAGCCGGGGCGGCCGGGAGCACAGGTCGGCCTCGGTCAGCCGGTACGTGCCGCGGTTCTCGAACACCAGCGGGGCGGCCAGCTCGGACATCGCCTCGGAGTAGCGGCGGTAGGGCGTCCCGTCGGCCCGCCGCGGCAGGAACGGGGTGCGCACGTCGGCCCCGGGCGGTCCCTCGTCGCGCAGCTCCAGGCAGATGTCCCGGAGCGGGACCGGGGCGGGCGGCAGCCAGCCGGGGGCGGCGAGCAAGGGGGTACCGGCCATCCGGCGCTCCGGCGGATAGTCCTCCGCGGCGTCCACACCCAGGTCGTAGCGGTGCTCGGCGAGGTAGGCCCGGACCGTCAGCCAGTCGCGCTCGCTGGTGGTCAGCGTGCCCGCCGCGGGCTGGCTCACGGGATCGCGATCAGGTCGTCGGCCCAGAAGCTGATCAGCTCGTCCGCGCTGAGGGTGTGCGGCGGGACGCCGGTGCGCAGGGAGCGCCCGGTGGCCAGCGTCCAGCTGGTGATCAGCACCCGCGCCAGCAATTCGTCCTCATTTCCCCATTCGACGGGTTTGGCGTGCAAATTACATCGCAACATTGCCGCGGAATCGCTCGCGCAAGGCCTATGCGAGACAGTAGTGTCTTGCATAACGCGCCTCCTTCCTGGAGATGGACAGAGAAGTCCGCTTACCGGTTCCGTGCAGCCTGATCCCACACAGTCGGACGGGACCGGGGCGGCCTTCTGGCTTAGCTGTCGCCACGCATATCGACGTGCTGACCGGCCCTTGGCCGCCGGACAAAGCGACGATGACGACTTTACAGCGCGCACGAAACGCCCGTGGCAAAAGTCCGATCTGCGCTGCGGTGATTTTTGCATACACGCCGCGGATCGCCGGCATTAACTTCGGTGCAGCACCAGGGCAAACTGGCGCGCCGGGCAATTTGCCCGGATTAACGCAATTGCGGTCGTCGAAAGCGCCGCCGGTTGCGGCCGGCTGGCATCTCCGCCGAAATGCATTTGCTGGCGTTCGCCCGTTTTGCGCCACCACGAAATGCGTCGATAACCGATGAAGGTGGCACCATCTGGGGCTTGTGGCACACAACCCCCGATAGACGGGGCTCGTGGCACACAGACCCCATGCGAGAGGCGCGGGCGTTCGGGGGTTGTGTGCCACAACCCCCGATAGACGGGGGTTGTGGCACACAGGCCCCATATCGGACGCTCAGGCGGCGGGCTGGCCGGGGGGCTAGAGGCTCAGGCGGCGGGCTGGCCCGGGGCTAGAGGCGCAGGCGGCGGGCTGGCCGGGGGGCTAGAGGCTCAGGCGGCGGGAGAGGTCGGAGGCGAGGATCCCGGCCGGGTCCAGTTCGGCGCGCAGCTTGCGGAACTCGGGCAGCCGCGGGTACATCTCGGCCAGCACCTCGGGCGGCACCCGCGAGTCCTTGGCCAGGTAGACCCGGCCGCCGGCCTCGACGACCAGCCGGTCGAGCGAATCGAGCAGCCCGGCGAGCCCGGGCGTCCGGGCCGGGAAGTCCAGGGCCAGGGTCCAGCCGGGCACCGGGAACGAGAGCAGCCCGTCGTCGCCGGCCCCGAAGCGCTTGAGCACGGTCACGAAGGACGGCGCGCGCGCCTGGCTGACCAGCTCGAACGAGCGGCGCACGGCGCTTTCCGCGCCGAACGGCACCACGTACTGGTACTGCCGGAACCCGCCCGGGCCGTAGACCCGGTTCCAGTTCCTGATGGCGTCCAGCGGATGGAAGAACGGGCCGATGGCCTGGATCTCGCCGCTGCGCGAGCGGGGCGCCCGGCGGTAGTAGGCCTCGTTGGCCAGGGCCACCGTGTAGCGGTTGATCAGGCCGGGCGGGAACCCGGGCGGGACGCCGAGCCGGGCGCCGGGGCGGAACGCGAACGGCTCGGCGGCGTCGGCCGGGGACAGGTCACCCGGCCCGGCGAAGTCGCCGCTGGTGACCACCGAACGCCCCAGGCCCGCGCCCCGGGCCAGGCTGTCCGACCAGGCCACGGTGTAGCCGAACCGGTCGTCATGCTCGGCCAGCACGGCCATGGTCTGGTCGATGTCGGCCGTGCGCACGGTGTCCACCCGGACCCGCGAGGTGGCCACCCGCTTGAGCTGGATCGTGGCCCGCACGATGAGCCCGGTCAGGCCCATGCCGCCCGCCGTGGCCCAGAACAGCGCCGGATCGCCGGCCTCGGTCACCGTGCGCGGCTCGCCGTCGGGCAGCACCAGGTCGAACGACCGGACGTGCCGGGCGAAGCTGCCCGCCACGTGGTGGTTCTTGCCGTGCACGTCGGCTGCGATCGCGCCGCCCACCGTGACCTGCCGGGTCCCCGGGGACACCGGCACGAACCACCCGGCGGGCAGCCCGGCCACCATGAGCTGCTCCAGGCTGACGCCCGCCTCGCAGGTCACCAGGCCGGTCGCGGCGTCCAGCGCGAGGATGCGGTCCAGCCGCGCGGTCGAGATCACCACGCCGCCGTCGCACTGCGCGGCGTTGTTGTAGCTGCGGCCCAGGCCCCGCGGAATCACCCCGCGGCGGGACCGGACGGCGGCGCTGCCCAGCAGCTCCGACGCGTCCGCGGCGGTGGCCGGGGAGGCCAGTTCGGCGGAGGACGGCGCGATCCGGCCCCAGCCGGTGAGCCGTACGGTGCGGCCTGGCATGGTCACGGATCCTACCCTGGGAGTGGAAGACGGGAGTTGCCGATGTCGACCATCCGGGGCCAGGGCGACTGGGGGCCAGCCGACGAGGAAAAGCTGCGCGACGCGTGGGTGGCCGAGCCGCCGCGGCTGGACGGCCCGGTCCACCTGGCCGAGTACGACCCGCGCTGGCCGGCGTGGTACGAACGCGAGGCGGCGCGGATCCGGTCGGTGCTCGGCGAGCGCGTCCTGCGGCTGGAGCACGTCGGGTCGACGTCGGTGCCGGGCCTGGCGGCCAAGCCGATCATCGACATCTTGCTGGTGGTGGCCGACCCGGCCGACGAGGCGAGCTACCTGGCACCGCTCGAGCGGGCCGGGTACCGGCTGGTGATCAGGGAGCCCGGGTGGTACGAGCACCGCGCGCTCAAGGGCCCGGACACCAACATCAACCTGCACGTGCACCCACCGCACAGCCCGGAGATCGCCCGGCACCTGCGGTTCCGGGACCGGCTGCGGTCCGACCCGGCTGACCGCGAGCGCTACGAGCGGGTCAAGCGCGAGCTGGCCGTCCGGCACTGGACCTACATCCAGCAGTACGCCGACGCCAAGACCGGCGTCATCGCCGAGATCATGGCCCGGGCCGGGGAGGAATCGGCCCGGTAGCCGGTGATCGTCTGCGGCGCGAGGCGCGCCGGGCCGATACTGGACCGGTGATCGGTGCCGCGTTCAGCGTTACGCTGGCCAGCGCCCAGGGGGGCGACGAGAACGCGTTCGCCTGCCTGTTCCGCGACATCCAGCCGGCGCTGCTGCGGTACCTGCACGTGATCACCCCGGAGGCCGAGGACGTGGCCGGGGAAACCTGGCTGCAGGTGGTCAAGGGCCTGCCCGGCTTCCGCGGCGGCGAGGAGGCGTTCCGGGCCTGGCTGTTCACCATCGCCAGGCACCGGGCGGTGGACGCGGGCCGGTCCCGGTCCCGCCGCACGGACGTGCCGCTGGCCGTCACCGAGGCCGTCGAGGACCCAGCGGGGCCGGACGCCGCCGAGCTGGCCCTGGAGGCGATCACCACCCGCTCGGTGGTGGCGCTGATCAAGACCCTGCCCCGGGAACACGCCGAGATCATCATGCTCCGGGTGGTGGCCGGGCTGGAGGCCGCCGACGTGGCCCGGATCGTCGGCAAGACCCCGGGCGCGGTCCGGGTGACGGCGCACCGGGCCCTGCGCCGGCTCGCCGAGCTGGTGGAACGGGCGGGTGTAACGCATTGAACGAGCCCGACGCTCTGCAGGGTGAGATGCCTGGGTTCCCCTTCCCCGGCCGGCCCGGCGGCGAGCCTGACGAGCCGCTGCTGGACATGATCATCGCTCGGCGCGTCCTCCCCCCCGACGCGCCGCAGCCGATGCATGACCTGGTGAGCATGCTCGCCGCCCTGGCCGGGCCGGCGGAATCCGGGGAGCTGGCCGGGGAGGCGGCAGTGCGGGCTGCCTTCAGCCGGGCGGCCTCTCCGGCTGGCATCTCAGCCGCTGCCCGGCGGCCAGGACGGCGCCGGCGGACCCGCCGGTTCCGGGGTCCAGCCCGTTCCCGAGCCAGGCTGGCCACGGCTCTGGTGGTAGCAGTGGCCGGGCTGGGCAGCGTCTTCGCGGCCTACATCGACGTCCTGCCCAGCCCCATTCAGCAGCTGGCGCACGTCACAGTGGCCGCGCCGGCTCCGCCCAGTTCCAGCCCGCGGCACACCGGCGCGGCCCGCACGCCGCCGGACCGGCACGCCGCGAACCAGCCAAGCAGCCAGCCCGGTTCCCGCCCGCAGCACTCGAGCCCGGCTCCGTTGCCGGGCACGCTGACCCCGTCGCCGAGCTTCAAGCCGGAGTCACCGGGCCGCCGCAGCCCCGGGCCGTCCTGCACCCCGGTCGGGGGGCACTCACCGAGCCCGCAGCCCAAACCCACCGGACGTCCCAGCCCGCCCTCGTGGTCGCCGCCCGCGCACTGCACCGGCCTGCCGGCCGGGCCGTCGAGCGTGCCCACGCTGAACCCGTACCCGCACTTAAGCGGTATTCCACGCGACTGAGCGCGGACGTATCATCGCGGCAGCTACGTGCTCCGTATCAGTGCCCGGATCGCGGGACCGCCCGACGCTGACCTCGCCGGCATGGAACGGGATGGCACGGGTTGGACCGCCTCCAGTATGGAGTCCGTACGAGGGAGCGCATCATGGCCGACCTGCCTGAGCTGCCACTGGTGGGTGATGAGTTCGCGGGCTACCGGCTGCGTGCCGTGCTGGGCCGCGGCGGGATGAGCGTGGTCTACCAGGCGGAGAACCCGCGCCTGGGAAGCGTGATCGCGCTGAAGGTGCTGGCGCCTGAACTGGCCACCGACGATGCCTTCCGGGCCCGGTTCCTGGAGGAGTCGCGGATCGCGGCGTCGCTGAACCACCCGAACGTGATCCCGATCTACGACACCGGGTCCAGCGGCGGCCTGCTGTACATCGCGATGCGGTACGTGGCCGGGACCGACCTGCGGCAGATGATCAAGAAGCGGGGCCGGGTGCTCCCGGCCACCGCCGTGTTCCTGCTGGCCCAGGCGGCGCGGGCGCTGGATGCCGCGCACCGCCTGGGACTGGTGCACCGCGACGTCAAGCCCGGCAACCTGCTGATCGAGCGGGGCAGCGACGAGGAAGATCCCGATCACGTGTACCTGACGGACTTCGGGATCACCAAGCACGCCATGTCCCGCAGCGGGCTGACCGCGACCGGGCAGTTCCTCGGCACCATCGACTACGTGGCCCCGGAGCAGATCCGGGGCACGTCAGTGCTCGGCCTGGCCGATCAGTACTCGCTGGGCTGCGTGCTGTACGAGTGCCTGACCGGCCGGGTCCCGTTCGAGAAAGACCTGGACGCCGCGATCATCTTCGCGCACGTGCAGGAGCCGCCCACCATGCCCACGGCCCTGCGGCCGGACCTGCCGCCCGCCGTCGACGAGGTCTTCGCCCGGGTCCTGGCCAAGCAGCCAGGTGACCGGTACGCGAGCTGCCGCGAGTTCATCGAGGCGGCCCGCGCCGCCCTGGGCGGCCTGGCGACCGCCCCGGCGCCCGGTCCGGTCCCCGCCAGCCAGTTCACCCCCGGCCCGGTCCCCGCCAGCCAGTTCACCCCCGGCCCGGTCCCCGCCAGCCAGTTCACCC
>Ga0070735_10002699_pt1 | contig 15891 bp, 14 predicted proteins | sample Coa_R1_FD_66443 | JGI IMG/M metagenome (GOLD analysis project Ga0070735, IMG submission 66443) | Surface soil microbial communities from Centralia Pennsylvania, which are recovering from an underground coalmine fire - Coalmine... | ecosystem: Environmental > Terrestrial > Soil > Unclassified ... | reverse complement strand
GCGGTGATCGATTACCGCGACTGGCACATTCAGCTGGGACGGCGATTCCGGTCGCTGAAGTTGTGGTTCGTGATCCGGCATTACGGAGTCGAGGGATTGCAGCACCACATTCGCGAGCATGTGCGGCTGGCGCAGCAGTTCGCAGACTGGGTACGAAACGACGATCGCTTCGAACTCGCAGCGCCGGCGCCGTTGAACCTGGTGTGTTTCCGGCACAAGGGCGGAGACAAGGCGAACCAGGGGATCATGGACCGGCTCAATCGCAGTGGCGATTTGTTCCTGACGCATACCAAGCTGAACGGGAAGCTGACGCTGCGGCTATGCGTGGGCCAGACGAATACAAAAGAGCGGCACGTCGAGAAGGCGTGGAAGCGGATAAAGGAGGAAGCGGCGCGGAGTTCACGAAATTAGGGACTCAGTTCTCCCAAGGGTTCAAGATCTGTACATGGGTAGTAGGGAAGTCGTCAACGTTGCGGGAAACGATAGTCAGGTTGTAATGAAGTGCAGTGGCTGCGATTAATCCGCCAATGGGAGAGAGCGGTCGCCCCTTGTGGCTGGCCTCGGCGGCAATAAGACCCCAACCGTCAGCCACGACAAGATCAATGGGCAATATCCTTCCAGAAAAGCGGGATTGAAGGTCAATCTCGAGCCATGTTTCCAGTTGCGTCCGCCGTTTTCCTTGCGAAATCGCAGCAACGCCCTTGCGAATTTCTCCGATGGTCAAAACACTGAGATAGAGCAGGCTTTCGTTAGTCGTGTCCACCCACTTGAGGACGCGCGGCTCCGGCTTTGGGCGGACGAGTTCCGAGATGCAATTCGTGTCGAGCAAGAATCCGGTCATAGTTCAACGTCGCGTTCGCGATCGGACTTGCGGTGGACATCCAGATCGAGGCCGACCAATGGCGATTTGCGAAAGAACTCCACGAGACTCTTAGGCTGGTGAGCTTTGCCGATTAGCTGTTCGTAATGTTCTTCGGCGACCATGACGACGACTTCCCTTCCTTGACGCGCGATACGTTGCGGGCCCTCGGTTCGGGCACGGCGGAAAAGCTCGCTGAAGCGCGCTTTGGCGGTCTGGACCTGCCACGGTTCGGGGAGTGTTTTACTCATAATAATTACCTCTTTTACTGACTAGTCTGACTAGTTAGTACAACTGTACTTGCTAATCATTGCAACATCTCTGGGGCGGGGTGGAAAAACTCGTGCCCTGACTCGACTTCGGTTAGAGCGCTGGGGTGTGGAGGGAAAGAGACCGGTAACTATTAATCCGCGGGCATGGGCGCCGGGCGCGGAAGGGGAGCAGCCTTTTCCGGCACGGCGGCGGGTCGGGCCGGCGATTCGATCCAGTTGCGGATGGCGGGCACCGCGGCTTGGGCAGCGACTTCGCCGACGCGGATCAACTCATCACAGCGCTTAAAGTCATCGTAGGCGAATCCGGCGACGTCCGGTTCGATAACAAGATCCGCGGCGCTCCGCCAGATGCTTGACATTGCGTCTTGCGCGATGGCGAAGGATTGTCCGATCACGTCGAACAGATGCCGAGGCGCTCCGCCGCCAGCCCAACTACCTTTCAGGTGAATGGCGATCACCTTGTCGGCACCCATTTCGCGCAGAGGCCGCGTTGCCACCGGATGCGAGAGCATGCCATCGACGTAGTAGCGGCCGCGGATTTCAACAGGCAGGAACATTCCCGGGTAGGCGCAGCTGGCGCGGACGGGATCGACAATCGATCCGGAGTGGAAGACGACTCCTTCTCCGGAATTGAAATCGGTAGCAGTGACGCCCAGAGGAATACGCAATTCCTCAAATGTCTTCACCTTCAACACCCGGTTCAGGAACGAGACCATGCGATCGTTCGACGCAAAACCGTAGCGGGAGACCGTCCAGCGAGCGAACGTAGTGAAGCGGCAACTGTGGGCGATCTCTTCCAACTCTGCGAGCGAAACGCCGCTGCAGTAGACTGCGCCGAGCAGGGCTCCGACGCTGGTTCCGGTGATGACGCGAACTGGAATGTTCTCGGATTCGAGAACTTTGAGAACTCCGAGATGAGCGATGCCGCGGGCAAAGCCTCCGCCTAGTGCGATTCCGATAGCAGGAGTACGAGGCGGTGCTGGCGGCGGGGTCTGACGAGAAAGTCCACGCCGGAATGCCTTTACCGAGCGAACAATCTTTCGAAAACTGCTCACAGAGAACCCCACGTCTCTGGCTCGTGATCAGCCAAACAGCTCAACCACTAGTTGACATTAAGATGCCATATTTCCACGGGAGGCTGTAAGGGCACGATTGTGCCAGTTTGCAAGCCGTTGCAGGGCTTATAGCCGACGGTAACGGTTACGGTTGGAATATCAGGAAGATGACGAGATTCGTGTATTCCTGCTAAGTTGCGGACAGCATGGTGCGCGAGATTTCAGCCGGCGGCGTGGTAGTCCGGCATAAAGACGGCGAGTGGTGGATGGCGGCGATCGAACCGGCCGGCGACGGAAAGCCTGCGGAGTCGGCCAAACCGGGGGCGCGAGCGAAAAAGAAGGCGGTCATTTGCCTGCCGAAGGGGCTGGTCGACCCGGGGGAGAAAGCGCTCGAAGCTGCTCTACGTGAGGTGCGCGAAGAGACCGGGGTGACGGCGAGCCTCGTCACGAAGCTGGCCGACATCAAGTATGTTTACGTGCGATCGTGGGGCGATGGCGAACGAGTGTTCAAGATTGTCACTTTTTATCTACTGCGATATGAGTCTGGGCGCATCGATGATGTTTCCGAGAATATGCGGATCGAAGTGGCGCAGGCCAGGTGGGTCAAGTTGGAAGAGGCGCCGAAACTGCTTGCCTACCGCGGAGAAAAGCAGATGGCGAAAAAGGCACTGGAATACCTTGCCAGCCACGCACAGGTGGATTAGCAAGGTGTGATTGGGCCGCTAGATAAATTCTGGCGTCGAGATTACCATTAGCAGTTCACAAGTCCTGCCTGGGCCACGTCCATGTCCCGCAAGTCCGCGAACGTCCACTATTTCCTTTATGTCTTCCACGATCAAACCGGATTCATCTCGAGGCTTACATATGAAGCGCATCAGCAAAGTCGCCATCCTGGGCGCCGGTACCATGGGCGCCCGCATCGCCGCGCATTTTGCCAATGCCGGCGTACCCAGTTATCTGCTGGATATCGTTCCTCCCGACGCGGATGCCCCGGCACGCAACAAGATTGCCGCCGCCGGACTCGATGCCGCGAAGAAATCGAAACCTGCCGCCTTTATGGAGCCATCGCTGGCGAAGCTCGTCACGGTGGGAAACTTTGACGACGATCTTAAGAAGTTGGCGGAAGTCGATTGGATTATCGAAGCGGTTGTCGAAAATCTGGAGATCAAACGGGCGCTGTTGCGGAAAGTCGGAGCCGTTCGCAAGCCCGGAACGATCGTCACGACGAATACGAGCGGCCTGCCGGTGGGGAAGATTGCGGAAGGATTTTCCGACGATTTCCGCTGGGCATGGTTTGGGACACACTTTTTTAATCCGCCACGCTATATGCGGCTGCTGGAAATAATTCCGACACCCGAAGCGGATCGCGCGGCGATCGACGCGATCGCCCACTTCTGCGATGTCCGACTCGGAAAGGGCGTGGTGATCGCGAAAGACACGCCGAACTTCATCGGCAACCGGATCGGAACATTTTCCGTGCTGAACGTGATCCGGCTGATGCAGGAGATGGGCCTGACTATTGAGGAAGTGGATGCGTTGACCGGACAGGCGGTCGGATGGCCGAAGTCGGCGACGTTCCGAACGATCGATCTGGTTGGTCTCGACATCCTGGGACACGTCGTCGGAAACATGACAAGCAACGTGCACGACGAACGTAGCGACCTGCGCCTGCCCGATTTCTTCCAGCACATGCTGCAGAAGAAATGGCTGGGCGATAAGACGAAGGGCGGCTTCTACAAAAAACTCAAGGGTGGAGACGGGAAGGAAGACGAACGTCTCGCGCTGGATTGGAAGACGCTGGAATATCATCCGCGGCAAAAACCGAAATTCGCCGCGCTCGATATGGCAAAGACGGTCGAAGACACTGGAGCACGGCTGCGAATGCTGCTCGGGATGGATGGAGGCGCCTCGCACAAGGGCGACAAGGCCGGGGCGTTCTTGTGGGCGGCGCTTTCAGATCTTTGGACCTACGCCGCAAATCGCGTGCCGGAGATTTCTGACTCGGTCGTCGAGATCGACCGCGCCATGCGGCTCGGCTTTAACTGGGAGCTTGGTCCGTTTGAATTGTGGGATGCGGCCGGAGTCGAAGCTACCGTCGCGCGCATGAAGAAAGAGGGCAAGCCGGTAGCGGCGAATGTCGAGAGGCTGCTCGCTTCGGGGCAGAAATCGTGGTACATCGACGATCCGAAATCGCCAGCAGGAAAAAAGTATTGGGAACTTGGAACCGAGAGCTGGGAGCCAGTGCAAGTGCCCGCGGGCGTCTGGTCGGTGACGGTTGCGAAGAAATCGAATGGAGTCGTGAAGAAAAATTCCGGGGCATCGCTGGTGGATCTGGGCGATGGAGTGGCTTGCCTTGAATTCCATAGCAAGATGAATTCCCTGGGAGCCGACATCATCGGCCTGATTACGCAAACACTCAAGCCCGGCGGTCCCGGTGATAGCTTCGACGCCTTTGTCATCACGAACGACGCTGCGAACTTTTCCGTGGGCGCGAATCTCATGCTGTTGCTGATGAGCGTTCAGGAAGAAGAGTGGGACGACGTCGATCTGGCGATTCGGCAGTTCCAGGGAATGACCCAGGCGGTCAAGTTCTCACCGAAGCCTGTCGTTTCCGCGCCATTCGGGTTGTGCCTTGGTGGCGGGACGGAGATCTCTCTGCATGCTCCGGCGCGTCAGCCGCACGCGGAGCTCTATACAGGATTGGTGGAAATCGGCGTCGGGCTGCTGCCGGGCGGCGGAGGCTGCAAAGAGATGCTGCTGCGGGCGGTCGATAGCGCGTCGGCCTCGCGCGGGAAGTCTTCTCCCGAAGCGCTCGCCGGGTCTGTCGAGATGATGGAGGCGATGAAGAAGGCGTTTGAAACGATCGCTACGGCGAAAGTGGCGACGTCGGCGCATGAGGCGCGGGGACTCGGGTTCCTGTCAGACTCCGACCGGATCACGATGAATCGCGAACGCGTGCTTACCGATGCGAAGGCCCGGGCTCTGGAATTAGTGCGAGCTGGATACGAACCGCCGGTGCCGCGGAAAGATATCCCGGCTCCCGGAGAAAGTCTGCTTGCGGCGCTGAAGATGGGTGTGCATCTAATGCGGCAGGGAGACTTTATCACCGACTACGAAGTCAAACTCGGCAGCAAGATCGCCGAGGTGCTGTGCGGCGGCAACGTCACGCCGGGAACTCCGGTGAGCGAGCAATACATCCTTGATTTGGAGCGCGAAGGATTCAAGTCTCTCTGCGGCGAACGCAAGACGCAAGAGAGGATTCAGTACACGCTGAAGGCTGGGAAGACGCTGAGGAATTAGTTTTACTAATTTTTGAGGGAGCATCCAAATGCCGGTTTCGAAATCATTCATTCTGCCTTTGAGCTTTCTGCTACTGGCATGCACCGTCGCAGCCGCGCAGAAAGACGCTCCCGCCAAGGAATCCGCTCCTGACGTCCCGGATGCGATCGCCGTCCCGGCCGGACTGGAACCCGTGCTGTTTACGCACGCTTCGGGCGTGCAGATTTACACCTGCGAGGCCGGAGCAGACGGAAAGTACAAATGGACTCTGAAAGCGCCCGACGCTGAATTGAAAGACCGCAAGGACAAAGTGATTGGGCAGCACTCTGCCGGTCCGACATGGAAATTGAAGGATGGCAGCGAGGTAACCGGCAAAGCCGTGGCCCACGTCGATTCGCTCGATCCGGAGTCGGTACAGTGGCTCCTGGTCGATGTTGTAACGAATTCAAAGAAAGGCGCGCTGGCCGATGTGACCAAGATTCAGCGTGTCCACACACACGGCGGCATGCCCGGCAACAACGCCTGCGACGAGGCACATAAAGGGACGGAGTCGAAGAGTAATTACACGGCGGATTATTACTTCTTTGCCCCGGCAAAGTAGTTCCGCCAAATTTTTTAGCGGCACACGTGCATGCGTGCCCTGATACGAGTTGAAGTTCTGGTAAGGGCTTGGGAGAAATCTTATGCGCGAAGTCATTATTGCTTCTTCTGTACGTACACCGGTCGGTCGGGCTTACAAGGGAACGCTGCGAGCCACGCGTCCGGATGAACTCGGGGCGGTCGCGATCAAGGGCGCGCTCGAGCGCGTGCCGCAACTCGATCCCAAAGAAATTGAAGATGTGATTCTTGGGTGTGCCATGCCCGAAGCAGAACAGGGCATGAACGTGGCGCGTATCGCCTCGCTGCGAGCAGGACTGCCGGTGGAAGTTTCCGGGTTGACGATCAACCGATTCTGCTCATCCGGACTGCAGGCCATCGCGATGGCCGCGGAGCGAATCATGAGCGGAGGTGCCGAGGTAATCCTGGCGGGCGGCACGGAATCGATGACAATGATTCCCATGGGCGGGCACAAGATCTCGCCGAATCCGTGGCTCGTCGATCACTATCCGGATGCATATCTCTCGATGGGATTGACAGCGGAGCGGGTCGGGCACCGATTCGGAATCACGCGCGAGGCGGCGGACGAGTTCTCGCTGCGTAGTCATCAGAAGGCGCTGGCGGCGATTGCGGCCGGCAAGTTCGACGATGAAATCGTGCCCGTCCCGGTGAGCTTCAGCACTCCGAATGGATCGAAGCCAAAGCGGCAGGAAATCGTGTTCAAAGTGGACGAAGGTCCGCGCGCGGACACGTCGCTTGAGGCGCTCAGTGGGCTCAAGCCGGCATTTCATGTGAAGGGTACAGTGACCGCGGGCAACTCATCGCAGATGTCCGACGGCGCCGCGGCCGCCGTCGTGATGTCGGCCGAGCGCGCGAAGGCGTTGGGCATCAAGCCGCTGGCGCGCTACGTTTCGTTCGCAACGGCAGGGTACAAGCCGGAGGAAATGGGGCTTGGGCCGGTATTCGCGATTCCGAAAGCGTTGAAGATGGCGGGGCTGAAGCTCGACGATATCGGCGTGATTGAGTTGAACGAGGCCTTTGCGGCGCAGTCGCTGGCGGTGATCAAAGAAGCGGGACTCGATCCGGAGAAGGTGAATCCAAACGGAGGTGCGATCGCGCTGGGGCATCCGCTGGGGTGCACAGGAGCGAAGCTGACAGCAACCGTGATTCGCGAGATGAAGCGGCACAACGCACGGTACGGCATGGTAACGATGTGCGTCGGCGGAGGCATGGGCGCCGCGGGAATTTTCGAGAATCAGCAAGACTAGAATTCAAGGCTCGAAGCATTGCATTCAGCACTTTGCGCTCCGAGCTATAATTTCTCGCAGGAGGCTTCTATGTCCCTCGTCCGCCTTCTTGCTGTTGTTGCAATCGCTTCCCTGTCGTGGCTTCCGGCCATTGCGCAATCAAAATCATCAGATGTCGACAATCTGCTGGCCGAAACTGAAGTCAATCCTGCGACTCGTGCGTCGGCTGCGCGGCAGCAAGCCGATCCTGCATTCCCCAGCAATCTCGACCAGTACGACGGACAGCCGTTCAAGTTCGACGGCTCCGGCACGATTGTTCCGGCGCATCCCGTCGTCTTTATGACGATGCCGCCTCTCACGACACCGATGGTGGACGCGGGCGCGTGCTATTCGATTCGGAGTTATGTCGTGGCGCGCGACAGGAAGGATTCGGACGCGACACATCTGGTGGGCTATTCCACATGCCGTCCCGCGAACCGGTATCGTGTGTGGAAGACGGCGCAGCCGAATACAGTTCAACTGACGCGCTAGGCGCGCCTTTCGTAACAATTCTTTACCCAGAAAATACGCTTCTTGACGCGGTTCGGACTATCATATTGATGGATGATTTGTCCGGGCCACGGCGCATCCCCAGCGCTTCTGACCTGAGTGGTTAGGAGGTGCTTTATGCGGCACTCCGGCCTTTCTCTTGCGGTAATTTTCCTCCTCTCGTCCTTCACGCTTGCCCAGCATTCTTCCGGCGGCGGCGGCGGTTCCGCTGGATCTTCGAGTACGGGCGGAGGCGGTTCTCATGGCGGTGGATCCTATAGCGGCGGCTCATCTTCCGGCGGTGGTTCTCACAGCGGCTCGTCCGGCAGCGGGCACAGCTCAGGCGGAGGCCACGTCTCAGGAGGGTCAGCCTCGCACGGTTCAAGCGGACATTCCTCACACGTCGGCCGAACAACTTCAACTTCGAATGCGACGCGAGTGACGCGCTCGAACCTCGTCCATTCGAATGCGAATCTTCGCTCCGGCTCGCAGAGTGTTCATCCCGAGAGGCGCAGTTTCTTCTCTTTCCTGCGTCATCCGTTCCGCAGACCTGAGCCGCAGAAAGTTTCCGATTTGCGCCATCGAGTATGCCTGAGAGGACCGTGCCAGGTTTGTCCCAACGGGCAGATCACGTCGAGCGGCGCGTGCGGGGGACCGGCTATGCTGAGGAGGCGGCACAATTACTGCTCACGCGCTCAGCTTTGGAGTGGCGACGCGTGCCTCCTCGGAGTGTGGCTTCTCGACGATTGCGAATCATACCGCGCGGCTATGCAACTGCAGGCAGAGCGCGTCCACAACGCTGAAATGCTGCAGCAAAATGCCTGTCCGGCGGGCCCGACGCCATCGTGCATCGATGCGAATAACGCTCTGCAGAGCGAACAGAGCCTGTATCAGCAGTTTGCGGCCCGATATCAGCAATGTCGAATGCGCTTCCAGACGGCGTATCCGCCCAGCGCCTTTGGACTAGCCTTCGGCTTTGCGGCGTATGGCCCTAACCATTGGTTTGAGTCTCTGAGTTTCGATTTGGGTTACCAGCGATAACGCGCAGAAACCCTGCTTCGCGCCGCTCGCAGTGTCTCGAAGCAGCAGAACCTTCATGTTTCGACACCTATCCTTCTTTTTGCCTCAGCATTAGAATTGCATCGTGTGCCGCTCCTCGGTGTCTTGAAAGGTGGGGCGGTTTGTTATGGGGAGGTAAGACATGGCGTCAACAACGGTAGTACCGAAGAGCAAGGTTGCCGGAGGAAGTTTTCTCCTGGAGACAAGACAACCGGAGGACGTTTTCACTCCGGAAGATTTCAGCGAGCAGCATCAACTCATTGGACAAACGGCGGAAGAATTCGCCGTCAACGAAATCATTCCTAATGTTGAGAAGATTGAACACAAAGATTTTTCTGTAACGCGCGATCTATTAAAGAAAGCAGGCGAACTCGGTTTGAGTTCGGTGGAAATTCCCGAGGCTTATGGCGGACTCGAAATGGACAAGGTGACGGCGGCCGTGATCGCCGATCACATCGCCAAATACGCGGGCTTTGCCACGACCTGGGGCGGACATACGGGGATCGGCACGCTGCCGATCGTCTATTTCGGAACCGAAGAGCAAAAGAAAAAATATTTGCCGCGTCTGGCGTCCGGGGAAATCGTCGGCGCCTACGCGCTTTCGGAATCGACCTCCGGTTCCGACGCGCTGAATTGCCGTACCCGGGCCACGCTCTCACCTGACGGCAAGCACTATGTGCTGAACGGCGAAAAGATGTGGATCACGAATGCCGGATTCGCCGACCTGTTCACCGTTTTTGCCAAGGTGGACGGCGAAAAATTCTCGGCATTTCTGATCGAAAGAAGCTTCCCCGGATTCTCGGTGGGCGCGGAAGAACACAAGATGGGAATTCGCGGATCGTCAACCTGTCCGATCATCCTGAATGATTGCAAGGTTCCGGTGGAAAACCTGCTCGGCGAAGTAGGCAAGGGACACCTGATCGCTTTCAACATTCTGAACATCGGGCGGTTCAAACTCGGAGCCATGTGCGTGGGCGGCGGCCGCGTATCGCTCGGGCACGCAATCGGCTACGCCAAGCAAAGAAAGGCGTTCAACAAGGTCATTGCCGATTTCGGACTCGTGCGCGAGAAGATCGCCAACATGGCGACGCTCTTGTACGTGGGCGAGTCGCTGGTCTATCGAACGGTCGGAATGATGGACAACGCGCTCAGCGACGTCGACAAGGCTGCGGCCGATGCGGCGAAGCAAACGCTCAAAGCGATTGAGGAATACGCGGTCGAGTGCTCGATCATCAAGGTCTGGGGCTCGGAGATGATCGACTACATCGTCGATGAGACCGTGCAGATCTATGCTGGATATGGTTTCGTCGAAGAATATCCGGCGGAGCGCGCATATCGCGATGCCCGTATCAACCGGATTTTCGAAGGCACGAACGAAATCAACCGTCTGATCATCACCGGATTCCTGCTGAAACGCGCGATGAGCGGGCAGTTGCCGCTGATGCCTGCCATCAAGAAATTGATGGACGAGGTGCTGTCAGGGCCGTCGATGGCGGAAGACGTCGAAGGCTCGCTCGCGGAGGAGCGAAAACTAGTCGCGCAAGCGAAGAAGCTCGGCCTCTTTGCGGCGGGCGCGGCCACGCAGAAATACATGCAGGCGATCCAGGATCAGCAGGAGATCATGGGCGCGATCGCCGATATGACGATCGAAACCTACGCCATGGAGTCGGCGGTGCTGCGCGCGCAGAAGATCGTCGACACCAAGGGCGAATCGGCGGCGGCCTTGCCGCTTGCCATGACTCGGGTATATATGTCGCAGGCGTTCGAAAAAGTGGAATCGGCGGCGCGGAAGGTGATCGCCGCCGTAGCCGAAGGAGACATGCTGCGGACGCAGCTTGCCATCCTCCGACGCCTCGCGAAATACGAACCGTTCAACACGGTGGCGCTGCGGCAGGAGATCGCCGCGAAGACCATCGAGCGTGGTAAGTTCACGCTGGCGTAAGAGGTTCACCACAGAGGGGCACAGAGGATCACAGGGTTCTCTGTGCCCTTTTCTTTTCCCTTCGTTTAAGATTGCCGCTCATGGCGCGCATTTCCCGCCGATCATTGGAGACCCATTTCATGAAGCTTTCATTCCTACGCTTTGGTGTGCTTGCGCTTTCTACCGCTGTAATGGCGCAATCGACTTCGGCCCCGCAAAAAGATTCCGCCACGTTCGATCCTGATGGAACCGCGCACATCACCCGCGTCGCGCCAATGCCCGCGACGATTTCTCCGGAGGCGCAAAAGTGGCTGGAGTCGTTGACGCACCAGAAGTCCGGACGCGAGACTCTTGCCGAACGCCGCGCTCATCTTGAGGCCTGGCTGAAAGTCGGCTCGGCCGAAGCGCGCAAGCACTATCCAGTAAATGTCGAGCAAACGACAACGGCGGGCGTGCGAACCGACATCATCACGCCGCTCGATATGCCGGAGGCGAACCGCGGGCGCGTGCTGATCAATCTGCACGGCGGCGGATTCAACGGAGATTCAGGATCGCTCATCGAGGGAGATCCGATTGCGAATCTGACGAAGACGAAGGTCGTGTCCGTTTACTATCGGCTCGCTCCGGAGCATCCCTTTCCAGCCGCGGTCGACGACACTGTCGCGGTCTACAAGGAACTTCTGAAGACCTACAAGCCGCACAGCATCGGAATTTTTGGAACTTCAGCCGGAGCGATTCTGACCGCCGAGGTCGCGGTTGAACTCAAGAAACTTGGGCTGCCGGAACCAGCAGCGCTCGGAGTTTTTTCCGGACACGGCGACTTCAGCAAGGTGGGAGATTCGTGGCAGCTGTTCACGCTGAACGGTTTTCCCGGCGACTTGCAGCCGACCCATGCGAATCATTTGCCGGATGAGCAATACGTCGGCAAGACCGACCGTAAGGATCCTGTCCTGTCGCCAGTCTATGCCGATCTCCATGGATTGCCTCCGACGCTGCTGGTCACGAGCACGCGAGACATTCTGCTCAGCGGCACAACGATTCTGCAGCGCGCGCTACTGCGTTCGGGAAGCGACGCGCAACTGGTCGTGTTCGAAGCCTTGCCGCATGCCTTCTGGTATCACTTCGAGTTGCCGGAGACGAAAGAAGCGCTTGAGTTGATGGCGAAGTTCTTGGATGAGAAGGTCGGGCGCTAGCGCTCTCGGGTTGCTAGCGGGAATCGCTGCCTTCAATAGCGGAGTTCGCAGCGGCAATCAGGTCCGACTCGCTAGCGGCTTTCAGAGCAATAGCGTAGCTATAAGCGCCCTCTGTCCACGCGATGGATGATTCGCCGCAGTAAGCACCGCATTTGAAGGCATGGAAATAGGCCTTCACGCCGCTTCGCAGTTGTACAACAGTTGCGGTCTGCAAATTCTCCAACGACGGCTTCTTGACGTTGCTTCGAGTCCCGGCCAACCTGCCATAGGAACATACATGCTGTCCAGCACAGTCGGGAGTTGCCGCAAGAATCAAGCTATAGCCACCAAAATCGTCGGATTCAACAATCGGATAAACAACGTCTCGCGAGTTAAATCCGGGCATAAACTTCGGCACGCGAACTGGGACAGGCGTACGCTGCCGCAGCAAGGACAGCGCTACAGATCGGATGTCTCCCGCGTATGCGCGTTCTGCTGACTCCGGAATCAGCATGTAGCTCACAAACGCCACCTGTTTGCTGTCGGGAGACCAAGATGGAACGTTGATCGTTCCCTGCCCTCCGAACAATTTCGCCAGCACCGTGATTTTCTTGTCCGCGAGCGACATCAAGCGCAGCATCACGTCTTTGTTTTCTGGATGGCCGTTCACGTCAGGCTGATACGTGAGAAAAACCATCCATTGGCCGTCGGGCGAAATGTGCGGAAACCAGTTGTTCAACTCGTCGGAGAAGACCTGCTCCTGATCGCTGCCGTCAGCGTTCATGCGCCAGATCTGCATGTGTCCGGTGCGCTCGGAATTGAAGTAAATGTATTTGCCGTCAGGAGAATATTCCGGGCCATCGTCTAGACCTTTCGCAGTCGTGAGGCGCGTTTCCTGTCCTCCGGCGGCGGGAATCGCGTAGATGTCGAAGTCTCTGTTGCGCTCGCCCACGAAGGCAAGCGTCTTTCCGTCAGGCGACCAGCCATGCCAATACGATGGAGATTTTTCCGTGATGCGGCGGGGCGTGCCGCCGGCGATCGGAACGACGTACACCATCGATTCGTGGTCGCCCTGCGAGTTGTCGCTGATGGCAAGCTGCGTGGAATCCGGAGAGATGCCGTGGTCGTTGTTGCAACGATTGGCGAATCCGGTATTGATGGTGACCGGCTTGTCGCTGCCCACCGCCAGCCGCTCGATGTGCCCGTCGCGGTTGAAGAGAAATGCGCTGCCGTCGCGCGTCCAGTTGGGTGCTTCGAAACGTCCTTGCGCAATGTAGGCAACGCGGCGGTCGGCCGAATCGACGGCAACAGTTTCGAGCGTGCTGTAGAGAACGGGCTTGTCGGATTCCGCGGCGGGCTGCGTCAATTCGACATTTGAGAATTTTGCCTGTTCGACTACGTCTTTATCGTGTGAGCAAACTCCGAGGCCGACATAGAACTCTCCTTGCAGAGGAATGCGGAGCCATCCTCCGGCAGGCTTGAGATCGGCATCTGAAGTGCCGAGCGCCATGTAAACATAATCTCCGCGCTTGACGATGCGCAGGCGTTGCGGCGCGCTGAGATTCGACTGAATCTCGCGCGTGATGGCGCCCTTCTCATTCCGGAACTGCAGCGACGTCAGGCCGCTGGCGTGAAGCGCGATATCGGCGTAAACGGAGTCGGCGTCAAGCGTCTGGCGGAACATCAGCGCGGCTTTCTTGTGCTCGTTGCCAGTCTTCGTCAGGAAACTGATGTCCGCCGCAAGAGAAACGTCTCCCGACATCTTCTTCCACACAAACTGAAAGGCGTCGGCCGCGAACCACATGTTTTCGCCGCTGCCGGAAATTGTGTAAGTCTTGTTCGCCGCGTCGTAATCGACCGATCCTGGATGAAGCACAGTGCCGACATCGTTGTGGTCTTCGAAAATCCCAACCGCTTGCCCCGAAGAACGGGTAGGCCAGAACACAAGAGCCGCAATGAGGATGAAAACGGAAAAGTAATGATGCCTGCGCATGAGGGTCTCCTCACAGAAGGACGAATTGGAACTTCAGTCGTCAGTCGATGGTCCTTAGCCGTTCGCCATCCATTATTCGTCCTCCGTCAGCGAGCCTTTGCTAACGACCAACGACGAACGACTGGATCTATCAACCGGGCATTGTATATCTACGCGAAGAGTACGCATGCGACTTCCTGTACCAATCTCGGTTCGATTCTGGTAAAACGTTGGCATGAAAACCAAGCCATTCGTTCTGCTTTTTTCATTGCTCATCGTTCTTCCCTTTACAGCGTTTGCAGCCGACAGTCCCTCCTCCGGATTGGCCCAAACTCCTCCCATGGGATGGAACTCCTGGAATAAATTCGCGTGTAATGTCAGCGAAGACATGATCAAGAGCATGGCCGACGCGGTGGTCAAGTCGGGCATGAAAGATGCGGGATACGTCTACGTCAATATCGACGACTGTTGGCAGGTGAGCCGCGACGCCAGCGGCAATATCGTGCCCGATCCGCAGCGCTTTCCGCATGGAATGAAGGCCGTCGGCGACTACATTCATTCGCTCGGCCTGAAATTCGGCGTTTATTCCGATGCGGGATCGAAGACATGCGCGGGACGCCCCGGCGGCCTCGGCCACGAGTATCAGGATGCAATTCAGTATGCGGCGTGGGGCGTGGACTATCTGAAATACGACTGGTGCCACACGACCACGCAGGACGCGCGGGCATCGTATGCGAACATCCGCGCGGCGCTCGATACTGCGGGACGGCCGATCGTGCTGAGCATTTGCGAGTGGGGCACTGCCAAGCCGTGGCTGTGGGGAAAAGAAGTTGGCGGAAACTTGTGGAGAACAACCGGCGACATTCAGGATCGCTGGGGCGAGCAGAAGAAGTGGCCCGATGGGAGTTGCTGCTCGAATGGAGTCCTGGCAATCCTCGATCAGCAGGTCGGACTGCAATCGTATGCCGGGCCGGGCCACTGGAACGATCCGGACATGCTCGAAGTCGGCAACGGCGGCATGACCGACACGGAATACCGGTCGCATTTCAGCCTGTGGGCGATTCTGGCAGCGCCACTGATTGCGGGCAACGATCTGCGAAACATGCGGCCGGAGATTCATGACATTCTCACGAACAAAGAAGTGATCGCCGTGGATCAGGATCCGATGGGACACGAAGGAGAGCGCGTCGCGAAGAACGGAGACCTGGAAGTCTGGTCGAAGCAAATGCAGGACGGAAGCCGCGCGGTAGTGTTGCTGAATCGCGGAGAGTCCGAGCACGAAATCTCAGTAAAGTGGGAAGACATTGGGTATCCAGCGACGATCAGCGCCGCGGTGCGCGACCTATGGGCGCACAAGGATCTGGGAAAGTTCACGGGATCATTCTCGGCTCCAGTGGCCTCGCATGGCGTCGTGATGGTGACGGTAAAACCCTAAATCCTGATTAACCAGAGGACACGAAGTAGCACAAAGGATTTTCCGGAAACGGTTCTTCCTCCGTGCACCTTCACGACCTTTGTGGTTAGTCTTGTTTTTACTCGCGTGATTTCTTCAATTCTTCCATCACGCTCTGGATCAATTCTTTCGCGTCGGTGAGATTTTTCATGATGATCTGAATGTCCATGACGGGCTTGCCCGGCCAGCGCTGGCTCTGGCAATAGACGCCGTGCTGTCCGACGAGGGCCATCGCGTCGGTGATGGTGTCCATGGTAACGGCGAGGCGTCCGCGGGGAACGCCCATCATCGTCTCGTGATGTTCCAGTTCTTCCTGCTTCTCATCGAATACCGGCATGCCTCGATTGTACCCGCGCCCGTTGATCCGGCATAATGGGCGCGCTGACATAAATTCAACTCAAACGTCCAACGTTCCTAGTACGACTCGCGACTTAAAAGGAGACGCCATGCAGAAACGAATTGCCCTTGTCATCGGCA
>Ga0070735_10002698_pt1 | contig 15895 bp, 11 predicted proteins | sample Coa_R1_FD_66443 | JGI IMG/M metagenome (GOLD analysis project Ga0070735, IMG submission 66443) | Surface soil microbial communities from Centralia Pennsylvania, which are recovering from an underground coalmine fire - Coalmine... | ecosystem: Environmental > Terrestrial > Soil > Unclassified ... | reverse complement strand
GCCGTAACACAGCGCCCGGCGAGTACGGAGACGGTGCCGGTCGTTGTCACCTTTCGAATTACATCCGCGGACGCGTCGGCGACGTAAATATTGCCATCATACGCGTCCCATACGACCCCGAACGTATTGCCGTAGTAATAGGAGGAGTTGCCCAAGGACCCCGCAGGTGTAAAGGTCGTCACCACGCCTGTCGTGGTAATGCGTCGCATACGATCGTGGTCGCCGACATAGAGAGCGCCGTCGGCCTCATCGACGGCAATTCCGGTTGGATCGCTGAAGCTCGCCGCGGAGCCTGTACCGTCACTCGTACCGCTGGTCGCACCGCCCGCAAGTACGCTAAACGCGCCGCCCGTCGTGATGGCGAGAATGGCTGGGGCATTGAAGCCCGAGCCACTTTGTGAAGTGATGTAAAATGTTTGCGTCGCGTGATCGTAGGCAATGCCGCTTATTGAAGTCGAGTAATAGTACCCCGAGGGGAATGTGTAGAATATTGTGGTGGCGCCCGACTTTGCGACACGATAGATTATCGGAACGGAATTTGATGCGTCCCATCCGACGATGTAGAGATGTTGATCGTCCGGATCGTACGTTTCGACTGTTGCCTGCTGCACCACCGCCGGAACCGTTGTAACGTTTGCGCGGTACGCGGTACTGCTCGTAAGTAATGCAGAACTCCGCATGTGCGGCGTTACGAGCAGATGAACGGGGTGCGTAACGACTGTCGTAACCCGCGCCACAGACGCCGACCGTACGAGACTCGATGAAGAACCGGCCGTCGGCACAACGGAATTGCTGCCGCCATGCGAGCATGCCGAAAGCAGAAGCGCTAAGACAGAAAATGCGAGCGCGCTTTTACATGCGCGCTGCCACACCGCGGAATGCAACACCTGATCGCCCTCCTAAGACGCAATTTGTGAAATCGCGTTTGGTTAAGGGCAGGCGAGCGTTCCTTTTACTACTATGACGCCAGTCGCAAATGCGAAAAAAATTGATGAAAAATACCTAGGGCCGAATGCGACATGCACACTATTGAAATCAGCGGCCGGTAAGGACGCGTACGATGTCGCGATCGGGCTCGATCTCAGCTGCGCAGTTGGGGCAATGCCGCGGTTTGATTGCCCAAGCCGATGCGATGAACGGGAGCGACACGGCCGCGCATACCATGATCACGAAAATGCCGCCATGAAGTTGCCTCCTTCGGCAGCGAACCCGGCACCCGGTATACGGCGCCCGGTCGCCGCAGGTTTCAGCTCGAACCGGCCCAAACCCCAGCCTGCCTATGGAATCGACCCGCGAGCAAGTAGTGAGCATGGACGAAATCACGGCGCTGGCCAAGCGCCGTGGCTTTATTTTTCAGTCGAGCGAGATTTACGGGGGCATAGGCGGCTTCTACGACTACGGCCCGCTGGGTGCAATCCTCAAGCGCAACGTGAAAAACGCCTGGTGGCGCGACACGGTCGAACTGCGCGACGACGTCGTGGGATTCGATTCTTCCATTATCATGCACCCGCTTACATGGAAGGCCTCCGGACACGTCGACGCCTTTCACGATCGCATGGTCGATTGCAAGGTCTGCAAACACCGCTTTCGGGCGGACCATCTCAAGTCGCTCGACCAATGCCCGGATTGCGAAAGCAAAAATTCACTCACCGAGCCGCGCAACTTCAATTTGATGATGAAGACGCACGTGGGGCCGATGGAAGATACGGCTTCGGAAGCGTACCTTCGCCCAGAAACCGCTCAGGGCATCTTCGTCAACTTCAAGAACATCTATCAGACGGCGCGCAAGAAGCCGCCGTTCGGGATCGCGCAGATCGGCAAATCGTTCCGCAACGAAATCACACCCGGCAATTTCACGTTTCGCGTGCGCGAGTTCGAGCAGGCGGAACTCGAGTATTTCGTTCCGGACGACGGCAACGACATGGAAGTGTTCAAAGACTGGGTCGAGCGACGCAAGCTTTGGTATTCGAGCTACGGAATCAAGCCGGAGAAACTGCGTTTCTACGAACTGACCGCCGAAGAGCGTCCGCATTACGCCAAGGCCGGCATCGACGTGGAGTATCTTTTCCCGTGGGGCTGGGGCGAACTCGAATCGATCGCGCACCGCGGCACGTACGATCTCGACGCGCACATGCAGCTCTCGGGCAAAGATCTGCAATACTTCGACGAGGCAGCCAAAAAGAAGTACACGCCGCTGCTCATCGAGAGTTCCGCGGGTATGGACCGCACGACGCTGACGTTCCTCATCGACGCCTATGAGAACGAAACGAGCGTCGACCCGAACGGCAAGGAAACGCAACGGGTCGTCCTCCACTTTCACGCGCACATCTCGCCCATCCAAGTGGCCGTGTTCTCGCTGGCGCGTAATAAGCCGGAGCTCGTCCAGGAAGCGCGAGCGCTCGAAGAACGCCTGCGCCCAACCTACCGAACCCAGTATGACGAGGGCAACATCGGGCAGCTCTACCGCCGCCAGGACGAAATCGGGACCCCGTTCTGCCTGACGGTCGACTACGATACGCTGCAGGACCGCGCGGTCACCGTCCGCGACCGTGACTCGATGCGGCAGGACCGTATTGCCATCGACTCCCTGCCGGGATTCCTAGGTGACAAGGTAGGTTAGGGCTGCCGCTTCTCAGGATTTCCGCACTAGACGACTGCCCCTCGGTTGGCATAGCGTATGGGTAAAAGCCCATTAACGCTCGTTGCTGCCCACGGGGAGATCCATTTTGATGTCGGAGATGCTTGTGTCGCCCGAACCTGCGGCGTCGCTTCAAAAGCCGATTTGGTTTTTTGAAGAGGGCAACGGCGAAATGAAAAATCTGCTGGGCGGCAAGGGCGCAGGCCTGGCAGAAATGACACGCGCGGGTCTGCCCGTACCGTGCGGCTTTACCATTACCACCGAAACCTGCTTGGAGTATTACGCGCTGGGCCGGCGCAACCCGCCGGGACTGGAGAAAGCCGTTGGAGCGGCGATGCGCGAGCTCGAGCACCGTACAGGCAAGGTGTTCGGCAATCCCGCAAAACCGCTGCTGGTTTCCGTGCGCAGCGGCGCTCGCGTTTCCATGCCCGGCATGATGGACACCATTCTCAATCTGGGTTTGAACGACGCCACCGTTCTCGGTTTAGCCAAGCTGACCGGCAACGACCGCTTTGCGTGGGATGCGTACCGGCGATTCGTCATGATGTTCTCCACCGTCGTTTTGAACGTCGAGAAAGAACTGTTCGAAGATCGCATCGACGATTTGAAAAAACGTCTCGGGGTGGAGACGGATCCAGAAATCGACGCAGTCTCGTGGCAAAGCGCCGTCGGCGATTTCAAGGCGCTGGTCGCCGAGCACACCGGACGCCAATTCCCGCAGGACGTGCACGAGCAGCTCGATCTCGCGATTCACGCAGTCTTCGACTCGTGGAATTCGAAGCGCGCCATCGACTATCGCCGCTACAACAAGATTCCCGATGACTGGGGCACCGCCGTCAGCGTCGTGTCGATGGTCTTCGGAAATATGGGCGACGATTCGGGAACCGGCGTCGCCTTCACGCGTAACCCGAACACCGGCGAGAAAAAGCTCTTCGGCGAGTATTTGCGCAACGCGCAAGGCGAGGACGTCGTCGCCGGCATCCGCACGCCCGAGCGCATTGCCGATTTGGAGCGCACGCAGCCCGGCGTGTACAAACAATTCGTCGAGATCGCGCGCAAACTCGAGCGGCACTACCGCGAGATGCAGGATTTGGAGTTCACCGTCGAGCGCGGCAAGCTGTACATGCTCCAGACGCGCACCGGTAAACGCAGCGCGGAAGCCGCAGTCAAAATCGCGCTGGCCATGGTGCGCGAAGGACTTATCGAAAAACGCGAGGCCGTCGCGCGCGTCAGCGCGGCGTCGCTCGATCAGCTGTTCCACGCGCGCATCGATCCGTCGGAAAAATACGACGTCGCGTGTAAAGGCTTGAACGCATCACCCGGAGCGGCAAGCGGGCAAGCGGTCTTCGATGCGGATACCGCGGAAGCATGGGGGAAGGCGGGCAAAGCCGTCGTGCTGGTGCGTGTGGAAACGACACCGGACGACGTGCACGGCATGATTGCGGCGCGCGGCGTGCTGACCGCCAAGGGCGGCGCTACATCGCACGCGGCGGTTGTCGCGCGTGGAATGGGCAAGCCATGCGTCGCGGGCTGCGAGGCACTGCACATCGATCGCCGGAATCGCACCGCGCAGATCGGTGAGATTTCTTTCAAAGAAGGCGATTCGATTACGATCGACGGAACGACGGGCAACGTCATCGTCGGCGAACTGAAACTCATCGACCCGCCTTCGAAACTGCCGGCCTGGCTGGACGAATTTTTGCATTGGGCCGACGAAGCGCGCGTGCTCGACGTTTGGGCGAATGCGGACACGCCCCAGGACGCGCGCAAAGCGCGTGAACTCGGTGCAGCCGGCATCGGTCTATGCCGTACCGAGCATATGTTCATGCAGCAAGATCGCCTGCCCATCGTGCAGGAGATGATTCTCTCGGATTCGGCGGAAACGCGCGCCTCGGCGCTAGAAAAACTGCTGCCGTTCCAGCGCGACGACTTCCTCGGCATTCTCGAGGCGATGCAGGGCTATCCGGTGACGATTCGGCTGCTCGATCCGCCGCTGCACGAGTTTTTGCCTTCGCTCGAAGTGCTGCTCGTCGAAACCACGGAAGCGCGTCTTCGCGAAGGCGAAGAGTCGAAGACGTATCAGCAAAAGGCGCGTCTGCTCAAACGCGTGCAGCAGCTGCACGAGCAGAATCCCATGCTGGGGCTTCGCGTTTGCCGCCTGGGCATCGTGTATCCCGAGATCTACGCGATGCAAGTTCGCGCGATCTTCGAAGCCGCGTGCGCGCTAAAGAAGCGTGGAATCGACGTGAAGCCGGAAGTGATGATTCCCGGCGTAGGAACGAAAGAGGAAATGCGCTTTACCGCCGACGCCGCGAGAGCGATGGCGAACAGCGTGATAGCGCAGACGGGCGTTGCCGTCGACTATCATGTCGGCACGATGATCGAACTGCCGCGTGCATGTTTGGTCGCTGACGAATTGGCGCAAGCGGGTGCGGAATTTTTCTCATTTGGAACCAATGATCTCACGCAAACCACCTATGGGTACAGCCGCGATGATGCCGAGGCGTCGTTCATCCCGCGGTACCTCGAACAGAAGATTCTGAAGGACGATCCGTTCCAAGTCCTCGATAGACGGGGCGTCGGCATGCTGATGCAGGAAGCGGTGCGGCGTGGACGCGGCGCAGAAAAGGGCCTGAAGATTGGTATTTGCGGCGAGCACGGAGGTGAGCCGTCAAGCGTTGCGTTCTGCCACAGTCTAGGCCTGGATTACGTGTCGTGCTCACCGTATCGCGTACCAATCGCGCGACTTGCCGCCGCTCAAGCAGCCATCGGCTCATTGACCTAGCGCAGCGCAGGTTTAAACGCGGATTAGAAGTGCGGCCGCGCTCTTGTTTGCGGAACCGCACTTCTTTATGCTTCCGTTAACCGCATATCCATTGTCTTCATGATGCAAAGGAGTTCATGTGATCAAGAACTGGAAGACTGCCCTAGCAGCTGTAGCGCTCTCCACCTCCATGTTTGCAGCCGGCGCCGTTTACACGTCCGGAGCGCATGCGCAAACGATGCCGGCTCCCGGCACGACCGCACGTCCGGCCTGGATGCGTGGTGAAGGCGCGAGCCGGTACAATATCCGCAAAGAGCGCCGCCGCCTCGAAGTCGTCATCGACCATCTCCAGCACGATCAGCGCGACTACGGTGGGCACCGCGTCGACGCGATCAACCTCCTCGTCCAGGCTCGGGCGCAGCTCGACCAGGCGATCCAATACGACACCGCTCATCCGGGACAGTAACCTCGAAACATCGATTCCGGGACAATAACGGCAAAGAGACGAAACTCCGGCGGAATGAATCTGCCGGAGTTTCGTTTAGAATCCTATTTCGGCATCTGGGAATTCAAAGCGCGCTACAATCTGGCCGCTTCAGACGCGCAGACTGTGCGGCTCCCGAAATTGCTCGCGATGGCAACGGAAGCGGATCGCGAGCGGTGGGAGCACCTATCTCTTGGCTACATCCCCACCGAAGGAACGCCCGAACTGCGTGAGGCGATTGCGCAAACGTACGATGGCGTCGAAGCCGCCGACGTGCTGTGCTTTGCGGGCGCGGAAGAAGGCCTCTACTGCGCGATGCACGCGCTGCTCGAAGCCGGCGATCACGCCGTCGTTCTCGTTCCCAACTATCAGTCGATGGAGAGCGTTCCGCGAAGCATTTGCGCCGTGAGCGGCGTTGCGCTCGACTCTGGGCGCGACTGGCAGCTCGATCTCGACGAAGTTCGCGCCGCGCTGCGTCCAAATACGCGCCTGGTGGCAGTGAACTTTCCGAACAATCCCACCGGCGCGATTGCCGATCGAGAAACGTTCGAAGGATTGATTGCGCTTTGCAGCGAGCGCGGCATCTATCTTTTCAGCGACGAAGTGTATCGCGGCATCGAGCGAGACGATTCCAAGCGTTTGCCTCAAGCCGCGGATTTGTACGAGCGGGCGCTCTCGCTCAACGTCGTCTCGAAAGCATACGGCTTGCCGGGGCTGCGTGTCGGCTGGATTGCCTGCCGAGATCGCCGCGTGCTGACCAAGATGCTTGGCCTGAAGCACTATTTGTCGATCTGCAACGCAGGACCGAGCGAACTGCTCGCGTGCATCGCTCTACGCGCGCGCGAACGCATCCTCGAGCGCAACCGCGATTTATGCGCTGAAAACTTGGACGCGTTGGATGCGTTTTTCGCGCGGCACGCAGGCCGGTTTGAATGGTACGTGCCTGACGGCGGCTGTATCGCGTATCCACGTTACCTCGGTGCGGACGGCGTCGAACGCTTCTGCGCGCGCCTCGTGGAAGAGGCCGGCGTGCTGCTCCTGCCTGCGTCAATGTATCGGAGCGAACTTTTGGAAACGCCCGCGGATCGCTTTCGCATCGGTTACGGGCGCACGGGTATCGATGAAGCGCTGGCAGCCTTCGAGGCGTATTTAGCGGCGTCGCCCCAAGAATGTGAAACCTAGCGAATCGTTTTGCGTACCGTCGCTGACGTACGGGGGTATCTGCATAGTACGCTTCGCTGAAGCGCCGGCGCAGCGCGGCCAGCATCGCATGGGACGTCTGCAAATCGCTGCGCTCTGAGCGAAACGCCGGCGCCGATTTCGAGGACGCGAGCTCGCGCAGGCAAGTGCTGCATCAGAAGTGAGAAGAAGGCGTCTATCCGTTCGAGTGATTCTTCACCGCGCGCTCGCCGCATGACGCGCGTCGCCAGCCGGAGCTTGACGTGCTCGTACAGCGCGCGATCTGCAGGGCGCATACGCAGCCAATCGCGGAAAATCACGTGGCGTTGGGAGTCGGCCGGATCCGACCACCGGGTCGATACCGTCAACGATAATGTCGACGATCGGCTTTGCCGCAAGGCCGGGAACCGACGTCGAACCGACGTGCTCGATGCGGGTTACGTTCGGGCCGAGCGCAGAGGCTATGCGGCGGCGATGCTCCTCGAACAGCTGCGGCCATCGCGAATCATAATCGGCGAGCGCGACTCGGATCACGTCGCGACGCCGCGCGCGATCTCGCGGCAGATGCGCCGTGCTTGGTCTACGTCGACGCGGCTTCGCTCGACGAACAGTTTACGCCAGTATGCTTTTCCGGAGAGTTTCGCGATGAGATCCGATGCGTCGCGCGCATCGACCACGGAGCCCGCTGCGGTTCCAACCCACACGGTGCGGCTCTCACCGTCAATTTGCAGCGGCAAACGGTGAATCAGCTGCGATTGCTCGTCACTCCACACCGCGTCGCCGTAATGCGCACGCAACGCCGACTCGCATGCCTCGAAGACGCGCAAATCGTGTTCGGCATTGAACTCTGCGGCAACCGCATAGAGGCGCAATCGCTCGCGCAGCGCGCGCGCCGCTTCCGACGGCGCATCGCGCAGCTCGTTTAGCACACGGAAATCATCCCAAGCCAGAAACTCCTCGATGGGATCCAGGCGGTGCGGGTCGGGCCAAAGTTCACGGAGCACGCGCTGCAGCACGCGTTCGAACATGCGCGTCGTGTGATGAAAATAGACCGAAGCGAACATCATGTAGCGCGCCAGGACGAACGATTCGAGAGAAACGACGCCGCGCCGGTCGATACCCATCACCGGCCGGCCCTCTATTTCAAAGACACGCAGCGACGCGACGAGTTGATCGGCATCGTAGCGGCCGCTGATGACACCGGTAAAGTATGCGTCGCGCAGCAGATAATCCATGCGATCCGCGTCGAGGTTCGGCCCGCTGACGATCTCGGTAAGCACCGGATATTTCGAACGCGCGCCGAGAATCAGATCGAGCACGTCGCCGGCGTCCACGTCCAGGTCTGCTAAATGCGCCTGCAATTCCGGCAGTGCGAGCAGGGCTTTCGTTCGTTCTTCGTGACGAACGCCGAGCACGTCTTCACAAGCATGGCTGAACGGCCCGTGCCCGATGTCGTGCAGGATGAGTGCTGCTCGCACCAGGCGCCGCTGGTATGCGGCCTCCGCGTCGTTTACGAAAAATTCACGACCCTCGCGACGTACCTGATCGAAGGCGCGCGTGCCCATTGCAAGCGCTCCGAGGGCATGCGTGAAGCGCGAGTGTTCCGCAGACGGAAAAGCCAAGTAGGCCAGACCGAGCTGCCGCAGGCGCCGCAGACGCTGGAGCACCGTGCAGTCCAGCAAACGCGCCTCGGCGGTGGTGAGCTCGATAAAGTGATGCACCGGGTCGTAGATGCGCTTCACGGTGGACTTCTTGCGAGCGCGCCGAAGTAGGACCTGCACGAAATGAGATTCGACCAAGGCGCCGTTCGGGAGATTCACGCTCGCATAGACATCGCGGGTTTCATCGGCTCGTACGTCTCGCTGCGTAAGCGCGGAAACGATTTGGTCGGGTTGTGCCCGTTTCATACCGAGAAGACGCCGTCGTTTCACGTCCATCCCGACAAGGGATTTTTCAAGTGTTTCGGATGCGGTGCGGGGGGCGACGTCATCACGTTTCTCTCGAAACTCGAAAATCTTTCGTTTCCGGACGCGGTGCGCGTGCTGGCCCAAAAAGCCGGCGTCGAACTCGAACCTGAAAGCCCGCAAACCTTGCGCATGCGCAGCGAGCGCGAGGCGATCTACGAAGCCAATCGTATCGCAACGGCGTTCTTCGAGCGCGTGCTGCGGGACTCGACCGCAAGCGCGGCGCGAAACTATTGCGAGCGGCGCGGCATTTCGCAAGCAAGCATCGAGAAGTTTCATCTGGGCTACGCGCCGGACTCGTGGAGTGCGCTCGCGGACGAATTGCAACGCGGCGGCGTCGATTTGACGATTGCCGAAAAGGCGTGTTTGGTCAAACGTGGAGAGCGCGGTTACCGCGATTTCTACCGCGATCGTTTGATGGTGCCGACCTACGCGACTACGGGCGAAGTGATTGCGTTCGGCGGCCGCGCGTTGGGCGATGCAGAACCCAAATATTTGAACACTTCGACTACGCCCGTCTACACGAAGGGGCGGCATCTGTACGCACTCAACGTTGCCCGGCGCGCGGCAGCAAGCGATCGCACGCTGATCGTCGTCGAAGGCTATCTCGACTGCATTGCGCTCCATCAAGCGGGATTCGAGAATGCCGTCGCCTCGCTGGGCACGTCCTTTACCGAAGACCAGGCCAAAGAGCTGCGGAAATACGCCGACGGAATCTTTTTGTGTTTCGATGGTGACCAGGCTGGGAACGCGGCGGCCGAAAAAGCCGTTGAGATAGCGGCGAACGTGATCGAGCATGCAGGTTCCGGTGTTCGCATCGTCACGCTGCCGCCGGGTGCCGACCCCGATAGTTTGGTGCGCGAGCAAGGCGCCGAGGCGTTCCGAAGATTGTTGAACGCAGCCAAACCCGCTATAGAAGTTCGCCTCGAGCGCGAAGCGGATCGTCTGCAGCGCGGGTTCGACTCGCCTGCCAGCATTGCCGCGCAAGCCGAAGTGCTCATTCGACGCATGACGCCGCAAGCCGAATGGGATCGTTGGCGCGTGTGGATCGCAAAGCGCCTGAAGGTCAATGAGAACGACCTCCGGAATAGCCGCTTTCTTGCGAACACGGCGAATTTCGCGCCGCGTTCTGCCGGGGTCGCAACCCGCCATCTTTCCCGCAACGTGCAGCCGTCTTCGTTCGAACGTGAAGCGCTCGCTATCATGATCGAAGAGCCGGAACTCGTGCGGGAATATCGCGAGCGTATACCGGTTGCGCGTTTCCGCAGCGAAACCTACGCCCGCGTTTACGCGGCGATGGTCGAGAACGCGGAACGCCTGGGCGACACGCCGGATGTATTTGCGCTATTTGCGGACGATAACGAAGGGATAGAGGCGCTGACGGCCCTCGGGCAGCGCGACCGCAGTTCGACGGTCCGCTACCAGGATTCAACCCAGCGCCGGGCGCATCTCGACCGAGTCGTCGAACGGCTGCAACTCGACGAGGAGCGGCAGCGTTATCAGGAGTTGTCCCGGCAGATTGACGAATTGGTGATGGCTGGGCAAACGGTGAACAGTGAACTCCGGGACGAGTTCGATTCACTGGTGGCAAAACTAAAACGGTAAAGATATCGCGGCGCCCACGGGGAGGCGTCACGTTAGCAGCCGGTTTAGGCGCCAAGAGATACATGGGGGCCCCACGAAGTGGGGGGCGCGCAGCTTAGAGCGCAGCGCCATTTCAACCGGAAGGGAGGTGATTGGGAAAAGCATGGCACGTAAAAAGAGCGCAGGAACGAACGGTGCGACCGCAACCGCGGAAGCGGCGCCGGCAACCGTCGAGGAGCTGAAGAAGCGGCTCGTGGAGCGCGGTAAAAAGCGCGGCTCCATTACGCTCGACGAAATAAACATTGAAGTCGGCCGCCTTGCGGAAACGCGCGAGGATTTGAACGAGGCCGAGATTTTCGAAGAATTGATGACCGACCTGAACGCCGCGGGCGTCGAAGTCATCGAAGAGGCCGAAGAAGAGAAACCGGACGAGGCGGAAGGGCCTGAAGAGACGCTGTCCGCCGGTTTGTCGTTGGACGACCCGGTTCGCATGTACCTCAAGGAGATCGGCCGCGTTCCGCTGCTCTCGATGGAGGACGAGAAAAATCTCGCGATGCGCATCGAGGCGGGCGAAAAAGAGCTGGCCAAAAACGGTACCGCAAGTTCGCTCGTCGTCGCACAGGGCGAAGAAGCGAAGCGCCAGCTCACTGAAGCCAACCTCCGGCTCGTGGTGTCGATCGCGAAGAAATACGTCGGCCGCGGCATGCTCTTTCTCGATCTCATCCAGGAGGGCAACCTCGGTCTGATCCGCGCCGTCGAGAAATTCGACTATCGAAAAGGTTACAAATTCTCCACGTACGCCACGTGGTGGATTCGCCAGGCGATTACGCGCGCGCTTGCCGATCAGGCGCGCACCATCCGCATCCCCGTGCACATGGTCGAGACGATCAACCGTCTCATCAAGATCTCGCGACAATTGCTGCAAGAACTCGGCCGCGATCCGTCGGTCGAAGAGATTGCCGCGGAGATGGGCCTGACCCCCGAAAAGGTTCGCGAGGTCATCAAGATCAGCCAAGAGCCGATCTCGCTCGAGACACCCATCGGTGAAGAGGAAGACTCGCACCTCGGTGACTTCATCGAAGATCAGGAAGCCGTCGCACCGGCGGAAGCCGCATCGGTGATGCTGCTCAAAGAAAAGATGCAGGACGTGCTGCAAAACCTCACCGAGCGCGAGCGCAAAGTGCTCGTGCTGCGCTTCGGCCTCGAAGACGGCCACCAGCGCACGCTCGAAGAAGTCGGCCAGGAGTTTGGCGTCACGCGCGAACGTATCCGCCAAATCGAAGCGAAGGCGCTGCGTAAACTGCGTCATCCTTCCCGCGGCAAAGCATTGAAGGACTACTGGAGCAACGAATGAAGTTGCTTGCCGTCGTTGCCGCAGCAGCGATGGCCACGCCGTCCCCACAGCCTTCCAGCCAGCTGAAAACCATCGTTAACACGCGGTCGACGCCCTTTTTCACGTCGATCGCACAGCATTTTAACGCCGCGGTTGGTCCGATGCTCGCCAATGATGCCACGCTCGACCAAATCGATCCGCAGCTCGTCGATCTCAACGACGTCTTCCATCACCCCGACTACGCGATTCGCTACAGCACGATTCGCGTCAAGCTCATGGGCCAAGTTGCCGAGCTTCAGAAAAGCTTGCCCTTCATGCAGCAGCAGATCAACCAGCTGCGCCAGGGCGAGACGCTGACGAAGGATCCGCAAGACGCAAAAGCCATCCACCAGATCGCGGAAAAACTGCAGCTCGCATACAACAAGCAAATGCAGCTCGAAACCGACCTTACCGGCGTCGTCCGCTCGATGATGGACTATCAGCCGCCGGACAATCTGGATATTGCCCAAGAAGAGTTGGCCGAGCAGCAGATGCCGCAAGACTTACGCGACATCAAGAGCTACCTGCGCTTCGACGGCCAGCGCGACGTAATAAACCAATCCGAAAACGCAGCCGCCGACTCCGCAATCACACTCGTCCAACACACCTGCGCAATAAATAAATAGTCCAAAATCCGAGAGAAGCGAGTGATTCGCGTAAGAGGCGACTGACGTGGCCAGTCGCCTCTTACGCGGATCGCGAGCGGGGTTTACATTTCGCCCGCGCCGGCGTTCTTCGATGGTTTGACGAGCGGATTGTTTTCTGCGAATGCGCCGAGCGGGTTCGGCGTCACCCACACTTCAACGTCCCATTGAGCGGGGAACGTGAAGACTTTGGTGACTTGATCGGCGCTCTTCACTTTGCCCATCTTTATCAGAGCGTCGGCGGTCGGATTGCTGAGATCGCCGCCGTTCTTGGTAAAGTCCGTTCCGCGAACGGCGTGGCCGTACGCGGCATCCGTCGTACCTTGCAAGATGTAGTGCACATGCGGGCGGCTGAACTTGAACCATCGCCCCGGAGCGAGTCCCCAAAGCTTCGGCGGCGACGCGCTATTCTGCGCGGTAAGCGGCACAGAGAAGTCGGCACCGAGTAGACGGCCTTTCACGTCGTACCACAGCTGGCTCGGTTGCGGATTTGCAGGGTCGGCTGCGCTGTTCCAATTGAGGTTGGCGTAGCTGATTGCTCCGGTTTTATCCTCGTTGTTGTAGCGGAAGTATCCCGCTTTCACCGCGTCGTCCGGCGTGGCAAAGCGCGCGTTCAGATCTTTCGTGACGGATTGCACGAAGGAAACTTCCGCGGGTAACGGTTTGTCGGGAAGTTTCTGGCTCATGGGGGCGGCCAGCGCGTTCCAGCCGCCACCAGCGGCTAATGCGCCGAACGCCAAAAACGCGAGCGCGAACAGCGCACGTTTCATGGCAACCTCCGATTCTTTTTACGATTTACGGTGTGCTAGTTGGATGAGGACTAGGCGACGGCTTCGGCGTCGCCATGTGGAATCCCGGAGGCGTGTAGAGCGGTGCCGGAACGAACGCCGGATGGGGCGTATCGCGCACGGTTACGAACGGCTGCGGCGTCGCGATGACCAGCGCGCCTCCCGACGCTACGGAAATCGATGCGGCAGTGCGGGCGCGCAGCACGGTACCCGGCCCCAGCGCGACTTCGTGCCCCTTGCGCAGCATGTGATAGATATAATGCCCCGGGATAAAGATGTCGCCGACGGTGTCGGTCACGGCACGCGTGTTGTATTGCCCAACGCTCATGTGCGGATCGATGTGCGCGGTCGGCGTGATAAGCGGAATACGCTTGCCGCCGGGGAGTGTGAGCGCTTCGAAATAAATGTCAACCGAGCCGTCCTCATTTCCCATATGAGCGCGGCTGGCTTGCGTGATCTCGATTTCGACGGGCGTTCCCGCAGGCGCAACGGTTCTTCCGGTCAGAACGATGGGATCGCGCAAATGCGCGCGCACGCGCGAGCCTGGTGTGGCTGCCGAGCTGATCGTTTCGTCCAGAACGAAGAACAGACTGGAATCGAGGGGGAGAATCGTGGAGTTCGGCGTCCCCGTGGGACTGGTAGCGGGAATGCGGCGCGCGGGTTCGGGCGTCGGCACGGGGATGGCGCGAGCTGTTTGCGGAGCAGCGCCTACCGCCGCGGCGGCGAAAACCGCCGCGACGGCTAAATTACGGACGCTGTCAGCTGGCTTTTTTCTCTTGATCGCGGGCTGCTGCGGCTGCTGCACGTTTGCCTTCTTCGATGAGCTGCTTCACTTTTTGGCCGCCCTTTTGACCGATCTGCTCGTAGAAGTTCGGACCATAGCGGTCACGCGTGGCTTCGCCGCCTTTCTTTCCGCCCTTCTTGCCGATCTGCTCGTAGAAGGCATGCCCGTGCGCTTGCTTCGTCGCCTGGCCGCCCTTGCGCCCGATTTGCTCGTAGAACTCCGGGCCGTACTTTTTCTTGACGGTTTCGCCGCCCTTTTGGCCCGCTTCCCGGACCGTCATGCCGCCGGCTTTCTTCGGTGCCGGGCCGTTGGGTGTGTTCATTGACTCTTTGCTTATCCTCAGTTTCTTGCGCCGCCCCAGAAGGACGGCAATCTCATGCTCCATATACTAGAACGCAAGTTCGGTCCAGAAAGTTGGTATTAATTTGATTAAGAAGGCAATACGGTTGACCACTCTGCCGCTCGCGTGCATCCTAGCGCTCGGTGTCTCTGCTCCGCCGCCGCCTGCTTACGTTCAAATCGTCCAACTGGAGCAGTCGCGCTCTTTAGGTAACGGCCGGCTCGAGCAATTCCTGAACTCGAATGACCGCTTAGTTGCCATGCGAGCCGCTCTTGCGATCGGACGCACCAAACAAGCCGCAGGCATCCCGCTGCTGGTTCGTCACACCCGCGATCGCGATGCAGCAATGCGAGCTATGGCGATTTATGCAATCGGCCTCATCGGTACGAACGCAGCGGCCGCGACTGTGCTTGAAGGGCTCCGTGACACAAGCGGCAGCGTCATCGTGTCGGCATTGGACGCGACGGATCGCCTCGAGACTGCGGGCGCGTTCGATGCCTCGCAAGAGCGTGCGGCAGCACGGCGAGTCATTGCTTTGCTGCATGGAAGGCAGCCGGTCGTGCGGGCGCGAGCGGGAACGGCGCTGGAGGCTTTCAGTTCATCGACCGCGCGTCTCGCAGCGATACGCGCGCTTTCGAGCGCCTACGCGCGCGAACGCGACGGCTTCGTGCGCTGGCACTTGATGTGGACGCTGTATCGGAGCTATGCAAAGGCGGCGCCGCAAAACGTGCTTGCCCGCGGCTTGCGCGATCCTGACGAAATCGTGCGCATTCAAGCCGTTCGCGCGTTCGGCAAGCGCGGCGATGCATCGGCAGTGCAATTGCTGCGGCCGCTGCTCGCGGATTCATCATGGCGCGTGCAAGAGCAGACGCGTGAATCGATTACCGTCCTCCAAGGCGGCAAGATGACCGAACATCTCACGAGCATCGCGCAGGGCGTGAAAACGCCTGCGCCGCAGCAGGACAAGCTGGCATATCTCCCGGCGCTACCGCGCACGGATGCAACCGGAAAACCGTCGGCGCCGCAGGCGAGCGACATCATTACGCAGCCGAAACTCGATCCTTCGACGATTGCGCTGTTCACCGGCCCGGCGAAGGGACCGCATCCGCGCGTGCGCATCGTGACGACCGAAGGCAACGTGTACCTCGAACTCTATCCGGAGTGGGCACCGCTGACCGTCGCAAACTTCTTGAATCTCACGAACCGAGGCTATTTCGACAATAACCGCTGGTTCCGCATCGTTCCCGACTTCGTCGTGCAAACCGGCGATCCGACGAACACCGGCAACGGCGATGCGGGTTACACGATTCCGGCCGAAGAGAACCCAATCGAGCAGGACAGCTACGTCATCTCG
>Ga0070735_10002697_pt1 | contig 15896 bp, 16 predicted proteins | sample Coa_R1_FD_66443 | JGI IMG/M metagenome (GOLD analysis project Ga0070735, IMG submission 66443) | Surface soil microbial communities from Centralia Pennsylvania, which are recovering from an underground coalmine fire - Coalmine... | ecosystem: Environmental > Terrestrial > Soil > Unclassified ... | reverse complement strand
CGCACAATATCGCGGAAGCCATCTATTTAGGCACGCGCATCATCGTATTGTCGAAAGGCGCGGAGGCGGAAGGATCGACAGTCGCGTTGGACCTTAACATTTCCGAGCGAGACCAGACGACGGATATAATACGGCAGATCGAGCAAGCCACAGGACATTCGCAGGTGGAAGAGGAAGAAGAAGCCGGGATTACGGAATCGTGACCGGCACGGTTACGGTTTCACTCGAGGGGATGCGCCGCGGCGGAAGTCATGGCGTGGTGGAATTCTCTGGCGCGTTTTCCCAGCAGGCAAAGCCCCACGCCAAAATAAGCTGAGGCAGCGGCCATGCCCACTGACAAACCGTAAGGCAGGTATCGCCAAAACGGGGAACGAAATGACATCACGGGCGCGCGATGGGTCAGCAGCAGAATCAGTCCGACGAGGGCGGCAATTCCTAAAAGGGCACTGAGGCGTCCGGCGAAAAACAGGAAACGGTAGCCCTGGCGCAGCCGATCGAGATCGGAATGGGTGCCGTTTGACTCGTTGTAATAAGCCAGGGCCAGCAGAGAATCGTCACGTTGATATCCCCCAAACGTCACGCGATCGCCGAGATCGATGCTGATGGGAATCGAAGAACTGAACTCGACGCGCTGGCCGGCGACCTGGATCAGGGCCATCGATTTTTTACTGCCGGGGGAAGACAGCCGGAAGGACTGCACGACTCCTCCAATTACTTTTACGGGGGGCAAGCCCCAGCGCGGCCACACCGAAGGAGGCTTCTCATGGACGGCCTCGATGCGGCGCACCGTGGCTTCGAGGAGCCGCGTTCTGGATTGCTGGAATTCCGGCTCGGAGATTTGTCCGGCGTCTTTGAGCGCTTTCAATTCCTCGAGTTCGCTGGTCAGGCTCATGGGATTCGTTGCTTTGATCCGGGAGCCGCTGGATCCGGCGCCCTGGCTTCGGTTACCTTAGCGGCGCCAGGCGGCAAGCCGATGCGCCCTACGGTGTTCCTCCAGTGTTTCCAGTTCTCGGGGTCATCCCCGATCATGCGCGCCGCGAGGCGTTTTTGAAACGCGCAATCGTAAATCAGGTCCATCACTTCGACATCCTGCGCATCCGGAGCGAAGTCGAACTTCTTCACGTAGTACTGAAACGTCTCGGCACGGAACTGCAGACACCCGTAATAGAAGCGGCCATCGCGGTCCTGATGAACGATCCAGGGCCGGTTACCGGATTCCGCGAAAGACAAAGCATTCAGCCACGAGCGCAAGCGCCGCGGCGGCGGTTGTTGTGCAGGCGGTTGCTGCGCCGCCGGTTTGGCAGTGCGCACCAGGGTTTCCCCGGCACGCACAATTCCACCGCCGCAAATCATGAGCAACACGAGCACCCTGAAAATTGATCTAGTTAGGCGATGGAAGATATGCATTGGTCTTCACTCCATCGGTCTGGCGATTATCGACTTATACAGCTCTTCGGCTCAATAACGGATTTGGTTAGCGCGGCGGCATTAACAGTAGGATTAGACCAATCAACTGCGGTATAAGCCGGGCAGCGCCGGCCTGGTTCGCCTGGATCTAATTAACCAAAGCGCATATAGCGTCACGGCGACGGGGGACTTCAAAATATCTGGTATGGGCGCCAACCTACTCGACGTCTCCGTCCTGATCCCTGCCTGGAACGAGAAAGAAAACCTGATCAGTCTTTTGCCGGCATTAGCCGACCGGTTGCGCCGGCTGGGCGTGGCTTACGAATTGATTGTGATCGACGCCGGCTCGAGGGATGGAACGCAGGAGGCGGCGCAGGCGGCCGGGGCCCGAGTGATTCCGCAGCAGGAACGCGGATATGGCGGCGCACTGATGGCAGGTTTTGCCGAGGCCAGGGCTCCGTATGTGGTTACCATGGACGCCGACCTGTCGCATCCGGCGGAATTCCTGAACACATTCTGGGAGCACCGGCACGATGCTGAAATGCTGATTGCTTCGCGCTACGTGGCGGGCGGCAGCGCCGATATGACTCTGTTCCGCCGCGCGTTGAGCGTGATTTTGAACCAGGTGTTCGCCCGCGTGCTTTCGATTCCGCTCCGCGATCTTTCGAGCGGCTTTCGAATGTACCGGCGGGATGTACTGCAGCGCCTGGACCTTCAATCGCGCGACTTCGACGTGGTAGAGGAAATCCTAATCGAGATTTACAACCAGGGGTGGCGGATTCAAGAGGTGCCGTTCCGGTATTTGCCGCGCGGCGCAGGACGCTCGCATGCCCGGTTGCTGAAGTTTGGATGGGCCTATCTCAAGACGCTGTTCCGCATGGTGCGGCTGCGTTATGGCACGGCGGTCGAAGGACGCTCGATTTCGGGCTCCGTATAATTTCGCTTCCGGCTCGAGTTGGACCACCCACTGTTAACCAACGGCCAATCCCGGCTAATATCCTTTTCAGACGTTGAGGGATAACAGTTCCTCTCTTACACTAAGCAGGTGCTTCGCAAACTGCTTGTCAACTTCATTCGGATAGTCATTGGACTGGTGATCGTGGCAGTGGTGCTTAACTTTTCACCGCCTCTGCGCATCGCTCTGCTGGCGGCTTCAGGGAGAGCGACGGGCTGCCCCTGGCAAAAGGCTTTAGCCAGTTACCAGGACGACCGGGTGCAACGGGAGGTCACCGCCAAAATGATGGCGGCATGCCGCCTGATTCGAAAGGACGCCGACGGATACCAGCTGCTGGCGACACCGCGCGGAAACTATTGGATTCCGCCGGGGAACACGGAAATCGCGGGGCTGCTGGCGGAGCAGGAACGCGGCATCTATGGCACGGGAGAAGAGGGCGTGCATCCGAACGACGTAGTGCTGGATTGCGGGGCCAATATAGGCGTGTTCACCACCGTGGCGCTGGCGCGGGGAGCCAAGACCATAGTGGCGATCGAGCCCAATCCGCAGGCCGTCGAATGCCTGCGACGTACTTTCTCGAGCGAGATCGCGGCCGGGCGAGTCATCCTTTATCCGAAAGGTGTGTGGGACAAAGACGACATGCTGGAGCTCATGCTGTCGCGGACCGATCCCGCAATGGACGGCTTCGTCATCCACTACAGCAATATTGAATCATCCGTCAAGGTTCCGTTGACCACTATCGATAAGCTAGCCGCCGAACTGAAATTACCGCGCGTCGACTTCATCAAGATGGACATCGAAGGCGCCGAGCAGCGAGCCTTGCAGGGCGCGGCCGGCGTGCTGCACGCGTACCATCCGCGGATGGCAATTTCTTCGTACCATCTTTACGAGGATGCCAAACGCATTCCAGCGATTGTTCACACCGCGTGGAATGGGTATCAGCAGCAGTGCGGTTCTTGCGAAGACAAGATCTACGACGTCCGGCCGAACGTCTATTTCTTTAGGTAACCGCGCCGGCTCAGGCCACCAGCCACCAATTCATAAAGCCCCAGAAGAACAATAGGTTCAGCACCAGGGAGGCCAGCGCCGCGACGGCGACGATTCCTCCCCATTTCAACCAGAACCCGAGACACAGCGGCGCGGGGAACAGGATCAGCAGGTAGCGCGCCAGCTGCTGCTGGGATGGATCGCTCTTCTTGGTAAAAATAAACAGAACGGCTGCGAGGACATAGGCGACATACTCGCCGCGGATCCACTTCGAGAGGGCCAGAATCATGGTGACGAGCGCGATGACGACGTGCACACGGAGAATGGAATAGTTCGCCAGAAAGTTGTGAATGGTGTAGGGAATGGTCTCCCAGGGCGGAGCGGGCGTGGAGTTCCAGAACCTGGTGTAGCTTTCGCCAGGCAGCATTCTTTGGGTTCCGTAAAGCCACGCCATATAGGCCAGGTATCCCGTGCCTGAGAGCAGCGCCGGAGCCGCGCGCCACGATCGCTTCTTCCAGGCCAGAATAGCGAGAGGCACGACCACGAGCATACCCACGGCTTTGGCCAGGCCCGCAAGAAAACCCGCGATTCCCGCAAGCCACCAGCGATCCGATCGCGCGAACACCATGGCCCAAAGCATGAGAGCGATGGTCAGCGAATCCGGATATCCGGCAAAGAAGATGAAACTGGTGGGCCAGACCGCATAAAAAATCAGAGCGCGCGCCGCGGCATCCGGGTGGAGATCCGATAATGCCAGGCGATAAAAGGCCCAAAACAGCAGATAGGAAGCCAGAGTGGAAATGATCAAGGCCGACACCAGAGGATTTCCGGTAAGAAAAGTCAGCAGCCAGATCAGGCCCGGATAGAGAGGCGGAAATACGACGCTGTCGGGACGGTCATAACCGGCCTGCGCGATGTGAATGTAGAAGAGAGTGTCGAAACGCTCCCACACGCCTAACAACGCAAAACGCAGGCGGTCGGATTGCGGAATCAGATGGTCGGTGAAGTGGTTCAACCGGACCATGGCGGGATCGAGTTTGAGCCGCAGGGAGAATAGCGCACCCGCCACGGCATAGAAGAGACGAAGCATCAGAGCCATGACTAGGGCCACTTTCATTGGATTCAGCTGCTTCAGCGGCGTGTTGGCGGAGGATTCTTTCGTGGGCAATTCCAGATGATATCTCAAGCTCGTGGAATATGAATTGTGTAATGAAACGGGACGGCGACGATATCATTCTGCAATTTCGTAGGATATTGAAGGATGTATGGCCATATCAGCTCACCCCACAGGCGCAGTTGAACCGAAAGGTGAGGTCAGGCGCATGAAGTTGACACTTTTCTTATTGCTACTTTCACTGAATTCTTTGCAAGCCCAGGTGAAAACTGCCGAGGAAGTGTTTATGAAGGCGTTATCGGATGGCAATCTAAACACGATCGAGAGCCTGGTTTCATCGGGCTTCAATCCGAACCTGCCAGTCCACGGATATACGGCCCTCTACTTCGCCACGCAGCTCGGCCAGACTGACGCTGTGGACGTGCTGCTCGCGGCGCATGCAGATCCGAACGCACTCGTCATCCATGGGAATGCCAGCCGGTATAATTCTCCCCTTCAATTTGCGGTCCAACTAGGCAACTTACAAATGGCTTCGATGCTCCTCGCGGCTGGCGCCAACGTCGACACGAAAGGCACGGAAGGACGTACGGCGTTACACTTCGCGGTACTTCACCGCCATCTGGACATGATTCACTTACTGATCGAAAAGGGCGCCGATCTGAATATTCGCGATGCTGAAGGGGCCAGTCCCCTGGATGACGCCGTGTGGCGCGGTTCTCTCGACGCGGTCGCCATTCTGCTGGCGCATGGCGCTCGCCTGAATGAATCGGATAGTCAAACGGGCGCCACGCCCATCAACGAAGCTGCCTTCCTGGGCAACACCGCGGTGGTTCGCTATCTGCTTCAGTTCCATCCGGACCTCGAAATTCCCGATCAACGAGGCTACAGCCCTTTGGACAATGCCATGCGGATGGGGAAAGAAGACTCCGCCCGGTTGTTGCTGGAAGCTGAACCGAAAGAGCGGCAAACCCCCGCATTTTTCGGGAAGAAGATGGACGCGGCCATCCAAAAAGATGAGGCCACCGTGATGGAGACTCTACTTCGGCGCGGAGCGTCGGCGAATAACCTTTTACCATCAGGGTCTACACCTTTGGACGTGGCCGCTTCGGTTGGGGCAATCAAGGTTGTGGGCGTCCTGTTAGACCACAAGGCCGACCCAAACGTGAGCAGCCCGAGTGGAGCTACGCCACTGGAGGATGCTTCTCTAAGAGGACGCGATTCCATTGTCCGTATGCTGCTCGACCACGGGGCCCTAGTGAATCAATTAAACAGCGGTTCGGGAACGACAGCTCTTTATGCGGCGGCATCTTTCGGAAGGAGCGAGGTAGTAAAACTGCTCCTGCACCGGGGGGCGAATCCAAGTCTGTGCGGCAACAGTAGCAAGAGTCCCTACCAGGCGGCTCTTGAGAATGGTTATGGTGAGGTGGCCAACCAGATTCGAAGTCGTGGGGGCGCAATCACTTGTAGGCCGTAGCGTCGCCCATTTAGTTATTCGTGAATCCAGTGCGCGGGTGTCGTACGATAGGCGGTGCGCGACGGGAGGATGCATGATCCAGGGTTTTCGAAATTTTCTGCTGAAGAATTCCGTGCTGGCGCTGGCCATCGGCTTCATCATGGGCGCGGCGACGGGAAAGGTGGTGTCTTCATTGGTAGCTGACATCATCATGCCGGTCGTCGGCCTTGTGCTGCCGGGAGGTGAATGGCGGACGGCGAGATTTCAAATAGGTTCCAAAGTGGGTCCGGACGGCAAAGAAGTGATCAACGCGATCAACTACGGAACGTTCTTTGGAAACATCGTGGACTTCATCGTAATCGCACTGGTGGTTTATCTGATCACGAGAGCACTGATCAAGGAAGCGCCGGCAGCGCCCACCAAGAAGTGCCCGCGATGCACCGAAACCATTGCCTTGGAAGCAACCAAGTGCAAGTTCTGCACGGCGGATATCGCTGCTACTTTGGCGACGTAATCTGCACTTCCGCGACCAGATTCTGCCAGTCGGGCAGTTCGTACACGCGAAGCTTGGTGTTGAGCGCGCTGCTCATTTCCTTAGATTCGTATGCGCCCAGAGAGGGAACGCTGAACGAGAACGTCCCAATGGCTTCTTCGTCCGATTTGGCGGTGCGCGCCCAGAGGTTTACGCTGGCCGTCAGATCGCCCATCTCGGCGCCGGAATGATTCACTACTACGAAACGCACCTGGGGCTTCTTCTTGGGATCTTCGATCAGGCGAAGGCCGATCACCTCGACGTATTTCTGCAATGCGCTCGCCTGCGGCTTGGAACTGGATGGCGCGGGCGTATTGTCGGAGGCAGGCGCGCTAGCCGACGCCGGGTTCCCGCTGCTGAGATAGCGAATCCCAAAGAACAGACCAGCGCCCACCGCCAGGAATAGAACGGCGAAACCGATACTCATAAGCCACGGAGGCAGGTTGATTCCGTGAGCTGGCTGCGGTGCATATTGCGCGTATGGCGGCGGTGGATAGGGAGCCTGCTGTTGCGGCGGAGGCGCATACTGCTGCCCCGGCGGCTGCGCATATTGTTGTTGCCCAGGGGGCGGCGCGTACTGCTGCTGCGGCGCGTACTGTTGCGGCGGGTACTGCTGAGGCTGCTGTGGGGCGGCCATGCCAGGCTGTGGCGGCTGCGGTGCTTGGCCTGGTGGCGGAGCCGCCGGGTGCTTGGCGCAATCGGGACACTCCGTGTAGGCCGGGGGAACCTCACGCCCGCATTGCGGGCAGATCCAGGTAAACATGTCTACTTCTAATCTACGCTAAGCGGAGGCGGTTTGTTACAGGCTCCGTGCTCGTAATATTGATGTTTTACAGAGAAGGATCAACGTTGGTTACTGTTGCTAACGGTCTGGGCCACCGCGCCGTGGTGGCGCTTTAGAATCATGCCGGGGTGGGCGCCGGTGTGGCGGCCGCGATCCAGCACCACCTGGCCATTGACGATCACGTACTCGACCCCCGTGGCATATTGATGCGGCTTTTCGAAAGTGGCGTTATCGATGATGCGGGCGGCGTCGAAGATGGTGATGTCGGCCATCAGGCCGGGACGCAGGAGGCCGCGGTCGAAGATACCGATTTTCGCGGCATTGGCAGAGGTCATTTTGCGAATGGCGTCTTCGAGCGTCAGAACGTGCTCCTCGCGAACGTAGCGGCCGAGCACGCGGGGAAATGTCCCGTAGTAGCGCGGGTGCGGATGCCCGGCGGCCAGCACACCTTCGACGGAGACGGCCGTGCCGTCGGATCCGATGGAGACGAACGGCTGCTTGAGAGCGTAGCGCATGTCTTCCTCGGAGTGGTGGAAGTAGACCGTGGGGACGGACCCGCCGTTGGCTTCGAGCAGCTCGAACAAGACATCGATAGGCGGCTTGCGCTCGGCTTCAATCACCTGATTCATGCGCATGCCTTCATATTTCCTGTATTGCGGATTCGAGAACGAAACCAGGAGCATGCCCTCCCATCCGCCGGTAGCGGTGTAATGGTCGTACCAGTTGGAGCCCGGAATGCCGTGCAGAATTTCGTTTTCCAGGCGCGGCCGAAGCGCGGGATCTTTGAGGCGCTGGATCATGGCGTCCGCGCCGCCTTCATGCGCCCAGGGCGGGATGATGGTGGCCAGATCGTTCTGTCCGGCACGATACGGATAAACATTGGCCTGTACCTGCACGCCTCGCTCACGGGCACGCGCGATAGTGGCCACCAGTTCGGGCATTTGTCCCCACATGGTGTGCTCGGCGATTTTGAGGTGAATGATATCCACGGGCACGCCGGAGCGGCGTCCGATCTCGACCGCCTCGGCGACTGATTCGAAAACGCCGCGACCTTCGGTGCGCATGTGTGTCGAGTAACTGCCGCCATAGGCCGAGGCGGCCTGGCACATGGCGACGAGCGTGTCGGTGTCAATCCAGGATCCCGGCGGCCCGCTGAGTGAACTGCTCACGCCCAGCGCGCCCTGCTCCATGGCTTGGCGGACCAAGGCGCGCATTTGATCGAGTTCAATGGCGGTGGGTGGCCCGGCGCGCTCGCCGCGCACATACGTCCAGATCTGGCTCGATCCGACATAGGTGCCGATGTTGGTAGAGACGCCCTGGCGCAGAAGGCGCGAGAAGTACCCAGCGAGATCGGTCCAATCCGGCTCTCCGCCGCTGACCAGCACGCGGCGCGATGGATGCGGCTGCAGACCGCCCACGGGAGCCGCCGATTCGCCTTCTCCCAGAATCATTGACGTGACACCCTGGCGGATCATGCTTTGAGCATTCCCGTCGGCGAGGATGGTGTAGTCGGAATGATTGTGCATGTCGATGAAACCGGGGGCGACCGTGAGGCCATGGGCGTCGATGGTCCGTTTAGCTGTAGTGCCGGCCAGATTGCCCAGAGCGATGACGCGGTTACCGCGAAGACCTATGTCGCCCAGAAACGAAGGGTTGCCGGTGCCGTCCACGATGGTGCCGCCGCGGATGAGCAAATCGAAATCCTGGCCGAAAGCAAATGGCGCGAACAGCAGCAATCCAACAAAAACAAGAATCCGCATTAGAAGAGGGACAGTTTACTACAGCAGGGGCGAGAGGGCCGACGGGGGCGCTAACGTTGGGACAGCGCAGTTCTGTCAGGCTCACATCGTAGATCGAGAACGCGGGGACATTACCGCAAAAAGAATGGCCGCTAATCCAAGACATAATCGGGGTTTCTAGAGCTTGGTAAAGACGGTGATTTTCCTAGGCTCGATGGTTAACCTGGTTGGGGGCATTGCAAAATCTCCCGTAACAATCTAAACGGATGCAAGTGTCAGGGCAAGTGTCAAGGCGAAAGCTACATTGAAATCGGCGCTTCGGCTCCAGCGAAAGCGAAGCCCAAAACGACGAAGAAGGCGGTAGCAAAGTCAGGAATGGCTGCAAAGACAACTACAAAAGGGAAGATTGCGAAAGGAATGAAGACAATGACGAACTCGGTCAGTCTCGAAAAGAGAAGCGGTTGGAAGGCGGCGTCGTGCCTGGGAGAGCAAGCCCCCAATCGAGGCGAAGCATCGGGTCGATCAGCAGAATTCATCGGCCAAGCGAGCGACGGGAGGTGAAATCCCTCCCTCTCCCACCATCTCCCAGTTGGGAAGCTCCCCTGTAGTCGGCACCGAATCGGGCTCCGATGATCGAAAGGATCCTGACATAAGCCCATAATGCGTACGTGATGGACCTATGACTGAGCTCTTCGCTGGCAATCTGCATGCGGGACTGTCGGGCCTGTCGTTGGCCGATGAGTGCCTCGATCTCGGTGAAGGCATTTCGCTTCGAAAAACATACGCACATCTAATGGCACCGTTCATTATGGCGTTCAATGCGTTTCGACATCACGGCAGACCTCACAATTCCTGCCGCCTTTGAGGCGGTACCTAGAGGGAAAGTCGCACTTGCGAACACGATCGTTTTCCTAGTTCGCCTGGGCGTCAATCCGGCCGTTACGATGCCAGTGCTTTCAAACTATCCCTTCGCTGACCTTGCCAAAATCCCAGACAACGAAGCAGAGCTAATTTCTTTCGAAGGTCAATATCGTTATTATCCGCTCACCGTCGATGGCGGGCTTGCGACCAATGACTCCGCGGAATGGATCAGGAGCCGATGGGAGACAACGCACAGTCTGATTGACGAGAGCGCGGAGTTCGCACTTGCGGTGGACGCCATATCAACGCGTCAGTTCGTCAGGAGTTCAGCACTGACGCTGGTGTCACTTTGGGGGCCTTGGAAGCCTTGTTTTCCCCGTCCACAACCGAGTTGAAATTCCGCGTGTCGTCCCTCATCGCCGCTTTCCTCGAGCCATTCGGCAATAGTCGGGGAATCCTTCAAAAGGAGATCGCGAAACTGTACGACAAGCGGTCGGCCGTTGCACACGGCAAGCCCAAGCATGACGAAGAGGACTTGTTGGGCTCGTTCAACCTTCTTCCGCGCGTATTGATGACAATCATCGATAATAAGAAAGTTCCATCCCGTGAGGATCTGGAAGACGCGCTCTTTGGCTCGTTAGGGAAAACCGGGAGACTAGACGTTTTTTGATAGCCGCGGAAGTGTAGTTTTTCTCAATCCGAAAGGCGCTGCTGTCGAGCTCTCACTTCGCCGTAACACGCCCGGGTTACTGTGACTGCCGAAACGGCGGTCGTTCTCATTGCGAGGGCTACCGACAAACCCGTGGATGATTTGCTGTAGCGGCGTTTCAAGGACCATTGGCGGGCTCTCATTTCGCGGACGATGCAAGCCCTGGGAGTCGAAGAATTTAGAGATTGGCTGAAAAACGCCGATGACGTCCTGCTGCGCCGAATCGCTGGATTGTCCGGCTATGGCCGCGTGCTGCTGGTGGCCGCGAAAAATAGTTTACTCGGCGCGAATGGCTTCCAGCGGATCGATGTGTGCCGCTTTTCGCGCGGGAACCAGAGTCGCTAGCGCCGACACGGCGATCAGGATCAGAATTACGGCCGTTAGTGTGGCCCAGTCAAGCGGGCTGACTCCGAACAGCAAGGATCGCAGCAGGCGGTCCGCGGCGATCGTCAAGACGAAGCCCGCGAGAATTCCGATTGCCAACAATCCGGCCACTCCACGGACCACGTGCCGGATGATGTTCGCAGGACCTGCGCCCAGAGCGATACGAACTCCGATCTCTCGCGTGCGCGACGTAACGGTGAGTGTTACCAACCCATAGAGTCCAATGGCCGCCAGCGTCATCGCGGCTACGGCGAACAACAGCAGCATCCTGGCATTAAGACGGGGCTGTTCGAGGCCATCCTCGATAATCTTGTGGAGAGGCTTCAGTCCGAAAACCGCGCGCGTGGGATCGATGCCGTGCGCCAGCGGAGCAATCGCCGAAAGCAATGAGCGCGCGTCTCCGCGGGTGCGCACCACGTATTCCGGATCAGGCCAGCCGCCAGGCGCGAAACATACGTAGACATACGGGGCGGCGGTGACGTTCAAGGTATCCTCACGCATGTCGCCCACCACGCCGATGATTTCGGTGGCCGGACCTTTCGGATCTTCGAGCCCTCGCAGATGGCGACCAACCAGCATCCCGTCTTTCCCATAGAGTTGGGAGAAGCGGCGGCTGACGAGCGCTTTTGGAGCAGAGGACGCAAGGACTGCAAGGTCCGGGCAGTCCTGGCCCGCCAATAGCGCCGCTCCCAATGCCTTTAGATAATCTCTGCTAATGCTCCTCTCGCCAGCCGTAATCTTGCCGTTTTCACCAGCGCGCGCTGGGCCATCCAGGGTCACCTGATATCGCAGCGTTGCGCCTGTCGTCGGAAGAAAATTGGCGAAGCCCGCGGCCTCGACGCCGGGTACGCGCTCCAACTGGGCCAGCAGCTCGCGCTGCATTTGTCCGACGCGGTTGCGGTCTTCGTCCCAAGTGGCGCCGACATGAAACGTGACGGCATGATCCGGCTCGAATCCAAGATCCACATGAGCGAGATTGTAGTAGCTGCGGAGCATTAATCCAGCACTGGCGAACAGCAGGACGGTCACACTGATCTGTGCGGCGACAAGAGTTCCCTGCCACTTGTGCCTGGTGCCCGAGCTTCCGCGTCCGCCGTTCGCCAGCAAAGCGGCCATATCTGCTCGCGTTGCCTGGATCGCCGGAAACAAGCCACATAGCAGGGCGGCGAGCGTTCCAGCGGAAGCGGCGAAAAGCAGGGCCCGCCAGTCCAATTGCAAATCGGCGGCGCGCGGAATGGATTGGAAAGAAGTTGCGAGCGCGTCGATCAGCCAGAGCGATATGGCGCAGCCGAGCGCTACTCCGGCGCTGGCGATCAGCAAAACTTCCCGCATGACTCCGCCAACCACCTGCATCCGCGTGCCGCCAATGGAGCAGCGGATAGCCAACTCGCGTTCCCGGCGCTGTAACTGCGTCAGCATCAGCCCGGCGATATTGGCCACTGCGATCAGAAGAAACAATCCCACCGCTGCGAAAACGAAGAACAGTCCGCGGCGGTACTGACCGATGCGAAACTCCTTCCAGTCGCCAACCAGAGCGGACCAGCCCGCGTCCGTTTGCGGAAACTGCTCACCCAACTGACGCTGGACACGTGCCAGATCCTCGCGGGCCTGCGCAATGGTGACACCGGGCTTCATGCGCCCGATTCCGGCTAAAAAGCGGGCTTCGCGGTTTCGCATGAGTAAAGCGCCAAGTTGCCCGGGTATCCAGAGATCGATTGCCGCGCCGCCAAACTCTTTGGGCATCACACCGACAATGGTGTAACCCTGGCCGCCCAAGACGAGCCGGCGGCCGATGACGGTCGGGGCTTGTTGGTAACGCCGGGTCCAGAGACCGTAGCCGATCATGGCAGAGAGCGGGCCACCGTCGAGCTCTTCCTCAGCGGTGAAGGCTCTACCGGCCACCGGTTTAGTTCCCAAGACCGCGAAATAGCGAGGCGAGACCCGACGCGCGGAGAGCCTTTCCGGCTCCGCGCCGCTCGAGTCGGTAACGCTTTCTGAATAGACGCCCGCGATGGCTTCGAACGTCCGGTTCATGCGGTTCCAATCTTCCAGACGCCCTGGCGCGATCAGGCTGTCCTTTTCGTTCTTGGCTGGGCTGGCCTCGAGGACCGTGACGAGGCGGTCGGGATCGGGATAATCCAAAGGTTTCAATAGAACCGCGTCGACCACTGAAAACATGGCAGCGTTGGCGCCGATCCCCAGAGCCAGGATTCCAATTACGGCTGACGCAAAAGCAGGGCGCCGAGCCAGTGACCGAAGGGCCAGAATCCATGGTTTCATCACTCCAGTATGGGCAATTTTGGAGCCGTGCGGGCGTTAGGCGTAACTTTCAGAGATTGTTAAGCTTGAGATGGGAAAGTTAGACTTCCATGTCCGGTCCTGGGATACCAGGTCCCGCAAGTGAACGTTCGCGCCCCGAATGTATTACAACGGTAGCGTGGCGCTCGAATTTTACCGTCGCGCGACAGGCGACCCACAGGTGCTGGGCGTTTTGCCGGCGGCTTTCAATCCGCCCACGCGCGCGCACCTGGCCCTCGCACAAGCGGCACTGGCCACGGTTGACGAGGTGCTTTTCGTGCTGCCGCGGCAGCTTCCACACAAAGCTTTTGACGACGCGACGTTCGACGAGCGGCTGGAAATGTTGCTGGACGCGACCTTGGATCAGCCGCGTTGTTCCCTAGCCGCAAGCGAGCACGGCCTGTTCCTGGAGATCGCCGAAGAATGCCGGCAAGCATACCGCGACACCACGAGGCTGCTGTTCATCTGCGGGCGAGACGCCGCCGAGCGCATCGTTGGGTGGGACTACGGAGAACCTGACGCATCTCAACGAATGCTGGAGCGGTTCGAGCTGCTGGTGGCGGCCAGAGATGGCTGTTACATGCCGCCAGCCGAGATTCGCGATAGCGTGCATGAGCTGGTCGCCCCGGACGAGATTGGCAGCATCTCCGCGACTGAGGTACGGGAACGTATCCGGCGGGGAGCGGCGTGGGAAGGGCTGGTGCCCGCAGCGATCGTGCCCCTGGTCCGGCGGATTTACGGTGTGGGATACGGCGATTAAACCTTGGGCAGCCGGTATGGCTCTCGATACTGCTTCGTGAGTGCTGCGTTGGCCTCTTTGTCATCTCCAAACGTCTCGGTTTTCGGATCGAAGCGCACGTCGCGATGGAGCCGCGTGGCGATGTTGCCCAAATGGCAAATGGTGGTGCTGAGCCGGCCGAGCTCCACATCGGCGTTGGGGCGTTGGCGGCTTTTCATGCACTCGAGGAAATTGCCGGCGTGCGAGCCGCCGGAGGGTTTCACATTTTCGACGACTTTGCCGCTTTTGTCGAAGACCGTCCACCCTGTGTCGTCATCGGCGAGTAGCGTGGCCTCGGTGCCATAAAACGCCGTGGCGCCCTCCGCCCCTTCAATGGGATGCTGACGCGCGAAACTGCGCAGCTCCCAGACGAGCGCGAAATCGCCGTAATCGTACGTGAGCACCTGTGTATCGGGGACTTCCTTGGCGTCATTCAGCCAGTAAATCCCCGAAGTGCCCGAGACGTGTCGCGGAAGACAGTTTTCCAGACCGCGCATGGCTTCGATGCCCCACATGGCTACGTCCAGCATGTGAACGCCCTGATTGCCCAGCTCGCTGTTGCCATAATCCCAAAAGAAGCGCCAGTTGTAGTGGAAGCGGTTGGGATTGAACGGACGTTGGGGCGCGGGGCCAAGCCATACGTCGTAATCGATTCCGGCGGGGGCGGCGCCATCCGGAGGATTGCCGATGCTGGGACGGAGCTGGCACATCCACGCTTTGATGAGGCAAATCTTGCCGAGTTTGCCGGACGCGACGTACTCGACGGCGCTTTTGAAATGCTCCATACTGCGGCGCTGCGTGCCAACCTGCACTACGCGGTTGTACTCGCGGGCGGCATCACGCATGAGCCGGCCTTCGTGGATGGTTTGCGACAGGGGCTTTTCGACGTAGACATCCTTACCAGCCTGACACGCGGCGATCATGATATTGGCGTGCCAGTGATCGGGGGTGGCGATGATCACACCGTCGATGGATTTGTCGTCGAGCACCCGCCGAAAATCCTTAACAAATTCGGGGCGCCGGCTTTGAGCCGTCTCGATCTCAGCACCGCTCTTGGCGAGAACGGCGTCATCGAGATCGCAAAAAGTTTTGATCTCCGCACCTTGCTTGATCAAGGCGAGCGCGTCATGTTTGCCTTGATTGCGGCCGCCGATCAAAGCCAGAGCGATCTTGTCGTTGGCGCCAACCGCGCGCGGGTTCAGGTTCAGGAAACTGACCGCGACGGCCGCGCCGCCGGTCTGAAGAAAAGTTCTGCGATTTTCATCCATATCAATTCCCCTTATAGCGTAGTGCGTAGATCTGCGCGAGACCATCATCGCCGCGCCCGCCAAGCACCAGAAAGATCAAGTCGCGTTTAGGATCGTAGACCATGGCGCGATTCTCGCCGGTCTGCGGCGCCGGACCATCGAATGGGATCTCGATCCGGTTCCACGCATTTTCGGCGGGCCGCCAAACCCACAGGCCCTGGCCGAACGTGAGAAAGAGATCCTGGGCAGGAAGATAAACGGCCTCGCGCGAGCAGGTTGGCGGCGCCTCACCGGACTTCGGAAGCCGATTTTGCCAGTGGCGCGTTTTGAAATCGAAGGTCCACAGCTCGTCCCGTTTCAAGCCGCCACCGTGCAGGATGACCTGATCGCGTTTGGAATCGTAGGCCAGGCTGGTGAGCTCGTAGAGATTCTGCGGTGACGGCTCATCGGGACGGTTGAGGCGCTCCCAGCTGCGCCCGGCCCCATGAAAGAGATAGATGGCTGTATCCTGATGCGGACTGGCGGAACGCCAGGGCAACTGATAACCGCCATCGTTGAGGCGCGCGGGCCAATCGGCATTGATTCCGATCACGCCGTGCGGAGTGGAGGCCAGAGTGTCGACACCCGGTGGTGCAGGACCTGCCAGCT
>Ga0070735_10002696_pt1 | contig 15898 bp, 12 predicted proteins | sample Coa_R1_FD_66443 | JGI IMG/M metagenome (GOLD analysis project Ga0070735, IMG submission 66443) | Surface soil microbial communities from Centralia Pennsylvania, which are recovering from an underground coalmine fire - Coalmine... | ecosystem: Environmental > Terrestrial > Soil > Unclassified ... | reverse complement strand
CATACGGCAACAGCGTGGCTCCAACTATTTTGAGCCCTAGTGCATGCGCCCGCTGAATAAGTTGTAAGTGACCGGCGATGAGTTCGGCCACGCTGGGGCGCGGTGGAGGCGTGATCCCGAGATCGTTGATACCCTCGAGCACAACGACGTGTGTTACGCCGGATTGGACGAGCACGTCACGATCGAAGCGGGCCAAGGCACTGACGCCAAATCCGTCAGTGAGTATGCGATTGCCGTCGATGCCCAAGTTGAGTACTCCGATGTCCAGCTTGCCAGACCGATCAGTCAATCGTTTTGCAAAGTCGTCCGGCCAACGACCATTTGCGTCGAGCGTCGAATTGTACCCGTCCGTGATTGAATCGCCGAACATCACAACCGCAGCGGCTTTCTTAGCTGCAGTCACCTCAACACGTGACAAGAAGAACCACGACGTGGTTGTTGTTTGCACGGGCAAGTCCGTTTCGCCAGCGTGGTTTCCATCCTGCGATATGTAGTTCGTCTGTCGTGCGCGGCTATGTGTCGTCAGAGGCGACGGCGCCGCGGTATCTCCCGGAAGATAGATGTCAATGGCAAGGTCCGTCACAGCCGGAACCGCAAGCCTAACCGGGTCGCTGAAGATCACCGCACCTGGAGGAATTGTTGTGGTCGCACTGCCGCTGAATGCCAGCGCTCGATCTGACATTGGTTGAATTGCTGCGTCCTTGGCACGGATCGAGATGTGGGCGCCACCGATCACCACCGGCGCAGTTCCATAAGCATTGCTAAACACCACACGAACTCGTTCGCCCCCGATGCTGATGTGCACAATCTGGCGCAAGGTCTGATCTTTAAAATTCAGTGGGGCAACTGCTGCACCGCCGCCGGGAGGGGCTTGGGCGTCTTGAGGTCGCGCCACTGGAGCCGTTGCCCACGTCCCAACCCAGTGCTCAACGTCTCGACTCCTTTGGGCGAGCGCTCCGGCATTGGCCGCCATGAGGCACACCAGAAGAACGGCCAACCTCTTGAAGTAGCTATGGCTACGAAGCGCACGCGGTGTCTCGATGAGTGACATGGAGTGTGCCCTCCTGACCTGATGTAGATCTTGTAGCAAGACATGCGAGAGAGTTTACATCACAGCCTCAGGCCCTGAAATCGAATCCGGTTAAACCGCGGGGCTATCGGTGGCCTTCATCCTTTGGATCCATTGCTTCAGTACGAACGTACTCTATGGCCTGCTCTATTTTGCTGTAAAGCTGGATCCTCGAAACTGGAACCGACTCCAATTGTATTTGCAATCGGGTCAGGCTCGCTGTCCTTCTCCTTGCGGATCGGGCATTGACGATCCCAGAGCGAGTTGACTGCAACCCAAAAAGTGAAAGAGCGACAAGCATGAAAATCGGTACACGACGTGAACACTCTGGGGCGGCTTCACGCGTAGCAATATGGCTAGTGCCCAGAGGTGTTTTGCTGCTCTTGCTGCTATCATCATTCCTTGCGCCTTCAGGATCTGCACAAGGGATTAAGGCTGCAGAGTACCTAATCAAAGCCCAAGATTTAGTTCGCGATTTTTCTTGTCCCGAAGATGCCTATCCCAAAGCCTGCGATTCGTTTCGAGACTTGGCGTCGGCAGGAAATGAAGAGTTCTTAGCTCCATTCGCCTTCTTGTTTTTGCCACATGACAGGGTCATTTCGACAACTTGGGTTGTATTTGATAATGCGACGGACAATTTCTGGATCGTCAGCTCATCAGTGCACAACGACAAGAAGGGCAAAGTACGGGTGCTTACTTTGTATAATCGCTACCAGGCTGGTAAGGAGATCTCCAGCCAAACCGGGGAGGTGCCCTATGAACGAAAGCCTGTTCGGTTTGTTTCCGAAGATCAAACCACTTCAGTGGAATACACCGGCACAACGATAGTCGCAATTGAGACCTTCAAGAATTCCGCGAGTGGAAGGCCGGTAACCACGAAAATTGTTCTGCAAAAATCAACTGCACGTAATAATGTGTTCCTGACGGCCAATGGTCACACCACAGTAAAAGAGGGCACCGCTCTTCTTTTTGAATGACCTTTAAGCAGCAGGTCGCAGATTTACTCGAGTAATGGGAATTCTCGGATCGAGACGGTTATGCACTGCTCCCCGCTATTTTAGCCATTCAGGCCTCGTTTTTAGTACTGCTCCGAAAGCCAGGAAGGCCTCGCGCGAACTGCGATCCGCTGTACGAAGTTCAAGCGGCCCCCTTCGCATCCACGCCGCGGATCGCGCGCTTCACGAGGTTTCTCATCAACGGAATCTTGAAACCGTTAAAGCGCAACGGCACCGCGCCTTCGATGGCCATGCGTCCAGCCATCTCGGCGGTTTCTTCGTTGACCGGCTTGCCGGTCACCGCCTGTTCCACCTGCGACAGGCGCCAGGGGTGTGCGGCTACGCCATTCACCGCGATGCGGATGCGGTCGATCTTGCCGCCGCTGACGACCTTCGCGGACGCAATGTTGACGAGCGGGAAATCCCACACGGGCCGGTCGCGAACTTTTTCAAAGTAGAATTCGGTATTCGCCCACTTGGCCGGAATGCGAATCGAGGTGAGCAGTTCGCCTGGCCGCAGGATCGTCATGCGCGTGATGTCGTAGCCCGGACCGATAAAATACTTTTCCGCGTCGACGACGCGCTCGCCACGTGCGCTGAGAATCACCATCTGCGCCTCTAGTGCGACCATCGCCGGAGCGGAATCCGACGGGCTGACAGCCACACAACGGTCCGCGCCGAGAATCGCGTGCTCGCGGTTGATCGCGGTCGGCGTATCGGCATAGCAGAGATTGCCGCCGGCACGGTAGCAGTCAAAGCCGCTTCGGTAATACCAGCAGCGCGTATCCTGCGATACGTTCCCGCCAATGGTGCCCTGGTTCCGGATCTGTGGGGAGGCAGCCGCTTCTGCGGCTTCGCTCAGGATCTTGAATTTTGTCTGCACGCCGGGATGATTTACGACATCGGTAAGCGTGGTCATGGCGCCGATTTCCAGACCGCCATTCATGTCCCGGACTCCGACCAGTTCCTTGATTTGGCTCAGATCGATCACCACTTTCGGACGTTTGATGCGATCCTTGAACCAATCGAAACTGTCGAGGCCACCCGCCAATATCCACGCATCCGAGCCATGCTCGTGTAGCAAACCCACTGCACCGTCAATCGAGGCTGGCTGGTAAAGTTCGAAGGCCGGCATCACATCGCGAATAACTGCCATGGTCAGTTCTCCTCGCTCTCTGTTCAATCGAGCTGGGTACTCGCGCGCTAAACTCGAGCTGTCTAAATATGGGCCGTCAGAACTTCGGTTACGGGTTTCCCATATTCGAGGGACGTCAAAATGATGTCCGCCATAACCGGTGCGCGACGGAAAATTTCGTCACCAAGCGCGTCGGAAATTGCGTTGAGAATCGCACAGCATCCTCCGCCGACCGGTGGTTCGCCGATGCCGCGAGCGCCGACCGGAGTTTCCGGATCGGGAATGTTCAGCGCGGCCCACTCGAAGTTGGCCGGAACATCCAGGATCGTGGGTGGTTTATTTTCGTAAAGGCGCTTGTTCAAGGGCAGTCCGAGGTGCTGGTCATAAACCCACTTCTGGCCGATGGCGTGCCCAATCCCCAGCATGGACCGTCCAAGGATTTGGCCTCCTAGGGTGCGCGGGTGGATCACTGTGCCAACGTCTGCAACGGCGAGGAAATCCAGAATCTTAAAGCTGCCGGTTTCGACATCGATCTCGACTTCCGCAAAAGAAGCGACGAAGGAATAGGGCTGGCCGTCCCCGTTGTAGTTGTCACGGGCAACACCCATGAGCCCCTGCCCTGCCAGCGCTGTCGCGGAGGCCTTGGTCATGGTGTTAATGTCGGCGGGGAGTTTGTGGCCGTCGTAAACGCCGCCGAGTGCGATCGCGCGTCGCCCGGCTTGCGCCAGTGTCATACTCGCGCCGCCTCCTTTGTGGAAAACGCGTTCGTGGGCAACTTCGTAATCTTCAGGCTTGCCGCCGTGACCCTTAGCGGCAATTTCCTGCAGCTTCTTCTTGGCGTCCATGGCCGCAGCATGTGCGGCACGTGTCATGGCATGCGTCGTCTGGCTTCCGCCCGAAGAGCAACTCCACGGAAGATTCTTAGACGTGTCGCCCCAGGTCACGACGACTTTCTCCCAAGGAACTCCCATGATCTCCGCTGCGACGCGATTAGCGTCGGCGTACGTGCCACAACCCAAGTTGCCGATACCGGTCTGAATGTACATCTTGCCGTCCGGTTTGATGATGAAGAGGCCGTCATAACCTTTGGAACCGCCCACAAAGGTACTGCTCGAAACGCCAAGGCCTCGCACCTTATTACCCTCGCGCTTGCTGCCCGCGGCGATGCGTTCCTGCCAGTTGAATTTTTCTGCGCCGCGTTCCAGCGCAATTTTCATGAAACTACTGGTGCAGTACGGCCGCTTCCCGTTGACCGCAGGTCCAGCGGGCGCCTTACCCTCAGGCGCGTTGATCTTGCGGATCTCGACCTGGTCGATATTCAACTTCCGTGCGGCCTTGGCGAGAAGCGGTTCGAAAAGAGTGATGCCCTGCATGCCACCAGGCGAACTTTGCGCCCCGCGCGGGATCGTATTGGTCAGGACGGAGACGCCCCGCCAGCGCATTGCTGGTGGCTGATAGAGCAATGAAACGATCCGCCCCGCCTGGTTGTAGTCTCCCGCTAAGTTATAAGGGCCGTTGTCGCCCACGACAAACATGTCCAATGCGGTGAGGCGGCCATCTTTGGCGAACCCGGCTTTGATGCGTCCCGTCAGGCTTGGACGGCCTCTGCCAATGTAGTGTTCTTCCTCGCGGGAAATGCGCATCATCACAGGTGCGCCGATTTTCTTCGAGAGAACCGCAGGAATCACCACGTGGACGGAAGCGGTCACCTTGCTCCCAAAACCTCCGCCGGTGTATTCGCTGACAAACACGACGCTCTCAGGCTTGATGTTCATCCAGCGGGCGATCGCAGGGACCGTCTGGATCGTGCTCTGACTACCGGCGTGCACGAATAGCTTCCCGTTCTGCCAGTAAGCCAACGTCGAGCGGGGCTCAAGCGTTTGATTGCTGGTATTCGGGGTGACGAACGTTTCATCAAGCACCAGGGTGGCGTTCTTGAATCCGGCATCCAGATCGCCATAGCTCCACTCGTCGGCCGGCTTGCCCATCGGCATCTTGCCTTGCTCGTAGTCCTTGAATTCTTCTTCGGTCCACTTGATCTCAACGACATCGAGCGGAGGTGGAGCTATCGGCCGCGTGGGCTGGCCCGGCGCAGCGGCGGGAGGCGGGGCAGCCGGCTTACGCATCCAGGTATTACCCTCGAGGCGTGCGTTTGGACCGCCTGGCCGAAGGCTGACGAACGGATCGACCACGTGCGGAAGTTGCTCGTAGGTGACTTTGATTTTTTCGATGGCATCGGCCGCAGTGAGCTCATCGACTGCAGCAAGGGCAAGAATCGGCTCGCCCTGGTATACGGGTTCCATCGCGAGGCCGCGTTCGCCGCGCGGGTCCGCTTTGATCAGTGCGCCGAGATCTGTATACGAGTCAGCCGGGGCCGGAAGATCGTCCTGCGTGATCATGCCCTTTACCCCGGGCACGGCGAGAGCTTCGCGCGCATCAATGTGCTTGATACGGGCGTGCGGGTACGGACTAAGCAGCAGTTTCGCGAAAATCATGCCATCAACGCGAAAATCTTCGGCATATTTCGCTTTTCCGGTGACCTTGGCGATCATGTCCGGTGTGGTGAAGTTCTCTCCGACGAGCTTCGCCTTATTGGAAGGCGTCTTGGCAGTCACAAGCGGAAGGTACGTTGCCTTGGCTTTAGAATCAATTCGAGAGCTAGACATGTTTCACTCCCCGCGAAAGTTCAGCGCCTCGCACCAACGAATTCAGAATCTTGTCGTAATCCTGGCATCGGCACAGATTACCCGACACTCCGCGCGCAAGTTCAGCACGAGTCGGATTAGGATTGGTCTTGAGGAATCCAACAGTGGACATGATGAATCCGGACATGCAAAAGGCGCATTGGAAACCCTGCTCTTCCACTACTCCCCGCTGCACAGGATGAAGAGTGCCATCGTCGGCGGCGAGCCCTTCAATTGTTAGGATTTTCTTGCCACGGGTGGTGTGCGTGAGCACCGAGCAGGAGTACTGAGGGATGTCATTAATGAGCACGGTGCAGGAACCGCATTCGGCGCGATCGCAGGCGAGTTTGGTGCCCGTCAGTCCGAGCTTGTACCGCAGTGTCATAGCAAGCGTCTCTTGCTTCAGGACGTCGACGGTTCTTTGACGGCCGTTCACGTTCAGCGTAATCAAGCGCTCAACCGAGCCTGGAGTCGCCGCGAAGGCCGGCAGACCGCTGCGGATGACGTAGCCCGTAGAGCAGACCGCGCCCGCTGCGATCACCGTTTTGATTATGTCTCTTCGCGATAGCTTGTAGGGTCCATCGTGCGGATCAAGAACGTCGGCCATATCTGTCACCTCGCTCACGCATGCGGCAGGAACAGGATTGGGGTTTACGTTATCACTTATACCTATTTGGGGGCCATGTCAATTGGGAGTGCGTCGGTTCGGACCGGCGGTCCGGCATCGGAACGATTCTGAAGGTTCTGGCGTCCTGGCCTTTGACTTTTTCGAACGTCGGGTTTCTAGGCCTTGAGTGAGTGCTGGCGCTTAAGCCCGGACGAGAGTTGATCGGATGGCACAGCTTTTCAAACATTTCGAACTCTCAATTGACTTCTCATCGCGGGGCTGGCTCATCGCCAATCACGCCCTCTTCCACCGAGACGTTCCAATCGATCCCACTCGATTCGATTACCAGGAAGAACGCGCGCGGCTCCTCCGCCACATACACAACATCACGTCCGACGCCCTGGTGGTCCACAGCAGTTTCGACAAATCGTCCGCTGACAAGGCTGTGAACCTTCAATCGGAAATAACCTTTGCCCGGTGATTGCTCGTGGCTGGTCTCCCACTTAATGCGCCACTGTCCGCTTCCAATATTGAAGGAGTCGGTCTGAGTGTTCCCGCCACCCGACCACGACGCGATGGGACGCCATCCAAGCGCGGAATTGTTCGCCGGCGCTGGCGCCGGCGGATGAGACCGGCACGAAGCTGTCATCAGAACGGCGGCAACGAGAAGAGTTGAAGCCACCTTTGTGAAAATTGTGTTTTCATGGCTCATGGAGTTGAGCAAGTGAATGATTCAAAATGATTCAAAACGATCCATGACCCCAACTTTAACCTGAAACCAGTGCGGACCGCGGTGTTTGTTCCATGGCGTGGTCCCAAATCGAGCGAGATAGGAGTTGAAATTGAAGAAATGTAGGCGACTCTGGCTGGTCAGCGCGTCCTAGCACTTGCACGCGCGCCCCATCGTGGATCGAGACGCGTGAAACTCCTCACCAGCGAGCGCCGTAATACGAAAACTGCATTAATTTTGCCGAAGCTACAAATCCAATTGCACACGTTCTACGTACTGATTTGGGGATGCGCGAGTGACAACAATCCTCTAACGCAGTCAACTTGTTGATTGAAGGATGCTAATATCAGGTGCCGCTCGTAGCGTGGGCTGCCTTTTGACTGGCCATTTGTTCCTTCATCCTCTGTTGCATTTCCTTAGGCGTGGGTTGCGCAACGTGGGTAGCGACCATCCAAATGTAACCATTGGGATCAACTACGGTTCCACAACGGTCGCCCCAGAACATATCCATCACAGGTCCCTTGGAAGTGGCACCAAGCTTAAGGGCCCTTGCCACCACCTTGTCTGCATTCTCGGTCAGCAGATACAAACTCGTCGGCGAGGCGCCGATCGTTTTCGCAGCGCGAGAATCCATTTGCGGCATTTCCGGGCCCAACATTAATGTGGTACCCCGGAGGGTCAGCTCGGCGTGGATCGCCTTGCCGTCTGGACCATTCATGATTCCCCGTCTGGCAAATCCGAATGCCTTTTGATAGAAGGCGGCGGCCGCTTCCACATCTGTCACCGTTAGCATTGCTGTAACGGATCCGTATAGCTTCTTATTGAGCGGATCAACTTTTTTCGGCATAACGCTCCTTGTCAGTATTCGAGCTGAGTTTCTGCGGGAAATGTTTATTAAACACCGTTGGCATTCTAAATCCATCCGTTTGAAGCGCCAAGTCTCAAGAAGTCACGATATCGTCAGGAAATAGGCTACTAGTCCTGCCACGAGGCACACGAGTAGCAGAGCATGAATGGCACCAGCAGGAATATTCCCAGGCATCTTGGCCTCCAACTTCTTAACTGGAATTTCGATTTTGGCTTTCGAGATGACCGATAACGTATACTGAAACCCATTAGCAGGCAATACTCCGTTCAAATTTCGAGTTCAGAGCCTTTCCGACTGGACGGCAAATCCCAAATCCAAATACGCGCGGACCGAGCTATCTTCATCAAGCGAAACTGCCTCCCCCAAACTGAGAAGTTCGGATTGATATCTTTGTTCCTCGTACGACGCAGCGGCGTCTCGTAGCAAAATCTGGATACGCTGGTCGATTTGGTTCGGCAGGAACAGCCGCCGGAGGTCGCAGGCCAGGACCGGAATGGAGCAGATGATTCCCAGTCCAGGAGATCACAGGATCTCGACGTCAACTGGGACATTGACGCCACAAGTCGGTATAAGATCGACGGTTCGCAATCAATTCACAGAGATATCGGTTGTGTTGCTCGACGCTGGTCTCCGAAACTTTTGGAATTGAAACTACGATTCTCTTCCCCCCTCGATTGTCGGCCTTGGCAATCTCGGTGGCCGACATCCTTCTTGACTTCCAGATCTTGCGGACGCAGAATTCCGGACAAATCGTGCCTGCCAAACCCGGGTTCGAGCTCAAACCTTCCTCCGGAGGCACTGTTTCGAGAGGAGATAAGTTATGAGTACAGCGCCAAAACCCACCTTGGACATGGATAAGCTCAATGCCTTTATCGGCCAGTTTGTTGGCGACCTCGGTGCAGCTGTCCATGCCGGAATGGTCGTAATTGGCGAAAAACTTGGATTGTACAAGGCACTGGCCACCGGGGAGATGACTTCAGCCGAACTAGCCGAAAAGACCAAAACAGATGAGAGGTACGTACGAGAGTGGTTGGCATCGCAAGCTGCTGGAGGATATGTCACCTACAATGAGAAGACGAACGAATTCAGCATGAGTGCAGAGCAGGCTTTTTCGCTTGCGAATGAAGACAGCCCGGCATATTTGCCTGGCGCCTTTGAGCTTGCCTTGGGATCGCTCGCGGCGGTTCCTCGGATAACCGAATCCTTTCGAACTGGCTCCGGAATGGGATGGCATGAACACGCTGACGGTGTCTTTCATGGGTGCGAGAAGTTTTTTCGTCCTGGCTATGCCGCCAATCTCGTGAGCGCATGGATCCCAGCCCTTCAAGGCGTAAAGGAGAAGTTGGAAACAGGAGCGCAAGTCGCCGATGTGGGATGCGGGAAAGGCGCTTCCACATTGCTGATGGCGAAAGCATTCCCAAAGTCTCAGTTTTTCGGGTTTGACTACCACGACAAATCGATAGAAGGAGCTCGCGAATCAGCCAAGCGTGAGGGCGTTTCTGATCGCGCCAAGTTCGACGTCGCGAAGGCCAAGGCGTATCCAGGAACGGACTACGATTTTGTGGCGGTATTCGATTGTTTACATGATATGGGCGATCCCGTTGGAGCTGCTAGGCACGTTTTGCAGTCACTCGCTGAGGATGGCACATGGATGATTGTCGAGCCCTTTGCGAATGATGACTTGAAGAATAATTTGAATCCTGTAGGTCGAGTCTACTACTCGTTCTCAACGCTGCTGTGCACTCCATCGTCCCGATCTCAAGAGGTGGGCCTCTGTCTGGGCGCTCAGGCTGGCGAGGCACGAATCAAACAAGTGGTTACTTCGGCGGGTTTCACTCGTTTCCGGCGTGCCGCAGAGACACCATTTAACATTATTTACGAGGCTCGTCCGTGAGCATTGGATCTATCAAGCCTCAGAAGAGTACGAGAAATTCGCGGTTCTTAGCGTTTCCTCGCGGATGATCCCGTGGATTTACGAGCAAGTTTTGCCTGCTGCGGTGGGTTCTTGAACTCGACCGCGTACCCGCCGACACTATCACTAGCACGCGTCGGATTTTGCCCGGGCCGTCGTGATTGGCCGGGAGTTATGGTGCAAGTGTCAGTGACGCGATTCTAGGGTATTTCGCCGATATGCGTCGCGGAGACAACAAGCGAGCATATTGAGGTTGTCCGACCAAGGGGGCAAAACGTCAGCAGCAAGCGCGTCCATAAGAGGAACGCAAGGCGAGAGTGGGGGTGTGCCAAGCGGGGGTGGAAATGCAACCAGTGATCGGAAGGACTTTCTCGATTTTCGCACCCGGCATGTCGCTGCGCCGGAGGGTCGCGTTTAGCCTAGCCATTGTGAGATTGATACTCGCACCTTTTATTTTGATCGCGGTCTACTATCTGTTCGAGATGGGTTGGATTGTCGATCGCATCGTGAGCGTGGACGCGCCTGCAGCCACCCTCGCGCAACAGGCCTCGATCCAATTGCTCGAAGCGCGCCGCGCCGAGCACAACTTCTTCCTGCTCTACGATGACGCGGACATAAAACAAAACGACGAGTCGCTCAAAGCCGTCACCGGCACTCTGATCCAAATTCGTAATCTGCAGCCGGAGGATCAGACGACCACCCAGAACGCCCTGCATGCGGTCAACCTGTACCAGCAGCGGTTTGCGGCCGCGGTTTCGTACCTTTCTCAGCCGGGCGAAGCTCAGCGCGACCGCGTCGCAGCCGTGTTGCGGAATTACGAAAGGGACTTGAATCGTCTGATGGGGCAGAATAGTCGCAAGAGCAGGACCAAGCTGGTCGAGGAACTTCGCGCACAAGTGGACTCGTTTGATACACAGATTATGTCTACCCTTCAGACCAGTGATCCGAAGTTGCGGGAAGTTACCGCCGACCTTGATGCGTCGAGTCATGAAGTCTTCAGCCTTGCTTCTATCCTGGGAGTTAGGAACTGGCAGCGCGTTGAGGACGATCACCAGAGCGCAAAAAAGCTTCTGCACCGCGCTGAGTGGGTATTGAGCATCGTTTCGGCTGTGACCATTCTCCTGAGCGTCTGGATGAGTTTCGTTCTGCCGCGCCAGGTTGTGAAGCCGCTATTGATGCTCAAAGAGGCAGTCGATCACGCCGTTTCAGGAAAATATCAGATCGCATTCGAACTGCAAGGAAAAGGCGAAGTTGTGGAGCTTGCGAAAAGCGTTCACAGCCTAATAACGCACTTCACCGCCAGGCGGAAAATAGCGTAACAAAATTGACTCCACAGACGTTGACAACGCCCGGTTCCTGGCAACTACCGATTTAAGTGCCTAAGTTCAGAAGCTTTCCCTTGGGGAGGTAAAACGCATCTCGATTGCCACTAATTACACAGGTTCAATGCTCTCAGCGTAACCTAACGTTCCCGGTGCAAAGCATAAATATCAGCGAAAGCGGAATGCTTTTAGAGTCGCCAGTTGACGTAGAGTTGGGCGTAGAGCTGTCTCTCCAGTTCGAAATCGCGGAACTCGGAGCCTCTCTGGACGTGCGTGCTCGTTCAGTCCGAAAACAGGGGACGACCCGGGTAGGGGTAGCATTCAACGAGCTATCCCCGAAAGACCGAAATTCCATCCAGCTTTACATTATGGGCCGACTGAAACCACGCACATCGCCGCGGGTCTCAGTCGATTTGCGAACGAATTTGCGAAGCTTGTAGATGGCAATGGAACCTTCATTTCCTATGCCAGGTTAAGCCTTGGAACCCACCCGGCCAGTTGAACACTATCCATTCGAACTCAACGCTACAACGGCTGTCTGCGCTCAATCCAACCGACCCGGGCGGTGTTTTTTGCTTGAATTCACCCTACGGAAGGAATTGCCGCTCGAAACTCCCACAACTAACCAGGATACCGTTGCGCCGAATCGTTGATCACCGCGTTCGTAAGCACAATTGGGTGGCGAGCAGTTAGAGTTCTCTGAAAATGGAAATCCGCGAAAGAGGAATCCTAGATACAGATGCACTGCCCTCTCACAAAAAGCAGAACACCGCGAGCTTTGCTAGCTCGACTTCGGCGCGGAATTGGCGTTCGCGCTGCAAATCATTATCGAGAAATATATTTCAATCCGTAAAACCGCTCATGACCTTGCGAATAGGGTTCTCGCCAAGAGACAACTGCTTTCTGTTCCAGGTTCTGGCCTTCAGTGTACGGGCAAAAAACGGAAACGACTTCGCCCAGTTCTAGATCAAGAGCCAACGCAACGGACAGCCCATATGGGGATACGTCCGCCGTCTTGCTGATTTCCTGGGCACCTTTCTGAGCTATAATCATTACCTTTAATCTTAGCGGAGCCCTTTTACGCTTGCGCTTTTCTATATCAGCGGGCTTCACTCGGGGCGGCGGCGCGACGCCTTCAACTTGGGTGAGCGTCTTTGGCACAGGCTCGGGTCCGCAAAGGACCAGTAAGTTTGCTGCCTACAACGGCCGCAGTTGAGCGCAATGATGCCAGTAGACGCTAGAAGTTCTCGTTCAAGCACCGTGACGGCATGGGACTCTTGCAGGTGGCACGCCCGGCATTCGACAACGACAGGGCTGTTCTTGTCAGGCTGCGGAAATTCGATGTCCCAAATGTTGCGACTACCATCCGTACACTCTACGCCCCATTCTTGGACTTGCGAGTGACTGATAAGCGAAGGTCCCACGACGCGGAAGTCGGCCTCCTGCACGTTAGCAAGATTAACGAGACGAATAACATCAGCCGGAAAGACGCGTTGCTGAATACCGATCAGGCTACCAGTAGCGCTCACGACGATTGCGTACGTGTCTGCTTCAAACGGACCCCGTGATTCGTCGAATGCCAATACACGGACGGGACGTTTGAGACGAACGTCATTCCTTGATTCGATTGTGATCATGTTCTAATATTTTGTCTCGCCGCTCGATTTTTTCCGAAGAGGCGATCGCTCCCCGCTGTCCAATCGATCAACCGCTTACTCGATTAGTTTGCCGTAATGATTGAAGAACGTCGTCGGCTCAGATCAAACAAGATGCGATTATGCCGGCAGTCGAAATACCGCGCACTCAATCGAATTTGTTCAAGGGCCCCGCTGGACTAAAAACCCCCGGGTCACGTCACTCGATCTTTCTGGAAACGTAAAGTGGCCAGATTTAGCACCTGATCGGTCGCTGAACTTCAGACCAGTTTCCTTCTGGTCGCCTCACTTCTATTCTTGGGTGTTTGGGCATTCTGCTTTGTGTGCCTGACTACAGCTATGGACGAACGACCAATTGGGACCGAGAGTCCCCAGAGGCATCAAAGGCGGGGGAGTTTTCAACTATGAATAAGGCGTGGCAATTCTCAGAGCAAACATTAAAGCAACAAATAGCGGCCTTGATAGAGATCGCACGGACTCCTGGCTGTCCCTCGTTGGCGGAGTGCTCACAAATCTTGGTTCGGACCTGTCGGCTTTGGTTGATTGTCGTCACAACCATTTTCGGGCTGATCGTAGTAATCCCTCTGGCGAGGGGCGCGACGGAGCGGTGGAGAAATGCACGGGAGATTCGCTACGAACAGGCAGTCGCGAGTGTGACGCCGGACAGATTGATCGCCCGATGCGGCCAACCGACGGAAGATGCGACGAAGACGTATCCGATCGTGATGCGGACTATCAGCTATCGGTTCAAAAGCAACAAAACGGTCATGCTTGTCTTCAGCAGGACGGTCGAAGGAGAAAGCGATTGGGTATTTTTGACGATGAAGGATGGTACCGGAGCCCGGAGCTTTGACACCCCGGGTACGAAAATCGCCGCCTTGCCTTGTCTGGATTCGAAGGAATGAAGGCACGTCTTACACTTCCTCAATCGTGTTGCAATCGACCAGTCGAACTGGTAACGCTTAGCAGCAGCTGACTTTCGACAAATTTGCAGGCCCAAATCTAGCGCTGTTGGTGATGATCGGAATTCAGGAGCCGGTATCCATCGACCTCGACGCACGGAGGCGACTCCATCAACGGGTCGTGGGAAGGAGCAATCACACGAGGAGGCATGACCCAGGTCGCCGTAAGCACCTTCGGTGATCCGTTCCTTCGATCGATCAAGTCGCAAGACGCGGCTCCCGTTCCAGCAATTCTCTTAACCGTCGTAGATCCTTTCGATTTGCCTGGCGCATGGCAAATGAGAGGAAAGGGACGATCAACTTGGAGAAGCCGCTCGGGGAACCGTGATTTCGCAAAGTCATGCGAGTTTGTTTTTCGCCGATGGCCTCCCAGGTGTAGATCGTTTCCATTGGGAATCGTCCTTCCGACGTCCGCATCACTAGACGCTTTCCCGGAACGAAATCAACGAACTCATAGACGTAGGCCAGACGTTTCCCAAGAAAGCGAGCAACAAACACGACCTTTGAACCTACAACCAACGGTGGAGTTGTTTTCCATTCCACCGACTTGATATTCACGTACCAGCAGGGGGCATTGTCTGGGTTCGAAGCGTAGGCCGCCACGTCTTCCGCAGATCGCTCAATGACGATTTGTGACACCACGTCGACATCACTCATTCCAGAACCTCCCCGAACATCTACGTCATCGTTGGCGCACTTAAGCTTGGGTATACGTCGATGAGAGTTGGCAGATTCTCTCACAACGCGAACGGTCGATAGCCTTGGATGGTTGCGGATTCTTCACATCACAGCAATATACGACTAAACTCGGAAACGATAGACTATTGGTTTGATCATTTCGACGTGGATCGAATTTCTTAAATCACAGGATTACCTGGATCAGTTCTGAGAGTTTTGTTCTATTATTCCGTGCAGCGCACGAACCGTGCCATCGATAGGTCCCGTTTTTAACCCCAGGACCCTGGCAATCAGGGGGTACAGATCGATGTTTTCGAATGACGCCACGGTCACACCCGAACGAATGTCCGGCCCAGCGGCAACGAAGATCGCTTTCATGCTAGGCATCTGCCGTGGATCGTATCCGTGCCCGCCTCGGAGCGGCATCCTCGTGCCTCCGTTCGAATTTGGGTCGTGAGCCACGATGGAAAACGGTCCCGTCGGCACGACGACTGGATCGCCTTCGCGCGGATTCGAATTAAAATGCAAATAAGCGGGTACCTGGGCCTGCCGATACACCTTGAATTTGTCGCTCTTATTCAACAGCGATTCGTAAGCCTTCTCTGCGGCCGCTTCAGACGTTGGGTAGAGCCGTCCACCTTCAGTTTTGAATTCCGACAGATCAGCCCATTTATCGAGAATCACCCAGCCGCCCTGCAACGTTTCCATCCCGTGATCAGAAACAACAATTAGATCAACGGGCAGTCCCGTGGCCGCGAGCCCTCTCGAAAGCTTTCCAATAATTTCGTCAACTTGCCGGACGGCCACAGCCGTCTCGGGTGCATCAGGGCCATACGCGTGGCCTACGTCATCCGTCTCCTCGAAATAAAGCGTGATGAAATGTGGCCTCTTTTCAGGCGGAAGCTGGAGCCAAGCCAGGGCTTGCTTGACGCGTTTCTCGTAGGGAAATTTTTCATCGTACGGGGCAACGTAGTAGCTGGGGCGTTTGCCCTGAATCTCGGCATCCGAGCCGGGCCAGAAAAAACAGGCCGCACGCATTCCCTGCTGCTCCGCCAACACCCATAACGGCGTGCCGCCATACCAACTGCCATCGCTCCTCGTTTTCGGATCGCCGAAGGAATAGCTCTCGTTTCGCGCAGGATCGTAGAAAGAATTCCCGACGATTCCATGGTGATCCGGGTAGATGCCGGTCGCGATCGAATAGTGGTTTGGGGAGGTCACCGATGGGAAAGACGGAATCATTCCATCCGGCGCCGTCGCGCCCCGAGCTGCCATCGCCAG
>Ga0070735_10002695_pt1 | contig 15914 bp, 12 predicted proteins | sample Coa_R1_FD_66443 | JGI IMG/M metagenome (GOLD analysis project Ga0070735, IMG submission 66443) | Surface soil microbial communities from Centralia Pennsylvania, which are recovering from an underground coalmine fire - Coalmine... | ecosystem: Environmental > Terrestrial > Soil > Unclassified ... | reverse complement strand
CTCCCGCTGCAACGTGCCGACGTCCGCGGCGAGCGCCGGGGCCGAGCCGAGGAGACCGACCGCCGTCATCAGCGCGGCCAGGGCGCGAGCGCCGAGCGGGGGGAGCAGGCGGTGACGCGTCACGGGGCGGCAGCCGAGACTACGACGCTCGGGGCCTATTCGTCCGCAGGCGCGAGCGAAGCGAGAGTTCGGACGACACACCCAAACGTTGCGTCTCAGGGGGCCTTCGACCCCTCGCCCAGAGCGCGCTCGACGTCCGCCTCGACGAGCTTCTCGTCGCCCGGGTTGTACCCCTCGCGAACGGCGGCGATGCGACCGCTCCGGGAAACGAGGACGCTCAGCGGCATCGATTTTTTCGGGTCGTACAGGCTGGCGATGCGCGAGTCCTCGTCGATCACGACCGGGAAGCCGATGCCATAGCGCTTCACGAACGCGGGGACCTCGGCGACCGACTCGGGCCCGTCCATCGAGACGCCGACGACCAGCAGGCCCCGCGGCCTTTCCCTCTCGTACATGGCGCCGAGATGAGGGAACTCCGCCTTGCACGGCTCGCAGAACGTCGACCAGAAGTCGAGCAGCACCACCTCCCGGCCGAGGTGGTCGCTCATCCGAAACGTGTTACCGTTCACGTCGCGCGCCGTGAAGTCCGGGGCGGTCGCCCCCGACGCCTCCGTCGAGGGAGCGGCCCCCCCGCCGGTCTGCGCCCCGCCGCACCCCACGACGAGCGCCGCGCACGACGCCCCCGCCCGCGCTCGGTCCCGCAAACGCATCACTGGTCGCCGCAGACCGCGGGGACCGGGTAGCTCGGCGTGCTCGGGATCGACGACAGGCCCGAGGTCACGTCCGCCTCGTAGCCGACGCCGGCCTTGACCATCTCCATCGTGCGCGGGTCGATGTCGCAGTTCCATGGAATGGCCGCCGCGTTGAAGAAGCCGCCGAGGTTCCTCAGGCCCGGGTCGAGCATCTCGGTGAAGTTCGAGTGGTGCGTCTTCATCCACGAGATGAGGTCGCTCGGCGTCGCGTCGACGCCCTGCGTCGCGCCGTCCGACAGCGCCTGGATGACGACCACGCGCTTGGCCGCGATCGCGCCCTTGGCGGCGACGATGTCGTCCGTCTCCTGGTTGCAGGGCGGGCACCAGACGGCGGCGACGGTCAGGTGGATCATCGCGTAGTTCGTGTTGCAGGGGTCGTAGTAGTCGGCGAGCGCGATCGTCTGCAGGCCCTGCGAGGTGTCGGCGTTCGGGTAGCCCAGGAACTTGAAATTTTGGATGACACTGCCGGGCGTGTGGCCCGAGCGCGGGCTCCGCCCGTAGCCGGTGGACGGGTTCGGGTAGGCGACCCCGTACGAGTTCGTGTCGTGACCGGAGAGGGCTTGCCCGCCGTTCGAGGGCGCGGCCCCGTCGTCGCAGGGATTGCACGCCGGACCCGAGTGGGACGAACCGCTGCTGCAACCCGTGTCGATCCCCACGAGGGCAGCGCCCGAAACCGCGAGCGCTGCGAAGGAGAACGACGTCATGGTAAAGACCTCCAGCCCTTGGTGCTCGACCCGTTGCAAGCGTATCGTTGGCTGGCCTTGCGTCAACCTCGGTTGCGGTTTTCGTGGATGGTCGTGCTGCTTTGCGCCGCGCTCGTACCCGGGGGGTGCTCGTCCTCTTCTTCTGGCTCGCCGTGCGGTGCCTGCGCGACGGGGAACGAGTGCATCGACGACGGTTCCGGCTCTGGCCCGCAGTGCCACAAGGTCTGCACCGACCAGTCGGGCTGTCCGGCGGGGTGGTCTTGCCACGAGGGACAGGCCTCCGGCCAGACGAAGAGTTGGTGCTTGCAGGACTGGCACGTGTCCTGTTCGCCTCGCGTGGCCGACGCGGGGACCTCGGCGAACACTGAAACGGACAACCCGGCGTGCGATACCGCCAAAGGATTCGGGTGCTACGCGCACAGCCCGACCGACGCGAACGCCTTCTGCACCAAGTTCACCTGCGCGAAGGACAGCGACTGTCCCGGCGGGTGGTGGTGCGCCACGGTCAACCAGGCGCCGAACGCGACGACAGGCACGGCCTCACTCGGCCAGACGCGCAACGTCTGCACGCCGAGGACGTACTGCTCGCCGTGCACGTCGGACGCGGACTGCAACTGGGCGCCCGACAACACGCCCACGCGCTGCGTGCAGACCCCGGGAGGAGAGCGCTACTGCTCCCCGCAATGCGCGAACAACACGGACTGCGCGCTCGACGCGACGTGCTCGGTGCAGGAGACCATCTGCTCCCCGGCCGCCGGTTCGGCTTGCAAGAGCGACGCGGACTGCCCTCCGGCCAATGGGACATTTCAACATTGCGACGGCGGGCACTGCACGCCCGAGTGCGGCGGTGCCTCGGACTGCGACGCCGGACAGACGTGCGCGGCGCGGGGGCTCTGTGCCCCGCAGGCGGGCACATGCAAGGGCGACGGGAGTTTCTGCTCGCCGTGCCGATCGGACGCGGACTGCTCGAACGGTTATTGCTTCAGCGGGGCGCCCTACTCGACCGAGCGCTTCTGTACCGTCAAGTCGACCGCGGCCAAGTGCACCTCGGCGGCGACGAATCCCCCCGGGTGCCCCGCGCACCAGTCCGGCGACAACTGGAAAGTGACCCAGTGCACCGTCACGCCGCCGGACCAGTGCGTGGCAGAGGTCTCGTTCGGCATGGCCACCGGCACGACCACGACCATCTTCGTGCCCGGCTGCTGGACGCAGAATCGGTAGGCCACTGCCGCCAGCGTGGCCCCACCCGCCACCACACGCAGGCATCGAACTAGCCCTCGGCCGCCGCACCGCCGTAAGATTGCATCGCCTGGAGGGGCTGCTCCGTCGTTCCGGCGACGCGGCGAGCCCCAGCGGGGGCGCCTCGGTAACCTAAGGAGAGCTTCTCATGACCAATCGCAAGGGCTTCAAACTGCTCCCGGCCGTCGTTCTCGGCGGCACCGTGATGCTGGCGGCCGTCACGAACGGAGGATGCAGCGCGGCGGCGGGGGCTGCGGCCGGGTGTAGCGGGTTGGACGTCAAATCGTCCGCTCAGCTCACGGTCAAGGGTTGGGTCGATGCGGTCACCGCGCTGGATGCCGCCGCCACCAAGGTGGAAGGGCAGTGGCTGAACGTCTGCAACGAGATCAACGGGAACCTTGGGCTCGACACGAGCAAAACAACGGCAGCGGACGCATGCGGCGTCCTCAACACGTACATTGCTGCCGATCTTCAGAAGGGCATCACACTCACGTTGACGGTGAGCCCCCCGACCTGCCAGGCCGACTTGAGCGTCCAGGGCAACTGCGAGGCAAACTGCAACGCCAGCGCCAACTGCAACGTCCAGGCGAGTTGCATGGGTGGAGACGTGGTCGTCGGCTGCCAAGGCTCGTGCAGCGCTCAGTGCGACGTCACGCAGCCGAGCTTCATGTGCAACGGCACCTGTAAGGGCGAGTGCACCGCGTCGGCAGCCGTTTCTTGCAGCGGCGAGTGCACCGGGAGCTGTGATGCGCCCATGTGGACCGGCACGTGCGACGCCGGCTGCACGGCCAGCTTCAGCGGTTCCTGCGGGGGAAACTGCATGGGCATGTGCGACGGCATGAACTCGACCGGATCGTGCATGGGCAAGTGCGTCGGCATGTGCGACGCCAAGGCGAGCGGGTCGTGCATGGCGAAGTGCACGGGCATGTTCACGGGCGGCACCTGTTCGGGCATGTGCACGGGCAAGTGCAACGTCGCCGCTGGCGCCATGTGCAGCGGAACGTGCAACGGCACATGCTCGTTTATGCCAGGGTCGGCGATGTGCAACGGCGAATGCCACGGGATGTGCACGGGAATGGCTACACCGCCGACCTGCACTGGTACGCTGAACTGCATGGCGAGCGCGCAGTGCAACGCCAACTGCCAGGCGACGGCCAAGGCCAGCCTCAATTGCTCGCCCCCCCAGGTCCAGTTCAACGTCGAGGGGGACGGCAAGCTCTTCACGGCGTTCCAGATGTTCCTCGGCGACATCGGCGTCGCCTTCAACGACACGCTGGCCTTGAAAGACCTCATCATCGGGTCCAACGGGATCGCCAGCCAGACGGCATCCACCTTCAGTGCGATCGGCGACATAGGGGCCGCGGGCGCCTCGTGCCTAGCGGCTCAGGCATCCGTCGTCGCCCACGCCTCGGCTAGCATCAACGTCTCCGTCAAGGCGAGCGCCACCGTCTCGGGCTCGACCTCGTAGCCAGCTTGTACGAAAGGCCGTCGGCGCGCCTGGCTCCGGCTGGGCGCGCCGCGCGCTTTAAGACGTGCGCAGCGAGAGCTTGGACGAGACAGCCAAGCGCCCTGGCGGACGCCGTCCCCCCGTCCTAAAGAAGCCTTCGTGACCGGCATCGCACCCGACGGAGCTCTTCACGTCGCGTCGCGGCGCGTCGACGCGGGCCAGACGTGCGTCGTGCACGAGCCGTGGTCGGGGGCGGAGGTCGGTCGCGTCGTGCTGGCGGACGAGGCGCGAGCCGACGAGGCGACCCGCGCTACGCTGGCCGCGTTCGCCGCGCTCAAGACGCGGACGAGCTATGAGCGAAAGACCGCGCTCGCCCGGATCGCCCGGGAGATCGACGCGCGCAAAGAGACCTTCGCGGAGCTCATCGCGCGGGAGGCGGGCAAGCCGATCGCCCAGGCGCGCGCCGAGGTGAACCGCGCCGTCACCACGTTCGACCTGGGGGCCGAGGAGGCGACGCGCATCGAGGGGAGCGCGATGCCGCTCGACATCACGGCGACGACGAAGGGGTACTCGGGGACGTGGGTGCGGGTGCCCGCGGGGCCGGTCATCGCGATCTCGCCGTTCAACTTCCCGCTCAACCTAGTCGCCCACAAGCTCTCGCCGGCCCTCGCGTGCGGGTGTCCGGTGGTCCTCAAGCCGCCCCCGCAGGCGCCGCTCACGTCGCTGCTCCTGGCCGAATGCGTGCGCGCGTCCGGCGCGCCCGAGAACGCGGTGCAGGTCCTCCCGTGCGAGGTCTCGGTCGCCGAGAGGCTCGTCCAGGATCCGCGCTTCGCGACGCTCTCTTTCACCGGCAGCGCAAAGGTAGGGTGGCACCTTCGCTCCGTCGCTGGGAAAAAACGCGTCTTGCTCGAGCTCGGCGGCAACGCGGCGGCGCTGGTCCACGACGACGCGCCCCTCGACTGGGCGCTCGAGCGCATCGTCTCGGGCGCGTTCGCGTACGCCGGCCAGGTCTGCATCAAGGTGCAGAGGCTCTACGTCCACCGTCCGATCGCCGACAGGCTCGTCTCGCGGATCGTCGACCGCGCCGCCGCCATCGAGCCGAAGTCACCGCTCGATCCGACGGCGATCTGCGGGCCGATGATCGACGAGGCGAACGCGCAGCGCGTACAAGCGTGGGTCGGCGAGGCCGTCGGCCGGGGGGCGCGCGTGCTCTGCGGCGCACGGCGTGAGGGCAACCGCTACTGGCCGACGGTCCTCGAGATCGAAGGCGCGGGGCACGGCCTGAAGGTCGTCGACGAGGAGGTGTTCGGACCGGTGCTCACCGTCCACCGCTACGACGCGTGGGACGCCGCCATCGACATGGCCGACGCGACCCGCTACGGGTTGCAGGCAGGCGTGTTCACCGACTCTCGCAGCCGTGTCGCCGAGGCGTTCGCGAAGCTCCACGTAGGAGGCCTCGTCGTCAACGACGTGCCGACATTCCGGGTGGACTCGATGCCGTACGGGGGCGTGCGCGACTCCGGGTTCGGCCGCGAGGGGGTACGCTTCGCCATCGAAGAGATGACCGAGCGCAAGCTCCTGGTCGTGCGAGAAGGGTGACGGAATCGATGCCTGCCGAAGAAGAGCCGCTCCCGCCGCTTCCCCGAGATGTGCGCGCGCGCGCCGTGGCCGCTGACGATCCCATGCCCGGGGTCAAGAACGTCGTCCTCGTGATGAGCGGCAAGGGGGGCGTCGGCAAGAGCTCCGTGGCGACGAACCTGTCCCTGGCGCTCGCGCGCAGCGGCTACCGCGTGGGATTGCTCGATGCCGACATCTACGGGCCGTCGATCCCGACGATGCTCGGCGCCACGGGCCGCCCCGTGTCGATGGACGGGAAGACGATCGAGCCGCTCGCCCGCTTCGGCGTCAAGCTCATGTCGATCGGGTTTTTGCAGGAGGACCCGAAGGGGGCAATCATCTGGCGCGGACCGATGCTTCATGGAGCGCTCCAGCAGTTCATGAAGGACGTCAACTGGGGCGAGCTCGACTTCCTCGTCATGGACCTGCCCCCCGGCACGGGCGACGTGGCGCTCACGCTGTCGCAGCGCGTGCGGGTCACCGGCGCCGTGGTCGTTACGACGCCGCAGACCGTGGCGACCGACGACGTCTACAAGTCCGTGTCGATGTGCAAAAAGGTCAACATCGCGATCCTCGGCGTCGTCGAGAACATGAGCTGGTTCGTCGACAGCGCCGGGGTCAGGCACGAGCTCTTCGGCCGTGGGGGCGGCCAGGCCGTCGCTGACTTCGCGGAGGCGCCGCTGCTCGGTCAGATCCCGCTCGACCCGTCCGTTCGCGAATGGGGTGACAAGGGAACGCCGGTCGTACAAGCCGCGCCGGGGAGCGAGGTCGCCAAGGCGTTCACGGCGATCGCGGAGCGGGTGATCGACGCGTGCGAGGCGGCCCACGGCCCCGACGAGGCGGGCCCCTCGATCGACCGAAGCGGCGGCCCGGGCGGCCGCAAGCGCCTGCCGGTCACGCGGTAGCGGTCTCCTATCGCCGCACCCCGCCGGCGCGCACGGCCCGCAGGAGCTCCACGTCCTGTTCCTTCTTCAGGAGCACGCCGAGGAACGGCAGCTCGCGGATCAACCGATCGCGCCCGACGCCCGACTGCATGAGGACGGAGATCCAGTCCACGAGCTCGCTCGTCGACGGGCGCTTGCGCAGCCGCGGCACGGCGCGAAGCTCGTAGAACGCGACCACGGCCTGGTCCACGATGGCCCCTTCGACCTGCGGGTGGTGCACCCGGACGATTCGCTTCATGAGCTCTTGGTCGGGGAAGTCGATGAAGTGAAAGACGCACCGGCGAAGGAACGCGTCGGGCAGCTCTTTCTCGTTGTTCGACGTGATGACCACGATCGGGCGGTTCTTGGCGACGACCTCGTCCCCCGTCTCCGGGATGACGAAGCGCATGCGATCGATCTCGTGGAGCAAATCGTTCGGGAACTCGAGGTCCGCCTTGTCCACCTCGTCGATGAGGAGAACGAGCCGCTGCTCGGCGGCGAACGCCCGACCCAGCGGGCCGAGCTTGATGTAGTGACGGATGTCTTTGACGTCGCCCTCGCCGAAGCGCGCGTCGTAGAGGCGCTGGACCGTGTCGTAAACGTAAAGGCCGTCTTGCGCGCGCGTCGTCGACTTGACCGGCCAGTGAATGAGCTCTGCCGACAGCGTCTCCGCGATCGCCTGGGCGAGCAGCGTCTTGCCGGTCCCCGGCTCGCCCTTGACGAGGAGCGGCCGCTCGAGGGAAAGCGCGCAGTTGACGGCGGCCTCCAGCGATTCGTTGGTCAGATAGCTTGGCGTGCCGGTGAATCGGCGGAAAGTCGAGCTCACGGGGAAAGCGTCCTTAGCACGAGTCAGTTCGCGGCGCCGCCGCAGACCCTTGCCGGAACCTTCGCGATCACTTCGTAATCGCCCACGGGCGTCCCGACGGGAACCACCGCCGTCCCTGCGAACGCCCCCGCGGCGTCGGTCGCGAGCGAGCCGAGTACGACGGTTTTCCCCGCCTTCGAGTCGAAGAGCGAGACCTCTACCGGCGCTTGAGCGCAAGGTTCCCCCTGCCGACGGGCTTCGCCGCGCAGGTGGAGCGAGCGCCCGCGGTACGCGTCCGCGACGCGAGCCGCTGCGCCGACCCGGCCCGGATCGAGCACTTCGACCGAGACGGTCGCCGTCACGTCCGAAGTCGGCTCGGGAGCCGCGCCGAGCCTGGGCACGGCGGTCTGCGAGGCGCTCGCGCCTCCGTTGGCGGTTGCCGTGACCGCGCCGGGCCCCCCCCCACCCGCCCCCGGCGGATCGAAAGAACCCGCCGCGCCGGTCGTGCGCGTCCTCGCTTCGGCGACCATGTCCTGACCGCGCCGGCCCCCTCCGGGCCAAGCATATGGGTCGGGCGGCGGGGTCTCCGCCGGTCCTTGCCACGCGGTTCGGTCGTCGGAGGGCGCGAAACGCCCAGCTCCGCCGAGGTCGATGCGCTTCCATCGGGCGCCGTCATGGACCTCGACCCACGCGTGCGCCTCGTTCTCGACCAGGCGAGTCGGGATTCCCAAGCTCTGCGCCGTGATGAGGAAGGCGAACGCCCGGTGCCGGCACACGCCCTTCTTGGACGTGGCGAGATCCAGGTAGACGCTCCCGTGGCCCCCCGGCGGATCGTCCGAGTCGGCGAACGCTCGGAAGTAGTCGACCAATCGAGCCAGGGCCTCGCGCGGGTGCATGCCGCGGTCGACGCCGATGATGTCCCGGACCGTCCGCGCCTCGCGCGCCACGTTGTCCGGCAGGGGCGGGACGAGCGGGAGGTCTCCCCACGCGGGGTTTGAGGCCTCTCCCCCGAACGCGGCGCGCGGGGCGGCGACCTCCATGACCAGGCGCGCTCGCGTCGCGCCGGGGATGGCGTCGGCCGACAGGGACCAGTTGTCGGCGCCGTCGTGGAACACACGGAAGGCGAGCGACGTCGCGCCGACGCCCAGGCGCGCCGTGACGATGCGCGCGCCCGGCGCCACGCTCGGGATCCGAACGCGTCCCCCCGGCGACAGGTCGACGACGAGGTCCGCGTAGAAGGCCTCCTCGTCGGGCTGCGGCGGTCGTCCCGACAGAGGCAACTTGGTGGGGCGCTCGTTGCGCACGTACAGATGCTCGTCGGCCGAGACCGCGTCGAAGGCCGATACACGCTTGAACGGCGCAGTCGACGGCGTGAACGGCTCGTCGTATCCGGCGACGTCGGGCGGACGTCGCGTGTCGCGATCCGGCGCGAAGACCTCGTCCTGCCGGCCGTCGCCGTACGTCGGGTCGGTCGCGGCGGGGGGCCGACGAGGATCCGGCGCTGCGACGGCGCCACCCGGCGTGGCGAGGGCCGCCGGCAGATCCGCGTCGAGCGTCACGTGCATCGCCAGATCCTCCCGAGGGTCGGGCACGATCGGCTCGTGCAACCGCGGTCCGCCGGCAGCGGACGCATGCCCGGTCCCGAGCGCGAGGACGAGCGCAATCGTCGCGCCGGCGCGACGGACGTCAGCGCCGCGGGCCGGACCAGCCGCCGGGTTCATAGAAGTAGGTACCGTCCCGGAGAAAATAGCGTGGGCCGTGCCAGCGCGCCCCAGGAGGCGCCTGCTCGAAGTGGCCAGGAATCCACGTGTACTGCATCCCCGTCCAGTGCCAGTATCCCTCGACCCAGACCGCCTGCGCGTTCGGAGGCGGGGGACGCGCTTCGCGGACAGGCTCGGGAGGGGGACCGGCGACCGCGACGCCGCCGGTGGAAGCCCCCACGCTCGCCTCGACGACGCACGCGCCGAGACCGCCGAGGGCCCACAGCGCGAAGCCGATCGCCGTCGCTCTCCTCATTTTTCGTCTTGCCCCCGATGCCGCGATTCCCCAACCCTACGCTTCGATCCTAGCATCGCGCGCCGTCCGCACGCTCGAGCGAAGCGAGAGCGGACGATACACCCGACCCGTTGCTCTGCACTGCCGGTGGACGATGACCGAAGCCGACCTCCGAACCGACCTCGCCAACCTCCCCGCGCCCCTCCGCGACCGCCTCGCAGCCGCAGGCTTCGATCGCGAGCGGCTCGTCGCGCTGGCCGCGCCCCTCTTCGCGCGCGCCCGGGGAGAAGCGGCCGTACAAGCGTCCGAACGCAACCGCGTCGGCGGCGTCGTCGAGGGCCCCCACCCCGGCGACGTGCCGGACGCGCCCGCGGCGGCGACCGAGGAGCACGCGCGCCTCGCGGACGTGGGGCTCCGCGCGATGAAGCGCGGGGAGCTGGCGTTCTGCGTGATGGCGGGGGGAATGGCGACGCGAATGGGCGGCGTCGTCAAGGCGCTCGTCGAGGCGGTCGACGGGCGAACGTTCCTCGACCTGCGCCTCGCCGAGAACGCCACGTGGAGTCGGCGCGCGAGCGTTGCCCTTCCGCTCTGGCTCATGACCAGCGAGGCGACCGACGCGCCCATCCGCGACGCGCTCGCAGCCCGACGGGCGCCGGCGCACGTGGCGACGTTCACGCAGGACCTCGGGCTGCGCCTGACGCGCGAGGGCCGTCTGTTCTTGGGAGAGGACGGAGCTCCCAGCACGTATGCGCCCGGGCATGGCGACCTGCCGGACGCCCTCAAGCGCTCCGGGCTGCTCGCGTCGTTCGTCGCCCGTGGCGGAAAGTACGTCTGGATCGCCAACCTCGACAACCTCGGCGCCGCGGTCGACGCCGCGCTCCTCGGCCACTTCATCGAGCGGCCCGAGCCGGTCATGGTCGAAGTCGCGCCGAAGGTCGCGGACGACCGGGGCGGCATCCCCGTCTGGGCCGACGCGGGAGAGGGCGAGCGCCCGACGCGCCGGCTGCAGGTCCTCGAGGAGTTTCGCCTGCCCAAGGACTTCGACGCGGCGCAGGTTCGTGTCTTCAACACGAACACGTTTCTCGTGCGGGCCGCCGAGCTGCTCGAGGCGGACGTCCGCTATCGTTGGTTCGAGGTCGAGAAGAAGGTGGGCGACCGGGTCGCCGTCCAGTTCGAGAGGCTCCTGCAGGAGCTCACCTCCGGCCTCCTATCGACGTACGTCCGGGTCCCTCGCGACGGCGAGGCGTCGCGCTTTCTCCCCGTCAAGGACTTCGACGAGCTGGAGAAGCGCCGCGCGCAGATCCGCGCGGTGGCGCACGCCCGCGGGATGTTGTGAGCTCTGCACCCGCGGTCCCGTGTCGGGCGTCCGCGCCCGCGGTTCGGTGTCGTTCGCTCGTGAAGCGCTACGAGGGCGGCGTCCTAGCCGTCGACGGTCTGGATCTGCAGGTGGAGAGCGGCGAGTGCTTCGGTTTGCTCGGACCGAACGGCGCCGGCAAGACGACCACAGTGGAGATCCTCGAGGGGCTGCTCGCGCCGACGGCGGGCGACGTCGAGGTGCTCGGCTTGCGGTGGTCGACCGACGCGCGAGCCCTGCGCGAGCGGCTGGGCGTCTCGCTCCAGCAGACCCACCTGCCGGAGCGCCTCTCGGTGCTCGAAATCGTGACCATGTTCCGCGCGCTCTTCGCCAAGGGCCGCAGCCCGGAGGACGTCCTTCGCGCCGTGTCGCTCGAGGAGAAGAGCGGCGTCTGGTACGAGCGCCTCTCGGGCGGACAGAAGCAGCGGCTCGCGGTCGCATGCGCGCTCGTCGGCGACCCGGACATGGTCTTCCTCGACGAGCCGACCACCGGCCTCGACCCGCAGTCGCGACTGCAGCTCTGGGACGTCGTCGAGGGCTTCAAGCGCGCCGGCCGTACGGTCCTCTTGACCACCCACCACATGGACGAGGCGGAGCGACTGTGCGATCGCATCGGGGTCGTGGACCACGGAAGGCTCATCGCGCTCGGCACACCGCGCGAGCTCATCGCGTCGCTCGGTGGGCAAGAGGTCATCGAGCTTGCCGCGGCATCCCTCGACGAGCAGGGCCTCGCGAGCGTCCCCGGGATTCGCAGCGTTAGACGGGTGGCCGACGGCTTCGCGCTCGCCGCGGGACCTCTGCACACGGCGCTCCCGGCGCTCGTCGACTACCTGCGGGCAGCGAACGTGCGACTCGAGCGGCTGACGACGCGCCATGCGACGCTTGAAGACGTCTTCGTCTCGCTGACCGGCCGCGGGCTGAGAGACTAAGCGGTGACCGCACCTCGGTCCGCCCTCCACGAGCTGACGCTCGCCCGCTTCCGCGGCTTCTTTCGCGAGCCGAGCGCGGTGTTCTGGGCCTTCGGCTTTCCCATCGCGCTGTCGGTCGCGCTCGGGATCGCCTTTCGCAATCGCCCCCCGGAGCCGGCGAGGGTCGCTGTCCGTGACGGGCCCGGAGCCGGGGAGGTCGTCGGCCGGCTCGCGTCCCCCGAGATCGTGACGACCGTCCTCGACGATGCGTCGTCGCGCAAGGCGCTGCGCGCCGGCAAGATCGCCCTGGTCGTCGTGCCGGGCCATGCCCTCACCTACCGGTTCGACGACACGCGCCCCGAGGGGCGCCTCGCACGCGCGCTCGTCGACGACGTACTCGCCCGGCAAGAGGCGACGCCCGGCGTGGCGCCCGCGACCGACGAGCACGTGACCGAGCCGGGCGCTCGCTACATCGACTTCCTCGTCCCGGGTCTCGTCGGGATGAACCTCATGTCGAGCGGCATGTGGGGTATCGGCTACCTCATCGTCGAGATGCGGACGAAGAAGCTCATCAAGCGGATGCTGGCAACGCCCATGCGGCGGACCGACTTCCTCTTCTCGTTCGTCATCATGCGGCTTGTCTTCGTCTTCATCGAGGTCCCCGCGCTCTTTGGTTTCGCGAGGGTCGTGTTCGGGGTCCGCGTCGTCGGCTCCCTCGCGGCGCTCGGGGCGCTGTCGATCCTCGGGGCGCTGTCGTTCGCCGGCCTGGGCCTGCTCGTCGCCTCGCGCGCGCAGAACACGCAGACGGTGGGCGGGCTGATGAACCTCGTCATGATGCCGATGTTCGTCGGCTCCGGGGTCTTCTTTTCCACGGCCAACTTCCCAGACGCGATGCAGCCGTTCCTGCGCGTCCTGCCGCTCACGGCGCTCAACGACGCCCTTCGCGCGGTCGTGAACGAGGGGGCCGGGCTCGCGCAGCTGGGTCCGCCCGCCGCCGTGCTGGCCGCGTGGGGCGTGGTCTCGTTCGCCGCGGCCCTCCGCATCTTCCGTTGGGCATAGTAGGCTGACGCAGTCGCGCACGATGGCTACGGACAAAGGCTGGGCCCCGGCCGATCGAGAGGCGCCCTTCGTAGGGCGCGAGGTCGAGCTCGACGGGTTGTCCGCGATCTTGCGCCAGGCGCTCCGCGGACGACCGCGCGTGGCCGTGATTTGCGGCGAGATGGGCGTCGGCAAGAGCCGGCTGACTCGGGAGTTCACCTCCATCGCCGACCGCCTCGACGTGCGGGTCGTCCACGGGCGCGCCACGGAGGACGCCTCGATCCCGTATCAACCGTTCATGGCGGTGCTGCGGGCCGTCGCGGGCCTGCCTGCCCCGTCGGCCGCGCGCGGGCTCGACGCTGCGCATCTGCTGAGCTCCCTGCCCGGCGCCGCGCTGCCGTCGACGTCGACGGAGCCCCGCTCGGCGCGCCACGGCGAGCCGGAGAGGCTCAGGATCTTCCTCTCGGTGATCCAGGAGGTCATCTCGCTCGCCCAGGCCGAGCCCACGCTCATCGTGCTGGACGACCTGCACTGGGCGGACGCGTCGAGCCTCGAACTGTTCGAGCACCTCGCGTTCGCCGCCACCGACGCCGCGGGGCGGGAGCGGCTGCCGCTCATGATCCTCGCGTCCCACCGTCCGGTCGAGGAGCGCCATCGCCTGCGCAGACTGCTCGATCGCATCGCGCGCGAAGCCGTCTCGGATACGTTCGTCCTCGAGGGGCTCGCGGCCGACGAGACGGAGGCCATGATCCGCTCGCTGGCCCCGTCGCCGGTATCGAACGAGCTTGTGCGCGACGTGCAGAACGCCACGCAGGGATACCCGCTCTTCGTCCAAGAGTACCTCCACCAGCTTCGCACGGGCGGCATGCTCAACAAGGCGGGGGACGCGATGGCGGTCCGGGCGCTCCCTGCGGGGATGGCGCCGCCCCGCGACGTCGCCGCAGCCGTCAAGGCGAGGCTCGACGCCTTGGACCAAGAGGACCTGGGCGTGCTCTCGCTCGCAGCGCTGATGTCGGACTCCTTCGCCCCGGAGCGAATCGCCGAGATCGCGCGGGTCGACCCGGCCGACGTGCGCGGGCCGCTCGAGCGGGCGGTCGATCAGGGCCTGCTCGTGGCCGACGAGGCGTCCTATCGATTCCGGCACCCGCTCATGAGGCAAGCGCTGGCGAGCGGTATCGGACCCGAGCGACGGCGACTCCTGCACGGACAGATCGCGGCCGCGCTCGAGCGCGGGACGAACGCGCCGAGCGGGGGGACTTGCCTCGAGATCGCCGGACACCTGCTGGCCGCAGGGCCTCACGCGGAGCCGACCAAGTTCATCGACTACGCGCGTCGCGGAGCGGATCACGCGTTCTCCATCTTTGCGTGGTCGGGGGCGGCGCGGCTCTACTCGCGCGCCGCGGAGGTGGCCGCGGCCGCCGGCACGCTCGGCCCGAGCGCCATCGGCGAGCTTCACTTTCTCGCCGGACTGGCGCACCAACACGACTCCGACGTCGGCCCGTGCCTCGACCAGTACGACCGCGCGATGCAGGCGTTTCGTCGCGCCGGGGACATCGCGGGAGAGGCCAAGACCCTCTGCCACCAGACGCGCGTCCGATCGATCGCCACGACCGCGACGAGCTACGGCGACGCGCTCGACATGGGCCCCCACGAACGGGTCCTCGCCGCCCTCGGGCAGGACAGACCGTGGACCCGCGGGCTCTTGCTCGAGAGCATGTCGCAGGTTCGCTGGACCGCCCGCGACTCGCTCCAGGCGGAGGCGTTCGCTCGCCGGGCTCTGGAGATCGCCGAGCAGGTCGGCGACGACCGGCGACGTCACCACTCGAGCTTCTGCCTGGGGCTCGCGCAGTTCCAGAGCGGCCGGCTCCGGGAAGCGCTCGCGAGCTACGAGTACAGCCTGGAGTGCGCGCGGCGCACCGCGGACCCCTGGATCGAGAACCCGCCGCTGCAGCGCCTGTCGGTCATCCACCACGCGTTCGGACACCTCGACGACGCGGAGCGCCTCGCGCGCGACGCGAGCGCGCTCGCCGGGAAGGTGTTCTACGCCGCGGAAGCGTCCTTCGCGGCCGCGAACCTGACTACGGTCGCCGTGACGCGCGGCCACTTCCGAGAGGCCGAGCAGAGCGCGCGCGAAGCCCTGACCCTCGCGCGGCGCGCGCGGTACCCCTGGGCCGCGATGATCGCGCTCTTGGCGTTGTCGTGGGCGCGCGGGCTAGAAGGGCAGTTCCGCGACGCGCGTCATCCCCTCGCGCTTATCGGTACGCCGGGCGAGATCTTCGACGATCCGGGCCCCACGGTCCGGTTCCTCGTGACGATCTACGAGGACCTGCTGCGTACGAACGCCGCTCCCGAGGGCCCTCACGACGAGGTGCGAGGGCGCCTGTCGGTCCTCGCCGGGATGCTCGCGCTCGCGCCGTTCGATGCGAACGCCGCGTCGGTCTTGTGCGCGATCGTCGAGCTCGCCGCGAAGATCGGCGCACCGGACTGCGCGTCCCTCGCGTACGAGCGGCTGACTCGCCTCTGGAACCAGGGGTTGCTGCTGACGAGCGGCGGGGTCTTCCTCGTGCCGCGCGTGCTCGGAGTCGGCGCCGTGCTCTTCGGAAGCAGGGCGGAGGCGAAAGAGTACTTCGATCGGGCCGAGCGCGCGGCCGAGGCCGCCGGTGCGCGTCCCGAGCTCGCGAGGTGCCTGCTCGATCGCGCGCGTCTGTCGGCGGACCACGACCGGCCGGCCGCGGCGGAAGCAGCCCTGCGCGCGTGCTCGGTGTGCGACGAGCTCGGGATGACTCCGCTCTTCGAAGAAGCGGCGCGGGTCGCAGCGGCGTGCGGCGCCGCCGCGCCGGCCACAGTGCACAGGAGGGCGACCGACGCGGACGTCGCGGCGGATCTGACGGCGCCGGAGGTCGCGCTCCTCAAGCGCGTGGCTCGGGGGCGCAGCCCCGACGAGATCGCGGCCGATCTCCTCCTCTCCCCCGAGAGCGTGGCCGCACGCGTCGAGCGCCTCTTCGAGAAGATCGACGCGCCCGGACCGGCGCTGGCTGCCGTCTATGCGTACCGGCACGGCATCGTCGGCTC
>Ga0070735_10002693_pt1 | contig 15919 bp, 11 predicted proteins | sample Coa_R1_FD_66443 | JGI IMG/M metagenome (GOLD analysis project Ga0070735, IMG submission 66443) | Surface soil microbial communities from Centralia Pennsylvania, which are recovering from an underground coalmine fire - Coalmine... | ecosystem: Environmental > Terrestrial > Soil > Unclassified ... | reverse complement strand
GCCGTAATGTGCTGTTTCGAAATCGACCAGCATGATTCGCTCGCCGGCGATGAGCACATTCTTCGGACTGAAGTCGGCGTGCACGAGACAGACCGGCGTCGAAAACATTTCGGCGATCAGGCGGTCGATGTGCGGTCTCGTCTCACTGGAAATCTCGGCAATGCGCCGATAGAACGGATCGACACGCAGCTCGACAAAGACCGACGTGTCGCCAAAAACGTCGCGCAAATCGGGCCGCTCCGCTGTTTGGCGATGAATGGCCGCCAGGAAGCTTCCCAGCCGCCGGGCAATGCGCGGGTCGGCGCGGCCCTCCAGCAGCACCTGTTTCCAGACGACGTGTTCGGCGGGCGCCGCTTCCATCGCAAACAGATAGTTCTCGCGATCCTCAAACAAGACGCGCGGAATGACGCCCTCGGGAAGCAGAGGCTCTAAGACTCTCAGCGCGTCGATCTCGCGCCAGATTCGATCGAGACGGCTGAACCAGGCATCTTTGGTCCGCAACTGGCTGCGCGATTGCTTCAGCACGAACGGTTCGCCTGTCGCACGAGTGATTCGCAGGACGGCATTCGAGACGCCCCAGGCGAGCAGCTCGGCGCGAGCCGGAATCGTTTTTTCCAATCGGCGGTGCGCGTGCAGGTACTCGACGGCGTTGTCGGCGCTGATTTCAAGCATGACACCCTTTATCTCTGCCGCCGGGTGTCGATGCAAGCGCACTGCACGATCTTCGATGGGCGCGGTTGTGAGCCGCACTTATTAGAAGCGAAATTCTCCGCCGATCGAGAAGCCTGTGATCAGAATGTCGTGAAAGACGAGATTGGCGTGCACGTCCGGAGGCGAATTGGGGCCGTTGTCGTTGTAAATGATATCCCGGTGCGGCCGCGTGACACGGTCGATCCAAATCAGATTATAGCCGACGCGCACCGAAAAGTTTGGCATCAGGTTCAGTTGTGCGTACGAGCCGACCTCGGCGCCGAACGTGAACGTGGTCGTCAGGTCGTTGGAATAGACCGTCGGGTCGGAATTGTTGCGGAAATGATTGGTAAAGACCTGTGAGAGCGCGCTGTCTCCCAGGAACATGACTTTGGGAGTCACTCCCAGGTTCAAATACTTGGTGATAATCTCCGTCCGAAAACCGATTTGCCCGCCCCAGAGGTTGTTCATCGTCGACGAATCGATGGTTGTCGTGATCGGTGCGCCTCCCAAAAGAACATCTTGAAACACCCCGCGCTGCGTCAGACGTTCAGACAGATTGAAGTACCGAAAACCGGCCAACGGCCGGAATTGCAGAAATCCCACGTCGTCATAGTCGGTAAAATAATTGGCTTCGGCTCCCCAGAATTGCGATTGAAAGACCGCCTGGTACGAGATGTTGTAGAGAAAAAGATGGTCGGCAACCTGCCCGTTCGACAGCGTGCTGGTCGCCATGACCAGCGGGAGCGATTCTCCCTCGGCGAGCTCGACTTTTGCCGGATCGAGCCCGGGAAAGTCGAAGTCGGTGTCGAATGCCACCCGCTGACCAAGCGCCAGCGTGAAGCCCGACTGCTTGCGCGCCAGCATGAACGCGCTGACCTCAATCTTGCCGCCATTGACCAGATCGACGCCGGCAGTCACCTGGACGCCGCTGGTGCTGCCCAAGTTGATATTGCGAGTCGAGGGAACCGTGGCAATTCCCAGCGGAGCATCGGTTCCGGGAGAAAAGGCGACAAAAGGCTGCGTCGGATCGGGGTTGTTCGCCACCGGTGCGCCCAGCAGCACGTTTCCGGGTTTTCCGATGTTCCAGTTCAAATACTCGGCGCGCAGATACCAGCCGTTGGTATAGACAAAGGGGCCCACACGATTTGTCGAAGCCTCTACGTCTCCCACGTCGCCGTACCAGGGCTCGTAGGGCAATGGCGCCGGCGTCTCGTACGGCGATTCTGCATATCCGGGGTTCGGCGGATAAGGGCCCGGCAGCGCCGGCATGCCCGGCCCGCTTTGAGCGAATGCCGACGACGGTCCCAGGCAGCACACGGCGACCAGCACTGCGAGCACGTAGCAGCGGGCTCGTGTCATCTTCCCGGTCCTCGGCAATACATGGCAGGAAATTTGTCTCATCCGTCCGGCCCCCCCGCACGAATATACGGTCTGTAGTGATAATGCACGCTGTAACAGGAATATCGGACCCGACGCTTAATCGACTTGGATAAAACCGGTTCCGACGACGAAAAATGTCGCGGTTGTAACGGCGGCGGGGCAGCCGCCGAGCGCGGATCTGGCAAACCCTGGCAGACTGGGAGACTTGTGCAGCCTCGCGCCCGCACGCAATCACGAGAAATATTGCGCGTTTTCAGGCCGCACCGCTACTTGTGCGCGGTCCAATGAGTCGTCTCGCGGATGACCTTCCATTTGCCGCCGAGTCGCTTCGCATACAATGTCGAGCCGACGGCAGCACCGGCACCTTGATGGCACGTCGCGCGGACTTCGGCCGTACCGGGCGCGGTATGCCTGATTTCCGCGATGGCCAGGTGAATTCCCGATTCGTCGTCAAATTCGGACCCGCTGTTGATCGTCCCGATTTCCGGGTCGAAGCGCTGCAAAAACGAGTCCGGCGGATCATACCGTCGCACAGTATTCTGACTGCAAACGGAAAGAAAAAAGCGACCGCTTTGTGCGGCCTCGCGAGCAGGGTCTTGCGAAAGCTGGTGGCGGCAAACGGCTTCGCATATGTCCCACTCTTCATCAGAAAGCGCGGCGCTTTGCGCAGTCGACAGCATATAGGCGCCGACGAGCATGCCCATCAGGACGCAAAGCACGATGAAGATCGCGCGCCGCCGCATCAGACGTTTCCCTACAATCTCAAAGCCATCATGATCGACGGATCGCGTCGCCGAAGACCAGACCGGATGGTCATGCAGAAGAAATGAAACCCCGTCCGCCGCTTTACGTACCGAATAATTCGGGAGGTTTGGCAAGACTGACCAAAGTTTTCCGCTGAAGAACTCATAATAACCACAACTTGCGCTGCCTCGGGACGGCTGACGCTTCGTCTTACTCGTTCGTGGGATTCCAGGAGAAGTATATGGACGCATGGTCGTGATCAAACCACCGACATTGCCGGCGATTGGGATGGGCAGCCCCGGGACAAGTCGGGTCAAGCCTCAGTTTTTTGATCCCCTTGTGGCCAGTTGCGTTAAAACTCAATAGCCGCCTCCCGTTGCTCGCTGGCCAGCATCTGCCACAAGAGCGTCGGGAACGAGAGTTGCAAACAGATTCCAAGGGCATCGAACCAAAACTTCTGGAAATTTTACAGGCAGCATCACCATGTGGCATAAAAGGTTACGAACGTTGATTGCCGTCGCCGGCCTGGCGATTTTCGCCGTCGCGCAGGCGCCGTCATCCTTTGCCGCGGAAATCAAGGACGCAGCAGGTTTCTTCACCGAGAAGGCCCTCGACAAGGCCAATGCCGAAATCGCCCAATTGCACAAACAGACCGGCAAAGAAGTCCGCATCGAGACATTTAAGACCGTTCCCGGGGGCAAAGCTGACGAAGTCGCGAAAATGGACAAAGCCGATCGCGAACGGTTCTTCGAAAAATGGGCGCGCGAACGCGCGACGAAGGAGCGTGCGAAGGGGATCTTTATCCTGATTTGCAAGCAACCTGGGCATGTCGAAGTCGAAGTCGATCGGCAGACGAGAAACCAGGGCTTTGGTGCGGCGGAACGGAACCAACTCCGTGACAAGCTGCTTAAGGGTTTCCGGAAGGACGATCACGACGGCGCCTTGCTCGAGGGGGTCGATTACATCAGCCGCACAATGAAGGCCAAGTTGCCGGCTCATGAAGTTCAGCGAGAGAATCGGGGCGCCGATCACGGCGGACAGGGGGCCAAAGGCATGGGTTGGCTGGGATGGGTGATCGTGGCCGTTATTGTCTTGTTGGGAATCCGCTTGATTTCCGCATTGTTTTCCGGCCTCAGCGGAAATCGGCCCGGATATGGCGGGGGCTATGGCCCCGGCCCCGGATATGGCGGCGGGGGAGGCGGCACAGGAATGTTTGGGAGCCTGATGAGCGGACTGTTCGGCGCGGTTGCCGGGAATTGGCTCTATCACTCGTTCTTCGGAGGTCAGGAACACAGCGGGCCCTCGAGCTTCTTTGGGGGAGGCGAGAACGCGGGAGATCGAAGCGCCTCTGAAGGCGCTGGCCAGGATTTCGAAGGAAGCGGGGGCGATTTCGACGATCGCGACGATGCTGGTGACGGTGGCGGCGACAGCGGTGGCGATTTCGGCGGTGGGGATTCCGGCTCGGGCGATTTCGGCGGCGGAGATTTCGGGGGCGGGGACTTCGGCGGCGGCGATTCCGGCGGAGGAGACTTTTAGCGATCGGCGACGGCGCGTCACGCCGACTCGCGTACCCGCGCCCTTCCTCCCGCCATCACCGGGGAATCGAGGGGGGCGACTGTGCACGATCAAACCTGCATGCGTCGCAGAACGCGCGCCCTCATGAGTGGCAGCAGGTCCCTGCGCCGTCTATCATGAATGCCCGCTGTAACGACGCAAGTGGCATGACTTGGTCGTGCGAGGTCTGGTCTCTCCGCCTGCATTAGGACACGACGATGAAATCGTCTCGATTGGCTTTGGTCGCGGCCGCCTTGGTTGGCCTGGGAAGCGTGCATCTTGCCGTCCCGACGGCGTTCCAGGCTGAAGAAAAGGCCGGGAAAAAGGCCCGCATCCTGATGGTCACCGTCGCCAAAACCTTCACGCACGATCCGGTGAAACGCCAGAAAGACGAACTGGCGCCGGCCGAAGTCGCCGTCACTCAACTGGGTCAAACGAGCGGGCTGTTCGCGGTCGATTGTACGCAAGACCCGGTCGCCGACCTGACCCCTGACAATCTCAAAAAATACGACATCGTCTTTTTCTACACGCAGGGACCCGACTTGGGGATTCCTGAACAGAACATGAAGTTCTTTCTGAACACGTGGCTCAAACAGAAAGGGCATGGGTTTGTCGCCACGCATTCGTCGACCGACACCTACAGCGAATACCAGCCCTATTGGGACATGATCGGAGGAACTTTCAACGGGCATCCTTGGAACTCGGGCGACACGGTGACGATTTCTGTGCATGACACCAAGCACCCCGCCAGCAAGATGTGGGGCCCGGAGTTCGCCTTCAAGGACGAAATCTATCAGTACGTGCACTGGCAACCCGAAAAAGTGCGCGTTTTGATGAGCCTCAACATGGCGAAATGCTCGTTAAAAAAACCATACCACGTCCCCGTCTCGTGGGTTAAGAATTACGGGGAGGGCAAGGTGTTCTATACGAATCTCGGTCACAACACCGAGACATGGACGAACAAGCAATTCATCGCGTCGCTGCTGGGAGGCATCAAATGGGTGCTGGGACTGGAAGAAGGGGACGCCACCCCCAACCCGGACGTCTCTCAGGCCCAGGAGGAAAAAGCTAAAGCCGACGCGGGGGCCGCCCCTTGATCGGCCTGCGCCGGTTCGTTTACCTCTTGGTGATCACCGTCGCGGCTGGAAGCGCGCTGGCGAGTATTCTAACGGTGACGCGGCTCTATAGCCCCGCCGGGCCGTGGTCGAAAAAGCGCCCGCCCCATACGCCGATGCTCAGCGCCAATGATCGCTCGCGCTGGTGCACCGTGTGGTCGCTTGTGGAACGCGGCACTTATCAAATCGATGAAATCATCGAGCAGCCAGGTTGGGACACGATCGACAAAGGGCGGTTCCGCGACCATTTCTATTCGTCGAAGCCTCCCTTCCTGGCGACTCTGGTGGCGGGTGTTTATTGGTTCTTCAAGCATGCCGCCGGGCTTGATTTGCTCGAAATGCCCCATGAAACCGTTCAGGTCATCCTGCTCGTCGTGAATTGGCTTCCGTGGCTCGTGGCGCTGGCGTTGATGGCGGCGATCGGCGAGCGCTATGCCCTGACGGACTGGAGCCGGGTCTTTCTGATCGTGGCGGCCGCCGGAGGAACGTTCTTAACGACGTTCCTCACCACCCTGAATAATCACACGATGGCTGCCTGTTGCGTCGTGTTCGCACTTTATCCCACACTGCGAATTGTAATCGACGGTCGCCGAGACGGGTGGCTCTTTGCGATGTCGGGATTTTGGGGAGCGTTCGCCGCGTCGTGCGAGGCGCCGGCCGGCGCATTCGGGCTGGCGTTGTTCGCCCTTCTCGTGTGGCGCTCACCGGGGCAGGTCTTGCGATGGTTTGTCCCCGCCGCGCTCGTGCCCCTGACGTTCTTTTTCTACACCAATTGGCTGTGCACGGGGGGCCTTTTGCCCTTCCAGGCCGGCTTCGGCGCCGCAGACGACACCTTTTACAAATACGTCCATAAGGGGGTCCCGAGCTATTGGATGAATCCCTCCCTGCAAGACCAGGGGGAATCATCGCCCTTGATCTATCTCTTCCACTGCACGTTCGGGCACCACGGAATTTTCTCGCTGACGCCCATGTTCCTGCTCTCGATCGCCGGGTGGTTCCGGCTGGGAAAGTCTTTCCCCTTGCGCCAAACGGTCTGGCTGAGCCTTGTGCTCACCATTTGGTTGTTGGCGTTCTATCTTTCGCGAACGCAGAGCTACAACTACGGAGGCAACACGAGCGGACTGCGCTGGGCTTTTTGGCTGATTCCGCTGTGGCTCGTGGCGCTGGTCCCCGCGATCGACGCCTGGGGGCACCGCCGACTTTTTCAGATCGTGTGCGCGCTGTTGCTGCTGGCGTCGGTGTTTTCGGCGACATTTCCGCACCTGAATCCCTGGCAGCGGCCGTGGCTCTTGAACGTGATGGAACATGCGCTGCATCATTGCCGCGCCGCCTCGCAAGCGGTAGGCTGAATTGCACGATCGTGGCCAGTTTCCCCTCTCTCGAAATCGTCTGCGGCGCAAGGATGGCGGCATGTCGCAAGCGCTGATCATTCACGGCAATTCGGCCCAGGCGGAGCCGCTGGTGCGATTGCTGCGACAGGCGGGCATCGTGGTTGAGATGGCCGCCGATTCGGATGCCGCCGGCGCCCTCGCGGGAGCGGGCAGCTTCGAATTCGTGATCGCCCCCGGACCGCAATTCGCGCAGTTGGTCGAGCGCTCTGCCGCCGAGAGCGCGCGCCGTCAAAACAACGAAGCGGCGCTCGTCAACGCCGAGGCGATGTATCGCTCGTTTGCCGAAGGGTTGCCGATCCACCTGATTCTCAAAGACCTCGACGGGCGGTTTCGGTTCGCGAACGGCCTGTTCTGCCGCGAGCTGGGACGGACTCTCGCCGAGATCGTGGGCCGGACCGACCACGATTTCTTTGCGCACGACCTGGCTGAGAAGTACCGGGCCGACGACCGGCAGGTGGCCGAAACCCGGCAGGTCTTTCAAACCGTCGAAGAGCATCGCCTGCCCACGGGCGAAAAGCACTTCGTCGAGGTGCTCAAAGCGCCGGTCTACGACGCGGCCGGGGGCGTGACGGGAGTGCAGATCGCCTTTTGGGACGTGACGGCCCGGCAGCGTGCCGAAGAAGAATTATCGGAAAGCGAATCGCGGAACCGCGCCATCTTGCAGGCCGCCCTCGACTGCATCATTACGATCGATCAGCAGGGGAAGATCATCGAATTCAATCCGGCCGCCGAGGAGACGTTCGGGTTCCGTCGCGAAGAAATCGTGGGAAGGGACCTCGCCGAAACTCTCTTGCCGCAGGCCACGCGCGAACGTCACCGCGACGCGCTCGATCGTTACAGCACGGCGGGCGAGATGGGGTCGATGCTGGGCAGCCGCTTCGAGCAGCCGATGGTCCGCAAAAACGGCCAGCGGTTTGTCGCCGAACTGTGCATGCAGGCGATTCCGCTGGAGGGGAGCACGGTGTTTACGCTCTTCCTGCGCGACATCACCGAGCGCACGCGGGCCGAAGAAGAGATCAAGCGTAAGAATCGCGATCTGGAGACGCTGCTGTACGTGACGTCGCACGACTTGCGCGAGCCGCTTCGCGCCGTTCACAATTTCGCCAAGCTGGCCGTCGAGCGAAATGCGGCCCAGCTCGATGCGCAGGGACAAGACTATTTGAAGCGCGTGATGCGCGGCGCCGAGCGGCTCGATCGGCTGCTCGAAGACGTTCTGACCCTCTCGCGGGCGCAGCGCTCGATCGACCCGACGCAGGAAGTGGCTCTCGACGAGGTGGTGGCCGACGTCCTGGCGCAGCTCGATTCGCGCATCGAGCGCACCAGGGGCCGCGTGCGCGTCGACGAAAAGCTCCCGCATCTGGCAGCAGACCGGCGCTGGGTGACGCAGGCGGTGTTCAACCTCGTCGCCAACGCCCTCAAATTCACGCGCGACGGGCACCCGCCCGAGGTCGAAATCGCCGCCTATCATCCCCAGCGCGAAGAACCTCCCGGCGAAGGCCTGGTCGTGAGCGACCGCGGGCCGGGGGTTCCTGCCGGCTATGCCGATCGCATTTTTCAGTTGTTCCAGCGCGCCGTCGGCCGCGAGGTCGAAGGCACCGGCGCGGGCCTGGCTATCGTACGCCAGATTGCCGAGCGCCACGGCGGCTCGGCGTGGGTGCGGCCCAGGCCCGGGGGCGGTTCGGAATTCGTCGTCACGTTCGGCAACAGCGTGGTGTAAGGGGTTTGAAGTTTCGGTTTGACGGTCCGCAATCGTTGCGGCACAATTGGAGCGGCTGTGCAGAATGGTTATTCCAGGGGACGGCACTGACAGCGATGAGCCGGCAAGTCATTCACCTGTTGCTGATCGAAGACAGCCCCGATGATGCGCTGCTCATCAGCGAGCTGCTTTCCGAAGCCCGCCAGGCCGACTTCGACGTCGCCAATGCCGAGTCGCTGGCGGACGGACTGCGGCATTTGGCGCGCGGCACGATCGACGCGGTGCTTCTGGATTTGCAGCTCCCCGACAGCCGCGGTCTCGATACCTTTCGCGCCGTTCAGCAGGCGGCCCCCATGGTGCCCGTCGTCGTCTTGAGCGGATTTGAGGACGAAACGACGGCGCTCAAAGCCGTGCAGGAAGGGGCGCAAGATTACCTGGTCAAAGGCCAGGCGGGCATCGCCGTGCTCGAACGCGCGGTGCGGTATTCGATCGAGCGCGGTCGAACGGCTAAAGCCCTCGCCGATCGCAATGCCGAGCTGGAACGGGCCAAAGAGGCGGCCGAGGCGGCCAACCGCGCCAAGAGCGCTTTTCTGGCGAGCATGAGCCACGAAATCCGCACGCCGATGAACGCCATCATCGGCATGACCGAACTCGTGCTCGAAACCGGCCTTTCGCCGCTGCAAGGCGAATACTTGAAGATCGTGCAGGAATCGGCCGAGTCGCTCTTGTCGTTGATCAATGACATTCTCGACTTCTCGAAAATCGAGGCCGGCAAACTCGATCTCGAAGAGATCGAATTCAGCCTGCGCGACAGCTTCGGATGCACGCTCAAGTCGCTGGCGGTGCAGGCGCATCGCAAGGGCCTCGAGCTCATTTCCGACATCGGGGCCAACGTCCCCGACCGCGTCGTCGGCGACCCCACGCGCTTAAGGCAGGTGCTCATCAATCTCGTCGGCAATGCCGTCAAGTTCACCTCCGGAGGCGAAGTGCTCGTGCGCGTTTACTCCGAATCGCTTGACGGAGAGCGGCTGCTGTTGCACGTCGCCGTGAGCGACACCGGAATCGGCATTCCCCAGGCCCGGCGCGAACGGCTGTTCCAGGCATTCGAGCAGGTCGATAGCTCCATGAGCCGCAAGTACGGCGGCACAGGGCTGGGCCTGGCGATCTCGTCGCGCATCGTCCAGCTTCTGGGTGGCCGCATCTGGTTCGACAGCGAAGCCGGGCAGGGAAGCACATTTCATTTTACGGCCGCGATTCGCCTGGCCGATGGAAATGAGCCGGTGTTTGCGTTCGAGAGCGGAGGGCTTTCCGGCGCGCGCGCCCTGGTCGTCGAAGACAACTCGACGTACCGCCGGACGCTGTCCGAAATGCTGGCCGGTTGGGGCATGGCCGTCACGGCCGTTTCCGGCGCCGATATGGCCCTCGAGATTCTCGCGGCGCAAAAAGCGGGCGACGCGCGATTCGCGGTCGCGCTGATCGACTCCGATATGCCCTCTGTCGATGGTTTCGCCCTGGCCGGCCGGATCCAGCAGCAATACCGGCGCGAAGTCGCGCAGATGGTCATGCTGCTCACTTCGGGCGATCGTTCGGCCGACGTCACGCGCTGCGAGCAACTTGGTCTCGATGCTTACTTGATGAAGCCCATCAATCAGTCGGAATTGTTCGACATGCTCATCGAGCTCTTGTCCGGCGGACAGGCCGATCGACCGGCGACGGCGGCCCTGCCGGCAACCGTCCCCGAGCCGTCGGGGCTGACGATTCTTCTCGCCGAAGACAGCCTCTACAACCAGAAGCTGGCCTCGGCTTTGCTGGAGCGCAAAGGGCACCAGGTCGTCGTGGCCAATAACGGAGCGGAAGCGGTGGCGTTGGTTTTGTCGCGGCCGTTTGACCTGGTGCTGATGGACGTGCAGATGCCGGAAATGGACGGCTTGCAGGCGACAAAAGCCATTCGCGAACGCGAAGTGGGCGCAGAACGGCGCGTGCCGATCGTCGCCATGACCGCGCAGGCTCTGAAAGGAGATCGCGAGCGCTGTCTGGAATCGGGCATGGATGATTACCTGACCAAACCCGTTCGCGCCGTGCAGCTTTATGAGACGATCGCGAAGGTCGCCGGGTCGCCGCCTCACGAAGCCCTGCCGGAATCCCTCGATCCGTTGGCCAAGCCGCCGCACGTTCCCGGCGCCCGGTCCGTGGACGCAGCGCCCCCGCTGGAAGCGAACGGGGGGGCGCTCTGCATCGAGACGGCCCTCAAGGCGGTCGACGGCGACGCCCGGTTGCTGGCCGATGTAGCCCGCATTTTTCTCGCCGAATCGCCGCGTCTCTTGGGCGAAATGGACGAGGCGCTGGCGGAAAAAGACCCGGCGCTCTTGCGGCGGGCGGCTCATACCATCAAAAGCGGCTTGAGAATGTTCGGCGCGCAGGCGGCTTATGAACTCGCCTCGCGGATCGAGGAACACGGACGCACGGGGAGTCTGGAGGCGGCCTCAGGCTCGATCGAGATGTTGAAACATGCAGTGCTCGAGATGCAGAAAGAACTCTCCGGATTCGCCGGTGCGCCGGTTGCTTCCGGAAAAGCGTAAGCGCGGCCCTTCAATCCTAGAAAAGGCTCGGGTGTAAACCCTGGAGGCCCTCATGCCGTCTGTTCTTGTCGTTGACGACTCGCCGATGGATCGGCATCTCGCCGTGAGTCTCTTGCGAAAATCTCCGGGGTTCACCGTGTTCGAAGCGGTCGACGGCCGCGACGGGCTGGCGAAAATCGAGCTGCACCTGCCCGAATTGGTCGTGACCGACATGATGATGCCGAACATGAACGGCCTGGAATTGGTCTCGGAAATCAAGGAGAACTATCCCCTGCTTCCCGTGATCCTGATGACGTCTCTGGGAAGCGAAGAAATTGCCGTGCAGGCCCTGCAAAAAGGGGCGTCGAGCTACGTCCCCAAGCGGGCCCTGGCGGGCGAGCTGTTGGAAATCGTCGAACGTGTCTTGTCGGCCTCGCGCGAAGTCCGCGGAAGAGCGCGGCTGGTGAGCCGGCTCTCCCGCTACGAATATGCCTTCACGCTCGAAAACGACCTCGACCTCGTGTGTGCCATCGCCAGTTATCTGCGCGAAGAGTCGATTCGGCTGAGGGTCTGCTCAAATCCCGAATGCCTGCGGCTGGGCGTCGCCGTCGAAGAAGCGCTGCTCAACGCCTTTTATCACGGCAATCTGGAACTCAGCTCGGAGCTGCGCGAACAGGATCACCAGTTGTACCACGACGCGGCGTCGAAGCGCGCGACAGAAGAACCCTATCGCGATCGGAAAATCTACGTGGCCGTCAAGATCACTCCCACCCAGGCCATGTACACCGTCCGCGACGAGGGTCCGGGATTCGACCCGGCATCGCTTCCCGACCCGACCGACCCGGCGAACCTCGACCGCCCCTGCGGCCGCGGGATGCTGCTCATGCGCACCTTCATGGACAATGTGATCTACAACGACAAAGGAAACGAAGTCACTCTCTTCAAAGAGCGCGACGGCGATTCCGGCGAAATGTCGAGTGAAAACGCTCCGTAGAGCAAGCGTCCTCGCTTGCTCGTCGCCATACAGGCAATGAATATACTCGGAGTGAATAAAACTCGGGTTTGAGTTTTTTTCGCAACATCGCTTGAAATCCGCCGCAACATGTGTGCTGTGCGTACCTTGCGTCACCACTGCGAGACAGCGCCAGCAGCGCCGCCCGCGGCAGGTTTTCCCACGATTGTGGACGAATTAGCAGCGCAAATTACTGCCGCATAATGTTTTGAGAATTATTTCACTTTATGCATGGACTCTTATGCATCCACAATCTCCGTTGTGAATCGTTAATTTGAGTAGTATGGGATGTCTAGCAAGAGGGTCCAGCATCGCTTCAAAAAGTACGTGTCCAACGCCCCCTGCGATCATATTTGCCGCCGAACTATACCAGGCTCATCGTCACCGTCTTGAGCTCGGTGTAGTTCTGGAGCGCGGCGGCGCCCAGCTCGCGGCCGATGCCGCTCATCTTGAAGCCGCCGAAAGGGGCTGCGGCGTCGAACACGTCGTAGCAATTGATCCACACCGTCCCCGCGCGCACGCTGTTGGCCAGGCGGTGCGCCTTTCCCACGTCGCGCGTCCAGACGGCCGCGGCCAGACCATAAAACGTCTTGTTCGCCCGGTCGATCACTTCATCGACCTTTTTGAACGGCAAGACTCCGAGAACCGGGCCAAAAATCTCATCGGTGGCGATCGGCATGTCGTCGGTGACTTCGTCGAACACCGTCGGTTCGATGTAAAAGCCCTTTTTGCCCCAGCGCTTGCCGCCGGTCAGGCACTTGGCGCCGCCGTCGATACCCTTTTCGATGTAATTGATGATCTTGTCGAACTGGGCCTGATCGACCTGGGGGCCTTGAACCGTGTCGGGATCGAGCGGGTCTCCCAACTTGCGGGCCTTGGCGCGCTTCACCAGCTTTTCGACGAACTCGTCGTGAATCTTTTCTTCGACGAACACGCGGCTTCCGGCGCAGCAGCATTGGCCCTGGTTGAAGAACAGGCCGAATTCCGTCCCCGCGACGGCCGCATCGAGGTCGGCATCGGCGAAGATCACGTTGGGGCTCTTCCCCCCCAATTCGAACGTGAGCCGCTTCAAGGTCTGCGCCGCGTCGGCCATGATGATCTGCGCCGTGCGGTATTCGCCCGTGAAGGCGATTTTGTCGACTTCGGGATGCTTGACCAGCGCGGCGCCCGCGGTCGGGCCATAACCGGGGACGATATTGATCACTCCCTTGGGAAATCCCGCTTCGATCGCCAGCTCGCCGAACCTGAGGCAGGTGAGCGGAGTTTGCTCGGCGGGCTTCATCACGACGGTGCAGCCGGCGGCCAGGGCCGGGCCCCATTTCCACGCCGCCATCAACAGAGGAAAGTTCCAGGGAATGATCTGCCCGGCCACCCCCAATGGCTCGCGCCGCGTGTAGCAAAAATAATTGCCGCGAATCGGAATCGTGTCGCCGTGAATCTTGTCGGCCCAGCCGGCATAATAGCGCAGGCAATCGATGACCAGGGGCAAATCGGCGGCGCGGGCGTCGCTGATGGGTTTGCCGTTGTCGAGCGTTTCCAGCGCCGCCAGCTCGTCGAAATTCGTTTCGACCAGATCGGCGAGCCGCCCAATGAGCCGGCCGCGGTCGCGCGCGTCCATTTTCGGCCAATCCCCCGATTCGAAGGCCTTGCGGGCGGCCTTGGCGGCGCGGTCGATGTCGGCGGCGTCTCCTTCGGCGACGTCGGCGATCTTCTCTTCGGTGGCCGGGTTGTAGGTGGCAAACGTCTTCCCGCTCTTGGCGTCGCACCATTTTCCGTCGATCAGCATTTGCGTCTGGCGGACCTTGGGAGCGGTTCGGGTGCGGGGGGCTTTGGCGGTTGCAGTAGCCATGACTCATTCTCCTCAAAGGTGTTGGCGGGACTGCGATGAAAACGATGGAATGGCGGCTTGCGCGTTGAATGGGGCGCGCGCCTCAAATTCTACACTCGGCTCTCGCACTTGGGTAGGAGCGCGAGAGCACGCCCCGCAGCGCTCGCTTTTTTCCCAGCGCGGCCGTTCCGCCGCGCTGGGAATTCCGCGGTTTTGTTGCGTTTTGAGAAGTCTGAATTCTCACGAATTCAGCTACGGAGCAAATGGCGCGGTAGCAAAGATTCTGCCGAGAATAAGTGCGAAGTGAGTTGACGCCGGGCGCCTCGGGCGTTAAAAGATTCATAACATGTATATCTAATACATCTTTAATCCGGCTCGCCGATGCGCCTGTCGCTGCAAACCGATTACGCCCTGCGAACGTTGATGTTTCTCGCCTCGCGCAAGGCGAAACAACGGGCCACCATCGCCGACGTGGCGAGCTTTTTTCAGATTTCGGAAGCGCACGTCGCGAAGGTTGTCAATCAGCTTGCGCGGCTGGGGTTTATTCGCAGCGTCCGCGGCGCCGGGGGGGGAATTGGCCTGGCGCGCAAGGCGGTCGAAATTCGCGTGGGTGAAGTGATCGCCGCCTTCGAAGGGAACATGCACCTCTTGGAATGCGTGGGCACCGAAAACGTGTGCGTGATTCAAACCCATTGCAAGCTGCGAACCGTGCTCGCCAAAGCCGAGCGCGTGCAGTTGGATTACCTGAATGAAGTCCGTCTATGCGACGTGCTCCCCGTCTGAGGCGTCGCTTTCCAAAAGTCCCTTTTTCGACACGAAAGGAAGTCGAATTCTCATGACGAATCGTACCCGCCTGGCGGCATTGGCTGCCGCATTTGCCATCGGCCTTGCATTCCTGGAGACTCGCTCGCACGGCGAAGGAACGACCGGCAAGACCGATCCCGCCCTCGAACGCACCCGCAAACAAGTCCGCATGCTCGACGACCTGTATAAGACGGCCGTCGTCTTGATTACCGACAAATACGTCAACAGCGACACCGACCTGCCCGCCGGAACGGCCTTCAAGGCGCTGTTCGGAGCCATGAAGAAGAAGGGTTGGCACGAGGTGCGGCTGGTTGACGCCACCGGCGAACCGATTGCCGCCTCGAACTCGCCGGCCGACGATTTTGAAAAAGAAGCCATCCAGCAATTGCTCTCGGGGAAATCGGGCCACGAACAAGTGGTCGAAAAAGAGGGGAAGCGCTTTTTGCGTTCGGTGACGCCCATCCCCGTGGTGATGAAGAAGTGCATCACGTGCCATCCGCATTACGAGAACGCCAAACCGGGCCAGGCGATCGGCGCGCTGGCTTACACCGTGCCGATCGAGTAAGGACTCCGCCCCCGAACTCCGTCGCGGCCGGTCTCCCAACGCGTTGTGGCCGGTCTCAGACCCGTTGTGGCCGGTCTCCCGACCGAGCCACACGCCGCCGACCGCAGGTCTCCGCGAGCGTCGCTGAAGCCGCATTCAGCAACCATCCGGGTGTCATCACGTTCGGGAGACCTTCGGTCGGACCCGCGGCGGGGTCGGGAGACTCGCGCCGAACACACCGTTGTGGCCGGTCTCCCGACCGAGCCACACGCCGCCGACCGCAGGTCTCCGCGAGCGTCGCTGAAGCCGCATTCAGCAACCATCCGGGCGTCATCGCGTTCGGGAGACCTGCGGTCGAACCCGCGGCGGGGTCGGGAGACCCGCGCCGAACAGAGCGTTGTGGCCGGTCTCCCGACCGAGCCACACGCCGCCGACCGCAGGTCTCCTCAACCGTCGCTAAAGCCGCATTCAGCAACCATCCGGGCGTTATCACGTTCGGGAGACCTTCGGTCGGACCCGCGGCGGGGTCGGGAGACTCGCGCCGAACACACCGTTGTGGCCGGTCTCCCGACCGAGCCACACGCCGCCGACCGCAGGTCT
>Ga0070735_10002692_pt1 | contig 15923 bp, 19 predicted proteins | sample Coa_R1_FD_66443 | JGI IMG/M metagenome (GOLD analysis project Ga0070735, IMG submission 66443) | Surface soil microbial communities from Centralia Pennsylvania, which are recovering from an underground coalmine fire - Coalmine... | ecosystem: Environmental > Terrestrial > Soil > Unclassified ... | reverse complement strand
ATATCTTCTTCACTCGCGTTCAAGTGTTCGGCCAGCTCGGCGACCGTGGGGCTTCTCCCCATTTTTACCGACAGCTTTTCGATCGCGCGGTTTACGGCGAGATTTAACTCTTGCAGTCGCCGCGGAACTTTGACGGCCCATCCCTTGTCGCGAAAGTAGCGCTTGATTTCGCCGACAATCGTGGGCGTTGCGTACGTCGTGAACTCGACGCCGCGCTCCAAATCGAAGCGATCGATTGCCTTGAGCAAGCCAACCGTTCCAACTTGAATCAAATCGTCCAGCGACTCACCGCGATTTGCGAATTTGACCGCGAGATAGCGTACCAAATTCAAGTGCGCAACGACCAGCTCGCTGCGCAGTTGCTCGTAGTCCGGGTCATTCGGGCCCCGCTTTTTGACTTCTGCAAAGCGTGCAAACGCTTCGCGGGTCTTGTGGCGGTCCCAGCGTTCTTCGTCCGTATGCGGTTGGTGCACTTAGTTTGTTACTTTTTTGATCATCACCAGATTCGTGCCGCGTTCCGGATGCACGTCGTATTCGACGGAGTCCATCAGCGAACGAATGAGAAACACTCCGAGACCGCCCACTCGGGGCTCGTCGACGCGGCGTGAAGAAATTGCTTCGGGCCGCGTTCCGCGCCCGTAATCACGAACGCGAACCGTCAAGCCTTCCGGCTCGGTTTCGCACGTGATTTCGATCTGGTCGCTGCCGTGCGCGTGTTGAATGCAGTTGGTGCACGCTTCGGCGACCGCGAGTTTGACGTCTTCAATATCCTCTATCGAAAAGTTCAGGCGATTGGCGACGGCTGCGACCGCCAGCCGTGCAACCGCCACCCATTCGGCCTTACTGGGAATGCGCAGTTCGACCACATCGAGGACTCCGTGCGGACGAGTCACCGGCTGATTCACACGAGCGCCTTCATGGCGGCATCTTCGTCGTCGTAGATGCCGAAAATCTTCACTAATCCCGTGATGTCGAAGATTTTCTTGATCTGCGGATTGGTGCAGACCAAGTTCACCGTGCCGCCGTGCTCGCGCACGCGCTTGAGGCCGCCGATGAGCACGCCGAGGCCGGTCGAATCGATGTAGCGCACCTTTTCGAGATTGATGACCAAATTGTAGTGGCCCTTGTCGATGAGGTCGCCGATTGCATCTTTGACCTTCGGCGACGTGTAGACGTCGATTTCACCGTTGAGATCGACGACGTACGTATCGCCTTGCGCCTCACGAACGTTCACTTTGATATCCACGCTGTCTCCTACGAGTCCGAAGATTGGCGCGACAAATCGTCGCGAATGGATTCCGCGCTCGTCTGACCCTCGTCGACCGCGGCATTGATGTTTGAGCGGGCATTCTCTACGACGTTTTTCCCACGTTCGTACAAGTCCGCCGCCTTGCTGCGCAAGTCCCCGGTTGCATCCATGGCGTAGTTGCTCGCTTCCCGAGCCTTGCCCATGAGAAGATCGCGCGCTTCCTCTTGCGTAATCAAATATGCAATCACGCCGCCGGCGATTGCCCCAATCATGAAGCCGGCGAAGAACCCGCCGCCGCCTTTTTCACTTCCACCGGATGCGTCTTGGCCTTGGTTCATGCGTTCTCTCCTGTGTGTTTGCCGTTACCGCGCACGAGGCGCCGTAAACCAGCACTGATTCCTCCCAGCGTCGCGCCGACGTTCACGATGGCGGGGCTGAGCGCTTCCTGCGTCAACCTCGCGCTATTCGCGACCGAACCGGCGACTTGTTCGAGCGACCCGACGACGCCGGAAAGGCGGGCGATCGTTTGATCGGCCGTATCCGCAATACCGCCGACGTGCGCGAGCGTTTCGCTCACGGGTTTGCCGAGCGCCGCGACCTGCTCGTCGACTCCGTCCAAGGTCTTGTCCATGCGCCTGAGCGTGCGTGCGAGCGCCAGCATAGCGATAAATACGCCAACCCCGGCGACAAACACCCCGACGCCGACGCCGACGTCTAGCACGATAGACCAGTCAAACAAGCCCCGAACCTCCGTCTGGATGTACCCGGACGTGAACCAACTATTCCCCTTTTTCCTAGAAGAATGCACACTTCGCTACGCCGGGGCACGTGATACTAATCGCAAATCCGCGACGGCAAGCTCGAGTACCTCCGCCGCTCGATCGACCTGGGCCTGCGTGGTGACGCGTCCGAGTGAGAAGCGAATCACCCCGAGCATCCAGGGCTCGGGCAGCCCGAGTGCCGCAATGACGTGGCTGGGCTCGATGGCGCCCGAGGCGCACGCGCTGCCCGCAGATACGGCGATGCCCTCCAGATCCAGGCGCATGAGCAGTTGCTCCGAGCCCACGCCGAGGAAACTCATGTTGGAGATGTGCGGCGCGCGGAGCGCACCGCCGTTCACGCGCACGTCCGGAACGTTCTGCAGTATCCGGTGCTCGAAGCGGCTGCGCAGCGTGGCGATGCGCGCGGCGGTATCGGTGCGTTCGCTCGACGCCAGGTCCAGGGCCGTCGCGAAGCCGACGATGCCGGCGACGTTTTCCGTGCCCGCGCGTTTGGCAAACTCCTGGCTGCCGCCGTGGATGATCGGAACGATCGGTGTGCCGTCGCGCACGTACAGCACGCCCGTACCCTTTGGACCGTAAAACTTGTGCGCCGCAAGCGAAATCATGTCGACGCCCAGCGCCTCGGCGTCAATCGGAAGATACGCCGCCGCCTGCACCGCATCGGTGTGAAAGAGTGCCCCGCGGGCATGCGCCAATTGCGCAAGTTTAGCGATTGACTGCACGGTCCCAAGTTCGTTGTTCACATACATCACGGAAGCGAGCACCGTGTCGTCCCGAAGCGCCGCGGCGAATGCTTCCGTCGAAACGGCGCCGTCCGAATCGACCGCGAGGAGCGTGACTTCCCAGCCTTCATCGCGCAGCGCTTCGAGACTGTGCAGCACCGCGTGGTGCTCGGTCGCGACTGAGACGACATGGCGCCCTTTTTCGCGGAGCGCACGGGCGGCGCCGATGATTGCCAGGTTGTCGGCCTCGGAGCCTCCGCCGGTGAAGACGATCTCCTTGCTTTTTGCGTGCAAGCAGGCTGCGACGCGTTCCCGCGCCTGGTCAAGTGCCGCGCGTGCGGCACGCCCTTCGGCGTGAATCGAACTCGCGTTGTAACCGTTCTGCCCGAAGAACGGCAGCATGGCCTCAATCACCTCGGCGCGGACCGGGGTGGTGGCGGCGTAGTCCAGATAAATGCGTTCTGCAGCTGTCACAGCGTACTCTCAGAGACCATTTCTATACTGGGCTTGTGCGAAGCTCCATTGCACACTCCGAGAAGTAGCAACGGGAAAAGGCGGTCCGGGACAACCGGACCGCCAATTTTTTTTGCTGCGTTCCGTTTCTTATTCCTTTTCGTCGCCGCGGTTGCCCGGTTTATAGTAGGTTCGATCTTTCAAGTTGTCCGGTAGGTTTTGTTGTTTGATCGAATAGTCGTCGTGCGCGTAGTGGTAATCTTTGCCGTAGCCCAATTGTTTCATTAAACCCGTCGGAGCGTTACGCAGATGCAGCGGCACCGGGTCGTTGCGCGTGCCTTCCACGTCGGCCATCGCGGCGGAGTATGCGCGGCCGACGCTGTTGCTCTTCGGCGCGCGCGCAAGGTATAACGTAGCGTGCGCCAGCGGGAAAAACCCCTCGGGCATGCCGACGAAATGCACTGCCTGCTGGGCTGCAATCGCGACGGAAATGCCGCGTGAATCGGCAAGTCCCACGTCTTCGGATGCGAGAATGACCAAGCGGCGCGCGATGAAGAGCGGATCTTCACCGGCGTCTATCATGCGCGCGAGCCAGTATACGGCGGCGTCCGGATCGCTTGCGCGAATGCTTTTGATGAATGCGCTGATGACGTCGTAGTGCTGATCCCCGCCCTTGTCGTACGAGACTGCGCGGCGTTGCATCGCATCTGCTACAACGGCCGGCGTGATGACGCTCGTGCCGTCCGGATCGCGCGGCGCGGCAGCGGCGGCAAATTCCAGCGTGTTCAGCGCGCTGCGGGCATCACCGTTTGAAAGCGTGACGAGGGCTGCCCGCGCTTCCGGTTCGAGGCGAATGGGCAACTTGCCCAATCCGCGGTCGCTGTCCGCGAGCGCGCGGTCGATGAGCACGCCGACGTCGTCGTCGCTGAGCGCTTTGAGCACGAAAACGCGCGAGCGCGAGAGCAGTGCGGAGTTCACTTCGAACGACGGGTTTTCGGTCGTAGCGCCGATGAGCGTTACGACGCCGCTCTCGACGTACGGCAGCACGGCGTCCTGCTGCGCTTTGTTGAAGCGATGAATTTCGTCGATGAAAAGCACTGTGCGCTTGCCGAGGGCGCGGCGATGCTGCGCTTCCGCCACCACTTTGCGCAAGTCCGCGACGCCCGCGCTTACCGCGGAAATGGACGAGAAGTGGGCACCCGTCATGCGCGCGATGATCTCGGCCAGCGTCGTCTTGCCGGTGCCCGGCGGTCCCCAAAAAATGAGCGAAGGAACCGTGTCGGTTTCGATTGCGCGGCGCAATGCGTGACCCTGACCGACGATGTGCTCTTGACCTACGAACTCGTCGAGCGAGCGCGGCCGCATGCGAGCCGCAAGCGGCTCGGACGCGGAGGCAGTCGACGAGAACAGCGAGGGTTCCATGGCTGTTAGGGAATCTTGGGTGCTTTTATATTGATAGGTTTCGGCGTGGCGATTGACGGCGTGATGCCTTTGAACATGATCGTCACGTTATTGTCGGCTTCTCCTGAACCGCTTTGCGTGTTGTAGGTTGCGCTGTCCGAGTCCAGCGTGCGGTCGCCGGTTACGATGTGCACCTTGCCCGTGAGCGTGAGCACGTGCGTTGCATCATTGAGGTGCGCCGTCTGTGAATCGACGGTCGTATCGCCTTGCTCGAAATGCACGCTGCCGCTCGCATCGTACAGGTGGGTTTGATCGTCGACATGCAGCTCGTCGGCAGTAAGCGTTGCGGGACCGCGCGACTGCGCCTGCGTGCCTTGCGCGCTCTTCAATCCGAACGTGCCGCTCGCATCGTGCACAATCACGTGCCCGAAGAGGGACGCCTGATGCTGCTTGAAATTCCCGTTCGCGCGATCCGCTTCGATGTTGGAACCATCGGTTCGCGTCATCTTCACGTGATCGGGCGCGGAGAACGCACCCGACGCCATGTTCGTATTCATCTGATCGGTGAGAAGCGTCCACGGCTGGGGCGATCCCGAAGCGACAGGCGAAGGTGCCGGTGCGGCGGTTTTCGCCGGCGCGTGCTTCGGCGGCGCGGCGGCAACCAGCGCGACGATGAGCGCAAGCGCGGCGAGCGGCTTCTTCATTGCTGCAACTGAACGTGGCCGTACAGGTGAAGATCGTGGGTCAGGCCGTTCATGACCGCGCGATCCGCGCGCACGTCGTTCGCACCCTGAATGAAATGCACGCTCCCGGTTGCAACGTAGGATTTCGTCACGCCGTCAATCATGAGATTGTCGCAAGTCAGCGTCGAGGGTTGATGCGATCCCGTCTGACCGCTGAAATTGCTGAGCGCGCCGCTCCTGTCGTGTAGTACGACGTGCCCGGTAAGCGTTGCTTGTTTCGACTTTTGATTTCCGAACGCGCGATCGGCTTGGATAGTGCTCCCCGGTCGCGTGAGCGTGACCGGATTGGGCGCGTTGAACTGGCCGCTCTGCCAATTGAAGTCGAATTGGTCGGTCTTCACGTTCCAATCGGAAAACGTAAATCCGGCCGCCGGCACATTTCGCGCGTTAGGCGCGTTGGACGGGCGCGGTTTCGGAGCCGCGGCGATCATTGCGACGGCGAGCAGAATGACGAGCAGGCGCGTTCTCATGAAGGTGTCTTTCGAATCACGGCGTGACGGATAACCGGGCTCAGCAGCTCGGTTAGGCGTTCAAGCGACACAACCCCCTCGCGCAGCATGAGCGGGTGTGGACCCGACATGTCGAGGATCGTCGACTCGCGTCGGTATCGCGTCGGCCCGTTCTCCACGTGCAGGTCGGCCGGAGGCAGCGCCTCCCAGTCGCCCGCGCCGTAGTACGCCTGCGCGCCGCTCACGTTCGCGCTCGTAGCGGCGAGCGGTCCGCAACGCTCGAGAATGGCGCTGCAGAGCGGATCGTCCGGCACGCGAAAGCCGAGCGTCGGGAGCCCCGCTGTAACGTCATGTTCGATAAACGCGGGTTTCGGGAGAATTATCGTCACGGGCCCCGGCAAAAGCCTTCGGCCTGCGGCGAGCGCATCGTGGTGGTCGCGTGCATATTCGACGAACTCGGAAACGCTGGCCAAATGCAGCGTCAGCGGTTTGTTTGCCGGGCGTTCCTTCGCCCCGTAGACACGCGCAATCGCAACGACGTCGTACGGATCGCAGCCGATCCCGTACACCGTGTCCGTCGGAAAAATAACGGTGCCGCCGTGCAAGACGACCTCCGCCACTTCCTCAACGACACGGGCATGCGATTCCTTGCGGGCATCGATGATATTCGCAATTTTCACGCTGCGAACTTCATACCCGCAAACGGAAGAAACGTCCGATTTTCCTCAGGCCGGGGCGCCAAAGGGCGAAGTGTGCTTTGGCACACGAGACCTTCGGCAACGACGGCATGACGTAAATCAGGCGTTTCTTAGATGCGAACCCGCATGCCGGTGCCTAGCGCGACGCACGAGAGCGGATCCTCGGCAATGATGACCGGAATGCCGCACACTTCGGCAAGCAGCTTGTCCAGACCGCGCAGCAGCGCGCCGCCGCCGGTAAGGATGACGCCGCGGTCGATGATGTCGGCCGCCAGTTCCGGCGGCGTCTTCTCGAGCACGGCTTTCACCGCTTCGACGATCGCGCCGACCGGCTCCGAGAGCGCTTCGCGAATTTCTTCGCTCGTAATCTTCACGGTTTTCGGAAGACCGTTGATGAGGTCGCGTCCGCGAATCTCCATCGCCAGTTCGGATTCGAGGCGATATGCCGATCCGATCTTGATTTTGATCTCTTCAGCCGTGCGCTCGCCGATCATCAGATTGTACACGCGGCGGATATAGCGAATGATCGCATCGTCGAGTTTGTTGCCGGCAACGCGCAGCGATTGCGAAACGACGATGCCGCCGAGCGAAATCACCGCAACGTCGGTCGTGCCGCCGCCGATGTCGACCACCATGCTTCCCGACGGTCCGTCGATCGGCAAACCGGCGCCGATTGCCGCAGCCATCGGTTCTTCGATGATCTCGACGTGCTTTGCGCCCGCGAGTTTTGCGGCGTCTTTCACCGCGCGCTCTTCGACGCTCGTGATCTCCGCGGGAACGCAGATCACGACGTTCGGTTTTGGTTTGAAAAGTGAAGAGAGCCAGGAGCGATCGCGCATGACTTTTTTGATGAAGTAGCTGAGCATCGCTTCGGTAACTTCGAAGTCTGCGATGACGCCGTCGCGCAGCGGGCGAATCGCTTGAATGTGCGCGGGCGTTTTACCAAGCATCTGTCGCGCTTCCTCGCCGACCGCAAGCGTTTTGCCCGTGTTCATGTCTTTGGCGACGACTGACGGCTCGCGTAAGACGATGCCTCTGCCCTTTACGTGCACGAGCACGTTGGCAGTGCCCAGATCGATCCCGATGTCCAAAATCCGCTCCTGTTTAAAAGGCGCTCCGCCTTAAATGCGCTACGGCCTAGGCGTAGCCTGTGCTGAGCCTAGTCGAAGCACGCACCCCATTTTCGTGGGGCCCCCAAAAACTCATCGCGCCCAAATGTTTTAGATCGATTTAGCGCGAGTCGTAGGATACTCGCTGGTTTCGAAAAGTCCGTTCGGTTCCACGAGGGGCGTGATACCGCTCGCTCGCTGTACCTGACCGCCCAACGTCGAGAGCATCTCCTCGAGCCGCTCGTAGCCGCGGTCGATGAACTCGAGCCCGATGATCTCCGTTTCGCCCACAGCTGCAAGGCCCGCCACGACGAGGGCCGCGCCGGCGCGGATGTCGGGCGCTTCCACCGGCGCGCCGGACAAGCGCGCGCCGCCCTTGACCACCGCCGTGTTGCTCTCCATCGAAACGCGCACGTCGGCGCCCATGCGCGCGAGTTCGTTGACGTAAGAAAACCGCGCGTTGAAGATGGATTCCTCGACAACCGAGTTGCCGGGGGCCGTGCACAAGAACGACACCATTTGCGGCTGCAAGTCGGTCGGAAAGCCCGGAAACGGCGCGGTCAAGATGTCGGTGCCGCCCGTAAGCGTATCCGCTTGAACGCGAATCCAGTCGTCGCCGTTCGTAACCGTGGCGCCGCACTCTTGAAGCTTCAATCCGAGTGCGGCGAGATGCTCCGGCATGCATGCCGTCACCGTGACGTCCCCTCGCGTCGCCGCGCCGCAAAGCAGCAGCGTTCCGCTCACGATGCGGTCCGGAATGATCGCGTACTCGACGCCGTGCAATTCTTTCACGCCCTCGATCACGATCGTATCGGAGCCCGCGCCGCTCACCCGTGCACCCATTGCGCACAAGAACTTTGCCAAGTCGACGACCTCGGGTTCCATTGCGACGTTGCGCAGCGTCGTCGTGCCGTCGGCGACAACCGAGGCGAGCATGGCGTTCTTGGTCGCGCCGACGCTCGGCATGCGAAATTCAATGTCCGCGCCTTGCAGCCGTCGGCTCTTGGAGGTCGCGATCAAATAGCCGTGCGCGTTCTTGACCTCGCAGCCGAGCGCGCGAAACGCCTGTTCGTGCAGGTCGGTTGCGCGCGTGCCGAGCACGCACCCGCCCGGCAGCGGAACTTCCGCGCGGCCGAACCGACCCAGCAGCGGCCCGACGACGTCGAAGCTCGCCGCGAGCTTGCGTACGAGCGTGTACGGCGCGCGATGCGACGCTACGTTGCTCGTGTCGATTGTGACGGTGCCGTCGCCTTCGTAGCGCATACGCGCGCCCAGCGCTTCGAGCAGCGACCACATCACCGAAACGTCGGTGATGCGCGGCACGCGATGAAGCGTGACTTTGCCTTTCGCGAGCAGCGACGCAGCCATAATCGGCAAAGCGGCGTTCTTCGCCCCGTGCGTGCGGACCGAACCTTCGAGCGGCGCACCGCCGCGCACCCGCAGCGTGGTTTCGAGACGATCGAGCGTATTCAATCCGTGTCACCCTGAGGTTGCTGCGTGTCACCCTGAGGTTGCTGCGTGTCACCCTGGGCCTGTCGAAGGGTCTCGCAGGTTAGCACGTGAGCGTCGTAGGGGCCGCCACGCAGCTCTAGTTGCATTGTTCCCGAAGGCGTTTCACGCACAAACACTTCGCTCCACTGGTTGCTGTCGATTTCGAGGAGATCGGCGCGTCCGTTTTCGAGCATGCCGGCGAAACGGCGGTGCGGGCTCGCCAAACGCATCCGCCCGTCGGAATAAAACCCGGCAAGCACCTCGACCTCGCTGTCTCCGGCGCGATAATATCGCGCGCCGCCGTCGGCGCTCTCCACTATGAAATCCATCGGCTGCAAGTGTAGACGTTCGGTAGTTGGCTGCTCCAATGGCGGTTGCGCGGCGTTGAAGACCGGCTCCGAGGTCGGTTCATCCGGCGCAGCCGTGTCATGCTGAGGTATCGAAGCATCGCCGAGGAATCGAGGCGCCTCCGCAGCAGCAGCGCCCTCGTCGCCCATCAGCACGTACGCAATGAATGCCAGAGCACTCAGCTCAAGTCCTATACCCACCAGTCGAATCCAGCCGGGCGCCCGTTTCACGCGCCAGAGGTTCGACGCGCCTCTAGTGGTGTCCGGTAAGGCGGAGTTTCGCATTCGCGAAGTCGATGATTGCCTGTTCGCGCGCGAAGATGTGCGGCTCGGCGGCAGTCTTTTGCCGCTCGGTCGCATCGGCGAGTTCGGTGCGCGTTTCGGCCACGTTGACTTCCTCGAACGCGAGCGCGTCATCGACCAGAACGGTCACGCGATCCGGCAGCGCCTGCATGAAGCCTTCGCTCGTCGCCAGCTCCAGACGGCGCGTCGTTCCGTTCTCGACCACGTTCGCGCGAAGCACACCCGGCTTGAGTGCACTCAGAAACGGCGCGTGATGCGCAAGAATGCCTTCTTCGCCTTCCGTCGTTACCGCGATCACCAGCTCCGCAGCTCCGTCGAAGATCACCTTCGTCGGCGTGATGAGCTTGAACGGAACCGTGGCCATGCCTAGACGGAGGCTCCAAGTTTCTCGGCGGCGGCTTTGACGTCGTCGATGCCGCCTGCGTAGAAGAATGCCTGCTCGGGCAGATGATCGACCTTGCCTTCAAGGATCTCTTTGAACGCGGCGATTGTGTCGGCAAGTTTGACGTATTTGCCGGGCGTACCCGTGAACTGCTCGGCAACGAAGAACGGCTGCGAGAACATGCGCTGCATGCGGCGCGCGCGCGCAACGGTGAGCTTGTCGTCTTCCGAAAGTTCTTCGACGCCGAGAATCGCGATGATGTCCTGCAGGTCTTTGTAACGCTGCAGCGTTTCCTGAACGCCGCGCGCGACACGGTAGTGCTCGTCGCCGATGATCTGCGGATCGAGAATGCGCGAGCTGGAAGCGAGCGGATCGACCGCGGGATAGATGCCGAGTTCGGAGATCGGCCGCGAGAGCGCCGTCGTCGCATCCAAGTGCGCAAACGTCACCGCGACGGCGGGGTCGGTATAGTCGTCGGCCGGCACGTACACGGCTTGCACCGACGTAATCGAACCCTTGTGCGTCGAGGTGATGCGCTCTTCGAGCGATCCCATGTCCGTCGACAGGGTCGGCTGGTATCCGACGGCGGACGGCATGCGGCCCATCAGTGCGGAAACTTCCGAGCCCGCTTGCAGATAGCGGAAGATGTTGTCTATGAACAGCAGCACGTCGGCGCCGAGTTCATCGCGGAAATATTCCGCCATCGTGACGCCCGTTTGCGCGACACGGAAACGCACGCCCGGCGGCTCGTCCATCTGACCGAAAACGAGCGTCGTATTTGCGAGAACGCCGGACTCTTTCATTTCGAGCCACAAGTCGTTGCCTTCGCGCGTGCGCTCGCCGACGCCGGTGAATACCGAGAAGCCTTTGTGCACGTACGCGATGTTGCGAATGAGTTCTTGAATGAGAACGGTCTTGCCGACACCGGCGCCGCCGAACAAACCGACTTTACCGCCGCGCGTATACGGCGCCATCAAGTCGATGACTTTGATGCCGGTCTCGAAAATTTTCGGCGTCGGATCCTGCGATTTCACGTCGGGCGCGGGACGATGAATCGGCCAATCGGCCGCAGCTTTCACCGGTTCGGGCGAGTCGATCGCTTTGCCGAGCACGTTGAAGATGCGTCCGAGCGTGCCTTCACCCACCGGAACTTTGATGGGGCTGCCGGTCGCGGTGACGGCAGCGCCGCGCATCAAGCCGTCGGTCGACGCGAGCGCCAAACAACGCACTTGATTGTTGCCCAGCTCGTCCTGCACTTCCAGCACGATCTCGCGCGTCTGCATCGCCGTGCCGCCGAGTTCGATGCCTGCTTGCGTGCTCTGCACGTGCCCGTTCGACGAGGCGTGATCTTCATTCACGCGTACGGTGAGCGCGTCGTTGATCTTCGGAAGCGTGTCCGCCGTGAATTCCACGTCGACGACGTTTCCGAGGACTTGGACGACTTTGCCGGTTGCGGTAGCCATTTTCGTTCGTTCCTTATACTAAGCGTTGGTCAGCGCTTCGGCGCCGCCGACGATTTCAAGCAATTCTTTGGTAATCGCGGCTTGGCGAGCGTTGTTCATCTGAATCGTCAACTCGTCAATCAGTTTGCCGGCGTTGTCGGTCGCATTGTTCATCGCCAGCAGCTGCGCTGCGTAGAATGCGGCATCCGTTTCCAGCATTGCCGAGAAGATCGTGAATTCCAGATACTTCGGCAGCAGGCGCGAGAGCACGAACTCCGGCGACGGCGCAAATTCCACGGATCCCTTCGACTGAGCCTGTCCTGAGCTTGTCGAAGGGCCCAGGACTGCGTCGCGCTGCGATGCAGCCCCGACGGGAATCAGCCGGCGCGTTACCGGCTTCTGCGACATCATCGAGACGAGCTTTGCGGAGATCAGCGTGATGTCACTGATTTTACCGGCGATGAAATCGTCGGTAACGCGCTGCGCGACCTCGCGCGCGGTCTGCAGCTTGTGCGCCGCAAGCAGCCACGTCGCATGATCGGCTATTCCCCAGCGCCGCACCGCATTGCGCGCTTTGATGCCGACGGTATAGAACTGCGCATTCGCGTTATCGTTGCGGTAGAGTTCGCCGGCGCGGATCACGTTCGAGTTGAACGCACCGGCAAGTCCTTTGTCCGCAGTCATGAGGATCGTCCCGGACGGCGCACCGGCACGTCCCGGCTTCATGAAGGGATGATCGACGCTTCCTACGCTCGCCATCAGATCGCGCAACATCTCGCCGAGCGTATCTGCGTACGGACGAGCCTGCTTTTGCGCAAGCTCCGCACGGCGGATCTTCGCCGCGGCGACTTGCTTCATCGCCTTGGTGATCTGCTGCGTGTTCTTGAGCGACCGGATGCGGTCGCGTAAGTCGCGTACTGAAGGCATTAGAAGCTCTTGTTGAACTCCGTCAGCGCCGCTTCGAGATTTTTCTTCGTCTCGTCGGCGAGCTGACCGCTCTGCGCGATCGCCTCGGGAACCTGCGGATACTTCTCGTGCATGAACGCAATGAAGCCGCGCGCCCAATTCTGCAGCCGCGAGGTCTCGATGTCGTTCACGAATCCCTTGGTCGCGCCATAGAGAATCGCGACTTGATCTTCGTTGGCCATCGGCTGATACTGCGGCTGCTTGAGCAGCTCGGTGAGTTTTTCACCGCGCATCAGCTGCATTTGCGTCGCCTTGTCGAGATCGCTCGCGAGTTTCGCAAACGCGGCGAGGTCGCGGTATTGCGCGAGCTCCAGCTTCAACTGACCGGCGACGCTCTTCATCGCTTTCGTTTGCGCAGAACCGCCGACGCGTGAAACCGAGAGACCGACGTCGACTGCGGGGCGGATGCCTTGGAAGAAGAGCGAGGGCGTGAGATAAATCTGGCCGTCGGTGATCGAAATCACGTTCGTCGGAATGTACGCGGAGAAGTCTCCCGCCTGGGTTTCGATGATCGGCAGCGCCGTCATCGATCCGCCGCCGAGATCGTCAGAAAGTTTTGCCGCGCGCTCGAGCAACCGTGAGTGCAGGAAGAACACGTCGCCCGGATAGGCTTCGCGGCCCGGCGGACGGCGCAGCAGCAGCGACATCTCGCGGTACGACTGCGCGTGTTTGGTGAGGTCGTCGTAAATGACGAGCACGTCTTTGCCGCCATACATCAACTCTTCGCCCATCGCGGCACCGGCGAACGGTGCGATCCAACGCAGCGCGGCGGCATCCGACGGACCGACCGCTACGATGGTCGTATATTCCAGCGCGCCCTTTTGCTCGAGGATCTGCGCAAGCGCGGCGACGGTCGAGTTTTTCTGACCGATCGCGACGTAGATGCAGAAGACGTTCTTGCCTTTTTGATTGACGATCGCGTCGACGGCGATAGCAGTCTTGCCCGTGCTGCGGTCGCCGATGATCAGCTCGCGCTGCCCTTTACCAATCGGAATGAGCGCGTCTATCGCGCGGATACCGGTGAACAGCGGCTGCTTGACCGGTTGGCGCTGCACCACGGTCGGCGCGACGTTTTCAATCGTGCGATACTTGCGCGTTTCGATCGGTCCTTTGCCGTCGACCGGATTGCCCAGCGGATCGACGACGCGTCCGAGCAGGGCCTGACCGACCGGAACCGAGGCGATGCGGCCGGTGCGCCGGACTTTGTCGCCTTCTTTGATTTGTTCGTCATCGCCCATGATGACGACGCCGACGTTGTCCTCTTCGAGGTTGAGCGCGACGCCCTGCAACCCGTTCGGAAACTCGACCAGTTCCGACGCACGCACGCCTTGCAGCCCGTAGACGCGAGCGAGATTCGCGCCGACCTCAATGACCGTACCGACTTGATCCTCTTGGATCTGCGTCTTGAAGCCCGCGATCTGTTGCTTTAGAATGCCAGCAATTTCGTCTGCGTTGATCATTTTAAAAGGTGCTCCAGTCTAACTTGCGCACCCCCCGTAAACGGGGCCCCCATTTCCGCAGGGCGCTTCAACATTTCCATCATCTCAAGGACTCCCCGTGGGCGCCCATTTACACTTGCGTTCATGTTTTTGCGAATAGGGTTCGCGTGAGTTCTTCGAGGCGGCCCTCGACCGTGCCGTCGATGCGGCGATCGCCCATCATGATGCGCACGCCCCCGATGAGATTCGGCTGCACCGATTGCGTCACGCTGAACTTCTTGCCGTAGAGTTTCTCCAAGCGGCTCACGAGCGAACGGAGTTCGTCCGGCGAGAGTTGCTTGGCAGAGGTGACGGTCAGCGAATCTTCGCCACGGGCCTGCAGTTGCAGATCGCCGTACTGCCGCACGATTTCCGGGAGCAGCGCCTCGCGGCGTTTGCGCACCAGCAGCAGCAGCGTGTTCAGCGCGATCTCGTGGGCTTTGTCCGCGAATGCGCCGGAAAGCAGCCGCTCCTTCTCCTTGCGATCGATGACCGGCGAGAGAAAGAAGCCCTTGGTCGTAGCGTCGTCATAAATCGCGTCGCCGATCACGCGCAGATCTTTGCCGACCGCCTCGACGGCTTTCGCTTCGTCGGCGAGTTGAAAGACCGCCAGCGCGTATCGGCGCGCAACCGTTTCGTTCGCCATTAGCTTCGTCCACCGCGTTCGAGCGTCGAAAGGAACGAGCCGACCAGCTCGCGGTTTACGCGATCGTCGACGCGCTGTTGCGCTTGCGTGCGCGCAAGGGTGAGCGCTTGGTCAAGCAGATCGTCGCGCAAACGCTCGCGTGCGGCGGCGCGGCTGCGTCCGAGTTCGCCCTGCGCGTTGGCGATGCTGCGTTCGCCGGCGTTTCGCGCTTCGGTAAGCATCGCCTCACACTCCGCCTTCGCTTGCGCTTCGACGCGCTGACGGATGGCCGCGGCGTCGCGGTGAGCGTTCTCAATCTCGCCGCGCAGCGACTCGAGCAGCGCCTTGGCATCGTCGCGATGACGCTCGGCCTCGGCAACTTGCGCGTTGGCGTTCTCTTGCGCATGCAGCACCGCCGGCTGGAGGTACTTCATCCACGCCCACACGAGCAGAATGATGAACAGAATCGCCGAGAGGACCTGACTCCAAAGCGCGACGGCTTCGTAGTTCATCATGCACTCTCCGCGAGGGCGCGCTGCACCATCAGATCGGCAAGTTCTCGAACAGTCTGCGGTTCGTTTGCGCGGGCTGACTGCAGCTCGGCCGCCACGGTGCGCTCGGCTTGCGCGATGATCTCCGAGGCTCTCGCGTTGGCGTCGGCGGAAATCGAACCCGCTTCGTTCGAAGCCTTTGCACGCTCTGCTCCAAGCAGCTGTTCTGCCTCACGCCGCGCGGCCGCGCGAATGCTCTCCGCCTGCGTGCGCAGCTGGTGCGCCTCGGCTTGGTAGCGATCGTAATCGTTCGTCACGCTGTTGATGTACTCGCGGCGTTTGACGATCGCTCTCGAAACGGGACGAATGAAGACCACGTTCAAAATCGCGAAAAAGATCACGAAATTGATCAGTTGGACCAAAAACGTTCCGCCGTTGAATTGGAGAAACATGCGCGGCTTTTGGCTCCGGTGTTACTTCACGAAGGCCGTGATGAGGGTCGGAACCTTCGCCACGACGATGAGAATGTAGAACGAGAGCGCAATCGCGATGAACGGCACCGCTTCCAGAACGCCGACGCCCAGGAACATGAAGGTGAAGATGTTCGAGCGGGCTTCCGGTTGACGCGCGATGGCCTCGACGGCTTTCGACGCGACGTTGCCGTCGCCGACGGCCGAGCCGAACGCTACGCCCGAGATAATGATACCGAAGGCGAGGAACGCCATGCCGATGATAAACGCTTGCGGATTCAAGGACTTTCCTTTCTCAGTGCTCCTCGGAAATCGCCAACGA